>OBLW0100000083.1_pt1 | contig 68657 bp, 52 predicted proteins | sample 1520161 | NCBI WGS metagenome assembly OBLW01 (sample SAMEA3539309, study PRJEB22396) | soil metagenome | biome: tundra; feature: field; material: soil | place: USA | collected 2010-05 | depth 0.15 m
CGGTTGCCGAGCACATCCTGCTGATGCAGCGGGACGCGCAGGTGAGCGGCCCGATCCACGCCTTCACCCTGGCCGAGCCCTATACCGGATACACCTGTAACGGAAATGGCTGCGTAAACGGAGTGGTGATGCCGTTGTGGGGCGCCAATCTGTTCATGGCCACAGGACCGGGACAGACGCCGGACAGTGCGAACACCGACCGGCCGCTGGCCATCGCTCTGGGGGTCATCAACAATGCCATCGGGGCGAACAACAATCTGATGTCGGTAACGCAGTCGGGAACGCCTACGTTCAAATATCCCGGCCGCCAGAGCTACAACGGCTCGCCGACGATCCTGCCCAATGCGGCTGTGCCCTATGTGAACTGCTTCGCGTACAGCAACGGGCTGGGAAACTGGACCACGATCTGCTTCAACAACAATCTCACGACCCCAGAGTCAGTGACTCTGGCCGGAGCCGGTTCGCCAACCGGACCGGTCAGTGAGACCATCTTCCCCAACCGGGGCAACGTCATCACAAACAACAACGAAAACACGTTCCTGGGCGCCGCGAGCAGCGCGCCTGTCGTTGCTGTGCCCGCGGCATCCTCGGCGAGCGGTGTAACCTACTCCATCCCTCCGGCCTCCTTCATCACTCTTACGTATACTGCCGGCGGTAGATTGACCACCGATCGACGCCGAAATCTGCGGAAGTAAGTATCCCTGACAGAGCCGGAGGCTTTTCTTAAGTGAGCCGCTTGAAGCGGCTTGAACAAGATCGCTAACGCGGCCCCGGTTATTGTGAGCCGCCTTTGCGGTGGCAGGTCATCGCCACAGGTTCATTCGATCCAGCCGCTGATCTTCCTGCTCTTGCGTGCGGATGTATTACAGGATTACGGTGGATCCGAAATACCCCCGCGCCCAGAAGTGTTGTCCGGCGTAATTCAGTTTCCGATCTCCTACGTTCTTGCCAGGTGGATCGCGCTCTTGTTGCCAAGGGCGGAGCAAATCTATCCTACTTTGCGTCATTCCAGAGGGGATACCTGCCCGTATGGCTCAGGTCCGCGAGGAACTGGGTCGCAAATTGCCGGAAAGTTAAATTCTTGGACGGGTCGAGCGGCAGCAGCAGGAGCAGGAGCCCACTCAGCGTTTGAGTATTAGACCTTGTCCTGTCGGCAACGACAGAATTTCGGCGCTCTTCTGGGCGGCAAACAAACGGAAAGCGCGGTTCTGGTCTTCGTAGCCGGCGTAAGCGTAATCGTCCAGCAAAATCATACCGCCTGGAACGAGCTTTTCCCAAAAAAAGCTGGCAGCTTCAATTTCTGGAACAGTGCAGTTCATGTCGAGACAAAGATAGCAGACATTCGGTATCTGTACCGTACTCAAGGACTCCGGAACAACTCCTTGAATTAGATGTACTTTCTTGAACTCCGAAAAGTTCTCTCGGACGCTCTCGTACGATAGATCCTTGTACCAGCTAAGCCGGTAAGTCTTTTTCTTCTCGTTCGGAGTCAAGAATCGTTCATCCAGCCCGCGGAACGTGTCGAACAGGTAGAAATCCTTTTGCAGCGAGTTCCACTCAAGAAATTGCATGATCGCGGAACTCAGAAAACCCCTGCTGACGCCGCATTCGACAAATGCCCCTGGAAGGTGCCTCACCTGTGATGCGACCCATAGCGCAACGTGAACCCGCCAATGGATATGATGATCGACGCCGCTCGCCTTGATTCCACGTTGGTAGGCTGCTACAAAGCGAGGTTCATGCATGAAATCGTGATTATGGTAAGTGGTGAGACAGTCCTGACTGTAGAGCCCAGGTCTCGAGAGATTGTAAATCTCGTAGCCAAGGCTGCGGCACACTTTCTTAAGTATTGACGAGAGCGCCACGCAGGGTCACCTTTCGCAATTGCGCCAAAATTCTCCGCAACATCAGTTAATTAAGAGCGGCCATCAATTTGATGCCAAAAACTCGGTGGCCACCTTAAAACCGGCCACTTGTGGTCACTTCAAACCCGCCACTTTGCATGGCCTGAGATGTGATTGTTTTACCGTTCCGCAGGGTACATTTGCAAGCTGCACTTTCAGATTTAGCAGTGGTGCCTGATTTTCAACGGTTCTGGTTGCGTGGAATGGTTGGAGTCGCTCCGCCGGGGTCGCGCCCTGCGGAGTGATCCAGAGCCGATGACACGAGGCTGGTTCCGAAGGAATCGGTAATCGAGACCCTCTGCGGTTTGCCCGATGGGCTGACCGGCAGAGGGTTTCGTGTTTCTGCCATGATTCCCGCGGGCGCAACGCAGACCGATCTGGAGAAGATGGATCCGCGAGCGCTAAGCGCCATGGTCGTGGGATGCCTCGCTCACATTGAGCATCTCAAACTGGTCATCGCCAAGCTGCGTCGCATGCACTTCGGCAGCCGATCCGAGAAGGCGAAGGCCAAATGGTACACATCCGAGTGAGGGTGGCGTGCTCAATTCCACTCCTTGAACTTCACTGGGAGCCGTGTGGCAGGTCCGCCGCGTGTGCAAACTTCAGCGCTTCCAGAGCTGCACCACGAGCGCCCGCGGTGTCGCCGTTCCCTGCGGCGGAGGATTCGAGAGCTAGGTGCATCGCTGGTTCACCGCCAATGGGCATAGCAATGGCAAACGGACGATTCGTAAGCTACCTGAGGGTCTCGACACAACGGCAAGGAAAGAGCGGCCTGGGATTGGAAGCACAGCGGGAAGCGGTAGCTGGCTATCTGAACGGCGGCAACTGGGAGCTTGTGCAGGAGATTGTAGAGGTCGAGAGTGGCCGGAACAATGATCGGCCAGCATTGGCCACTGCGTTGGCGTTGTGCCGCATTCATGGTGCCAAGCTGCTGGTTGCGAAGCTGGACAGGTTGGCGCGCAATGTCGCCTTCATCTCTGCACTAATGGAAGCTGGCGTTGAGTTCGAGGCCGTCGATCTTCCCCAAGCCAATAGGCTGACGGTGCATATTATGGCCGCCCCGGCCGAACACGAGGCCGGGGCCATCTCGTCTCGCACGAAGGCTGCTCTAGCGGCTGCCAAAGCCAGGGGAACAAAGCTGGGTGGCTACCGTTGGAACATACAGACAGTCGCTTCTAAAGGCAACATTGAAAGCATCAAAGTGAGATCGGCGAAAGCGTCCAAGCGTGCTGCTGACCTCCTGCCCACGATTGCCGACTTGAAAGCGAAGGGCGCGGCCTTCCCCTCCACCAGATCGCTGCGGGATTGAATGTGCGTGGAATTAAGACGGCGCGGGGTGGGGCGTGGAGCGCGGTGCAGGTCCAGAGGGTACTCAAAATCGCATAGCATTGACCTTCGCTATGCTACCTTCGCGTCAGGAGGCCCTATGCTCCCCGAAAGGAAGACGGCATCAAAGAGCAGTATGCCAAAGCGCAAGCTGGTTGGAGAGTCACCGGTGCGGAAAGATCGAGAGAAAGATCTGGCTCCCGGGCACTCGCCTCGAGTTCAGTCCAGCTCGGAGACAGTCAGATACTGCGCATACAACCAGACTCGTGGGCTTTTTCTAAGTAACAACGTCGAAGCTGCAGATTCCACCAGTGCAAGTCTTGAGGATCGCCTTTCAAAGCTCAAATTGGACTCTGGTGCAGCCCTCTGGTTCATCCCTTTTCGGGGCTTATCCGCAACAAGCGTGCATTTCCCAATCGATCTCGTCTACCTGAATGAAGATCGCGTAGTCCTCGGCGCGGTCGAGTCCTTTCCTGGCTCCAGGGTCGATCCTTCTGTCCCGCCGCCCGCGAGCGTCCTTGCCCTGCCCTCGCGTGTTATTGCTATTGCCGGAATCCAGGCTGGCGATCAGTTGATTCTGCGCACGCCGGAAGAGATAAAGCGGCACCTCGGGCAGTTTCAAAGCTCAAGATCCGATATCCAGGTCGATCCGCACCTAGTTCACGGCCAGGGCACAGCGTCACATCTGGATCTCTCTGCTCACGAATCAGCTGACCATGCACTCCAATCCGAAGATCGCTCCAAGTCTAAGCCTTCGATCGAGAGTGCGCCTGCCGAGTCCCCTGCTCCTCAGAAATCCGCCCCGAAGGCACAGAGTCCGGCCCCGAATCCGGAACTGCCTGCGTCGAAAGACGTCAGAGGACCAAAGAATTGGTGGCAGTGGCTGCTGTTCGGTGAGCCTCCCGATCCACGAACGACGCCGCGCGAATCGTTGCCCGGGCTCGTTGCTTATTTCTTTACGGGCAGCAATCCGGAACCACACGGAGTTCGAAATATAAGTTCCACCGGTATGTACGTGTTTACGGACGAACGCTGGTACATTGGCACGGTGGTCCGAAACACACTTACAGATGAGCGCGAACCGACCACCGAGCGGTCCATCACACTGAATGCAAAGGTCGTTCGCTGGGGAAACGACGGCGTTGGCCTCCAATTCATGATCCAGCGCAAGAAAGGTCAACTCCGTAGCAAGCTGCCAGCACACCTTAACCCGACGGATATCGGAAGCACTGAGCAATTCGAACAATTCCTTCAGCGTTATAGGGCCAAGCTTTGACCGGTTGATTCCCTGCGATCCGGGTTCCTACGCCTCCTCTTTCATGCTTCAAGTACGGCGGGGCGCAAATGAGGCTCGAGCCGACGCAGTTTTTCCCAATCCAAAGATGAGCCTGAAGGAAGCGAAGGGTAACCTAGGCAACGGAACTTAAAGAAGACATCATGACGGCAGCGGCTCCTGTCCCAAAGGCGGCGCAGGTATCGCAGCGGACAGACGAACCGAAGCGGGACAAAACCGCACGTAAGGCAAAGGTCGTGCCGTTGCAGGTTCGGTGGCCAGCGAGCGACGTCAAGGCGGCCAAGTTTGCGGCCATCCAAGGCGACCTTCCGGACGTCAGCGACTCTATGCTTGCACGTTTTCATGCCTACATGAAGACACGCAGGCAACCATGAAGACATCGTGGAAGTTCAGGGGCCATGAGAGGGTAGCCGGGGTGAAACATCGCTGACCGGGTACCTTCAGATGCGGCTACGGTAAGATTGCCTCTTGCCTCCTGACCTCTTCTTTCTTGCGAACTTTAGGGTTCGATTAGGGTGCTGAAGGGTGTTTTAGGGTGCTTATGTGCGCTTTCTGAGCCATCAGTGCGCTTTAGAATCAATGAGTTACGATCATCTTCCTAATTGACACGGAAGAGGTCGTTGGTTCGAATCCAATCCTGCTCTAAAAACCGGTCAGCCGCCACTTTGCGAACGGGATGGTGGCGGTAATGGCGTTGCAGACCTGCCAGGATTTTGGGGAACTGGTCGCCGAGGGGCCTGCAAAGGTATCACCATGAGCATCCTTGGCAAAATTGGTGTAGATTTTGGGGCAAGTTTATCAACAAGGAATCACATTTCCCCAATAAATACGGGCATGAAACGGTAGTGTGGCAGCGTCCTTGGCGAACGAATTGCGCTGATCGGCTGGTCGAACCCGTGCTGGCTCGCGTGGCACGCTGCCGTCTTGCCGCGCTCGATTCTGGGCGCAAATGCCATGCTCCCGGCAGCGCGTCATCTTTGCTCTCGGTTTTCTAGGCGTCTCACCGGCGACTCTTCTCTTTGAAACTCACCGAAGTCGCGGCGCGGGCTGGGCCACCGGCGTAGTGACTTGGCTCACCCTGGAGTCAACGTCGCCGACGGTACGGTGGCGTCCTCTGCCTCAGAAATCTTTTCTTTTCGACTTGATGGTTAACACGCTAGAATTGATCAGCGGCCCGGAGGTCGTTCGTTGATCTGCGGGCAATAGCGGGCAATGGTCGCCTGCAACCATGGTATTTCCTGCGTTCATGGCATCTTTGTTTCTGTAACTTAAAGAAAACAAAGATACTTAAAACGTTCGATCCCCACTAGCCGCCCCAATCTCACTCGTGCCAACAACCGAGCACTTCGTTTGCCGAGTTCCCGTGACCCCGGAAATCTCTCAAATTACAACAATTGGCGGCTCCGCCCACAGTTTACCGGGCTGGCTCACATCTTTTGAGCCGCGGCGAGGCTTGTCCAACGGTCATCTCCAGACAATTGTTGGCAACTTTCTGCCTCGCCCCCCATTTCTTCATCCCTCCGTCGCAGAAGAGGTCGAGGTGGATCCTGCCGACGGCAGTCGCGTGCTCTGCCATTCCCATTGGCGGCCAGAACCCGAACGGGCCAGCCGTCTTACCTTGATCCTTGTGCATGGCCTGGAGGGTTCGTCCGACTCCCGGTACATTCAGGGTGTTTCCGCGCGAGCCTGGGCAGCCGGCTACAACGTGGTGCGGATGAATATGCGCAACTGCGGCGACACGGACGCGTTAACGCCGACGCTCTATCACTCTGGACTGTCAGGCGACCTGGGCGCCGTGGTCGGCCACTTCGCGGGTAAGTTTGGCCTTGAGCGAGTGGCGCTGGTGGGCTACTCCATGGGCGGCAACCTGGTGCTGAAACTGGCGGGCGAATGGGGCAACCGGCCGCCGCTTGTGGCCGTGGCCGCGGTGTGCCCGGCCGTTGATCTTGCGTCGGGCTCAGACGCTCTCCATGAGCCGGCCAATCGTATCTACGAGTATCGATTTCTGCTTGGACTGATGCGCCGCTTTCACCGCAAAGCGGCTTTGTTTCCCAGTCGCTATCAAACCATCGGTATCGGGCCGGTGCGCTCCCTGCGCGACTTCGACGACAAGATCGTCGCTCGCTATTGCGGTTTCAGAAACGCCGACGACTACTACTACCGCGCTGCCGGTGCCCGTGTTGTGGATCGCATCGCCGTCCCCACGCTCATTCTCTACGCGGCAGACGATCCTTTCGTCCGCATCACGCCGGACACGCGCGCCAAGCTGAGCGCCAACCCTTATATCGACTTTGTTGAGACCCGCCACGGCGGCCACTGCGCCTTCCTCTCGCGCGACCCCGGCGACGAAATTCACTGGGCCGAGGCAACCGTGATCCGCTACCTTCATTCCGTGACCGGCGACGCAAATGGAAGCTGACTGGGAGGTCGAGATCGGCGGCGGAGCGCCGGTCATCGAGGCCGATTGGCCTCGATTCATTGACCTGAAGAGTGATCCCAAGCGGCTAGGTGAGATTGAAGAAGCCGCTGCCTTTCCTCCGCTCGCCGCTCTGTTGCTGGCGTTGAATGCCGCCGCGTCCCCGCTGTGGACCTCCAAGTGCGATCTGTGGGAACCGGAACCGGCGGCATCGGCTTGCTATATCGACATGCTTCCGGTCGAAGGAAAAGTCTTTGCCGAGTGGCAGCAAGCGGAGGCGTTTTGCCGGGAGCACGTTGCCCGTCTGGCTCAAATTGCCCTCCCTGAATTCGGCTCCGAAGCCGACTCCGAGTGCGGCCCGGATTGCAGTATCGCCCTCGTCATCCGACAGGCGATTGCCGGCTCGACCGAGGGATTTGGAATAACAGCCTACCTGAGCGCCAAGGGCATGAACCAGGCCGACGCAGCCGCAAACCTGGCTTCAGTGATGACTGCCTTTTCAGGTGCGCTTCCCTCCGCCGCGCCACCCGCAACGCCCCGTTCAAAGCTACAATGAAAAGGCGTGGGCGAGTAGCTCAACTGGATAGAGCACCGGCCTTCTAAGCCGGGGGTTGCGGGTTCGAACCCCGCCTTGCCTACCACTTTAGAATCAGTAATTTACATGCTTCCCTAAGAGATTGCATCGCAAGTGGTCGCAGATGAAATCAGAAGCACTATGGGGGAAATCTGTAGGACCCTCAGACTTGTTGCCGCGAAGAAGCTTGCAATTCCATATAGGATTTTATATAATCATTTTCAGCCATGAAAGAGCACGGTGGACAGGGACCTGCGGACATTGAATGGGAAGGCGACTCCAAAGAAATCCTGAGTGGCTTTCCAGTGGACGTGAAGGTGACATTGGGATTTTCCTTACGCCAGATTCAGAACGGGAGACTACCCCGATGCGCGCACCGCCCAATGACATCTGTCGGTCCAAAGGTTTGGGAACTGAAAGATGGTGACGAACGCACTTGGTACAGAGTAATGTACCTTTCAAAGATCAACAATGTAGTACGCGTGCTGCACTGTTTTGAGAAGGACAGCACAAAGACGGACAAGCGGGACCTTAAAACGGCGAAAGACAGATTGAGCGAAGTACATCAAAGACTGCGAGAGCAGAAGGGAAAATAATAACCACAGTTCGTTCGACCAATGGAGTGGTCAAAACATGAACAAACCGGCACATATTACCAAAGGAGATGTACTTGATGATCTGGGGTTCTCCAGGTCAGAGTCGTCAGCCTTGAAGTTTAAGGCTGCGATCGCCGAGGCAATCCTTTCCGAGATCGACCGGCGTGGATTCACACAACGGGAACTTGTGGACGTGCTCGACGAGTACCAACCTAACGTCAGCAGCCTGTTGCACGGAAGAATCAGTAAAGTGAGCATCGAAAAGCTGTTGCATTATGCTGATCGACTAAGGATGCGGAGCAGCATCGAGATGCGGCCAACTGTTGGGCCGAGAATCCAGAAATCAAAGCGCGTTTCTTCGGTACGCGAACCTGCGTACGCATAGCCTGATCCCTAATTCTTATGGGGCGGCCCCAGTCAAAATGGCTGGGGCTTTTGTCGGTTATTTCGATTCCAAGAACGAATGCTTTAAGTGATCCAGAATATCCTGCTGTTCTTTACGAGGAAGTTTTCGTATTCGAGCGAGAATGTTGCGAGCACTTTCGCTTGTCTGCTGAATGTTGGACCGTCCCTGATTACAGTCAGAACAGAGTGTGCGGAGATTCTCGTCACTGGCGGGACCATCTTGACTCTCCGGCTCATTGTGGTCCCCATGTAGCCGAACTTTGCGGCCAGGGTTATATGAGCTCGAATCCCCAGCAGTTGCTCCGCAGCGCAGACAGGTGAATCCATCCCGCTGCTAATGTCTGCTATCAGAAGTTCTTATGCTCTTGGCCCTAGAGTCGCCCGTCGGCGTCAAGTGCGGTTTGCCTGACCCCACAACTCATGCCGGTTGACTCGGCCTCTTTATATCTATATATTTATATATACAAATGTCAGAGATGGCGCAGTTCAAGGCAGAGTTCTTCAAAGCCCTCGCTCACCCCCTGCGAATCAGGATTCTGGATTCGCTATGTTCGGGCGAGGCCGGCGTAAGCGAACTGAGCGCGCGGCTCGCTGTTGAGCAGAGCACGCTCTCTCAGCAGTTGGCAGTCTTGCGCAAGAGCAACATCGTGGTTGCCCGCAAGGAAGCGCAAAACGTCTTTTATTCCATCTCCGACCCGGCAATCATTCGACTGCTCGCCGATGCGCGGGAGATTTTTAATAACCAACTCATCAATGTCCGAGACCTTCTTTCACAACTCAACCCCACCGGAGCCAAATGAGGCTGCGTTCGTGCAACGGAGTAGCCCCGATCGGTGAAAGAAAGACAGTTGGATCAGCTCCTGTCTCAAACTATTCTCTATGATGCAAACCGCATTCAATTCGTTTCTGGTTGCGCTGCTGATTATTCCGGCCGTAACGCTGCTTTGCCGGCGCAACAGAGCAACGCGGGTGCTGCCCTCCCTGCTCCTGCTGCTTGCGCTGCTGGGTGGCACGGTCGTTGCAGGGTTCAGTTTCTGGCGAGGCGACAGACTTGCTCTGGATCTTTCGTGGGCGACACCGTTTCCCTTCGCGCTCACAGTTGACCGTCTGAGCGCATTCTTTCTTTTGCTGATCTGCGCCGTAGGCGTTCCGGTCACGTTGTACTCGACCTCATACGTGGAGCGCCATTACAGCGGAGCGAAGGCTGATTGGATGTGGGCTCTTCTGCCGCTCTTCCTGCTTTCGATGGCGCTCGTCGTCACTGCCTCAACCGCATTTGCGTTCCTGTTCGGGTGGGAGCTGATGACGTTGTTCTCGGCCGGGCTCATCCTTATTGACGGGGCCTCCGAGCGGCGCAGGCACAACATTTTCATTTACCTCGTAATGATGCATGCCGGCGCCGCCGCTGTGATTGCGAGCTTTTTTCTCTTCCTTCCCCACGCGAACAGTCTCGACTTCATATCCATGCGCGCTGCCGCGGCATCCATGCCGTTGGGCTTGCGCACCGCCATTTTCCTGCTGTCGTTCGTCGGTTTTGGTACAAAAGCAGGCATTGTTCCTTTTCATCTCTGGCTTCCCAAGGCACACCCCATTGCGCCGAGCCCGGTCTCGGCTCTAATGTCCGCCGTGATGCTGAAAACCGCGATTTACGGGTTCATTCGTTTCACATTCGACTTTCTTGGCGGGGGCCCAACCTGGTGGGGATACCTGGTCTTGCTGACTGGCGCAGTGACCGGCCTGCTCGGAATCCTCTATGCTCTCACAGAGCACGATTTGAAACGGCTGCTTGCCTACAGCAGCGTTGAGAACATAGGAATCATCTATCTTGGCCTCGGCGCTGCGCTTGTCTTCATGGCCAACAGCTCGCCGATGTGGGCGACGCTTGCGCTGGTTGCCGCATTGCTGCACGCACTCAATCACTCGCTGTTCAAGAGCCTCCTGTTTCTTGGTGCGGGCGCCATTGCCGACGCCACGCACACGCTTGATATCGAGCTTTTGGGCGGCCTGTTGAAACGCATGCGGGTCACCGGCACGGTTTTTCTGATTGGCTGTTGCTCGATCATCGGATTGCCGCTGTTCAATGGCTTTATCGGCGAGTGGATGCTGTTCCGCAGTTTCATCGAGGGCGCGGAACTCCCCGGGATATCATCTGCCATCATTCTGCCGCTCATGGCTGGAGTGCTGGCCTTGATCGGTGGAATCGCCGCTGCCTGTTTTGCCAAGCTTTACGGCGTCGCCTTTCTTGGGCGCGCGCGCAGTGCCGAGGCAGAGCACGCAACCGAAGTGGCAACATCAATGCAGGTTGCAATGGCCCTGCTGGCCGCAGCTTGCGTGGCCCTCGGCATCCTGCCGGGCCTGGTGCTGAATCCGCTGATGGCGCTGGGGCAAGAGCTGATGCATAGCCCAGCGTTGCCGGAAGCCGCGCTTCCCATTTCGCACGCCTTGCCGCTGATCGCCGCTTGCTTTGGCGTCGTGATAATCGCGGTTGCTGGAATTCGTCGCATCAAGCGCGTTACTCCCACCTGGGCCTGCGGTCTTCCTGCCCTGGACGGCCGGATGCAATACTCTTCCGCTGCATTCTCCAAACCGCTGCGCAAGGTTTTCTCAAGAGTCTATGAGGCGGATCGGACCGTCGATCTGGTGTACGAGCAAGAGCCGTACTTCCCGAAATCGATCGTTTACCGCTCGGTTCGAACCACATCGTTCGAAAAGTCGCTCTACCGCCCCGCAGTGGATGCGATCGTTGGCATGGCTGGCCGCCTGCGAAGGCTGCAGACAGGGAATATGCAGGTCTACCTGCTCTACATCTTCCTGGCGCTCATCACGCTGCTTGTATTTATGAGGTTCGCATGAATCCTGCAATCGATGTGATCCAGGCATTACTGCTGATTGCAATTGCTCCGCTGGTGCGTGGCGTCATCGCGCGCATCAAGGCGCGGATACAGAACCGCCGCGGCGCAAGCGTGTTGCGCCCGTATGCTGATCTGCTGAAGCTTTTTCGCAAACAGGACCTCGTAGCTGACACTGCTTCCGGGCTCTTCCGCCTTGCGCCGGTCATTCTGTTTGCTGTTACAGTGACGGCCGCGGTGTTCGTGCCGGTGTTGCATTCATCCGCACTATTCGGCGTCGGTGGCGACTTCATTCTTCTCGTTTACCTGCTGGCGTTTGGCAAATTCTTCCTGATGCTCGGGGCGATGGACGGGGGCAGTTCATTCGGCGGAATGGGCGCAAGCCGCGAAGCTCTGGTCTCGGCCCTCGCTGAAGCTCCGTTGCTGTTGGCGTTGACATCGGTCGCGATTCTCACGCACACGATCTCCTTGTCAGGCATCGTGCTCGCCACCGTGCAGCAATATCCTTTGCACCTGTCCGCGGTATACGTATTTGCACTGGGAGCGATGGTCCTGGTTGCAATCGCTGAAACAGGGCGCATCCCGGTTGACAATCCCGCAACGCACCTTGAACTGACGATGCTTCACGAGGCCATGGTGCTGGAGTACTCCGGTCCGAGCCTTGCACTCATAGAGTGGGCCAGCGCCATCAAGCTCACACTTATTCTGGCGCTGCTCGTCGCGGTGTTTGCGCCCTGGGGGATGGCTACCGGAGCTTCGATTGTTGGCCTCGTTCTTGCTTCAGGCGCGTTTGCACTAAAACTTGCAGTGTCAGCGATAGCCATCGCAGTCATCGAGAGTAGCATCGCAAAATTACGCATGTATCTTGTTCCGGATTTTCTGGGAATGGCTTCGGCATTGGCCATTCTCGCAGTGGCGTTCACAGCGCTGATGAGGTGAGGCATGGGTCTGATTGAATTAGCAGTCGCAAAGGCACTGGCTTCATCCGCGGTGTTCCTGTTTATTACGTTGTTGATGATGGCTTCAGCAAAACGAATCTCCACCTGCATTGTGCTGTTCAGCGTGCAATCGGCGATCATGGCCGCGGAGATACTGGCAGTGGCCTACGCTGGAAAGTCGGCGGAATCATACGCCGTGGCCGCATTGGTCATCGTGGTGAAAGTTGTTGCCATACCCTACTTGCTGTTTCGCATCGTGAGGAACCTCAAGGCTTCGCAAGACGTCGCCTCTTCCACAACAGGAGCTCAGTCCGTCTTCATCATGGCAGCGCTCATTCTCTTGTCTTTCTTCGCGGTTGCACCCTACGCAAAAACACTGCGGCTTGACGAAGACATGCTTGCCGCCGCCATTGCATTGCTGCTGGCCGGCGCGTTTCTGATGGTCAGTCGCAAGAAAGCTCTCATGCAAGTCATGGGGCTGCTCGTGCTCGAGAATGGGATTCTTCTGGCCGCACTGACAACTACCTTCGGCATGCCCTTGGTAATCGAGATCGGTATCTTCTTCGACCTGTTGATGGGCGTTTTCCTGATGGGGCTGTTTGTCTTTCGCATTCGCGATACCTTCGAGCACCTGGATGTTTCCAAGTTGCGACGGTTGAGGGGCTGATTCAATGACTCTGGTTCTTCTACTTCTGGTTCCGTTCCTCGCTGCCTTGACCGTCTTGACCTGCAAACAGTCAAGGCGCGCGGTCCGTGTGGCCATGTCGGCAGGAGCGCTTGAGGTGGCTGCAATCGCGAATGCCGTCTGGAGAATCCGCTCTGCTGGTGTGATGCAAGTTGGACGCTACCTGCGGGCTGACGGCCTTACCGCCTTCTTCTTGCTGAATGTCGGCGTGATCCTCGCACTCGTGCTGGTGTACTCCATCGGCTATCTGCGCCACATTCCCGCCGGACGCTTCTCTTCGCCGCGATGGTTCTACAGCCTGATTTTTCTTTTCGTCTTCACCATAATGGCGGTCTATCTCTCGGCGAACCTGGGCATGCTTTGGATTTGTGTGGAGTCCACTACGTTGGCCTCGGCGCTGCTGGTTGGTTTTTACAACACAAAAGGCGCCGTGGAAGCGGGCTGGAAATACCTTGTTGTTTGCACGGTCGGAATAGCGTTCGCTCTCTTCGGCACCATTGCGCTTTATCTGGCTGCAGTCAAAAGCGGTGTCAATCCCGAGTCCGCACTCGATTGGGCCGCATTGATGAATGCCGCGCCAAACCTCGGCGCCACACGGGACCTGATTAAACTCTCTTTCGTTTTCGTTGCCGTAGGTTATGGCACCAAGATCGGCTTTGTTCCAATGCACAGTTGGCTTCCGGATGCGCATGCAGAGGCGCCGACGCCGATCAGTGCAATGCTCTCTGCGGTACTACTGAATTGTGCCATGTATGCGCTGCTGCGGTTTGACGCCATTACATCGCACGCAATCGGCAGCGGATTCAGCCATACTCTGTTGCTGATCTTCGGCGGCCTTTCAGTTACAGTCGCCGCACTTCTCATGGTGGTTCAGCGCGACCTGAAGCGCCTGCTCGCCTATAGCAGCATCGAACACATGGGGATTATCGCCATCGGCGTCGGACTCGGCGGACCCTTAGGCCTCTTTGGAGCGCTGTTGCACACCTTCAATCACTCGGTCGCAAAGGCACTGATGTTCTTTACAGCGGGCAACGTGCGGGAGAGTTTTGGCACCTTGCGGATGAGGCGCATTCACGGCATGGCGCGCTCGATGCCCTGGACCAGCGCCGGCCTGGTAGTGGGCAGCCTCGCTATCGTCGGTATGCCGCCCTTCGGATTGTTCATCAGTGAATTCATGATCCTGACCGCCGCGTTCAGCGCGTCTCGATATCTCATTGCCATCCTGCTGATGGTGTCGCTCTCGGTCGTCTTCGGTGCTCTGCTGCACCACTTTCAGCGGATGCTGGCAGGCAAACGGGCGGACGTCCCATCCAAGTTGAAGCTTCTCCCTTCCGACTTTGCCGTGATGGGCGTTTGTACGGCGCTCCTGGTGCTGTTCGGCGTTCGCATTCCTGACGCATTTGCATACTTACTGCAGAGAGCATTGGTGGTGCTGCAATGACAATTAACGCGACAACGAGAGGCGGGGAGGGTAGTGCGGAGGATGCGCTGCGGCTTTTGGAAAGCAGCAACACGCGCCTGGTTTCGATTTTTGGCAGCGTGGACGAGAGCGGGGCGAAGCGCGTCCATTACATTGCCGACGTGAATCGCGAATATCGCAGCATGAGTGTGCAAGTCACAGGTGCCTTTCCGTCCGCCACACCGATCTCACCCGCGGCGGCATGGCACGAACGCGAACTGCACGATCAGTACGGAATCGAGATCGACGGCCATCCCGATCTGCGTCTGCTCGTTTCACATACTGCTGAATACCGTTTTCTCCAAGTGCAGGGAGTCGGCGTTTGCGAGCTACCAGTCGGACCAGTTCATGCGGGAATTATCGAGCCCGGCCACTTCCGCTTCAGCGTGATGGGCGATTCTGTTCTCCACCTCGAGCCGCGGCTTTTCTATACGTATAAAGGCACTGAGAAACTTTTTGAAGGCACTTCTATCATGGACGGGCCAGCGCTGGCCGAGTCCGTCTCAGGCGACAACTGTTTTGCCCACGCCGTCGCTTACTGCCAATCCGTCGAAAACGCTTTTGGCATTTCTGTTCCGCCGCGCGGCAGGGCTATTCGCCTCCTCGGGCTTGAGCTTGAACGCATGATGGCTCACATTGCCGATGTGGGCGCACTGTGTGGCGACGTAGGGTGCGTCGTTCCCGCCGCTTACACTGCTCGCATCAAGGAGTCGCTGCTGCAGGCATCAGCCCGCAGCTTTGGCACGCGTTTCTGGCGCGGTATTGCAATACCCGGAGGCGTGAAGCGCGACCTCTCTGCTGAAAGTGCGCGCGAGTTCGAAAACGCGGTTGCTCATGCTGCCACCGATTTTGCTGAGATGGCCCGCATCATTCTTGACACACCTTCAGTGTTGAACAGGTTCGAAGGAGCGGGAATCCTGAGCAACAGGATTGCCCGCGACCTTGGCGTCGTGGGCCCGGTGGCGCGCGCAAGCGGGGTGAGGATCGACGTCCGGCACGATCACCCTTATGGCCACTATCGCAATATCACGGTCGAGACTCCGCACTTTCAACAAGGCGATGTGCTGTCCAGGGCGCGCATGCGCGTTGAGGAAACTCGCGTGTCCGCACTCCTGATACAAGACACTCTGAATGACTTGGCCGCAGGCATTATCAGCACACCGGTGCCACACGCGAGCAGCGCCGAAGGATTCTCCGCAGTCGAATCGCCGCGTGGTGAACTGCTCTATTGGATCAGGATTCACAACGGCCGGATCGCTCGCTGCCACATTAAATCGCCTTCGTTCCAGAACTGGCCAAGCTTGCCATTCGCTGTAGCCGGAAACATCAGCGCGGATTTTCCGCTTATCAATAAGAGCTTCAACTTGTCCTATTCCGGATGTGACCGATGATCTTCGACATCATCCAACGCAGCTTGAGCAGCCCCAACGTGCTCGTGTCGGTCGAGGAGTTACTCGCCAATTCCCAGGGCAGCCGAATGCCCGACGTTCATGCCATAGAGTTGAACGCAACAATCGCGCGCCGTGCAGTTGATTCGTGTGGCATATCCGCGCTTGCAATCAACGAAGTCGAAGGGCGCACGATTCTTTCTCTGGACTATGGCAAATGCACAGGCTGCGGGCATTGCATCGAAGTTGGTGAAGGCGCCTTCGTCCAGGCGAAAAGCGTACCATGCGGCGTCAGCAGGCAAGCGCTTGTGCGCCGGTGGGATGTTGAACGCGGCGACGAAATCCTGTACGACGAAGCTGCGTTAACTGCTGCCGCACGAGAGATTCGAGCAATCGTGGGCGGCGCATTGAACATCCGCCAGGTTGATGGCGGCTCGTGCAACGGCTGCGAGGCAGAAATCGGCGCGCTTACCAACCCTTACTACGATCTGGAGCGTTTCGGGATTCACTTCGTTGCCTCCCCCAAGCATGCCGACATGCTGCTCGTAACCGGACCCGTAACGCTTAATATGGCCGAGGCAGTGAAAAGAACCTATGAAGCCACTCCGTCGCCGAAGCTTGTCATCGCAGTTGGCGCCTGCGGATGCAGTGGCGGAATTTTCGCCGCAAGCCCCGCCGTAGCCGGCAGCGTCGATTCGGTAATTCCGGTTGATGCCTATATTCCCGGCTGTCCACCTTCCCCTGCCATGCTTCTGACAGGCATCCTGCGAGTACTCAATCATCGCTAGTTGAGGGGTCTCCTGAATTGGAATGCTGGATCTTCCGGCTTGTCTGGAATCGTCTCGATGAACAACGCGTATCGCGATGGGGCTCTGGTCTATGCCGCGGCTATTTGGAAGTAGCTCCGCTAGGCAAAGATCGGGGGCGCCTGATCAGCGAGCCCAGGATCAGCGTGAGGCTGAGCAACATTCCACCGAAGCCGATATAAACCAGCATCTCCGGATTCATTGCGAACCACCCCAAAACTCCGGGAGAATCTGCTCGCTTCATCCAGGTGCGTAGCTCTGCTGCATCCCAGCTCTCGTCAATGAATGTGGCTCGCCACTGAAAATTGCGGTCCAACAAAAACATCTGGTTGGTGTGGATCATGACCGTTCCCTCGGTCATGATCGAATAGTGGAAGAAGTCGCAAAAGCGCCGGATGTCTGCAGCTCCGGAGTGCACGAATATCCACGAAGGCGGAAGATTCTTTTGCGCGCGAAACTGGCGCAGGGCTTCGGCGTCGTCGCCCGGATCGAAAGAAAAGATAAGCACCCGATAGGGTCCGCCGCCGCTCAACTGTGCGGTTTGCTGAACCAGCATCCGCGCCAGTATGGGACAGCTCATGGTGCAGCGCGTGTAAACCGGCAGAACAATCACAGGCCCTGATCCGGCGGCCCGCAATTCATCCCACAAGGAGTGCTGCACATTGGCTTCATCCCAGACGGTCATGTCGGGGATCTTTCCTGCATTCATGCCTGCCGGCACAGCCGCGACAGCCCTGGCGCTTGTTGCCAGAGCCAGAGCCAACACCGGAAGAAGAAAATTGCGCTTGAGTCGCATGCTCCTCAATGGGTCTGGTTCACAGCGGACGGACTATCGGGCCTGAACCCGGGCGCAGTGGGAATACCGTTCTTCACAATGCCGTGAATGGGCACGTAATATGCCGCTGCGCAAAGCAGGACCGCAGCCACTACCCACGGCGCGAAGTTTTGCACCGCCGGCACGTTTTCGTCGTGATAAGGCTCGCTGGTCGGCAATAAAAACGGCACGTTCGCGAGCGCGGCGACCGGTGCTGCTGCCAGGCTGCGAATCAGGACAATGAAATAAAGCAGCACGGCGAGTCCCATGATGCAACCCCCCACCAGGCCCATGTGCGCAGGAACCCACCAGTCGGGCCGGTATGCCGGAGAAGTCGGATTCATATAAGTCAAGCCAAGGTTGGTGCGCCGGGGCTCGCCACGCAGGCCACCCATAAACAGACCGGACGAGAAAATGAATGTGCCCCCCATCCATAGATAAGGCACGATCATGGCCATGGTTCCCGATACTACCGGCTTCTTCAGAAGCCCGGTGATGATCAGCAGACTTCCACCAAGAATGCCGAGGAAGATGGGCCCGCCCACGGTGAGGTGAAAGTGCGCGGGAATCCACGCGGTGTTATGCACCACGTTATTCATGCTGTAGGAGGCGTTGATTATCCCCGTGATTCCGCCAAATAGAAAAATCACCAGACCGCAGAATAAATATGGAAACAGCCAAACTTCAGCGTTGAAATAGGGCAGCTTGTTCCACCAGCCAAAGAGCCCTTTACCGCCGCGCTTGTGCGCAGCGTATTCCAGCGATGCGGCCAGCGTGAAGGCCGTGAGCAGGCTCGGAATGACAACCAGAAGTGTGAGGACGGCCTGGACGCCTTTTGACGTCGTTGAAATCCCGGGATCTGCGAACTGGTGGTGCAGGCCCAGCGGGCACGAAAGCAGAATGAGCGCCATAAAAGTGAAGCGTCCTGCAAAATCGCTGAATAGCTTTCCGCCGGCAAGCTTGGGCAACATGGTGTAGTAGAGAACGTAAGTTGGCAGCAGCCAGAAATAGACCAGCGGATGTCCAAAGAACCAGAACAGCGTGCGGCTCAGCATTACGTTCACGCCGGAGGACCAACCCATCGACCACGGAAGAAGCTGCACCAGTACTTCAAACGCGACCGGCAGCGTCGCCATCTGCCACACGATGAAGGTTGCGAAGATTCCCACCACTCCCATCGGAGTTTTCTGGCCGCGATGTTCTTTCCGCCAGCGCAGATACACCGGTATCCACGTCAATAGCGGGATCCAGGAACCAACAATGAAAAGAACCAGCCCGAGATAAAACAACGGGTGAGCCATAAGCGGCGGATAAAACGTGTAGAGCACGGAGGCTTTGCCCAGGAAGATCATGGTCGCTGCCATCACAGCACCAGACAACATCAACACCAGCGAGAGTGTTGCCCCGGCGATGGAAACCTGCATCTGCAATTGCTGGCTGACGACCGTATATCCGAACGCAACGGCAAAGAAGGTGGTCAGGACGATTGCGTTGATAACTCCGTGAGCGGTCAGGCCCTGGTAGTAATCGATTCCGGCCACAGAAGTCGCTCGAATCACTCCCGAGATGTACATGGTTTGCAGCACGCCGTGATAGGCGCCGAAGATGAATAGCGCAAGCGGAACCAGCAGCTCTGCCAGGATGATTCTGCGCAAGTTCGGTTGGAGTTCCATTACTTTTGTAGTCCCTCCAGATACGCTTCAATCTGTGCCATCTCGTCGTCGGTCAAAGGTATTACCGGCATCACCGGCGGGAAGTCCTTGATCGAAATGGTGTCCGGATGATGGACCTTTTCGACGAACAACGCTGAGTCAAGGGTGCGAGTGCTGCCGTCGGCCAGTTGCAGCGGCGCGCCCCATGCTCCTTTGAAAGTCGGGCCTACGCCGGCGCTTCCGTCTACGCTATGGCAGGCGAGACAGCCTTTTGCGTCCAGTAGTTTCATTCCCTCCGAAGCAGGAAGTCCCTCCACTGAAAGATCGGCGAACTGGTCGCCGACTTCTATCCGCGCATTCATATTCTGGTGGTTCCTGCCGCAGAACTCGTGGCAAAGAATGGTGTAGATTCCCGGCTTGGTGAAACGTACTCGGCCGTTGGCAACCGCTCCCGGCACGACCATCAGGTTCACGTTCGTTCCCGCGATCTCGAGGCCGTGGGTCACGTCCTTCGTCACTGCGTAAATATCGAGCGTCGAACCTGTCGGCACGTGCAGAACGTTAGGCTCAAAGGCCCACATCCGAGCCACAAAATGAACTTCGTAATTCTTGCCATCATGTTTTGTGAACGAGGCTTCAGTAAAGGGCTTTGACCCGAGGGGAATGCACGAGGCAACACTGACGCCCATTCCCCAGGTGGCATAGGCAATCAATGTCAGGCTCACTGCGACAGCACCGACGGCCCCCAGCAGCGCGCGCTTCTCAAACACGTTGATCGACATTTCCGCTTTCCTCCCTACAGACCCATGTGTCGGTGCAGCAGTAATGCATACATTCCCAGCCAAATGAGCCCAAAGACAGCTATCATCACTGCGAAAAACGTGATGGCGCCTCGAGGGAAAAAGTCCTCACCAACAGGCTTTGAATCGTCCTTAGTCAACGTAGACCCCCTGAATCGAATCGTAGTATATGACGCGGGCAATTCAGTGCGCCATCGAAATCCCTGCCGCCCAGTGAATTCTTCCCTTCGTGCGGAATTTTCAATACGTTCCTGCAAAGTCCGATGAGGCCCCGGAATGCTGGTCGTACATGATAATGTGAATGACCAAAGGAAGAGGGAGTTCTGATGATACGGTATGCCACCACGCTTTTGCTTGCCGGCTCGTTTGGCTGCGCCTGTGCCGCGCCAATTACCCCGGATCTTTCCGGCGTCAGGCCTGGCCCCATTTCGGTTGTCGCATCGCATCAGGCTTTGAACGTTGCCTGGAGCGATGCCGCGAAACACCATTGGCAGACGGCATTTTCTCTCGATTCCACCAAGCCGCTGATCACCTCGATCTCTGTGGATGGCCGCAATATCGTGGAGCAGGCAAAACCGTATTACCGCTGTACAACCGGGAAACGCCGCGGCGGCTGGGACGCCTTCTTCGACTTCCCGCCCGCAGCCCCCGATGGAACGCGGCAGTTCCTCCAGGAATTCCACCCGACAGCCGTAGTTGCGCAGACGGTAGGGAACCGGGTGGAAGTGAGTTTTGACGGGATGCGGCTGGGAATCTTCAAGGGCTCACTGCGCTACACGTTCTATCCCGGAACCCCCCTGATACAGCAGGCGGCGGTGGTGAGCACTCAGGAACCGGACACTGCTTTTTACTACGATGCCGGGCTGGAGATGACGGCCGATCAGGACCGCACCGCCGGCGGAAACATGGCCTCCCATATCTCCTATTACGACACCGAGGGCAAGCTACAGGAGATTACGCCTCCGGACGGTTCGGAACGTCACTCGCTTGCAGCGCATTATCGAGTCGTTGCAGCCAAGATGGGCGCCGGAAGCATCGCTGTCTTTCCGCCTCCCCACCAATATCTGTTTGCACGCGATTACACGACGAATCAAGGCTACCTTTGGTACAGCTCGTGGCGCGGCAGGGTCGGACTCGGAGTTCACCAGTATCCCGACGACGACACAACCATCGATCCGTGGATGAACGCACCGCCCAATACCAAACAGGAGATGAGTCTGTTTCTGATGCCCGGCGGGGAGGACGCCAGCGCCACTCTGAAGAACGTCCTTGCTTATACGCACGATGATAAGTTTGTTCACCTTGATGGCTTCGTGACGTTTGCGCCGCATTGGCACCTGGCATATACAGTGCAGGCCATAGAAAAGGGGCTCGACTGGCAGCCGCCGTTCAAGCCTGTCATGAAGGCCGTCGGCATTGATTCCGCGATGATCATGGATTTCCACGGTGACGGGCACGCAGGCGATCTTACGGATGTAAGGCTGCACGAACTGGACCAGTATTACAAGGCCTGCCGGGCGCAGTCAGGCAGAGATTTTCTGCTGATCCCATCTGAGGAGGCAGACATCTACCTGGGCGGCCACTGGGGGCTGGTTTTTCCCCATCCGGTGTTTTGGCAACAGGGTCGCAAACCGGACATGCCATTTGAAAGTGCCGATGAAAAATACGGCAAGGTTTATCGCATTAGTAACGCCGAGGATATGTGGAAGATGATCAAGGCGGAGGGTGGATTTGCTTATCAAACTCATCCGCGCACCAAGGGATCCACTGGCTATCCAGACAAGATCTTCGATACTCCCTACTTCAAAGACAGCAGCTACATTGGCACAGGTTGGAAGGCGATGCCGTCGGACCTGTCGTCACCACGGCTAGGAGAGAGAGCCTTCAAGACGCTCGACGATGTGAACAATCTCGGGCTTCACAAACACATGATCGGAGAGGTCGATGTGTTTCAAATCAGCGCGGCGGACGAACTTTACGGGCATATGAATGTCAACTATCTTCGACTGCCGGAGCTGCCCGACTTCGATCACTACGATCGCATTCTGAAGTCGATCGTGAACGGGGACGGCTTTATCACGACCGGTGAAATCCTTCTCCCCTCAACAACAATGTCCGCTGAAGGCGATCACAGTGTCCGCGTCAACGCGAGAATTTCATCGACGTTTCCTCTGCGAGTCGCTGAACTCGTCTGGGGCGACGGCGCGAGCACACACCATCAACTTATCGACCTGAATTCGACGCCGGCATTCGACGATCATGCATACTCCTGGCTGGTCGAAACGCCTGGGTGGACATGGGCGCGGTTTGCCGTCTGGGACGTCGCTGGTGACGGCGCGTTCACCAATCCAATTTGGAGAGATTCGATGTAATGGGCCTGCGAGAAATTCAGACCAAATCGTATCCCGGCCTAATCAATTCGCTTTCTGGCAGAAAGTTCTTCTGGTACCTTGGAGCGAGGTAGATCCCCTTCCACGACAACAAGATTAAGCGCGGGTATGAGCAATGGAAATCATTGACAGGCTAGTCGAGCACAAGATGCTCGGTACAGCGCCCAGAGAGGAACTGGCGTGGCTGGCGGCTCACGGGACGCTACGAAAGCTCGAGGCTGGCGAAGTACTCTCACACAAAGGCATCCCGGTTGACGGGCTTTATGTGGTGCTGTCGGGGCACGTCACGCTGTTCGTTGACCGAGGTGCCGGGCCGCAGAAGATGATCGAATGGCGCACGGGCGAGGTGTCTGGAGTGTTGCCGTATTCGCGGCTGGTTTCTCCGCCGGGAGACGCCATTGTTCAGGAGCCCACAGAGATTCTCTCTATTCCCCGGGATTGCCTTCGTGCGATGACCCACGACTGCTTTGAGGTGACGTCGATCCTTGTGCGCACAATGCTCGATCGCGCGCGGCTGTTCACTTCGAGCGACCTGCAAAACGAAAAGATGATCTCGCTGGGCAAGCTTTCCGCTGGCCTGGCGCACGAGCTGAACAATCCCGCATCGGCGATTGAGCGCAGCGCGTCGCTGCTTGAGGACAGGCTTGAAGAGGCTGAGGCGGCAACGCACGCGTTGGGCGTGGCGCGGCTGAGCGATGCGCAGTTGGCGGCCGTGGACGAAGTTCGGTCCGCCTGCATGGCCAAGGTAACGCACGAAGTGCGGTCTCCGGTGGAGCGCGCCGATCGCGAAGAGGCGATTGCCGACTGGCTCGCCGATCATGGGCTGGACACCGACGGCGCGGAAGCGATTGCCGATACCGAAGTAACCTTCGAGGCGCTCAATCAGCTCGCCGCAACGGTGCAAGGGGCAGCGCTGGATGCGGTTTTGCGTTGGGCTGCGGCCGGGTGCTCGGTGCGCAGCCTGGCGGCGGAGATTCAGGATGCGGCGATGCGTATCTCCAGCCTGGTTACGGCGATCAAGGGATTCACGCACATGGACCAGGCGATGGTGGCTGAGCCCGTTGACCTGGGCCCAAGCCTTGGCAACACCGTGTCGGTACTCAAGGCGAAGGCGCGTGGGAAATCGATAGGCGTGGCCATTGAATTGGAAGACAAGCTGCCGCGGGTGCGCGGATTCGCCGGTGAACTGAACCAGATATGGGGGAACCTGATCGACAACGCACTGGACGCGTTGCCTGAGGGCGGTCGCCTGGAGGTTTTGGCGGGCCGCGAGGGTCCCAGCGTGGTTGTGCGCATCGTGGATAACGGCCCTGGTATTCCGGCGGCGATCCGCGAGCGCATCTTCGAGCCATTTTTCACCACCAAAGGTGTGGGGAAGGGCACCGGCCTGGGTCTGGATATCGTTCGGCGGCTGGTTCGCCACAACGATGGCACAATCGAAGTCGAGTCACAACCAGGCCGGACGGAGTTTAGTGTGACACTTCCAATTGCGGATACCGATGGCGCAGGAGCTTCGCGATGAACAAGCCAGTTCTGCTCATTGTGGATGATGATCCGCAAGTCCTCGCCGCGGTGCGCCGCGATCTCCGCTCCCGCTATCGCGAAAATTACACTGTGATGAGCTCGTCATCGGGAGACGAGGCGCTCAATGCGATGCGCGAACTCAAAAGCCGCGGGGACGCGCTGGCAATCATCATCAGCGATCAGCGCATGCCGGGCATGATGGGCAGTGAGGTCCTGGCCGAATCGCGCTCAATTTACCCGCTGGCGCGCAGGGTATTGCTCACCGCCTACTCGGATATCGAGGCGGCGGTAAAGGCTATCAACGAAGCGCGCCTGGACCATTATCTTTCCAAGCCGTGGGATCCGCCTGAAGAACGCCTGTTCCCTGCGATCGACGATTTGCTGGATGCCTGGGAGGCCGAATCTCTGCCAGAGGCGAAGGGACTGCGGTTGGTGGGGCACCAGTGGTCTCCTCGTTCGCATGCGATCAAGGACTTTCTGGCCAGCAACCTGATTCCTTATCGCTGGCTCGAGGTGTCGCGGGATCCAGACGCACGCACGCTGCTGGATGCGGCAGAGGTTGGCTCCGACGACCTTCCCGCGCTGTTCTTTGATGACGGAACGCCAGTGCTGCGCAACCCCGATATCCGGCAAGTGGCCGAGCGGTTGGGCCGGCCAATGCAGGCTGCCTACGACGTGTATGACCTGGTGATTGTCGGAGCTGGGCCGGCGGGCCTGGCGGCGGCTGTGTACGGCGCGTCTGAAGGGCTGCGGACACTGCTGCTTGACCGTCATGCGCCCGGCGGCCAGGCGGGCAGCAGTTCTCGGATCGAGAACTATCTTGGGTTTCCGGCCGGCGTAAGCGGGAGCGAACTAACGCGGCGCGCGCTGTCGCAGGCGCAGCGGCTGGGCGCGGAGTTTTTGGCGCCGCTTGAAGTCACCGGCGTAACAATTGACGGCGGATACAAGCGGCTCGCGTTGGGCGATGGACGCGAAATTGTGACGCGCGCAATGCTGGCCACCACCGGAATGTTCTATCGCGAGCATCCCGCACCAGGCATCGCGGAACACACGGGCGCGGGCGTGTATTACGGCGCCGCAACCACTGAGGCTGCGGCCTTCCGCGACCGGCGCGTACTGGTGGTGGGTGGTGGAAACTCGGCGGGACAGGGCGCCATGTACCTGTCCCGCTACGCAAAAGAAGTGGATATTGTGGTGCGCCGCGACAGCCTGCGCGACACCATGTCGCAGTACCTAATCGAGCAGCTCGAGAAAACTCCCAATGTCCGCCTTCGCCCTCTCACTGAAATCGCAAAAGTCGAGGGTGAAGGTCACGTCGAGAGAGTTACGCTCACCTCGCTCAATGATGGGTCGACCAGGTCAGAGGAAGTGGATGCGCTGTTCATCTTTATCGGCACCCGTCCCAGAAGCGACTGGCTCCCCGCCGAAGTGCTGCGCGACACAAAGGGATTTGTGCTCACAGGCCGGGACCTGATGGCCGCCGACGCGTTTGCGCGTACATGGAAGGAGCAGCGCGAGCCGTTGCTGCTGGAAACCAGCGTTCCGGGCGTCTTTGCCGCCGGCGACCTGCGGGCAGGTGCGATGAATCGCGTGGCATCCGCTGTTGGCGAGGGGTCGATGGTAGTGCGGCTGGCCCACGAATACCTGGCGCTGACTTGAGCCGATCGGCGCCCCAACCTGCTGAGAGGCCTAATACCGTGCGCTAGTTTTTTCTAACCCGCGGGTTCAGAACGACGAAGCCATCGCGATTGTTTACATACATCGTCTCGAAGAGCGTCGTTGGCAGCAATCCATCGCCGATCTGTTCCGTAGGTTCGATCACGGACAGGACCGCATCGATATTGTGGAACTCCTGCGAGCCGACTGTCAGCATCTGAACTCGGCCTTTCGGCAAACTGACGTTTCCGGTGCTGGTAGTTTCCTGCACACTTCCCAAGGCTGGAACGTCGAGCGCTTGAGAGCCTTTGCGGATTAACACAAGCAAGTTGGCACCCGAATCGAGCAGCAAACGCAACTTGGCGCGGCGAAGCGATTGCCCTTCCGATGCCACAAACATCCGGTTCGCAACCGCTTCTATTTTCACTCGATCTCCCTCCAGGGCATCCTGGATCTCGTTGGCAGCTTCAATGCGCACAACATGGCGCCGGTAATCGAGCAGATAGTTGAAATGAGACAGGAAATCCTGTCCCAAGATACCCTGAATGTGAGAGTCCAACTGGCGCAACCGGGCGAGGTCCTGCACCAGGACCGGAAGATTATGCACCTGTGCGGAGCCGGCTGAAAGAATCGCCACCGAGCTCACAGACAGGCTCTGAACTCCCGCAAGCGTGCTTTGCTCAATATGTCTCAGATTGACCAGGGAGAGCCGGATCGCAAGAGTTGAATCCACAATCGTGGTATCTGCCCCGGTGTCGAGGACAAAGTCGAAAGGCCTGTTTTCGCCGGACGTCAGGGTGACGACAATCAGGTTTCCATTGACCAGCCGGAACGGAATCTCCGATTGCGATTGCGCTTGCCGGCAAATCCCGGTGATGATGGAAATGACAACAGCGAGCCTGATCGCGACAGTTCTAGAGGATAGGTGTCTCATTCAACACAACCGGATCAACGGAAATATCTGGATGCTCGATCTCGACCAGACTAAGTAACACTGAGCTTTGACACGGTAAGGCCCGACTCGACAAGAGTGTTGGCAAGTGTTCATAGCCGCTGCCACAGCCTGGCCGCGGCTTCTCTGGCTTGCGCCATGATCGCAGCTTCGTCGATGCCGCGAAGCTCTCTATCCTGCATCACGATGCGTCCGCCAATGATGGTCGTTCGGACAGAGCGCCCCGAGAGACCGAAGAGCAGATGGCCGTTGATGTTGGCGGAGGTAAAAGGCGTTGGCGGATCGTACTCCGCCACAATCACATCGGCACATGCGCCAGGAACCAGCTTGCCCAATGTGCGGCCGAAGCAGGCGCTGGCAATATCGGCATTCTGGCCAAAGAGCATTGCCGGCGGCTCCGCCCAGCCCGCGCCCGGTTGTCCAGCCTGGTGTTTCGCAAGCAGGTTGGCCACCTTCAGCGACTCGAACATGTCGCACGTATAGCCGTCGCTTCCAAGTCCCACTCGCACGCCGCGTTCAATCATCTTGAGCACAGGCGCGCAACCAACAGCGTTGCCCATATTGGATTCAGGGTTGTGAATCACATTGGTTTGGCTGCTATGCAGCAAGCCAATCTCGCGATCGTCCACATGAACGCAATGAGCGGCAATGGTCTTCTTGCCCAGGATGCCCCAGTCGTGGAATCGTTCGACTACGCGCTTGCCATGCTCGCGCTGGCACTGCGCCACATCCGATGCCGCCTCCGCGACATGCACGTGGAAACCTGCATCGAACTCTGCCGCCGTGCGCGCACAGCGGGCCAGAGTCTCATCGCTCAATGTGAAGGATGCGTGCAGGCCGAAGAGTCCACGCAGCATGCTGTCAGCAGATTGTTTGCAATCCTCAAGGAAGGCACGGTTTTCGTCGATGCTCTGGTTCGCGACCTCGGCGCCCTCGCGATCCGTGACCTCGTAGCAGAGGCAACTGCGCAGTCCTGTCAGGCGCGCGGCCTCAGCGATGCGGAACAGGCTTCCGGAGACCGCACCGGGACTGGAGTGATGATCGAAGATGGTGGTGGTGCCATTCCTGATGCAGTCAATCATCGCCACCAGCGCGCTCAGGTACACATCTTCGAGAGTCAGAACTTTATCCAGCCGCCACCAGAGCCGCTCCAGGATCTCCACAAAGTTGCCCGGCGCATCATCTTTCAGCGCCATTCCACGGGCAAACGTGCTGTAGAGATGCATATGTGTATTGATGAGGCCGGGCATGATGAGTCCGCCCCCGGCGTCGACGAATCTCTCGGCGGGATATGCCAGAAGCAACGCGGCGGTCGTGCCGATCTCAATGATCTGGCCATCGCGAATGGCGACGCAACCGCCGTCGACCAGCGGCAGAGCCTTGTCGTGGGTGATGAGGCGGCCGTTGCCAACCAGCAGGATTGCGGACTTCTGCATTGTGCGATGGATTCTAGCCAAGTAAGGCACCTAAGTATTGTGATTCAAATCACATTATCCCCAGCACTTCCTGCGGGACAATCAATGAACGCGGCGGCCGCTTGTGGATTCGTGTGGAATCCGCCGCAAGAGCGCCCTGACCCAGGGCAAGAGTCAACTTTGATGGCGGGACGCCGGGGCCATCCACGGCGTTCGGAACCTCGGTTGAATGGAAGTGCGATGGCGAATCTCCAAGTGCGCATATGCGGGTTGGAGTTCAGCAACCCGATTCTTCCCGCCGCCGGACCCCCTTCGAAAGATGGAGCCATGCTTCAAGCTGCCGCAAAAGGCGGCGCTGGCGGGCTGGTTACCAAGACCATCTCAGTGAATCCGGCCGAGGTACCGCGCCCCTGCATGGCGGAGATCAAGGGCGGATTCCTGAATACAGAACTCTGGTCCGAGTTGCCGAAAGAACAATGGCTGGAGACGGAATACAAGCTGGCCCGCTCCACAGGGCTGCCGGTGATCGTGGGGCTCGGATACTCCGCCGATCAGATTCGCGAGCTGGCGCCGCTGGTCAAGCCTTATGCGGATGCACTTGAGCTTTCGACGCACTACGTTGGCAACGATATTTCTCCCATCGTCAATGCGCTCAAAGCCGCCAAGGAAGCGGTCGATGTTCCGGTGTTCATGAAGCTGAGCCCGCACCCCAATATTCAGGAGATCGCAATCGCGCTCGAACAGTCGGGTGCCGATGGTCTGGTGATGATCAACTCGTTCGGGCCTTGCCTCAGCATTGATCTCGAGACGGGCCTGCCGCTGATGGGCAGCAAGGATGGCTTCGGCTGGCTTTCAGGCGCGGCAATCAAGCCGCTGGCGTTGCGCTGTGTGTATCAGGCGGCCCGTGTCGTGCAGATTCCCATCTTCGGCGTCGGCGGCGTAACCACCGGCCGCGATGCCGCAGAAATGTTTATGGCCGGAGCTTCCGCGGTTCAGGTATGCACTGAGGCCATCCTGCGCGGACCCACAGTCTACGGAAAGATCGCAAAGGAGCTGAACGCATTTCTCGATGGACACGGCTATTCATCGGTAGAGGAGATCAGGGGACTCACCATTCGCAAAATGGCGGAGCGAGGCGCACCGAGAGCCGGTCATTCCCCCAACGTGGACATGGAGCGCTGTTCGCTCTGCGGACAATGCGAGATCAGTTGCCCGTATGGTGCCATCTCAATGGACGATGAACTGCACATCGATGAAGACAAGTGCTTCGTCTGCGGCTTGTGCGTCAGCCGCTGCAAGCGGGGCGCGTTGAGCATGACGTTGTAGTTAGCTGTGCCGCCTCAAGAACGGGTCGGCAACGGAGTTGGAAGAGATGAGCAATGTCACCGGGCTTCGATGCGTTCACTGCGCAAGAACTTACAGCGCAGAAGAAGTGGAGTACTTCTGCCCCGTCTGCGGATACAACGATGGCATTCTCGATGTGCTCTACGACTACGAATCCGTAAAGCGGGAGTTAAACGCTTCTGCGTTGGCTGAGAACAGCGATCTTTCCATTTGGCGGTATCTGCCTCTGCTGCCTGTGAACGATCGGACGTTGATTCCCCATCTGCAGGTTGGCTGGACACCGCTGTATGACGCTCCGAGATTGGCAAACGAACTGGGTGTAGCGCGGTGCTGGGTCAAGGACGAGGGCCGCAACCCAACTGCCTCGTTCAAGGATCGCGCCAGTGCGATGGGCGTCGTGAAGGCACTGGAGAAGAAAGCTACGCGCATCACCTGCGCCTCCACCGGCAATGCCGCATCTTCGCTTGCCGGGTTCTCCGCCGCGGCAGGAATCGCAGCCACCATCTTCGTTCCAGCGCGCGCGCCAGAAGCAAAAGTGGCGCAATTACTCGTCTTCGGAGCGCAGGTATTTTCCGTGCAAGGCACCTACGACCAGGCATGGGAGCTATGCATGCAGGCCAGCGCGGAGTTCGGCTGGTACAACCGCAACTGCGCCATCAACCCCTACCTGATTGAGGGCAAAAAGACTGCTTCATTGGAGCTCGCGGAGCAGTTCATGCGGCTCACGCCCGGAAGTTTCCCAGACTGGGTCGTGGTGAGTGTTGGCGACGGCTGCACAATCGGTGGCGTCTGGAAAGGGCTGCGGGAGATGCATATCTTCGGCCTCATTCCCCGCCTGCCGCGCATACTTGGCGTTCAGGCCGATGGATGCAAGCCCTTCCTCACAGCTTGGAAAGATAAGAGCAGTCTCGTCCCCTGCGATGCCAATACTCTCGCGGATTCCATCGCGGTCGGACATCCGCGCAACTTCAGCAAGGGCATGAGTGCGGTCACCGAATCAGGCGGCACATTTATTTCAGTCACAGACGAAGAGATTCTTCAGTCCATCCTGATGCTGGCACAGAAGGCCGGCGTATTTGGCGAGCCGGCCGGCGTGGCGGGCGTTGCTGGTGTGCGACGAGCAGTCGAGTCAGGTGTGATCCATTGCTCGGAAAGCGTCGCAATCGTGATGACCGGCAACGGACTGAAAGATATTCAAAGCGCAATTCGCGCGGCGGGCAGCACGACTCAAGTGCAGCCCGACATGGACGAAATCCGCAAAGCGGTAGGAGTTACAGGACCGGCTTGATGCAGCACAGATTGATGCAGCACAGTTATCAAGAGAAATGAAAGTGAGAAAAGTTCAAGATGGTAAAGATTCCTTTTGGTCCTACTTACGATGAGATGCTCGATCCGAGCCTGCTCCATAAGGAGATTCGCGATCGTGCTTTACAGGCACTGACGCAGAATGAGCTCGACCCAATCAATCTATTCAACATCACCTGGAAAGATGCGGCCAACCAGGTTCGAAAGATCGTGCTGCCCTCCGCGCTTACGGGAGTGGACGCAAACATCGTGGTGATGCTGGGTTGCGGATTTCCTTCCGGATCACATAAGGTCGGCCCCGCTTACAGCACATTGATTGAAGGGATTGTGGACGGCGATATCGTACCAGGAGAGCACACAATTCTTGGACCCTCAACAGGAAATTTTGGGATTGGCACTGCATATGTTTCAAAGCTGTTGGGCCTCCGCGCCATTGTCATCATGCCCGACACCATGAGCAAGGAGCGGTATGAGCGCATCAGGAGATATGGTGGCGAACTGGAACTGACGCCCGGCTCCGAGTCAGACGTGATCTTGACGCTGGAAAAAACACGGGAGTTGATGAAGGATCCCAAGAACAGGGCTCTGGCGCAGTTCGAGCTCTTTCCCAACTATCGCTTCCACCGTCACGTCACTGGAAACAGCGCCATCGAGGCGGTGAAGGGAGTGGGCAACGGCCGCATCGCGGGCTTTACTTCAGCGCCTGGATCGGCCGGTACGCTGGCAGCAGGCGACCAGATCAAGGCGGCCTTCCCCGATGCAAAGATTGCCGCTCTTGAACCATATGAGTGTTCGACCCTGGCTAACGGGGGGCGTGGCCAGCATCGCATAGAGGGAATTGGCGACAAGATGTGTACGCTGATTCACAACGTGCTGAATACCGATTTCGTCATCCTCATCAAGGATGAAGAGACGGTGCAGGGCGTAAAGATATTTCATGACGGTGTAGATTCTTTGGTGAAGCTGGGCGTTGACCTGAACCTTGCAATGAGCCTGCGTGATTCGTTTGGTCCGTCCGGCATCTGCAATGTACTGGGCGCAATCAAGCTGGCGAAGCATCTGCGCCTGGGTCCTGGAGACAACGTTGTAACCATCGCCACCGACGGCTTCGACCGCTATAACTCGGTACTTGAAGATCTCAACAGCCGCTATCTAGAGTTAGCCCCACAGGTATTGGATCGCTGGGCGCATGACATCTTTCTGAATGCGGCGGATGATCATGTCTTCGACTTCCGTAAGCCCGCGGTGAAGGAGCGGCTCTTTGCACAAAAGGAAAACGACTGGCTCAAATTCGGTTACACGAAGGCATTTCTCGACTCCATGCGCAGCCAGTCCTTCTGGGATGCACAGTATGCAAAGGTGCCCGAGTACAACCGGAAGATCGCTGCATTGAGACCTGTTTGCGTCTAGGAGGTACAGCCATGTTCCAGTTCACTCTGAACCAGAATGCCGTGACTGTAGCAGAAGACAAGAGCCTGCTGGAATATTTGCGTGAAGACGCGCGACTGACCTCGGTGAAAGATGCCTGTGCCGAAGGAGTGTGCGGCTCCTGCTCGGTCCTTGTGAATGGGAAGGCGTTGCGCGCCTGCGCTTTAACCGTCGCTAAAGTGCATGGCAAGGCAGTTACAACCGCGGAAGGAATCTCGCCACGGGAAAAGGAAATTTATTCACGCGCCTTCGGCGAAGTGGGAGCCGTGCAATGCGGCTTCTGCATGCCGGGCGTGTTGATAAGTGCAAAGTCATTGCTCGATCACAATCCCACTCCCACACCCACCGAGGTCAAGGCCGCGATAAAGTACAACCTTTGCCGTTGTACAGGCTACCTGAAGATCGAGCGCGCAATTCAATTGGCCGCGAAGGCACTTCGCAACGAAGGTATCCCAGAGCCGGAAGATTGCTCTGCCAAAGTGGGTGCGCGGACGGTCAGGGCCGATGCCGCCGAGAAACTACTTGGGACCGGCGAGTTCGTTGACGACATGCAAGTCCCTGGCATGCTGCATGGCGCCGTGCTGCGATCGAAATATCCGCGAGCGCTCGTAAAGAAGATCGACGTCACCGCAGCACAGTCCTACCCAGGCGTCGAAGCCGTGCTTACGGCAAAGGACGTTCCCAGTGAGCGTTTGCTGGGACACATCGTTCATGACTGGCCGGTGATGATTGCCGAAGGCGAGGAAACTCGTTACGTTGGAGACGCGCTGGTTGTGCTGGCCGCGACAACGAAGGAAGCTGCTCGACAGGCTCTGAATTTGATTCGCGTCGAGTGTGAGGAGTTACCTCCAATGTTATCGCCGCAGGCGGCACTTGCAGAGGGCGCACCTCTCATTCATCCCAAAGGCAACCTGCTTTCGCAAACCATCATGAAGCGCGGCGACGTTGACAAGGCTATCGCCGATGCAAAGTATGTCGTCACCGAAAGCTACTCAACGCCGCGCCAGGAACATGCATTTCTCGAGCCGGAGAGTGCACTCGCCATTCCTACGCAGCCAGATGAGCTAACCGTCTACACCGCCGGTCAGAGCGTATACGACGATCGTCAAGGCATTATTGAAATGCTCGGCGTGCCGGATGAAAAGGTTCGCGTAATCAGCAAATTTGTGGGCGGAGGATTCGGCGGTAAAGAGGACCTCTCCGTGCAGCATCACGCGGCGTTGCTGGCCTGGCATAGCGGGAAGCCGGTAAAGCTCACGCTTAGCCGCGAGGAAAGTTTCCGCGTACATCCCAAGCGTCATCCCATGGAGATGGAGTACACCACTGCCTGCGATGAGAATGGAAAAATCACCGCAGTCAGAGCGCGCATCGTGGCCGACACGGGCGCATACGCTTCGCTGGGCGGTCCGGTCCTGCAGCGCGCCTGCACCCACGGCGCTGGGCCTTATCAAATAGACAACGTCGATATCGTGGGGCGCTCGGTCTACACCAACAACATTCCTTCCGGCGCATTCCGCGGCTTTGGAGTGACGCAGACCTGCTTCGCAATGGAGAGCAATTTGAACCTGCTTGCCAAACTGGTTGGAATCTCTCCGTGGGAGATCCGCTATCGCAATGCCATTGGGCCGGGTGGTGTGCTTTCAAACGGACAGATTGCCGATGAAGGAACAGCGCTGAAGGATACATTGCTCGCCGTAAAAGATATTATCGACGCGCATCCCGACTCCGGTATCGCCTGCTCGTTCAAGAACAGCGGCAAGGGTGTTGGCGTGCGCGATGTTGGACGCGTGAAGCTGAGGGTGCACGACGGCAGCGTCACAATCATGACCAGCGCAGCCTGCATGGGGCAGGGAATCGCAACTGTGTTGGTTCAGATGGTGGCTGAGTCTGCCGGGATTCCGAAGTCTATGATCAGCGTTCATGCGCCAGACACGATGGTGACTCCCGACAGTGGCACCAGCACTGCATCGCGACAGACCGTCATTACCGGCGAGGCAGCGCGCAGAGCGGGAGAAGCACTCAAAGAGGATCTGAGCAGTCATTCACTCGGCGAACTGGAAGGCAATGAGTACTACCGCGAGTACGATTGCGTTACCGACCCAATGACATCGGACAAGCCAAACCGGCTCAGCCACGTTGCCTATGGATACGCGACGCACGTCGTCATTCTCGACGATGCTGGAAGAGTTCAGAAGGTCGTTGCCGCGCACGACGTTGGCAAGGCCATCAATATAAATGGCGTCGAGGGGCAAATTGAAGGTGGCGTTGTGATGGGATTGGGCTACGCGCTGACTGAGCGGTTTACCGTCTGCAACGGCGCGCCAACTGTCACGCTGGGCACACTCGGCCTGTTTCGGTCCACACAGGTCCCGGAGATCGAATGCCGCATCATTGAGAAGAATCCCGCCACCCTTGCCTATGGGGCAAAAGGAGTAGGCGAAATCGTAATGGTCACCACGGCACCTGCAGTTGCCTGCGCGTATTTCCAGCGAGATGGAAAGCTGCGCAACAGTCTTCCGCTTGAAGGAACTCCATATAGCCGCCGCGAACGCGGCCGAGCAATATTGGTGAATGAAGAAGGAGCATCGAAGTGACGTTGACAGCCGAACGAAGCGAGATGGTGGTTGCCTTGTGTCAGTCACTGATTCAAAGGCAGAGCTATTCCGGACACGAGGATGCAGTCGTTGAGCGCATGAAGCAGGCATTCAAGGAGTTGAAGTTCGATGAGGTGCTCACGGACGAATACGGCAATGTGCTCGGACGAATCAAAGGCAATCGTCCAGGAAAAGTTCTGCTGCTCGACGGACACATCGACACCGTTCCGGTTCCAGATGAATCCAAGTGGACGCACAAGCCGTTCGGCGGCGAAGTGGAGAATGGAAAGATCTTCGGGCGAGGCACGTCTGACATGAAAGGCGCGGTCAGCGCGATGATTGGCGCGTCTGCATTCTTCGCCGAAGACACGCGAAAAGACTTCGCCGGCGACATCTACGTCTCCGGAGTCGTCCACGAGGAGTGCTTCGAGGGAATCGCCGCCAGAAAAATCAGCGACCGCATCAAGCCTGACTACGTTGTGATCGGCGAGTCCTCTGAGTTGAACTTGAAGCGCGGGCAACGTGGACGCGCAGAAGTCGTCGTGGAGACCTTTGGCAAGCCGGCACACTCCGCCAATCCGCGCGCAGGCATTAATGCCGTCTACAAAATGGCTGCACTGATTAGTGAGATTAGCAAACTCAAAGCGCCTCAGCATCCGATTCTCGGCGAGGGAATCCTGGAACTCACCGATATCAAGTCGTCGCCGTATCCCGGCGCATCGGTAGTACCGGACTACTGCCGCGCGACCTATGACCGCCGCCTGCTGGTGGGAGAGACAAAGGAGTCGGTGCTGGCGCCGCTGCAGGCACTAATTGAGCGGATGAAACGTAACGATCCCGACTTTAATGCCAATGTGCACTTCGCCAGCGACGTCCAGGAGTGCTACACCGGAGGGGAGATTCGAGGAGAAAGATTCTTCCCCGGTTGGGTGTTCGATACGCAAGATGAATTTGTGCAGGCAGCACTGGCGGGCCTGAAAAGTGCAGGATTGAATCCGGAGATTACGCAGTACTCTTTCTGCACCAACGGAAGCCACTATGCAGGCGAAGCGGGAATCAGGACCATTGGATTCGGGCCTTCTCGGGAAAACCTGGCGCACACCATCGACGAATACATCGAGGTCGATCAACTGTTGAGAGCTGTTGAGGGCTACTACGGAATCCTCGGGTCCGTTCTCAGGAAAGGTTGAACGAATGCGAACTCTCATCCAGAATGGCTGGATCGTTGACGGCAGCGGGCAACCCCGATACAAGTCCAACCTGGTGATCGAAGATGAACTTATCGCCGACTTAGGCACAGCCAGGCACGGTGCTGGATTCGATCGCGTCATCGATGCCGAAGGCATGATCGCGGCTCCGGGCTTTATTGATACGCACAGCCATTCCGATCTTGAGGTGATGGTCAATCCATATGTCGAAGCCAAGATTCGTCAGGGCGTAACCACTGAATTGCTCGGCCAGGACGGGATATCAATGGCGCCCCTACCTAAGCGATACATTTCGCCATGGCGCAAAAACCTTGCTGGACTTGACGGGGACAGCGACGAACTGGGTTGGGATTACGAGACGACCGACGGCTACCTGAAGGCGCTTGAAAAGAAGGGTGTCGGCCTCAATGAAAGCTACCTCGTTCCACATGGCAATGTCCGCATGGAGGCCATGGGGCTCGACAACCGCAAGCCTTCGCCGGAAGAACTCGAACAGATGCGGCAGATTTTGCGCCGCGAGATGCAGTCGGGAGCGTTTGGACTCTCAACCGGCTTGATCTATATGCCCTGCGCCTACGCAGACACTTCGGAACTGATCGAGTTGTGCAAGGTTGTTGCGGAGTTCGATGGTGCCTTCGTCGTCCATCAGCGCAGCGAAGCGGACACGATTCTGACCTCAATGGCAGAGGTTATCGAGATCGGGCGAAAGTCCGGAGTGAAGATTCATTTCTCGCATTTCAAGATCTGCGGCCACAAGAACTGGGACTTCATTGACAGGATGCTCGGTCTGCTCGACATGGCAGCGGCAGAGGGAATACGCACATCGTTCGACCAATATCCATACGTCGCCGGAAGCACCATGCTGGGCGCGATCCTGCCTCCCTGGGCGCACGATGGAGGAACTGACAAGTTATTGGAGCGTCTGCAACGCTCAGACGCGCGAGTGCGCATGATCCACGACATCAACCATGGAATACCGGGCTGGGACAATTTTGTAGACTTCGCTGGCCTTGACCAGATCTTTGTGACCAGTGTGAAGACAGCAGCCAATCAGGACCTGGTCGGAATGAGCCTCGATGAGATAGGCGAGATTCGCGGAAAGCATCCACTCGACGCAGCGTTCGATCTTCTACTCGCGGAGCAGAACGCAGTCGGCATGGTTGATTTCTACGGTAAGGAAGAGCACGTTGCCCGATTCCTGACCAGGCCTGAACAGAACGTCTGCACAGATGGCCTGCTGGGGGGAAGACCTCATCCGCGCGTCTTCGGATCGTTCCCACGCGTACTGGGAAAATATGTGCGCGAAGAAAAGGCACTCACGCTTGAAGATGCAATCAGGAAGATGACCTCAAAGCCCGCACAGGTCTTTGGCTTCGAGCGGCGCGGTGAGTTGAAGGCCGGCAATTTCGCCGACATCGTGATCTTCGATCCAGAAACGATTATCGATAAGGGAACGTTTGTCGATCCGATCCAGTTTCCTGAAGGCATCGAATATGTCCTGGTGAATGGACACGTGGTGCTGAGTGGGGGACAGTTCCTGCGCGCACTTGCCGGGAAAGTGTTGCGAAAATCCATCAAGCAATGAGGAAAGCGTAACCAATCCTCCGGACTGACTGGGCGGACCAATAACCGGCTGCTCACTTCAACTGCGAGGAGGCACGGACAACCAGTGCTGGTTCCATTACCACTGACCGCGGGCGGCTCGACGGAGATTGTTCCAAAAGCGCGATAATCATCTTCGCAGTACGCTCACCAATCTTGCCGGCTTTCTGGTCGACACTGGACAGCGGCACGCGCAGCTTGCTGCTGTAGTGAAAGTTTCCGCTTCCGATAACAGCAATGTCCTTAGGAATGCGCAAGCCTGCCTCAAATGCCCGTTCCATTGCTCCGACGGCAACCGTGTCATTAAAACAAAAAAGTCCGTCAGGCCGCGGTCTCAGGGCGAGTACGGCGCTCATAGCCTTGTTTCCCCGCGTCTCGCCGTCGGAGTCGGCTGCATCGCCCGAGGCAATTACATAGCTGTCCGGTACGGTCAGGCCATGCCGCTTTAGCGCGTCCCTGTAGCCCTCGGCCCTGCGGTTGCCCACATTGGTCGCAGGGCCGCGAATATGAGCGATGCGCTTGCAACCCTGCGCAATCAAATGTTGTGTCGCAAGCTCCCCAATCTTGTAGTCGTTTACGCCGACGAAATTGCAGGAGAATCCAGGAAAGCTCCGATCAAGAAGAATCAAGGGTACGCCGGCCTGGCCGATTTTCTTGAGATTGTCTGCGTTCTTCTGGCAGGATGCGACGACGAAGCAATCCAGCCGATGCGCCAGCATATGCTCAATCTCGTCCTGTTCCAGTGTCGGGTCGCTCTCGGAAGAAGAGACGAGCAAAAAGTAATTCTTCTTGCGCAGGGAAGCGGCCAGTGCTTTGGCAATCTCAGAGAAGAACGGATGAATCAGGTCGGGCACCACCAGCCCAATCAATGAACTGCGGCCTGTCACCAGACTGCGAGCCGCAAGGTTAGGGCGATAATTCAGGTGCTTCACTCGCTCAAGAATCTTTGCCTTTGTTTCTTTTGCAACATCCGGGCGATCCCGGAGCGCCTTCGATACCGTGACGATGGAAATGCCGAGTTCCTCTGCTATATCTTTGAGTCGAACGACCATAGAGAGAGTGTATACAATTCTTTCGGTATCGAGAGGGAACCTTGCCGGTGTGAAAATCGCAAAGAGATCGATTCATCCGAGGAGCGGAATCCGCAGATCGGATGCCCTGGGCCGGATCCTCGTAATCTCCAAGAGGCAACGTCACCCTCCCCGGCCAACAATTATGCTTGGAACAAGAGAGGCTTTGTGACGGAACCAGGTCTGTACGAACAAATGTTAGCTGTGGCCCTCGAAGAGGCGCGGCTAGGGCTCGATGAGGGAGGCATTCCAATCGGAGCGGCGATTTTTACGCGTGCAGGCAAGCTTGTCAGCCGGGGCCACAACCGAAGGGTGCAGCAAGGCGATCCCAGCGTCCATGGAGAAACCGATGCCTTTCGCCGCGCAGGCCGCCAGCGCAGCTATCGTGACCTGGTCATGGTCACCACGCTCTCCCCTTGCTGGTATTGCAGCGGCCTTGTGCGGCAGTTTCGCTTCGGTACTCTGGTCGTCGGCGAGAGCCGCACCTTCGCCGGAGGAATTGACTGGCTGCGCGCCAACGGCGTAGAAGTCATCGACCTCGACAGCCACGAATGCCGGGAATTGCTTGAAGGATACATCGCGGCGAACCCGGAAATTTGGAATGAGGACATCGGGGAAGAGTAAAGAAAGCAGATAAAAAGCGCGCAACAAAAAGAAGACGGCTCCCCTCGAAGCCGTCTTCCTTTTTGGTTGAACTGCGTGAACTAGAAAGTCAGGTGCAGCGACATTTGCACCTGGCGCGGGGCGCCGATAGTGTGCGTCACGATGCCCAGACCCGACGGACATGCATAGAAACTCGTCGTCGAGGCGCTTGATGTACCGCACCCGGTGGGAAGCACCTGTGTGGGTGCATCCGGACTGGAGTTCGGGTAAGTCGGGAAGGGGTTGTAGCCGGCGTTTTGCGTAACTTCGTTGCCTGGAACGTCGAAGCTGGTAGTGTTCGTCAGGTTGTAAACGTCGAAGGTGTACTTGATACTGTACCGCTCCTTGAAGCTGATCACCTTCACAAGCGATGCATCTGCGCGCTTTTGGAAAGCCTGGCGGAAGATGTTGCGCTGTCCGTTGGTAAAACCGGTTTCGAATGGATCGGTGCTCGGAATGGCGCCGTTCAGACCGCCTGCCGGGAGAAGCGGCAGAGTGAAGCATGCCGGATTGAGAGCAGGCTTGCCGCCACCCGGCGTCCATGCGCCCGAGGCACCGGTCGTTGCCGACTTCGCTGTGCATCCATTCGCCAGCGGTACGATCGGATTAGTGATACCGTCAGCAGTCGAGTAATAGACGCTGCCTACCGCGCCCGAGAAGTCGATAACGCTGTACGGCTGGCCGCTCTGCAACACGGTGTTTCCAATCAGCGACCAACCATTAACGATGTCTCCCTCCAGCGTATTCATCCTTCCAAAGTCATGGAGTTGGAACACGTAATTAAGGTTGAAGACATGGGTGCGGTCGAAGTCGGCCGAACCGTACGCGCTGCGCAGGTTGAGGGGGTTGTTGCCGTTGTAGAAGAGTCCAAGCCCGCTCTGCTCATCCAGTGCGTGAGACCAGGTGTAAGACGCGCCAACTTGGATGCCGTGGCTTATCCGCTTGTCAACATGTACTTGAAGAGCGTTGTAGTCGTCGATGCCTGCAGCCTTGTACGTGATGGACTCGGCCGCATAGCCAATGTAGGGAACGCGGAGGTCCACGTTTCCGCCCTCGTAATTTGCCTGGTAGTCGCTGCCATCGGGCAGTTGCTGGTTGCCAACGTTATAGCCATAACTCCATTTCTGCGCGTAGGGGCCGCCTGCAAGTGCGGGACTGGTGGGGGAAGCAATAATCGGCTGATTAAAGGGCAGCGGAATCACCTGGTGGCGGCCCAGGTTGCCGACATAGCCAACTTCAATGGCCAGGTCGTTTCGCGGCTGCCACTGGATGTCCAGCGTGTAGTTCATGGTGTAAGGCAGCTTGTTGGCGCGGTCGTACACGCCGAGCGAGATCGGCTGGCCGCCGTTCACGATGCCGCCCGCGGTGGGCAGAAAACTCGCCAGATCAGAAGCTTTGGGATTGGTCGGCGGAGCAAGCAGTGAGGTTCCGTATGGGTTCTCAAGATTGCCCTCGGCCGCCGAGCCGCCGCCGCAAGTCGGGATGTAACCCTCGTAATAGTACAGCGATGAAGTTGGGCAACTGGAGGCATTGACGAACGGCAACTGCTGGTTGACGCCGAAGGGGCCTCCGGTGACTGTACCGATGGCATAGCCCGGCGAGAAGTAGCTGAACAGTTCGCCGCGATCGTAATACATGCCGCCGCCGACGCGGACCACCACCTTGCTGTGGAACATCTCAGGCTGCCACGCTGCACCCACGCGCGGTCCGATACCCCACTGGCGGCCGGTGAGTGTTGTGTTGCTCACGCCCTTTGTGCCATTGGCGTTGTTGCCCGCGATAATCAGTCCCGGATTCGCAATCACGTCCGATGAGACGTTGTAGCTGTAGGTTTTCGCGTCGAAGTTGAAAAGCCGGCCGTACTTCTCCGTCAGCCCGCCGTCCCAGTCGTAGCGAATTCCGGCGGTTAGCGAAATCGTCGGCGTTATCTGATATTTGTCCTGGACGTACATGCCTAGCTGATTCGAGCGGTAGTAGCGGCTCGCGTTGCCCTGCAGGAAGGAGCTGACGTAAAAGCCAGTAGCCGAACTGCCGGGAGTCACCTGACCCTGTATCATCTGGCTGAAGTCGTCCGTGGCCACAGTGCCGGTTCCCGTGCGCTTGTCGATGGTATTCAGCTGCGTGTATGTGTAACTCGTGCCGAAACTCACAGTATGCTTGCCAAGAAGCCAAATCGCATTTGCTGACGGAGCGATTCGGTTTTGGAACATGCCGGTATTCGGTGATTGCCCTTCAGCATTCGGACCGATATTCAGGATTGCCGAAGACTCTCCCGAGGGCTGATAGTCACCCAGCACGTTATAGACAGAGATGCCAGGGAAGTACTTCGACCCAAACATGTTCATTGAGCCAGTGCCCGCCGCGCCACCGGGTATGGAGCCAGGGCCAAAGGGCTGCTCATTGTCTTCCCAGTCTTTTTCCCGGAGAACACCGAGCGTCTGGGTAGTGCTCAGGTTGGGCTTGATCGTCCAGGTATTGATGATAGAGGCCACCTGAGCGCCGGAATCGAGGTGCTCGGTAAACCCTGGGACGCTGGAGAACGAGTAGGGAGCCAAAGTGGGATCGTGCTGGTAAAAGTACTTCAGACTCAGCGTGTCTTTCGAGGTTGCGTTGTAATCGAGGTTGGCTACGGCCAGGTCTCCGGTAAATCGGCCCGTGCCGGGAATGAAAGCATTGTCGATATGTGCTGCGGAGGGCGTGGTTGGATAGAGAGAATCGTTGGGGATGAGCCATTTGCCGGGCTCGCCGGGCAGCGCAGGGGAGTTGAAAAGAACTCGCGCAAGTGGGTCGATGTTTGCGGCCGTGATCGGCGTGCAGCCATAGTTCGCCTGATCATAAGGCGTACAGAACGAGTTGTTCGTTACAGTCGCCAAGCCCGAAGCGGTTCGGTCGTCGGTGAGCCCCACCGGAACGTCAAGCAACGAGTCGCCAATCTCCTGGTCCGACACGTGCAGATGTTGATAGGAGACAAACGCGAAGAGCTTGTTCTTGATGAGCGGCCCGCCACCCGCTCCTCCCAGGATGTAGCGATGCAATTGAGGTACCTTGTTGCTCGCTGGAATATCCTGATCCTGGTTGAAGAAGAACGGAGCAGCGTTGAGCCAGCTGGTGCCACGGTGGGCGTAGAAGTTGCCGTGAAGGTTATTCGTGCCTGAGGCCGTGCTCATGTCGATATGAGCACCGGAGGTCGAACCCTGCTGCGCGTCGTACATCGACGCATTCACGCGGACTTCCTGTAGTGCCTCCGGCGCAGGGGTCGGCAGCGCATTTCCGATAGACAGATAAATAGAGGCCGCCGTCGGAATCACGCCGCCCGCCCCGGTGCTGCTCGAGACGCCCGTGCTATTGATGACCCGCGCCGAGGGAACCTGGCTGGTGCTCTTGCCGTTGAAAAGATTGCTGACATCGACACCGTTCAGCGAGAAGCTGTTGCTGGTGTCGCGTTGTCCATTCGCCCATATCGGCGCGTTGCCCAGCCCTGAATTGGCTCCGGTGCCGCCTGAGAGTTCAGCGCTCACGCCGGTCGACTGAGTCGCCAGTCCGGTAAAGCTCCCGGTGGGCAGCGGCGCCGCATCAATCTGTGCCGTGTCCATTACGTAGCCGTTGGTCGTATCCACCGCGTTCATCAGCGGCGTGGCTTCCACTTCAACGGTTGTCGTGGCCTCGCCAATTTTCAAAGCGGCGCTCACGGTTGCCGTGCGGTCGGCCTGGACGGCAATGTGTTGCGTCTTCTGCGCATCGAATCCGTCGGCGGTGTAAGTAATTGTGTATGTGCCGATGGGGAGATTCACAAACGTATATGCGCCAGTTGCATTCGTTTTGGTGCTGCGCGTCAATGATGTCCCTTCAGCAACCACAGTTACCGTAGCATTGGGAATCGCACTGCCCGTGGGGTCTGTAACCTCGCCAGTGATGCCGCCGAGCGTCTGCTGTGCCGGCAGGGAAGAGAAGCACAGCGCAACGGCTGCCGCGATCGCCAGCAACCGGGAAGATGCAGAGGGGAGAAAACGCTTGGAATAATTCATTTTGCTGACCTCGAAGTGGGGATTTCCCTGGTTCTTTTGAAATGCTGAGAAGCGCGCAACAGAATGAGAATTCTGGACTTCCGGGGCCCTGCAAAAAAGTGAGGAAGAGGAAAATCAGAAATCAGTGGTGCACGAGTCGTGGCCGACTCAGTCTAAATTTGCAAGTACAGGCAGCATATCGATTCAGGCATAAGGATCATCTAAAGATTTCTCATCGGCGAGTCGTCTTTTCCCGGAGTCTGGGAGCGGTCTCGATCGCGGCAGATTCTTCTTCCGGTCTCAGGGATGCTCAGGTTAGCATGGGCAACGAGCCGGACAATTCCACGCGGATTGGCGCCGCGCTTGCCGCAACCGGCTTATATCCCAAGGCGTTAGTTCTCGTGAGGCTGCACCCATGACTTCGCGTATCGCAAAGATGCTTCTGTTGGCGGGCATGGCGCTGTTTTATACGCTGGTTGTTTTCAATAACCTGACGGATTTCGATTCGAATTTCCAGTTTGTGTGCCACGTGCTGGCAATGGATACGACCTTCCCCGGCAACCGTGGGATGTGGCGTGCTCTGCCGTCGCCGGCGTGGCACCTTGCCTTCTATCTATCCATCATTGCGTGGGAGATCGCTAACGCTGCCCTGCTTTGGTGGGGTGTCGTGCGACTGCTCCGCGCCCTGCGCCTGCCGGCAGCCGAATTCAATATCGCGAAGCGAGTGCCGGTAGTGGCGCTTACGCTCTCCCTGATGATGTGGTTGGTTGCTTTTCTCGCGGTGGGCGGAGAATGGTTTCTGATGTGGCAGTCACAGATATGGAACGGACAGGAAGCAGCCTTCCGAAATTTCGCCGTAGTTGGCCTTGTGCTCGTGATCATGCTGCAACCCGACACTGACGTGCAACCTTAAAACGTCAATCCGCGAGTGAAACTGCCTTCTTGCGCCGCAGGCCATACCAACCAATTCCGGCGATGATATAGCCAAGATAGATATACGGAATTCGCGCATGAACCGCATCGGATGAGGACCTGAGGTCAAAGACCGCGATCAGGATCATTACCACCACCGTGAAAATGCTGACGATTGCAACCGCGTGCGAATGTTGTCCCAGCGCCCTGCGCGCGAAGGGCAGTGCGAGCGCCACCAGGGCGTAAACGGTGAGAAAGCCAAACACCGCCAGTGATCCCATCAGGTCGTACATTTCAGAACCCTCGACACCAAACATCGCCAGAACAGCAGTAGCGCTGAACATCAGCACCACAGCCACTGCAACCGCGGTTCCCGGAGTGTGGTGCCGCTGATTGGTGCGCTCAAGCGCAGCAGGCAACAGCCCGCTGTGGGCCATGCGCATCAGCACGCGAGCGGCCGCCGTTGCGCATGCCAGCACGCAGGCAAACATGCTTACCATCGCGCCGAAATCGATGGCCACTCCGAGTGGAGATATGCCAGCTTTTGTGGCCAGAAGGTGCAGAGGGCTGGTGGAATCGCTCAATTGCGAAGACTGGCCGCGAAAGCCCAGAACCTCGCTGTACGAACACAGCATGAAAAAGAGGCCGGCAAGAATGGCGCACTGCAGCACCGCGCGAGGAATGGTCTTCAGCGGCTCACGCGCCTCGCCGCCCAGCGTGGTGGCAGCTTCAAAGCCCACGAAGCTGAACATTGAAAGCACAAGCGCCGGTCCCAGTGCGGAGATTGACACGCCCCTCAACTTGAATTGATCCCAATCGAACTGAAATCCAAAACGGAACACCAGCACAGCCAGGACAATCAGAATAAAACTGACCGAGAACACTTCAATCCACAACATTAGCTCGGCCGAGAGCTTCACATCGCGATAAGCGATGAGTCCAGCCACCAAACACACAACTGCTAGGCAGGGAAGAGCCGGTGTCGCAGAGTGAAAGAGTTGCTGCGAAAACAGGTTTGCATAATAGAGCGCTCCGCCTGCCACCGATGCGCCGGTACCAAGATAAGCCAGCAGCAGCGCCCACGCCGCGGTGACACCGAAGAATGGCGGAAGCGTACTCGCCGTGTAAGTGTAGAGAGATCCAGGCGAGGCAGAGAGGCGGGCAAACCTGCTTACGCAGAAGCCAACCAACAAAGTGGCCCCAGTGGCCATCAGATAAACAAACCATGTAGCGTTGCCTGCCAGCGCAAACACCAGCGGAATCGTCAATGACGGCGAAGTGCTCGGCGCCATCGCCGATACGGATTGCGCCAGCGTCTCCACAGGTCCCAGAGCGCCCGCACGAAGACCGTAGTTCTCTGCGGCTCCAGCCTGTGCGTACACTTCGCCTGGCGAGTTCGAAGGAGCAGTCATTAGTCCGCCTTTCGTGCCCGTTTTTGTCTTCAAGTAGTTTTGTTTCGCCGCGTGCTTATTCTTAGGCCTGGTTGCTTAAATGGGGCTTTGAGAGGGCGCGGCTTTTGCCACGCCGCATCAGGTGCGTAACACTTGGGGCTTTAGCCTCCGAGGGAATTCTCTTAGTGGTTGCACATTCTCTGCAACCAGTTCCAGCGTTTATCGTTCAATCGTAGCCTCGATGTATCCGTGCGGTTCATCGATGGGAACGAAAATATGATTGGGATTGTCCTGGCCGAACGGGCTCAGGTCTGCCAATAGATGATGCAGGTTGGGCATTGTGAGGTGTATGCGCGCAATCTCCGGCGCCGCTTCCAGTGCAGCCTTGCCCATGTCAAACAAAGTATGCTGCACGCTCATGCTGTTATGCGCGGCAAATTCTTTCAGCAGTGCGGCAACAACGCGCGCACGCACCTGCGCAAAATCCTGTGCGGCCGATGCGTAATCCCACTTCACAGTGGCCCGTGTGCCGAAAATGCGGTCCGTCGCTGGCTTCAGCGTGGTCAGCTTGTCCTTGATATATCCGGTGAAAGCAGACTTCGTTGTCTTGAGAATCGTCAACCCATCCACTCCCGATGAGATCGACCATGTGCGTCCCTGGTCGCGAACTGCTCGCACCGTCTGCAGTTCGGGGCCGCCGAGTTTGAAAGTGGTCGATTCCGGAGAACCGTCAACGACCATCCGTTCCCAGCTTCGCTCCTCAATCTCCACCTTGACCCCGGAGACCTGCGCGTTATTTGCGAGCAGATAGTCGCCCAACTCCATCGCAAATTCTTCGATAGTCGCCGCGTTAGAGCCGCGAGCCACATAATACACGGTGTTCTTCATGGTGTCGGTTGGCAGCACCTTGCTGTTGTCCGCTTCCGTATAGGTGGTTTCAAAATCCCCTTCCAGCAGCACGTGCACACTCCATTCGTTGAAGTCGTGCCGGTCTCCGTGACGCGTAATCCGCGATAGCCGCACGCGCGATTTCCCGTAGCGATTTCCACCCAGCTTAGCCATCTCTCAGCTTCCTCGATAAGTTGTGTAGCTGTTGTCGCTCAACAGCAGCGGCAAGTGGTAGTGTTCCTTGCCGCTGCAGATAAAGGTGATTGCAATCTCCGGATAAATACTTTCGCGGCCGTTGCGCGCCAGGTAGGCCCGAGTCTCAAACGTGAGCCTGTAGACGCCCTTCTTCGCTTTCGGTGCAAGATCGCGGCAACGCCCGTCACCGTCCGTGACGCCGGACGAAAGTATGTTCCACAGAAAGCGTTCCCGTCTCTCGAGACGGACTGTGATGCCGGCGGCTGGCTTACCAAGAACTGCATCCAGCACGTGTGTCGTAATCGCGTTCATTCGGCCAGTCATTCAATTAGCCACTTTCCCAGACGAATCTGTGTGATCTGGCGTTGCTGTTCAGCCGCCTCGATTAACTCCGCCGCGCGGTCGCTCAACAGGCGGCGATTGAGGATCGTCAGCATCTCTTCCGCGCTCTTTCCTGTGGCGCACACAATATAGGTAAAGCCATAGCGCTTTTCGTAGAGCGCATTTCCTTCGGCAATCTCCGCCAACACTTTCTCCGCCGCGCTCGCGGCAGACGATTGCTCCTGGCTCGACCACGCAACCGACTTCGCCGTAGCGTGCGCGGCCTTGCGCTCGCCGATGCGCGGATGGCAAGCGAAGGCCTCCATCCAGTCGGCCTCCTTCATCGTGCCCCAAACCCGGTCCGTCGCTTCGCTCAGTTCAACCACGCTGCCGATCGGGCGCAGCGCAACCATCGCCGAAGCCCAGCGCCGCGCGCTGCAACACGCGATCATCGCATCGAATGCCGCAGCCTCGTCCGCTTTGTTCCAGGCCGTAAGAATCGCATTCATCGCGGTTCGCCCTCAGCAGAAAGCTCAAGCAAAAACTCTTCAATCAGATTCGCGGCAACTCGCCTCCTGTACTCGGCGGTAGACCGGATGTCGTCGATCGGCTGCACCTCGGCAAGCAATGCGCGCCGCGCCGCCTGAACCGTCTCTCCCGTAACTGGCTGGCCGAGCAAAGCGGTCTCCGTTTTGTAGAGGCGCGCCGGAAACGGTGCAAGACTCGCCGCTGCCAGGCGAATCTCGCTTACGACACCATCTTGAATAAGCGCCGTCGCAGCCATCGCGACCTTTGAAATAGCCATTGCGCGTCGCGTCCCCACTTTGCGCAGGTACTGCCTATGGTGGGCGAATCGTCGCGGCAGATGTACCGCATAAAGCAGTTCATCGGCGGCCATCACGTTGCGCTTATATCCAGTGTGGAATTCTGCGTACGGGATCCGCCGTCTGCCGCGCTGCGACGCCATTTCGATCTCCGCATCGTAGACCAGCAACGCAGGCGAGGAGTCCGCGGCTGGCGAACCGTTCACAAGATTGCCGCCCAATGTTGCGCGGCTCTGGTTCGCAACGGATCCTATCCAGCTTGCCGATTTTGCAATCAGTGGCAGTTCCGACGCCAAGGCGGCGTGTGCGCGCAGATCAAGAAACGTAGTGCATGCGCCGATGATGATGCCGTCCGCGCTGGTCTCGATAAAACGCAGATCGGGAATGCCCCAAAGGTTTACGAGCTTGTGCGCGCCCAGCCTGCCCGCTGCAAACGCCACCATCAACTCGGTGCCTCCCGCAACGGGCGTCCACTCACCTGGTGCAGATGCAAGCAGCTCAAGCACCCCAGTCAAACTGCCGGGCGCAATCAACTCATGAGCTTGCGCATTACCGCGCATGATCAACCTTCTTCGGAGCCGATTCATCGGCCTGCGTGGCTGCGGCCAGCACCGATTCAAAGATGCGCATGAATCCGGTGCAGCGGCAGAGATTGCCTGCAAGCCCTTCGCGAATCTCCGCCATGCTGGGGTGTGGATTGCGCTCGATAAGTTGCGCGGTAGCCATCAACATTCCCGGCGTGCAGATGCCGCATTGCGCGCCACCGCAATCGAGGAACGCCTGCTGAATCGGATGAAGCTTGCCATTTGTTGCCAGGCCTTCAACTGTTTGAACATCGGCGCCCTCGGCCTGCAACACAGGCACCAGGCAACTGTTTACCAACTCGCCGTTCATGCGTACAGAGCAGGAGCCGCACTCGCCTTCGCCGCAACCTTCCTTGGTTCCGGTAAGATGCAGGTCTTCTCGCAGCACATCGAGCAGGCGCTTCATCGGCGGCGCTTGGACTTCACAGCCCTTACCGTTGATGGTGAAATGGATGGTAGGCCAGGACGTGCTCATAGGCTTGCCTGCTCCTCGACTTGCTGGTGAGCGGCGAGACCGGCGAACAGATCCTCCGGTAGCAGCGGGATCGCATGGAAGCTGATGCCTGTGGCGTCTTTGATCGCGTTCACAATTGCGGGCGCGGGCCCGTCGTGAGGTAGTTCGCCGATGCCTTTTGCGCCATAACCGCCATACCGAAATGGAATCTCTTCGAAGAACACGTGAATAGGTGGAACATCTTCAGCGGTTGGAATAATGTAATTCGTCATCTGGTTGTTGGCCATGTGCCCGTTCTGCAGGATCACTTTTTCGTAGAGCGCATAGCCAATGCCCTGTGCAATGCCCCCTTCGATTTGCCCGGTCGCCAGCACCGGATTGAGAACTCGCCCCACCTCCTGCACCGCCCAGAACTCCTCCACTTCAGCAGAAAACGTAACCGTATCCACGGCCACTTGCGCCACGTGAATGGACCACGCATAAGAGGGATACGCTTCGCCGCGATATTTCTCATCGTCCCAGAAAATACCTGGCGGTGCTTCGTAGCGGACGAGTGAAGCGACTTCACCCTTTGCTGCACGATAGCGCTCGCAAGCCGCAAAGAATTCTTCGCGTGTGAACTTTGCGCCGAGGCCGGCATGCTCGCGGAGCATTTCAACCAATTGCACCCCGGCGCGTTCAATCAGCCGGCCCACCACCATCACCGTGCGCGACGCAACCGTGGGGCCGCTGTTCGGCACCATGCCAGTATCCGCAGCAGCCATAATGATGTCGTCGTAGTCAATGCCAATGGATTCGGCCGCGATCTGTGTGAGCACAGTATTCGTGCCCTGCCCGAATTCGGTATTCGACACCAGCACGCGCACTTTACTCTCAGGCGTAACATCCATTCCCGCAAGCGAATTCAAAATGCGTTCACCGGAGCCGGTAAAACCGGAGCCGTGATAGAAACAGGCAATGCCGAGGCCGCGTTTGACCGCGCTGGATGGATTATCACGCGCAAACCGTGCCCGCCTGGCGTGATAGTCGCTCTCACGAAGAGCCCGGTCGAGCAACTGATCCATGATTACCGGCTCGCGCATCACCTGCTCCGTTGCGGTTGTGTCTCCGTCGTGTAGAAAATTTCTCCGCCGAAATTCCACCGGATCGATGCCCAGGGCAGCAGCGACTTCATCCATGTGCCGCTCGAGCGCGAAGATGGCCTGTGGCGCTCCGAATCCGCGAAACGCGCCATACGGCACTGTGTTGGTTGCCCACGATTTTGCGCGTACCCGCACGTTGGGGCAAGAATACGGACCAGGTGCATGTAGAGTGGCGCGCGACAGCACAGTGGAGGAGAGTGTCGCGTATGCCCCGCCGTCCGTAGCAAGGTCAATATCCATCGCCAGCAGCTTTCCATCTTTGTCGAGGGCGGTGCGATGTCGCGTGCGCGACGGATGGCGCTTTGTAGTTGCGGCCAGGTCCTCCATGCGGTCGTATACCATCTTGACCGGATGCCCACTCTTCATGGCCAGCAAAGCCGCATGAGACGCGAGCGTGGAAGGATAGTCCTCCTTGCCGCCAAACGCGCCGCCGGTCTCGGTCTGCACCACCCGCACTTTATCATCGGGCAAATCGAAAATCTTGATCAGCGTCTTGTGCACGTAGTACGGGCATTGCAGTGATCCCCACACCGATACGCCGTTCTCCGCGCTCCACTCCGCGATGATTCCATTGTTTTCAATGTACAGATGTTCCTGCGCGCCGGTGCGATACTCTCCTTCAACGATGTGTGCGGCGCTCTCCCACACGGAGTCGACGTCGCCCTTTTCCAGCAGGAAGCTCTTGAGCAGGTTGTTGGAACCCCACACGATCTGATCCTGGCGCTCGCTCTCTTCAATTGTGAAGATCGGCGGCAGCGGATCGTACTCGACGCGCACAGCGTCCACTGCCTCGCGCAGCTTATGTTTGTCGGCGTGTGCCAGCAGCAGTATCGCCTCATCACAGTGGTTTACCTGGCCGTCAGCGAGGCAAGGCTGGTCGGCCACAATCAGCTGAATATGATTTTCGCCGGGAATATCGGCGGCGGCGACGACGGTAAACCCGCTCCAGTCGATGCGGCGGTCAAACTCTATCGAGCGAATCAGCCCGCGTGGAATCGTGCTGCGGACCGTAGCTCCATACAACATGCCTTCGCGTGCGATGTCGTCAACATAACGCGCGCGGCCCAGCAACTTGTCCGCCCCTTCCTTGCGGGAGACGGAAGCGCCAACGATGCGGGTTTTCGCGGTCGTGCTCATGGATGGGAAAGCCGTGATGCGTTACGGGTTGAGGCATAGCATACAACGTCGCGGCCAAGTTTCAAAGCGGGTATATTATTCAGCCAGCTTGACTAGCGTCCGCGCCAGCACGTTTACGCCGCTGCCTATCCACCCCGGGGAGGCGTATTCGTCAGGCCGGTGACTCACTCCACCGCGGCAAGGGATGAAAAGCATGGCTACCGGCGCGATGCGGGCCATAAAGAGCGAGTCATGATAAGCGCGGCTCACCATTTTCTTGTACGTTTTGCCCGCCTCGTCGGCAGCGGCCTCCATGGTCGAAACAATCTCCGGGTCGCAGGTGGCCGGCGGGTCGGCATTCACTAACTCCGTAGTGATGGTCACGCCCCGGCTGGCAGCAACATCGGAGCATGCGCGGCGCAGTGTGTCGAGTACGCTGTCGCGTCGCGCACCATCGATGTCGCGAACGTCCGTCTCCAGGCGAACGCGCGAGGGAATGCTGTTGACCGCGCCCGGAAATACTTCGCAAACTCCCACGGTGCCCACAGTGTCGATGACGCCGGTAGATTTCGCCGCCGCTTCCAGTGCCAGAATCAGCTCCGCCGCAGCCGCCAGCGCGTCCTTTCGCCCAGGCATCAATCTTGCGCCGGCATGGCCACCCTCGCCTTCGATGAGGATGCGCAGACTGGCCGGCGCAGCGATATGTGTAACCAGGCCGAGATCGATCCCTTCCTCTTCAAGCAGCGGACCCTGTTCAATGTGCAGCTCGACGAACTGATGAAAGCGTCCCTTCGGCAGCATCACGGACTCAAGTGGGCCTGTAAACCCTGCCTGCGCGCGCAACTCCTCCAGTCCGCGTCCCTCTTTATCGCGCAGGGCAAGCGCCTGCTTCGGAGTAATAACGTTGGCCATCATGCGGCTGCCCAGGCAACCGATGCCGAACCGAGTCGGCTCTTCAGAAGTGAAGATAACCAGCTCGATCGATCGCCGCGGTTTGTATCCAAGTTTCTTCAAAACGCGAATCGCTTCGAGGCCGCCCAACACGCCAACGCATCCGTCGTACAAGCCTGCGTTGGGAATCGCGTCGATATGAGAGCCTGTGCCCACCGGCGCTAGCTCGGGATCGCTGCCCTGCCAGCGAGCAAAAGTGTTGCCGATCGCGTCTTCATGAATCGTCAGTCCAGCGCTTGCGCACAGACTCTTTACGTAACCGCGCGCGCGCAAATCAGCTTCGCTGAAAACCACGCGCGTCACCACCGGAGGTTCGGCCTCTGAGATTTGCCCCAGATACAACAGCTCCAGAATAAGTCCGTCAATCGTCAGTTGCGGTCGAGTACTCATCGATCACGCTCCCAGTGGATGTCTGCGCCAGTCTTTGTAGATCAGGTACTTTGCCGGCCGCTTGCCCAGCGCACCAAACCATTGCGGACAGTAGGGCCCCATCCAGATAAAATCACCGGCCTCGACCGGATACCACGCGTCGCCAAGCCTGTAGATGCCGCCGCCTTCAAGCATCAGCAGGCCGTGCTCCATCACGTGAATCTCCACCGTGCTGAGCGCCGCGCCGGGATCGTAGGTCATTGTATTCACGGCGAAGTCGTAAGGTGGACCGTCAGGCATCATGGAGCGAACGCGCAGTGATTCATCGCCCATCAGCGCCACGGGTGCGATGTTGCCTTCGTTACCCACCACCATCTCCGGAGCCGCTGCGCCCGGTTGCGTCTCATAGGCCTTCTCAATGACCGCAGCACGCGAGGCCGTCAGCGCATTCACCGTGTGCGGCGTGCCCTGGGGCAAAAAAGCAAAGCCACCGGGGGAGAGAACGCGAGTTTTGTTACCGGCCTTCAACTCCAGCTCGCCCTCGATGACATAGAGGAAGCGCTGTGCCGGCGCGGGTCCAAGCGACCCCCCCGCCGCGAACTCCGCGGTCATCTGAGTAAAGCGCGCGCCCAGTTGCGGCCCGGCATGGACTACAAACTCCACGCCCTCTGCACCGGGAAGTGGCGTGCGGATGAATGTGTCCGGTGTCTGAAGCAGGTGATCGTGCTTCAAGCTGCTTCGTGTCAATCCGAGGTGGTGCATTCGTGACCTCGCAGGGAATTGCGTTGTTCGATTCTAACGAATTACCGCGGCCAACCGCTCAAGAAATTTGCTGCCCACATTTAGCGCGGCCTCTACGTCTTCCTCAAGCACGGCTTCGGCGGGATGGTGGCTGAGACCGCCGGGGCTGCGCAGAAAAAGCATCGCTGTGGGTACGCGGGCAGCCATCACCATGGCGTCATGGCCGGCCCCACTGGGCAGGTGCTTCACCGGCATTCCGGCCGCTTCAATTGCATCGGCGAGAAACGATGTCAGCCGTTCGTCCATTGGTACGGCCGGCTGATCCAACTGGCCTGTACACTGCAAGGCCAGCCCGCGGCGTTCTGCAATGGCATTTGCAATGTCAATCAGTTTCTTCACAGCGGATGCCCGGCTCGGATCGTGCGCGTGTCGCAAATCAAGACTCACTACCACCGATCCCGGAACCACGTTCGCCGCATTAGGTTCAACTGACACCTTGCCCACCGTGGCGACCAGCCCATCGGTGCTCAGCGCAAGCGACTCTACCTGAGTGATCCATTCGGCGGCTGCGGCAAGCGCATCGTGGCGAAGTCGCATCGGCGTTGTGCCGGCATGGTTGGCGTGGCCAATGAATTCAACTGTCAGCCGCGTCTGGCCCACAATTCCAGTGACCACAGCGACGCGTAGCCCTTCGGCCTCCAGCACCGGCCCTTGCTCGATATGAATCTCAACAAAGCCAAGTGCGTTCCCATCCAACGCGGCCTCCCCAACTCGGTTGGGGTCGAGCCCAAATCCGCGAATCGCCGCTTCCATCGTGATGCCCTCAGAATCTATGCGGTCGAGCAAAGCCTTGTCGAAGCGCCCCGCAACCGCGCGGCTCCCAATAAACGGAACACCGAACCGCACACCCTCTTCATCCGAGAAGGCAATTACCTCGATGGCCAGCGGCAACTTCAGCTCTCTTGCAATCTGAACCCATTCGAGCGCCATCACCACGCCCAAAACGCCGTCGTATGCGCCTGCATTTGGAACGGTATCGGTGTGCGAACCCATCAGGAGCCGCTGGCTGCCCGCCCCGGAAGGTTGCCACAGCCCCCGCAAATTGCCTACTGCATCCACCTGCACGGTCATGGCCATCGCCTCCATGCGTTCTCGCAGCAGCGCGTAAACATCATGCACTGGAGGCGTTAGAAATCTGCGCGTAATGCGCCCCGGCTCTTCGCTCATCGCGGCAATTCGACCGCATTCTTCAATTACACGCCGCGCTCTATCTCTCATGAGCGCACCAGCTCTTTTCCACGCGCGTTGCCAACGAAGTGATTTGCGTCGTAGACCTGCTCTCCGCGCAACCAGGTCTCCAATACCTGCCCCTGCAAATCCGCGCCCAGGTAGGGTGAGAGCTTGTGGCGAAAATGCAGGTGCTTTTCAGTCACAGTCCATTCTGCGTCTGGATTGAAGACCACAAAATCCGCGTCCGCGCCGGCGGCCAGCGTGCCCTTTCGTCCCGTCAAGCCGGCGAGCCCCGCCGGTGCGGCTGCCATCCACTGGCCAAGCTTTTCTATTCCAATTCCGCGTCGGGCCATGGCCGTCCATAGCACCGGCAGTGCCAGGCCCAGGCTGGCGATTCCGCCCCATGCGAGATCCCAGCGGCCTTCTTCACGCCCCTTCATTGCCGGCGGGCAGGGTGAGTGGTCAGTCGTCACCATGTCGATCAAGCCTTCGTTAAGCGCATTCCATAATGCTTCACGATTCTCAGCATTCCGGATCGGTGGTGCGCATTTAAACTCCGTCGCTCCGTCGAGAATCTCTTCGGCGGCGAACCACAGGTAATGCACACAAGTCTCCACGGTAATCGGCAAGCCCTGCCTGCGCGCCGCCGCTAACAATGGCAGAGCCTGTGCGCTGGCCAAATGCACTATATGGATAGGCGTGTCGAACTCTTCGGCCAGGCGGACGAGCATCGCGATCGCATCCACCTCAGCCTCATCCGGACGCGAAGCCAAATAGGTCGAGTATTTTCGCCAATCCGCATTCGTTGCGTTCAGCTCTTGCGTAGCCGCGTTCACCGGCCCGGCCAACTCGGCATGGACCAACAGAGGCAACCCGCTGCCGCGCAGACGATCGAGCGCCAGCCGCAGGTCGGCTTCATCTACCCACGCAAAACCGTCGATTCCGGAGTCAATCAGGAAGCATTTGAATCCCGGCACTCCCGCGTCGACCAGCGACAACAGCGCGTCGGTGTTGCCGCGCACTACGCCGCCCCAGGTGGCCCAGTCTACCCTCGCCTGTCCCTGGGCGGCATTTCGCTTGGCCTTCAGTGCATGTAGATCGATGGTCTCGGGCGCACAATTGAGCGGCATATCCACCAGCGTAGTTACGCCACCCGCGGCCGCAGCCTGCGTCGCCGTGTGAAAGCCCTCCCACTCTGTCCGGCCAGGCTCGTTGATGTGCACGTGCGAGTCCACGAGGCCAGGCAAAATCACAGAATCGCCAAAGTCGCGCAGCTTGCTCGCCGGCGGCACTTCGCCCCATCCCGCGACTGCAGTAATGCGTCCTTGCTCCACCAGCAAGGTTGCCGGTGCGAGACCGTTCGGGGTCAGTACACGGGTCGAGCGAAATGCCTGAACCATACTGTGTTTACTTTCGCCTGTTGGGGATAACTAAGGCAAGCTCATTGGTGGCACAATAGCTCCACACCGTCCAACTGCGAACCCTGCCTTAATGCGAGCCGGGATAGGTTCGGTATGCAACAATCTTCGAGTCGATCGGCGTGCCATTCAAATTCGATGTCTTCAGCAACACTTCAAAATAGGGAAGCGTGGTCACATGCAGCAGCTTCTGGAAGCGCGACAACTGATCTTCCGAGGTTAGAAAGTCTCCCGCACCTTCAGTGGCGGCTGAATCAGTCCCCGCGAGAATAAGGACCTTTCCGGGCTGTTGAGGGTTGGGTAGATATGCCACCACACAGTATCCGCCAGTCGAAGGGGATGGGGCCGGGGCATAAATGTCCTGTTCGCCTGCCGCAGGCGCCTTGTTCCTGATGTAATCGATCGACCGGTTGGAATCGTACTCCGTGGTAAAGTTCAGGCTGCCCTCAAACAGATCCACCCAGGGGTTTGATTTCCTCGCGCCAATCAAAATCACGTTATCCTGCTTTACCAGCGCGGGCGTGAAGTCTCGCGATGAATACATATGGAAGTTCTTGCCCGGAGGATCAAGCGTCAGGATATGCTGCGCCGCGCGAAAATCTCCAAGGCTGCCGTTATTCCTTTGTGCAATCATGCCCAGGTCGGCACGCCGGTCCTGGCTTAAACTCGGAGACCGAATCTTGCCGATGTAATTGCGGTTCAGGTATTCGCTCAGGGGTATCGATCTTTTGGTAATGTCTTCGATCAGCGCGAATGAAGTATCGGCCAGAACGATATCGGTATTCTGCCGTGCGCCCAAAATCCCCGACCAGAACGAGCCAACCGCCGGAGTACTTTGCCATGGGTTGAGCGATCGTTGCAGTGCAACATTCTCAGTCCATAAAACAAAGCAGCCTGCCGCCAGAGCCAATATCAGAAATCCGGCAATCATCAGCAGTAGTCGCTCCGTCCTCTTTGGTGCCGCCAGAGGTTTCTCAGGCGGTTCAAGAGCATGGGGTGCGCCTGTGGCCGCCACCAGTCTGGGTTCTGTTTTCTTGGTGGGTTCAATGGCGCGTTGCCTGAAAACCGGCTTGTAGCTGCCGCGCGGAACTTCCATGATCAGGGGTTCGGCTGCCCCGTCTGATTCAAAGTAGTCTTCAATGCGCTTGCGCAGTTCCGACGCGTTCACGCGGACAATGTTGTCCAGACTGGTGTCGTAATCCGCAGGTCGCCCAAAGACGTTGGAACCGATTTCCTGTTCGTGAACCTGGTCCAAACCATCCTTTATCGAACGTTGGCCCACATAGAGCAGAAATTCTCGCAACCGGGCCGCACGCTTCAATTGCGGACTCGCAACGATGCGCTCAACGAGAGCCCAGCACGCCTCGGAGTAAGGAAGCTCCTTTTCAGGCAGAGCCGACTCTAATAAAGGCTTATTCATTTAGCCCCTGTAGTGTCGAAGTTACCATGCACATGGATTCGCGGGCAAGCACAATGGAAAACGGCGCCAAGCGATCTTCTTACAGTAAGAAGAGTTCACGTCTTACAGATAAATTACTTGCAGATCGCTGGAGCGGACCTTCACACTAAATCACCCTTATGCGTACTTCTGTGTTCGTGTGCCTCCTGAGCATTTCTCTTGCCCGTATCCCTGCCATTGCCCAAACCCAGGCCGTTGAGTGGGTAAACGAGTACATCGGGACCGCCAGCCAGGGGCAGACGTTCCTTTCCACCGCTCCCCCCTTTGCCATGACGCAATGGACGCCGCAGACCCGCGAAGGGAATGTGAAGTGCATCGCACCCTACTATTACGCCGATGCCCGTATCCAGGGATTTCGCGGCAGCCACTTCTTAAGTGGTTCGTGCACACAGGATTACGGCAGCATGACCCTGATGCCGGAGAGCGGCCAGTTGAAGCTGGGAGCTGCCGAGCGCTCCTCAGCCTTCAGCCGGGCAACCGAAAAGGCAACCCCCTTCCGGTACGAAGTAACTCTCAGCGACTACGGAATCCAGACGGAGATGTCCGGCACTGTCCGCGCCGGAATCATGCGCTTTCGCTTCGATCGCGCCGAAAAGTCGTGGATTCTGGTCGAATGCAACTCCGCCAAAGGCGAAGGCGCCGTAAAAATTGATCCGGAAAAGAATGAAATCACGGTGGTCAACCCGGTTCGCAGGTTGTATGCAGGCAGCGGAAAGCTGGCCGGCTTCAACGGCTATTTTGTAGTGCAATTCGATCACCCCTTTAAAGTGGGAGGCACCTGGGCTGGCCAGCAGAATCAGCCAGCCTCGTTGAGCCAGCAGGGTGCCGATGGCCCTCCGGGGGCCTATGTTTCCTTTGATTTGAAGCCCGGCGAGACCGTTCAGGCGAAGATCGGAAGCTCCTTTACCAGCATTGAGGAAGCGCGGCGCAATCTTGTGTCTGAGATCCCCGGCTGGAACTTTCAGCAGGTCGTAGATCAGACCAGGGCCGACTGGAACATGGCCCTGAGCAAGATTCAGGTTCAGGCCACAACGCCTCAAAAGCACATTCTCTATTCAGCCCTGTACCACTCCATGCAGCTTCCGCGCGTCTTCAGCGACGTCGACGGTTCCTATCCCGGATTCGCCAGCGAAGGGCGGATCGAAATCGCCAAAGGCTTCACCTATTACTGCGATTTCTCCCTCTGGGACACTTTCCGCGCGCTCCATCCGATGCTGACAATCCTCGATCCAAATCGCGAGCGAGACATGGTCAAGTCATTGATCGCCAAAGGAGAACAGGGCGGCTTCTTGCCTATCTATCCCGCCTGGAACAGCTACACCTCAGAGATGGTGGGCGACCATGCGGTCACGGTAATTGCGGATGCATGGTTCAAAGCGATTCGCGGATTTGACATCGAGGAAGCCTATCGCCTGATGAGGCAAAACGCGACGGAATTGCCTGCAACGCATGACCTTTATGTTGACGGTCGAGGGCGCCGCGGGCTGAATTCCTACCTCAAATATGGCTTCATTCCGCTGGAAGACGCGGTAAGTGATGGCACCCCGGTCCACCCCGGCGAACAAGTCTCCCGCACTCTGGAGTATGCCTACGACGACTCCGTTGTAGCCGAAGTTGCCAAAGAACTGGGACATACGGAGGATGCCGCACTGTTCAGCAAGCACGCTCAGAACTACCGGAACATCATCGATCCCAAAACCGGGTTTGCCCGCGGACGGCATCAGGATGGTTCCTGGGATTCGCCCTTCGATCCGGCCAAGCGATACAGCTACATCACTGAAGGCCTGCCTTTCCAATACACGTTCTTTGTCCCGCAGGATCTGCCCGGCCTCATTGACCTGGTAGGAGGGCGCCAGGCCTTCATCGCCAAGCTCGATGCGCTGTTTGCCGGCGGCTATTACGATCACGGCAATGAGCCCAGCCATCACATCGCCTATCTCTACGACAATGCAGGCGCAGCATGGAAGACCCAGGAGCACGTCCGCGATGTCATGGAAAAGCAATACGCCGATACCCCGGACGGTCTTGCCGGCAACGACGATGCAGGGCAAATGTCGGCGTGGTTCGTGATGAGCGCGCTGGGGTTCTATCCAGTGACCCCCGGAACTCCCGTCTATGAAATCGGCACGCCGCTGTTCGACGACGCCGTGATCCGGCTCGATAACGGCAAACAGCTTCATATTCGAGCCGCCGGTGCGTCGGAAGGTAAGCAGTACATTCGTTCAGTCTCCCTGAACGGTGTCCCCTTGAAGCGCTACTGGATCAAGCACTCCGAGATCGCCTCCGGAGGAGAACTTTTATTCGAAATGTCATCAAAGCCTGATCTGGGGTGGCCCGCCGAGTAGTTTGCTGTAAGGGAGAAGGCAGGGTATTTTCTCCTTACTGTAAATTGACTTGTCGATTGGGTGGCTGTGCAGCACCCTTCATACGGACTATGAGATTCAAGCGATAAGTTCTGGTCGAGACTTTGAGCTTGCTGGAAAGTGCAACAAACCCCAAGTCAACCACCCCACGTCAACAACAAGGATTGAAAAGGGAGAAAGTATGAATACTGTTTTGGAGATGCCAGCAAAACCCCGCATGCCGGGGATCGTTCAGGTTATGAGCAATTTAGGGTATTCCGCCCTCTTTGCCAGCCTGATGCTCTTAATTGCCCTCGTGACACCGCTCGGTTTATCTGCCCAGGGCACAACCGGCGCAATCACCGGCACGGTGACCGATCCAAGCGGTGCCGTAGTTCCCGGTGCCATCGTGACCATTCGGCAGGTTGATACCAATGGCATAAAGACGATCACTACCACTGAGGCCGGCACCTACACGGTTACGCTGCTGCAACCCGGCAACTATAGCGTGAAGGTGGAGAAAGCCGGCTTCAAGTCGAGCACGCAGAACGGGATCGTCCTGGTGATGGACCAGACGGCGGTGATCAATGCCCAACTCACAGTTGGATCGCAACAGGAAGTTGTTGAAGTCACCAGCACCGGTCCCGTGATTCAAACAGAAGATTCGTCGGTGGGCCAGGTGATTGATGCGCAGGCGATTCAGAATACTCCGTTGAACGGCCGTTTGAGCGTAATGGGCTTGATTGCCCTTGCCCCTGGCATGCAGGGCGTGGGCGCGCAGGACCAGATGGCCACCCGCGGCCTCACCTTCGCTGCCGGCACCGGTAGCCGCAACTCCTATGGTGGCCTGGGCGTAAGCTTCGACGGCGTCATCAACAAGGAAGTCACCCTGCAGCGCGGCGAGCCCGAGATTCCCTCGCTCGACGCTCTCTCGCAGTTCAAGGTGATCTCCAACGGGGCGGCGGCGGAGTTCAATGAGCCCACACAGGTGATCGTCGTTTCGGCCAGCGGCACCAACGCCTTTCATGGCGAACTGTTTGAGTTCAACCGTTCCAAGGGCACTTCGGCCAAGTCCTATTTCTCCGGCAGTACGCCCCGTCCGCCCTATGAGCGCAACGAGTACGGCGGCAACCTCGCCGGTCCTATCTTGATTCCGAAACTCTACAACGGCAAAGACCGCTCGTTCTTCTTCTTTGCCTATGAGGGATTCAAGCTCACGCAGTCATCGCCCAAGTCCACCCAGCAGCCCACGGCCCTGGAGCGCACAGGCGTCTTTACAGAGATCAGCACCACAATCAAGGATCCGACGACCGGATTGCCGTTCAGCAACAACACAATTCCAACCGGTCGTCTGAACGCGGTTTCTCTGGCCTTGATGAACAAGCTCATGCCCACGCCGACGACCAGCGGAATCGGCACCAACACCTTCGAGAACGTGCCCTACACCAGCGACGTTGAGCGCATTTCTCTGCGCGCCGATCATCGTTTCAACGACAACAACAGCATTCGCTTCACGTGGCTTCGCGCTTTCTACGGTCCCAACGTGACTGTCGGCCCAGACAGTCTGCAGGGCGGCGTCTCCGGTGACGGTGAGCACAACTCGCAGTTCATCCTCGGCTACACACACACCTTCTCGCCCACTCTCGTGATGGACATCAACGGGGACTTCTTCCACCTGCCCATCTACCGCACTCCGCAGAACGTGAACACCAAGTGGGAGTCGATCATTCCCGGCCTGAGCCCCCAGTTGATCGAGGGCGCACCGCAAATTACCATCACCGGCGGCATCCAATCGATCAGCGAAGCTGGCTCGAAAGATCTGGAACAGGTCGGACAGATCAATACTTCCATCACTAAGGTCCTGGCTCGGCACACGCTCAAGTTCGGCGGTTCCTACCTCTACGACAATCACTGGAACATCGGGGCGCAAGCTCCACAGAGGGGATCCTTTGCCTTCACGACCCAGTACACAGGCTTTGGATTTTCAGATTTCCTGCTTGGCCTTCCAACCACTACCGGGCAGGCCACTCCCGCCTTCCTGGCTACCCGCAACATCTCCAGCCAGTGGGCCGGTTATATCCAGGACGACTGGAAGCCGGTGCCGAAGCTGACCATCAACGCTGGCATCCGCTACGACCTGCAGTGGTTTTCTCCCGGCCCGTATAACCAGAACTCACTCTGGGTTCCCTCCATGAACAAGGTTGTCGTCTTCGGAAATTCGTATCCGTCGGCCGTCATCCCGCAATACCTGGCGCTGCTGCAAGCCAACAACCTAGTTACGCTTTCGTCGTCGGCCGGAATTTCGACCAACCCGTTCTCCTTCCTTGGACGTCCCAGCAAGAACTTCGCACCGCGTCTGGGCTTTGCCTATCAGTTGGAGAGGAACACCGTGCTGCGTGGTGCCTTCGGCATCTATTTCAACCTGCTGCCTGCCTCTTATATGGGCGCCATGTTCGGCAACGTGCCCTTCCTGGCCAGCCTCAGCTTCACAAACACGCCAACCTATTCGGCAGCTTCAACCTTTACCATGAGCGCGCCCTTCACAGGCAGCGGCTCGGCCGGCGGTCGTCCGGGCGCCAACGCCGAGCATCCGCTCGTGACGCCCTACACCGAGCAGTACAACCTGACGCTTGAACACCAGTTCCCCAAGAGTCTGAGCATGCGCGTTGGCTACGTAGGCCAGCACAACCTGAAGCAGAACAACGCCAGCGGCAATGGAACATTTGCGCCAAACCTCAACTACGCGGATCCGTTCGACATCACCAAGTCAGCGGCAGCCCAGGCGCCCTTCCCAGTCCTGGGTACCATCAACTACGCCGTCGACCCGCTCTTCCACAGCAACATGAATTCGCTGCAGGTGGGCGTGCACAAGCAGTACACGCAGGGCATAGCCTTTGGCGCGGAGTATCAGTGGACGCGCATTCTGGGTACTGAGAACCTTGAAGATCCCTCGGGCAAGTACCCGCAGGATTCATACGGCAACATTGGCGGTGTCACCCCGAATGTGCTGCAGCTCAGCTACTCCTACGGGCTCCCGATGGGCAAGGGGCATCTTCTCTTCGCCAACGCCGGTTCGTTCACCAACAAGATCGTCGCAGGGTGGGAGATTTCCGGAGTTGTCAACGCGCAGAGCGGCCAGCCATTCTCGTTGTCCTATACGGCCCCCACAAATGTCTACCCCGGTGCGGTCAGCGGCCGTCCAAACCGTGTTGCGGGCGCGGCGCTGTATCCGGCCACGAAGACCAAGGCTCAGTGGTTCAATCCGGCGGCCTTCACCGCTCCGACCGATTCACTCGGCAGAGCCGGCGGCGTCTATGGCACCAGCGGCTACGACATGCTTTACGGGCCGCGGTTCCAGTCTTGGGATATGAACCTGAAGAAGAATGTTGCCTTGGGCGACCATTACAACGTCCAGCTCCGTGCCGACTCCTTCAATATCTTCAACCATCCCAATTTCAACACTCCTAATGCGAACATCTCCAACTCCAACGTAGGTACTGTAACTGCAATCTCGGGAACGCCAAGCTACCAGGCGCGCACGATGGAGTTTGCCGTGAAGTTCAACTTCTAGCGGTGTCTCCTGAATTCTCTTCAATAGAGCGGAAGTCGTCCGCTCGGTTTCTGACCGCTTGTTCTTTTACCAACTCCGTGCCCCACCCTTTCGCTTTTTTCGGCTAAAGGGTGGGACAGCACAAATCCCAAAGTGCAAATGTGCGGTGTCTGAGACTTGAAACTATTTCCTTTTATTGAAGCCTGAACCGTTGGGAATCATTCACACGGAGATCCAATGAGAAAACTGAATTTGATCGGCCTGGCAATCGTGCTGACCTTTGCCTTGAAAATGAATGCCGCGATCACTCCGCACCACGTCAGCCCGGCCACGATGGACAAGAATACGCGCGAACTCTTTCAGGACTCCATGGTCTTGGACGACAGCTTCTACGACGACAGCGTGAAAATGGTGAAGGGCCCAGGCTTTAGGCGTGCCGAATCGCCCAGGTCTGCCTATCACACGGTTCGCGAGTCGAGCTGGTATGCCCTCGGCCTCCTGGTTCGCGATGGTGCAGGCGACCGGCAAAGAGCCGCCGATATTCTCGATGCGGTTTTGAAGCAGCAGTACCTCACGCCGGGCACACCGTGGTACGGCACATTCCGCCGCGCGCCGGAAGAGCCCGATCCAACTGAAAACGCCGTGATGTGGCGGAACTTCGATCCCAACTGGCGAGTGTTTATCGGAACCACATTCCAAATAATCCTCATCGAATATCCTGACCGCATTCCGCCCGAGCTTGCGCAGAGGTTGTATGCCGCCATCGATCGCGGTATCGAAGGTGAGATCGCCGAGAAAAGGCTTCTTCCCTCGTACAGCAACATCTCGCTGATGTACGGTGCCTTGTGGGACTTTGCCGCCGCGCACAACAAGCGCGCTGACTGGAAGCAGCAATCCGCCGACTGGACCGAGAGCGTCTACAAGCTCTACAAGCAGTACGGCGCTTTTTTTGAATACAACTCGCCTACCTACTGCGGCGTCGATCTCTACGGCTTGGCTCTCTGGCGTAGTTATGGATCGACCCCTCGCATCCGCGACATTGGCGGCGAGATGGAGGCCGGCCTCTGGCGCGATATCGCCAACCTCTATCAACCTGAATTGCGCAACATCTCCGGCCCATACGACCGCGCGTACGGCATGGACATGGAGAGCTACGTAAGCGTCGACGGCGTTTGGATGCGCACCGCTCTGGACGCGAAGAGCGCACCGCTGCCCCCCATCACGGGAACCACAGATCATGTGGCCGACGCCTGGTTTGCTCCCCACCTGGCAGTTCTCGGAACCAAAATTCCAGCCGACGCTTTCAAAAAGATGACCACGTTTGAAGGCGAGCACCTGGTGAACAGAAAGATCACCGATGAGCGCAGCGCCACGGCCTGGATCGGCAAACACGTAATCTTTGGCGGCGAGGCAACCAGCAAGACCAAGGACGCAGGCCCCGGTTCGCAGTTTCATCCGGCCACCATCCAATGGCGCACGCCTTCAGGAGAAATTGGCTGGGTGCAACTGTATGGGGCGCCCATGATCGATGCAACCGCCGATCCGCATGGAATCACAATCTCGGCAACGGGAACCATTCGCATCCGCATTCACGCCAAGAATCTTGATCAGTCGAAGCTCACCGCGACCGCCTGGGACATGCCTGGATTGAAAGTTGCAGTCACTGCGGATAGTAAAAGCTTCACCGTAGACAAGACCGGAGAAAACTTCGATCTCGTCTACTCCGGAATCACCGGCACGCGCTGGGACATCACACCGGCGCAATGATCTGACTTTCGATTGTTTTTTGAATTTAAGTTTTTGAACAACCCGGCGAATTTTGCTCCAGCCTATCTGCCCTCGGCTGGTATCAAAGTCGCCGGGTATTCTTTATTCGATAACTTGAAATCTCTTCAACCCCTCTTCGTTGATCGTGATTCCCAACCCCGGCACGTTGTCGTCGAGATCGATGAATCCGTCCGTTGGCTTCGGTTCGCCGTCGAAGATATACCAGAACAACTCGTTGCCCACTTCCACATCGACCGGCGGAAAGAACTCCGCCATCGGCGAGTTCAGGCTCGCCATCACCACGTGGAAATTATGCATCTGCCCCGCATGCGGAATAACCGGAACTGAAAACGACTCGGCCAACGCTGAGATCTTGCGTGCCTGGCTGATGCCCCCCACGCGGTTAGTGTCGAACTGGATGTAGTCCAGCGCGTGCATCTCCAGCAACTCGCGGAACCCGTAAATCGTGAACTCATGTTCTCCGCCGGCAATGGGCACTTTGCGATACGCCTTCAGTTCCGCATAGCCGCGCACATCGTCCGGTATCACCGGCTCTTCCAGCCAGCGCAGGTTGAACGGCTCCAGCAGCGGCAGCATGCGCTTGGCATAGTCCAGTGTCCAGCCCATGTATGCATCCGCCATCACGTCGATACCATCGCCGACAGTCTGCCGCACTGTGCGCACCAGGTCCACATTCTTCTGCATTCCCGCCGCACCGTCCGTCGGGCCCCACCCGAACCTCAGCTTCATCGCCTTGTAGCCTTCGGCCTTGTATTTGCTGGCCTCCGCCGCAAGCTCATCCAGCGGTGTCGAGTACAGCCGGCTCGCGTACACCGGAATGCGCTGCTTTGTTCTGCCGCCCAGCAGCCGGTATACCGGCTGTTTCGCCGCCTTGCCCAGCAGATCCCACAGCGCTATATCCACTGCGCTGATGGCCGTCATGCCGATGCCTTTGCGTCCGAACGCCATGGTGTTGCGGTACATGTGCTGCCACAGGAATTCAATGTCCCAAGGGTTGGCCCCCAGCAGCAGCGGTTTCAGATATTGATCGATCACCTGCTTGGTCACCAGCGGAGCCAGTGCGGCATTGCCAATGCCCACCAGCCCATCGTCCGTTTCCACCTCCACAATCAACCAACCGTGAAAGGTGAACGTCTTCATCGAGGCCTGCGGCAGCGAAAGCAGGTCCATGGGATTGGTGCAAAAATGCGGGGGCAGCGGCGTCGTTTCTCCGCGCCATTGCGCAACTCGTGTGCGAATCCTGCTGATTTTCATTTTTGTTCCACTTCTCGAGGCCCGTCATTCATATGCGAGCCCCTTTGAAATATATAGCCCGGTAAACTAATGTCAAGTGGGCGTAGTTTCTTCCCAACTGGAGTCAATCATGTTGCTTGGGCAATCAATTCTTAATGGCGAACCCCGTGAGGGAACTGGAGCGGCATTCCAGGCATTCGACCCGACCGCTGGAACTCGTCTTGATCCCGTCTATCATTCCGTCTCCATAGACGATGTGGACACCGCGGCCCGTCTGGCCGATGATGCCTTCGCAACCTACAGCAAGCTCCCTGGCGCGGACAAGGCCAGCTTCCTGCGCCACATCGCCGCCGGAATCGAATCCATCGCCGCGGAACTGGTGGAGCGCGCGCACCATGAAACAGCCTTGCCCAAACCGCGGCTCCAGGGCGAGGTCGGCCGAACCGTCAACCAGCTCCGTCTCTTCGCGCAGGTCGCCGAAGAAGGCTCGTGGGCCATGGCGCGCATCGATCCCGCGCAGCCTGATCGCAAGCCGCTTCCTCGGGCCGATATCCGCTCCGTTCTGCGGCCCATCGGCCCGGTTGCGGTCTTCGGCTCCAGCAATTTTCCGCTCGCCTTTTCCGTCGCCGGAGGAGACACAGCCTCGGCCTTCGCTGCCGGCAATCCCGTCATTGTCAAGGCGCATTCCGCGCATCCCGGCACCAGCGAAATGGTCGGCCAGGTCATCTGCAACAGCGTGAAAGAGTGCGGCCTGCCTCCAGGCACCTTCGCGTTGATCTTCGGTTCAGGCGCGCTCGTTGGCTCGGCATTGGTCGAGCATCCCAGCATCAAGGCCGTCGGCTTCACCGGATCGTTGCATGCCGGCCGAGCTTTGATGCAACTGGCCGCGGCGCGTCCCGAGCCCATCCCCTGCTATATGGAGATGAGCAGCACCAATCCATTCATCGTGTTGCCTGAAGCGCTGCGCACGCGCGCGCCGCAAATCGCCGAGGGCCTGTTCGGATCGTTCACCTTGGGCGTCGGTCAATTCTGCACCAAGCCCGGCCTGGTCTTCCTGCCTCACGATGAAAATGCCGACGCGCTGGTCGCGGGCATAACAGCGCGCGTGGAGCAGGCTTCAGCCTCTCCCATGCTCACCGAAGGCATCCACAAGAGCTACAAATCCCTAGTGGCAGAGCGCCAGCAGCTTGGCGGAGTCGAAGTGCTCGCTCTGGCCACGCCGGAGCCCGCCGGTTCCGTCAACGCACCCCCCGCGCTGTTTCAAATTGATGGAAGCGATCTGCTCCGCGAGCCGGAGTTGGCCAAGGAAATCTTTGGCCCCAGCGCGCTCGTCATCCGTTACGCCAACCACCAGGAGCTGCTTACGCTAGCCTCTTCGCTCGAAGGGCAGCTCACAGCCACATTGCACGGAACCGACGCCGACATTGCCGCCTCCGCCGATCTCATCGCCATTCTCGAACGCAAGGCCGGCCGGCTCATCGTCAACGGCTATCCCACAGGCGTTGAAGTCTGTCACGCCATGGTGCACGGCGGCCCCTATCCGGCCACCAGCGACAGCCGCGCAACTTCCGTCGGCACGCAAGCTATCTACCGTTTTGCGCGCCCCGTCTGCTACCAGGACTTTCCCAAGGCCGCATTGCCCGACGAATTGAAAAACGAAAATCCGCTCGGCATCCTGCGCCTCGTCAACGGCGAATTCACCCGCGATCCGGTCTAGAGCGGCGGCCGGGTCCTGCCCCAGGTCTCAAAGTCGAGACCTCAGACACCCGGCGGTGACTCCGTAAGACGCCGACGAAATATCAACTTCCGGATTGGCGACCATACAGCCGCGACAAGAAGCGGACTCGATCCCTCCACCCTACAATTCATCCTCAGCACGGCCTTTCGGTTCTCTATAATGGCGCAAAAACCAACGTAAGGAGACCCAAATGATCCAAGCTACGCCGGACCCCGACTACATTTCGATTGCTTCGTTACTTGTGGCCATCGTTTCTTTCATCGCCTCGCTGGTCGCAGCTGCCATAGCCAACGGGGCGAGAAAGGACGCGGAAAGAATCGCTGAAATCGCCCATGACGAATGGGCACAACAAAAATGGTTCGACTTGTACTTCTCCGCTAATTCTGCCCACGACGCGATGGAGAAACTCCAAGCGGACTCTATTGTTCAGAAAAGCGGACCCATCATCATCCACGGGGGGAATTACCAAGACCGGCACAACGAAGTCATCCGTCAATTTCGGGAGATTCAGGCAATGGCGATGGTGTTTCCGAAGTGTGCCCCCATCGACACGCTCTGTGCCGCGACCTCTGGGTTTGTCGACGCTTCGAGTGAAATGCTTAGCAAGCAGCGCCTAAACAATCTTATGGACGCGATGAATGAAATCCGCGAAAAGGCGCTCGTGAACGCCAGCGTTCTTAATCGCGTAATCAAGTAATTAGAACCAGCCAGCATGGTTGTTGACTGCGCCACACGAAATCTAGAATTCAGCACAGGTTCGTGGTCGTGGGCGACCGCCAACCCGTCTCCAATCTGAATTTGGGACTTCCTTGAACCTCTAGCTGGCACCGGTCAGGCTTCTGGAACCGTCGACGACATAACAGGTAACAACGCTCGCGGACCTTCGAAAAACGGCCGGTGTTCTGGTGCCGTGAGTTTAATCCGTCCGTTTCTCAATGATCTTTGAGGCCATGTTCGCGGGTGAAGCAGTC
>OBLW0100000084.1_pt1 | contig 68408 bp, 58 predicted proteins | sample 1520161 | NCBI WGS metagenome assembly OBLW01 (sample SAMEA3539309, study PRJEB22396) | soil metagenome | biome: tundra; feature: field; material: soil | place: USA | collected 2010-05 | depth 0.15 m
TGAAACCGATCCTCAGCATGATCCCGCCCGATCCGGCGACGCTAAATCCGAAAGACACGTCGCTGCCTTACCGCGGGCTCGCCATGGGCGGCGCCGAGTTCGGCGCCAGCTACGGCGGGCAGTTCAACGGCACGAGCCTCGGAACCACGCCGGGCGACTACTATTATCCGACGACCGATCTCTCGCAGGGCGGGCCCTCGTGGCCGGCGGCCTCCAACGGGACCGAGATCGAGACCGGCTTGATGATGCCGTACTACCTCGGCAAGGGAATGAATACGGTGCGTTTGCCGCTCCGATGGGAGCGCCTGCAGCGCAGCCTGTCGGCCACGAGCGGCGGCGTGATGACGGCCGCGCAGGTCGTCGCGACCTTCCAGCCGGCCGAGCTCGCAGCGCTCAAAAGCTCTGTCAGCGCGTTGACGGGGGCGGGCTTCAACGTGCTCGTCGACATTCACAACTACGCGGCTTACACGAATGCCTCCGAGATCTCGGCCAGCCAGGGCGGGGATCCCCTCGGCTCCGCGAACGTGCCCAACGTGGCCTTCGAGAACCTCTGGATCGGGCTCGCGTCGATCTGGGCGAACAACTCCAAGGTCGTGTTCGACATCATGAACGAGCCGAATAGCCCGCCCGATCCGGCCGGTCAGCCGGCGGGCTACGAGTGGTACCTGGCTGCGCAGGCGGCCGTGACGGGCATCCGGAGCATCGGAGCCAACAACCTCGTCCTGATCTGCGGCAACAACTTCGCCGATGCGAGCGAGTTCCAGTCCGGCCGCTTGTCCGATCCTCTGAAGAACATCAAAGACCCGGCGAACAACTTCGCCTTCGAAATCCACGACTATCCCGACACTGCCTACGGCACTTCGGACTCGTGCACGACGGGCTCCGGCGGAAGCGCCACGACCGCCGTCAACGCCCTCTCGACGTTCCTCGCGTGGGCCACGCAGTACAACGTCAAGGGACTTCTCGGCGAGTTCTCGGCGGGCATCTCCACCTCGGCGCAGAGCAGCTGCACTTCCGCCGTCACCCAGATGCTGACGTTCCTCGGGCAGAACCCGACGACCTTCATCGGCTGGACCTACTGGGCGGGCGGCGCCGGCTTCGGCTCGAACAATCCGATGAACTCGGAGTTCTTCAATCCTGGGCACGACAGCCCGCAGATGACGGCGCTCGCACCGTATCTGAAGTAGAGACGCCGTAGCGCGTATCTGGCCAAGAACCCGGCCGAGGGCGGTATCCACTACCACCCTCGGCCGCAATTTATTTTGGCGAGGCCCACGTCCCCGCCGTCATTGCTTCCGCCGTCTTGCTTGCCCCCACCTCTGACTCGGGCCGCTCCCGCTCCAACAAGCCGAAGGTCCCCCTGTGGCCGCGCCGGCGGATCGATGCGACAACGGCCACGGTGAGCGCGACCAGCATCTGGAAACCGCCCCTCGGACGGCTCACGCTCGGGCTTGCGCTCGCCGTCGTCGCCACCGCGTTCGAATCGCTCGCCGTCGCCACGATCCTGCCCACGGCCACGACCCAGCTGGGCGGCCTGGCGTTGTACGGCTGGGCGTTCAGCGCCTTCATGCTCGCCAGTCTGATCGGCATCAGCGTGGGCGGCAGTCAGAATGATCGGGCAGGACCGTCCCTCGTGTTCCTCGCGGGCATCCTGCTGTTCGTGGCAGGGCTCGTGGTGAGCGGGCTCGCTTCGTCGATGCCGATCCTCGTCGGAGGGCGCACGTTGCAAGGAGCCGGAGCCGGGCTTCTCTCCGCGGTGAGTTACGCCGCGATCGCGCAGGCCTATGCCGTCGACCTCCAACCCCGGATGCTCGCGACCCTCTCCAGCGCGTGGGTGGTGCCTGGGCTGATCGGTCCCGGCGTCGCCGGGCTGGTCGCGGAGCACGCCAGCTGGCGCTGGGTGTTTCTCGGTCTGGTGCCGTTGCCGGTGATCGCCGCGGTGCTCGTCTTGCCCGCGCTCCGCCGGCTCCCTGTCGCGACGAGCCCCGCGGAAGGCAGCGGGCGCACCTGGCTGGCGGTGCAGCTCGGATTCGGAGCCAGCATGGGGCTCGTGGGGATCAGCCTGCGTACGTGGGAGTTCGCGCTCCTGTTGCTGGTTACCGGCTCCCTCGTCGCGGTCCATGCGTTGCGCCGGTTGCTGCCCGCCGGAACGGGGGTCGCGCGCGCCGGTCTTCCCGCGGCGATCGCCAGCATGGCCCTCTTGAACTTCGCGTTCTTCGGCACCGAGGCCTTCCTCCCGCTGGCGCTCAGCCACGTGCGCCGCGCCCCCGTGCTCCTGAGCGGCGCGTCGCTCACGGCGGCCGCCCTCACCTGGACCCTCGGCGCATGGCTGCCCGTCCGCTTCGCCGAACGGGTCGGCCGCCGTCCCATCATCTTCGCCGGCCTCGGCGTTCTCGGCGCAGGTCTTCTCGGGTCCCTGTCGCTGCTCTTTCCGAGCGTGCCAACGGCCAGCGCGGTCTTCGTGTGGGGCGTTGCCGGTCTCGGGATGGGGCTCGCATTCGCCACGACCGCGGCCGCCATCCTCGAGACGGCGGCGCCGGGTCATGCAGGCGTCGCCTCGTCGTCGCTTCAACTCGCCCAGGTCCTCGGCGCCGCGCTGGCGACCGGCGCTGGCGGCGCAATCGTCGCGGCGCCGTTCGCGGGCGATCCGCCGATCCTCGGCATCGGCGCGGTCGATCTGCTGATGGTGGCGGCGGTCGCGCTCGCGATGCTGGCAGCCCGGGGCGTGCCGAACGCTCGCTCGGCGTCCGCTGCACAGTGAGATCGCTCGACCCCCCAGGGTCTCAGTGCCGCGCGAGCAGGCGAGCGATCACAACGGCCGCCGCCACGAGGACGAGCACGACGACCACGGCGACCGGCGCCGTCCGACGCCTCGCCGTGACTCCGGTCGCACGGGCGCTCGTCACGTCCGCCGCCCTTGCGTCCGGAACCCCGGTGATGCGCCTTTCTTCACCCCTACGCCGTGCGTCGGGGGCCGCTGCCGTTGCTGGCGGACCCGCGGCAGGTCGCGTGCCGCTCTTCTTCTTGGGCTTCTTCTGCTTGCCCGCGGCGGCCGCCGCGCGTGCGTTGCGGCGCTCGCTCCTCTCGGTGACCTTCGCGCGCTCGCGATCTTTCCTTGCCGCCGCGTGGGCAGCCCGGGCTTCGCGCTCGTCTTCCGTCGGGGTCCTCCGCGGACCGCCGGCAGCCTCCGGCGCCTCGGCGACCCCGTCGTCCCAGCCCGAGTCGACGGCAGCGTTTTCGTCCCAGCCCGAGTCGACGTCCCCGGCCGCGTCGATCTCGTCTTCGTCTGGCTTCGATTCCGATGGCCTCAATCGAGGGCAGATTAGAGCACACGGGCCCGCAGCGGACAATTGCGATGCTCGTGGATCGTCGCCCGAAACAATGCCTCTCGAATGCGAGGCGCGCCTTGAGTCAGGGCAGGCAGGGGCTACTCTCGAGAGCGTCCGGCCCGAGAGCCCGCGCCCGATCCGGCGCCCCGCCGTCATGCCAACGCCCGCGCGTCCGCACCCCCCATGACCAATACAGCGATCGAGACCAGCAGTCGCTACAACGAAGATCTCTACGAGGCAGTGTGGCGCCTGATGTCCTTCCGCACCCCGGACCACCTTCCCTGGTGGCCGGCACTGAAGGCCATCTGCGAGAACGCGCCCGACCGGCTGGAGATCGGCCCCGGCATTTTCCCGCGCCTGCCGGTCGAAGGCACGCACGTCATGGACCTATCGAAGTACGCGCTCGGAGTGCTCGCGAAGCACGGCGCGATCCCGCACCACGGCCTCGTCGCGGACCAGGAATTCGCGGACGCGTCGTTCGACGTCGTCGGCATGTTCGAGCTGCTCGAGCACGTGGAAGACGACGTCGGCCTCCTGCGCGACATCGCGCGCATCACGCGCCCTGGCGGATACCTGGCCCTCACCGTCCCCCTCGGGATGAAGTATTATTGTTCTTTCGATCGGTTCGTGGGTCACGTACGCCGCTTCGAGCCCGACGAGCTTCGATCCAAGGTCGAGCGAGCCGGCTACGAACTCGTGCGCTTCGAGGTGCACTCGCAGTCGCCGCGCGAGCCTGTCGCGAGCATTCACGTGTTCGTGATGCGCCACTTTCCCCGGCTCACGGTCTGGGCGATGAACTTCATTTTCCTGCCCTTGCTCGATCGCATGCGGCTCACGTGGCGCGACGCCGCCGAGTGGGAGACGCTCACCCGGAGCGCCACCGACTGCGGCGCCATCTTCCGGCGCACCGGAGCGCGCGACGCCGCGTCGAGAGCCCAATGACAACGATCACCGCTCCCGACCATGTGGGCTTCAGTCCAGCCCCGATTGCCTCGCTCGTCTCGCAGCTGCCGCTCTGGCCCCGACGCAGTCGGAGCCGCCGTTCGCGATCGCCCAGATCAGCGTGATGCTGGCCTTCGTCGTCATCACCGTTCTTGCAGTTCGCAAGTTCCACCGGCAGGCCGGCGCGCCGCCGTCGGGGGGGCACGTCGCGGAGGGGGCGCGGCCGGATCCCGCCTGACGTTGAGGAGCGTGGGAACTCACCGTATCGCCGCCCCTCGCCATCTGCCCAAGGAAGATCCTCCTGTGTTCGCTCAGAATCAGACCGCCTGACCGGTCCCGCGAGGGGCAGCGTGCCGTGCTTCAGGCTGGCAGTACGGGGACCGACCTCGACCCCGCCGGCACGGGCTCCAAAATGCCCAAGATGCATGATCCTTCCTACATTCTCGTTCCTGGACTTCGACCGGTCGCCCTAGGAGCTCGTCGCGAAGCTCAATGGGGCTCCGAGCGTCGCGAGCACGGTCAAGGAGTGGAAGTGGATCGCGACCGCGGTGGTGCACCACTTCGTGTGAGTCGCGGTCGCGAGCCCCGCTGGAGTGGGCCTCGACGAAGCGCGAGCGAGCAGCGTCGGCGGGGAGCTCCCACTTCGCGCGACAGGCGGCCGACGCGCCTCTCGGCCCCGTCTCGCGTCGGCGCGCGAGGTGCATTGGGCCATGGCTATGACGGCCGATGCACGAACTCGGCAGGACGATTTGGCGGCGGAAAAACGGCGAGAAAAGGTGCCGGGGAGCCCGGCGGCTCTGGCCGCCAGCGTCAACCTGGCCAGGCCTTTCCCCGAGGCTGCCGCCAAAGTATTGACGTTGACTTCCGGCCAAGACTTTGACGTCAAGGCGATCGTCGCCGTGCTCGAGAGCGACGTCGCTCTCTCGACCCGCGTGCTTCGACTCGTGAATTCGACCAGCTTCGGCCTTCGCGTCAAGTGCGCGACGGTCAAGCACGCCGTGACGCTCCTGGGCTCGGAGGGCGTGCGGCACGCGGCGATTGCCGGCTCCGTCCTGAAGGTCTTCCCCGGCAACGGGCTGAAGATCTGGCGGGACTTGCACAATCACGCGATGCTCGTCGGAGGCCTGTGTCGACACCTCGCCCACCAGTGGGACATCCCCCAGGACGAGATGTTCACGGCTGCGTTCCTTCACGACATCGGCAAGTGGACCTTCCTCGAGAGGGACCCTGAATACGCGACGATCCTCCAGGAGGCAGACAACCGCCCCGATGGCACGCTCGAAGCCGAGCGCGCCCGTTACGGCTTCGATCATGCCGACCTCGCCGGCCACCTGCTTTCGGTCTGGGGTATCCCCGCTCCGCTCCCCGAGGTCGTCGGGTTGCACCACGATCCCACGAAGGCATACGCCGGGGACCCCCTCGTCGCGCGTCGCGTCGCCCTGATCCGCATGGCCGACCAGCTCGCGCATAGCCTCACGACGGGGAAGGAGCCCGACTTCGAGACCATCGCCAAGAGCGAGCCCTTCACGTATCTGGGGCTGTCGGCGGAATCCATCGACGACCGGTTCGGTGCTCTCGCGCTGCTCTTCCGTGATGGCCACGGAGATGATGACGAGGAGCCCAAGCCCAAGTTCCGCGGTCGAGCTCGCGCGCTCGGAACGGACTCCGGGGCCTCGGCCGCGGAGGTGAGTCGTTCGTTCGCGAAGGGCGCGGGCGCGCCCTGGCTCCTGGCCGGCGCCGGCGTCGCTGGTAGCCTGCTGGCCCACGAGATGCGCGTCGGCCAGTCCCTGGTGCCGCTCGCCGTCGGCGTGACCGCCAGTCTGGCGGTGCTGCTCTCGAAGCGACTGTCGGGCTAGCCGCGCGACGCCGAAGGTCACGCGCGGGCCGCGAGCACGAAGAGCCCGATCGACACCAGCAGCCCTAGCGCGAAGAACACCGTTCGAAGCGGCGGCCGGTCGCCCAGGTACGCGATGCCGTGGAGGATCCGGAACACGATGAACGCGATCGCCAGGCGCGCCGACCAGTCGGCGTCGGAGCTAGCTCCGAACCTCGTCGTGCCCGTATCCGACCCGCGTCACACCGTACCCGTCGCGTTGGTGTCACAGGTCAGCCCATGAACCGAATCCGCTTCGACGCGGCCGTCATTGATTTTCCCATACTCACGGCCGATCCGGTCACTGTGCAGCTCGCGCGAATGCAGTGCGAACGCGAGCTCGACGCGCTCGGCTTCGGCGTCAGGATCGCAGACCGTGCGCGTCGCCTCATCGCGGACGGCGACGGGGACTTCGGCATGCTGCAGCCGACCGCAGCGCGGCTCGGGCTGTCGCCGCGCACGTTCAGGCGCCGCCTCGCGGCCGAGGGCGTCTCGTTCTCGGCCCTCGTCGAACAGGGAAGACGCGAGAAGGCCCTCCGCCTCCTCCGTGCGCCGCGCTTCTCGATCGAAGACATCGCGAGACGGCTCGGGTACGCGACCTCGTCGAGCTTCGTGCGCGCGTTCCACCGGGTGGACGGGGATGACACCGGCTCGATACCCGCGGACGATCGGCGTTCCTTGACGACGCGTTTGTCCCACGAGGCCTGAACCGGCCCGAGAGCCTCGATCGCGCGCCGCCCTGCGAGCGTGGGCGCGAGGAGCTTGGACCGATGGTGCGCCGGCCGTCTCCTCCGGCGGTCGCGGCGCGGCTCCCTCGGTGCGCCAGGGGGGCATCCGGCGGAGCACGAGCGCGGCGCGGCCGGCACCCTCGTTGTAAGCTGCGCGTCGATGGTAAGAGAAGCAACTCGTCACGGAGAGGGGCACCGAGGTGGCCGCGCCGGCTGGCTCCGCGCAGCCGTTCTGGGGGCAGATGACGGCCTCGTCTCCACCGCGAGCCTCATGATCGGCGTCGCCGCATCATCGGCCTCGAAGGGAACCGTGCTCATCGCGGGTGTTGCCGGGCTCGTCGCGGGCGCGATGTCGATGGCCGCCGGCGAGTTCGTGTCCGTGAGCTCGCAGCGCGACGCCGAAGACGCCGACGTTCGGCTCGAGGAACGCGAGCTGAGCGATGACCCGAAGGGAGAGCTCAACGAGCTCGCCCAGATCTACCGGCGCCGCGGGCTCGATCCTCAGCTCGCCATGCAGGTCGCCGAGCAGCTGAGTCGGCGGGACCGGCTCGCGGCTCACATGCGCGATGAGCTCGGGCTCGTCGACGAGTCTCGCGCACGCCCGATCCAGGCCGCAGCGGTCTCGGCCGCGAGCTTCGCGTCCCTCGCCGCGCTCCCGATCCTCACGCTCATGCTCGCGCCGGATGCCCTGCGCGTCGCGTCGATGGCGGCGATGTCGCTCGTCAGCCTCGCGGCGCTGGGCGCTCTCGGCGGCTACGCGGGCGGCGCGCCCAAGCTCCGGGCCGCGCTGCGCGTCGCTATCGGGGGCGCAGTCGCGATGGTCACGACCGCCCTCATCGGCCATCTCCTCGGCACGACAGCCGGGTAGGGACGAGAGCACAGGTGCTCTAAACGAGCTTCTCTTCGGGGCTCTTGATCTTGCGCAGCACTTCGTAGCGCGCCGAGCGCACCTTCAGCGGATAGCGGGCGTCAGACGAGCCCCAGTTGGGGTCGTCGATACCCTCGAAGGCCTCGCGGAGGCGCTGGCCCCACGAGTCGCGGATCATCGAGAAGTAGGGATTCGCGTCGTCGATGCAGACGATCTCGTCGCACTGGAGCGAGCCCGCCTGGTAGACGACGAGATCGATCGGGAGGCCCACCGAGACGTTGGACTTGAGCGTAGAGTCGATCGAGACGAGGGCGCACTTGGCCGCCTCGGCCAGCGGCATGCCGGGGACCAGCATGCGGTCGAGCACGGGCTTGCCGTACTTGGCCTCTCCGATCTGGAAGTAACAGGTCTCGGCGGTGGCCTCGATGAAGTTGCCTGTCGAGTAGACGAGGAATAGGCGCATCGCCTCTCCCTTGATCTGACCGCCGAAGATGAGCGTGCACCCGAAGTCGATGCCGTCGGCACGCAGCGCCGGGCCGTCTTGCTCGTCGACCCGGCGGACGGCGTGACCGAGAACGCGCGCCGCCTCGAACATGCTGCTGGCGTTCCAGATCGTCGTCGCCTCGGGTCCCTCGCCCGCGAGCCGCTCGACCTGGAGGATCTCGCGCACCGACTGGGAGATGGAGAGATTGCCCGAGGACAGCAGCACCATGAACCGGTCGCCGGGCCGTTCGTAGACCACCATCTTGCGAAAAGTGCTGATCTGATCGAAGCCCGCGTTCGTGCGCGAGTCGGAAGCGAAGACCAGGCCCGCGTCGACCTTGACCGCCACGCAGTACGTCACGGTGGGCGGCTGCTCGTGGAGGTCCAGCTCATCGAGAGCCTCATACCGCGTGCTAGACCGGGCGTCACTCGGCGTCACGATCGGCCCGAGCGGTCCATCACGCCCGCGCCACGCCAGCGCGCGCGGCCGAGGCAGCCGCTTCAGCATCGTGTAATGTCCCAATTCTCGATCGCGACGGATTCAGGCGGCGTTTCGCTCGTAGAAGGAGAGGATCGGGTGCCGCAAGGCGGTTCGCCGTCCACCAGGTATCGATCCGCATCGCGTCCTCGACCGCGCGAGGATGAAAGACGACGCGCACGAGCTCAGATCATCCGGCGCGGAGGCGTGCGAAGACGTCCGCTGCGGGGACGAGCGTGGCCGGGTCGCTGCTCGCGAGCCGGGCCTTCAACTCCGCGCGCTGCTCCGCGGTGAGGTCCCAAGGCTCGTCCTCGCTCGTCGCGAGCTCGACCTCGGTTCCCTCGGGAAGGTCCGTCGGCTCGTCCACGACGAGCCTGCCGTTTCTCACGCGCGCACGAACCGTCAACATGCCCGCAGTTTAGCACCCTCGCTCCCCGTGCTGTCCGAAAAGTCGTCGCCGCGCCTTATGCCGCCTCGCGGCGGTAGTAGTTGAGCAGTCCGCCCAGGCGGGACCGGCACCCGATGGCGCCGAGCGTCGCATTGTCGTTGTTCGGCGATGCCTTCGCTCTGATGATTTGGCTACCGATCCCTTGGTGGTAGCGCTCGGTCAGGTAGTGTCCCATGAACTCCTTGATACGTCCGCTACCACAACCTCGCGCGCCCTCACCAAGGATTGGGCCAAGTTGAGGAAAGTATCGAAAAACCCAGTAAAAACGTTCGGGGAGGGGACCCCGCTCAGAATGCTCGCGCGACAAACCGCCGAGGCATGTAGCCGACTCAAGGATCGCAGCGTAAACGCGTTTTCCGCCAGCACAACCGGATATTCGCGGCATCACTCCTCGGTCCGACCGACCACGGTCCGCACTGGCGAGTCCTGGGGACCAGGTTGCCGGTGTGGAGCACCTGGCCGAGGTGACGCGGTCGTCCGAGTGAACGACGCGAGAGGCTCATCGCGCCGACGGCGGTGGACCCGGCGCGGCCTTCGAGTCGTCGGAGACGCACGACGACAGGTCGAAGAAGAGCAGTTCGATGGCCTTCTCTTGCGCGGTGAGCGCGCGCGCCGTGCACGAGGTGGGGATGTCTCCCGTGGGCGCGCCGCCGGCGTGCAGGTCGGTGAACGCGACCTTGCCGCACGTGCCGCCGACCGGCGTGGCGAAGGTGAGGTGCTTGGGGTCGCCGTTGCTCGGGTCGACGAGCCAGGCGCGGGCCGGGCCGTTCACGGTCCCCACGCTGGCGCTCATGCCGCTCACCGCGAGCCCGCTCCCCGACCCGAGCGCGCCGGCGTCGGCAAGCTCCGTGAAGAGGTCCTGGCCCTTGGGAAACGTGGTGACCACGTCGAGCGTGCCGGTCGCGTTTCCCACGGAGGACCCGAGCCAGGTGGCGAGGCCTTTGAAGTCTGCCGGTCCGTTCGCGAACCACGTGTAGTGGAAGTGGGTGGCGAAGACCTTGCCGCCCTCGCCGAGCCAGGCGTGCATGTTCTGCTTCGCGGCCGTCGTCACGTTGCTCCCGCCGTTGCCGAAGCTGATGCCGCCGTCCGGGGTCGCCGACGGGTCGAAGGTGTCGCCCTCGCACGCGAGGAGCACGATGTCGTACGCCTCGAGGCTCGTCTTCGAGCTCCAGAGGGGACACGACGCGTTCGTGCAGTCGCCCGGGGTCCCGCTCGAGAGGCCCGGGGCGCCGGTCGCAGCCCCTAACCCACTTAACCCACTGGAGCTGAGGCCTCGATAGACGTCGAGGCGCCCGCCCGCGTGCGGAGCGGAGAACTCCTGGGGGTCGATCCCGATCCGCACAAGCAGGCACCCGAGGTCGTCCAGCCCACCCGTCAAGAGCGCCATCTGCGGCATGTCGCCCTCGCCATGGTTGCGCGGCAGCCGCGCGACGCCCGCCGCAAACGCCGTGTCCTGGCACGATGTCGTCGTCACGGCGAGCTCGCGATGCCACTTGCCGAGCTGAATCACGACCGGGACGTTTGCCCCCGTCGGGACTCCCTTTAGCGAGAACGAGCCGGTGGCGTCGGTCACCGTGGCCGTGACGTAGCTGCCGAGCGGCACGTCGCACGTCCCGCAGCTCGCGGCTCCCTGCGCGATCGCCGGCAGGCTCGCCGGATCGGTCGGGACGAACACGAACGCGTGGGGGACGGGGTTCGCCCCCGCCGGATCGTAGACCGTGCCGCTGACCGATGTCGTGCCCTGGCCGGGGCACGTGGCGACGCCGGAGTCGCCGTCGCTGCCGAAGGGTCCGCCGGCGTCGGGACCGGGGCCGGAAGGACCGTCGATCCCGACGGTCGCGTCGAACGCTCCAGCCTCGCCGCTGGATCCGATGGGGGAGCTCGCGCCGTCGAACCCGACCGAGGCGCCAGCGTCCACGGGCGCATTGACGTGCTCGACGACCCTGGTCCCGCAGGCGGACGTCAGGAAAAACCAGCCCGACAACCCGGCGCAAGCGAGCGCCGCCCCCGTGCCATTCCTCACGGCGCGAAACGCTAACACGGTTTTGGTCTGGGCGGGGCGTCGCGCGCGGTCGGTGAAAACGACGAGCCTTGACGCCGGTTTCGCTCCGGCATCCTTGGTCGTCATGACGAAGCAGCGGACAGCTGCAGCCGGGGTGGTCGTGGCGACGTGCGTCGCATGCACCGGAAGCGATCCAGGGATCGTCCAGGTCATCGAGGCGCCGGACGCCGCGTCGGCCAAGCTGGCCCCGAGCCGTGACGCGAGCGTCTCGACGCCCCCTGTAGGCGCCCCCGAGGCGGGCCAGGGCTCCTTCGACGCGAGTGCGCCGCCGGCGACCCGAGAGGCGGGCGGCGGGGAGGCGCCAGCCGCGGGTGCCGGAGCGCCGCTCGGCCCGTGTCACACCTTGATCATCGGCGAAACCGACGGGGGACCGATCTCGTGTTGCGAGAGGCCGGCCTGCGTGGACGATCCGGCCGATGACTCGCGGTGTTCCGGTGGGCTGACGGCCTATCGCTGCGAGCCGTCGTCGTGGGGGGACGCGGGCGTCTACTGCTTCGTGCCCGGCAACTGGTGCGCGGCCGACGCGTCCGCCGATGCCGGGAGCCCGCTTTGCCGTGTCTCGTCATGCCCGAACAACTGCACGCAGCAGGGCACGATGCCGTGCTGCACGCCGGCGGGCGAGTGCGGGTGCGGGTACGGCACCGCGCTCTGTTTGTAGTTCGCCTTGCAGTTCGCCGCGCTGGCGGCGGAGCTGGAGGGCAGGGTGGCCTGCGCGCTGTCAGTTGTCGCAGGTCCTGCGCGAGGCCCGCGAGCGTGTACATCACCGCGTGGTGTCCGGAAAGCTGTCGCCGGTGATTCTCGCACAATTTCCACGCGATCCGTAGGCTTGAAGAGGCGGCGGGGGACAGGCACTCTGCGCCAGCCACTATGCTCCCAGCGCCGTTCCAGTTCATCATCGCGATGATCGCGTACGCCATCAACCAACGGATGGTGCGGCGGATCGACTACCTGCAGGAGGAGGTCCGCGTTCTCAAGGAAGCCCTGGCCGCGGCGACCGGCAAGATGCGGATCGACTTCAGCCCCGAGCAGCGCCGCCGCCTCGCGCTCAAGGGCAAGGAACTGACCGCCGAGGAGCGCCGGGCCTGTTGCGAGATCGTCAGGCCAGCGACGATCCTCGCTTGGTTTCGTCAGCTCGCCGCCCAGAAGTACGACGGCTCGAAGGCGCGCTCGGTGGGCCGCCCGCGCAAACCAGGCGACGTGCGCTCGCTCGTGCTCGACCTGGCACGTAACAAGCGATGCCAGCTGCCTGGTCCACGATCGGGATCCCGTGTTCACCGCGGAGTGGAGGGCGTTGCTCGAAGCCCACGGCGTCAAGTGCGTCCCGATTCCGGCACACAGTCCGAGCTGCAACCCACACGCGGAGCGCTTCGTGAAGACCATCCGGACCGAGTGCCTGGATCACTTCGTCATCTTCGGCCAACGGCACCTGCGACACTTGCTCAAGGAGTTCATGGGGCACTACCTCTCCGAGCGCTACCACCAAGGCATCGGCAGCCAAATCATCCGGCCGATGGCATCACCCGGCAACGACAACGCGCCGCTCGGCGCCATCCGATGCCGGTCGCGCCTGGGCGGAGCTCTCAACTACTATTGCCGGACGGCCGCGTGACATCCGGCGGCGAGTTTCCGGACATCACGGGGTGGGCCACGGGGTACGCGCAGTTGCTGTGCCAGTAGGGATAGCTAGAGCTTGTCCGTCTCGCCGCTCCGAGCGAGCGCGTCGACGACCGCGCGGACCTCCTGTGCGCGCTCGCGCGGAACGACCAGGACCGCGTCGTCGGTCTCGACAATGACGAGATCGTTCACGCCAAGGAGCGCCCAGCGCTTGCGGACAGTGCCGCTCGTCAGGTCGCGTACGAGGTTGTTGGCCGCGTCGACGACGACCGTGCCGCCGGGGACCGCGTTGCCGTTCGGGTCTTTGCCGGACATCTCCCAGGTGGTCTGCCAGCTGCCGACGTCGTTCCAGCCGAAGTCGCCGGGCACGACGGCGACCCGCTTGGCCTTCTCCATGACGGCGTGGTCGATCGAGATCGAGGGGAGGGTCGGGAAGATCGCGGCGAGGGCGGCCGCCTCGTCTCCGCGCGCTGCCGCCGCCTCGATCGCGTCGAGGCCCGCCGCCAGGATCGGGACGTGCAGGGCGATCGCGTCGCGCATGACGCTCGCCCGGAAGAAGAACATTCCGCCGTTCCAGAGGTACCGGCCCTCGGCCACGAACGCCTCGGCCCGCTCGCGCGTGGGCTTCTCGACGAACCGGCTGACCGCTCGCATTCCGTCGGTCACCGCTTCGCCGACCTCGATGTAGCCGTACCCCGTCTCCGGCCGCGTGGGGACGATGCCGATGGTCGCGATCCAGCCGCTCTCTGCAGCGCGCAGCGCGGTGCCAAGCGCCTGTCGAAAGGCGGGCTCATTCCCGATGTGATGGTCCGCGGGCAAGACGGCGATGATCGCGTCCGGGTCGGCGCGCGCGATGGTCGCGCTCGCCCAGCCGATGCACGGCGCCGTATTGCGCGCGACCGGCTCGGCCAGGAAGTGCTCTCGGGGGACGGTCGGGAGGGCCGCGAGCGTCGCCTCGACGAGCCTCGTCCCGGTGGAGATCCAGACGCGATCCGCCGCGATCAGCGGCTCGAGGCGCCGCACGGTCGCGGCGATGAGGGCCTCGTCCGCGCGACCCGCCAGGGCCAGGAGCTGCTTGGGCGTGTGCCTTCGCGACGCGGGCCAGAACCGAGTGCCCGAGCCGCCGGCGAGAATGACCGCGTGCACATGGCGCATTCCGCCGGTCGTACCATGGCTTTCGCCGTGGCACGATGGGGCTCGCGTGGCCCCGGACATCGCGTTCGACCTGACTCTCGAGCACGGCCGCTGCGTCGGCGTCACGCTCCCCGAGGCTGCGGAGGCGGTCGACGCGCTGGCCGAGACCCTGGCGGCCGCCGAGCGGGCCCGGGCCTTCGACCTGCCGATTCCCCGGCGGCGCACGTGGACGGGCGGGCGGGCCGCGATGCGCGAAGCGCTCGGCCGGCTGGGGTTCCCGGCGGACGCGGTGGCGACCGACGATCGGGGCGCGCCCGTTCTTCCGCCCGGCGTCCGCGGGTCCATCACGCACAAGGAGCGCATCGCGGCCGCGATGGTCGCCCTCGAGTCGAGCGCGTGCGTTGGCGTCGACGTCGAGATGGATATCGCGCGCTCCCACGACATCGCGTCTCGCGTGCTCCGGGACGCCGAGCGCGCCGAGCTCGTGGGCCTCGACGCCGCCGGCCGCGCGCGCGAGGTCTTGCTGCGCTTCTCCGCGAAGGAGGCGATCTACAAGGCGCTCGACCCCTTCGTGCGGCGCTACGTCGATTTCAAGGAGATGAGCGTGTCGCCGCGCCCCGGCGGGGCGGCCCTCGTCACGCCCTACTTGCGTGAAGGCGAGGGCCCCTTCGCGATCGAGGTCCGGTGGCGCCGCTTCGACGGCATCGTACTCACGACCGCGCGGATCGAGCGGGTCGGCCAGCCCCGGTAGCGAGGGATGCGGCGCGACCGCGCGTCACTCTCATTTGCCTCATTGCCTCATTGCCTCATTGCGCGACGCAGTTCGCGACCATCGTCTCCCAGACGAGGCCCGCCATGGCCAGGGAGCCGGCGGGGTCCGGGTGGACGTGGTCGGCCGCTGCTGCTCGATTCCGAGCCGGACGAGCCAGAGCTGGAGGCGCCCGAGGAGCTAGCGCCCGACGAGCCGTTCCCACCCGATGAACTCCCGTTGCCCTGATTCGTGGAGTCGGACCCCGTCGGCGAGCTGCCGCACCCTTCGGCCGCGCCTACGAGCCCGATCGATACGACGAGTGCAAGCCACGCGCGCGGACCCGAGTGAGTAGGCATAAGCTTCATGTCGACATCTCCCGCGATCGTATCCCCGGGCGACGCCGTGGATCGCGCGGGGTTCGCGACGCGGTGACCTCGAAAGGGGTCAGTTCGGGGTCGTTCCGCGCCCTGCCGTGCCGGCGCGCTCGCGCGCCCGATCGGGGTAAAGGGCCCTCGGGAAGTGTTCGACGATGCTGCCGTAGGCAGTCCGCGCTTCGTCGCGCTGTCCGTTCGTCCAAAGCGAGTCCGCGAGGCCGAGGCGCGCCGGGAGATAGCCGGGGTTGACGGCGAGCGCACGGCGATAGACGGCGATCGCCTTGGCCGTGGCCCCCCGCGCGTCGTCGACCTCGGCGAGGCCGGTCAGGGCCTCCGAGTCTGACGGGGCCTGCTCGACGGCAGCGGCGAACAACGCCGCAGCGTCGTCGATGCGCCCGGCCCGACGAGCTCGGCGCGCCCGGTCGAGCAGGTCGCCTGCCGAGCCGCGGTCGGGAGCGCCGGGCCGCGGGAGCGGAGCCGCGGAAGCGCGCGGGCCCTGGGGCTCCGTGGGGACCGGCGACGGGGCGAGAGGCTCCGGCGTGGCGGAGGGAGCCGTTGTCTGGGAAGCGGACGCCCCGGAGGACGGGAGCGTCGCCATCGTGGCGGGTTCCGGCGAGGGGCGGGTCGACGTCGTCTCATCCAAGGTGGCGATCGGTCGGGGCGAGGGCTTCGCGCGCCACGCGAAGCCGACGGCGAGCAACGTGCCGAGGAGAAGCGCGCCTGCGATGAATTGCACGACGGAGCGGGCCGCCTGACGCCGGACACGCAACAGAAGCGCTGCGCGCGCCGTGGGTTGCGCGACGTGTTCCGCCATGGGCGGCGCAGGATCTACGAACTCTCGAGGGAGGGTCTCGGTGAGCTCGCACGCGGCGCTGGAGGGCATGGGCCCGCCGACGACGACGGTTGGATGGCGCGACGGTCGAAACTCACCGCCGCCGCCCCTCTCGGCGCCCACGGACCGGTCGAATCCCCGGCCGATGGCCGTCGGCTGCCCCGACGGTCGAACGGGTCCGTGGGACCCGCGCTCGCCGCGGGGAGCTTCGTCGAACGTCCCCGCCGCGCTCGGGTTCGATTCGTGGTTCCGGTCGTCTCGGGCAACGGGGAGCGCGGGCATCGACGGGCTCTCCGAATGCGCCATCTCCACGCGCATTCGCGCGCGGCTCTCGCGGACGGCGTGCTCGATCTCGCGACCGCGTACCGCGCGCGCGTCACCCAGACGCTCCGCGAGGAACGCCGCGACGTCCTCGCGCGTGGTGTAGACGTCCGCCACGCGCATCGCCTTCTCGAGAGCCATCCCCATCTCGTGCGCCGTTTCGAAGCGCTTCGCGACGTCGAGCTCGAGCGACCTTTCGACCACGAGTCGAATCGGCTCAGGGACGCTCCTGGGCAGCGGATGGGGCGGCAGACCCGCCGCGATCCGGCGGAACACCGCCACCGGCTCCGACGCGCCGTAAGGTGGGCGACCCGCCAGGAAGCTGTACATCGTGGCACCGGCGCTCCAGACGTCGGTCCGCCGGTCCACCCCGAGCCCCATCGCCTGCTCCGGCGCCATGTATGCGAGCTTGCCCTTGAGCGCACCGGCCGACGTGTCCTGCGTCACGCGATTGCGGGCCTTCGCGATCCCGAAGTCGATGACCTTGGTGGTGCCCCGAAAGCCCACGAGTAAATTTGGCGGGGATACGTCGCGATGAACGACTCCGAGCGCCAGCCCTTCGTCGTCGGTGAGCTCGTGCGCGGCGTGCAGACCGGCGCACGCATCGACCATAATGCGCGCGAGGATGCCGACCGGGATTTTGTCGGTCGTATCGCGCGCCGTCGCGCGACCCACCTTCACCAGCGACTCGCCGTCAATCCACTCCATCACGAGGAAGAGCACGCCTCTTTCCTCGCCGAGGTCGAGCACCTGGGCCACGTTCGGATGCTCGATGCGGGACACGACGCGAGCTTCGTCGAGGAACATCCGCTGAAACTCCGAGTCGGACGCGAGCTTCGGCAAGATCGTCTTGATGGCGACAATCCTGTCGAACCCGTGCTTGCCCTGCTGTCGAGCAAGCCAGAGCGAGCCCATCCCTCCCTCGGCGACCTGGAGCAACAGATCGTACCGATCGAGACGGCAGCCTGGCGCGAGCCAGGCCCCGTTCGACGGCCTCCCAGACATCATTGGCCACGCCCCCAAGGCGGCGGGGGCCTCGAACGCTGCGCCCGCTCCTCCACCGCTACCAACTATAAGGACGGTTACGCCCCAAGTCACTCGGCAGCTTTATACAAACGACGGCGGGCTCGGCGGCCCGCTCGCGCCCCCCCAGTCACGCAGTCACGCACGCAGTCACGCGGCATGCAAGCCGCCCAAATCATGCAAGGCAAATCATGGTTTCGGCGGCATGTCTTTCTTTGGAGTCGGTGTGGCACCTTCGGGAATCGGTTTGGTGGGCGGCGGCGCGGGGACTGCCTCGCCATTCGGCGCCTCGACCAGTTCGCGCGTCGTCGCGTCTTGGGTCTCGATGTGAAACTCGACTCGCCGATTGGCCGCTCGGCCGGCGTCGGTATCGTTCGGCATGATGGGGCGCTCTTTGCCCATGCCTCGCGCCGCGAGCCGCTCCTTCGCGACGCCGTGATCGGTGAGCCACTTGACCACGGATTCGGCCCGCTGTTGAGAGAGCACCTGGTTGAACTGCGAGCTCCCCGCGCTGTCGGTGTGGCCCTCGACCGTCACGCGCTTGATTTCCTGGTGGTCGCTCAACAGCTTGGCGACCTCGGTGAGGAGCGAATCGCTCTCCCTCTTGATGACGGCCCGGTTGAAGTCGAACTTCGGCTGCTCGAGAATCTGGATCTGCGCGTTCTTGATGAACACGCGCGGACACCCCGTCGTGCTCGGATCGTCGCTCTTCGGACCGGGCACGTCCGGGCACGCATCGGCTTCGTTGAGAATGCCGTCCTTGTCGCGATCGGGGTCGGGCGGGCAGCCGTTCGTCTTCGGGTCTTCGGTGCGAACGCCCGCGACGTCGGGGCACGCGTCGTCCGCGTCGATGACGCCGTCCTTGTCGCGATCGCTCGGGCAGCCGTTCGTCTTCGGGTCTTCGGTGCGAACGCCGGGCACGTCGGGACAGGCGTCCTCGCTGTCTTGAACGCCGTCGCCGTCCCGGTCCGGCGGCGGCGGGGGTGGCGGCGGGCAGCCGTTCGTCTTCGGGTCGTCGGTCCGGACGCCCGGCGCGTCGGGGCAAGCGTCGTCGGCGTCGAAGACGCCGTCTCCGTCGCGATCGGTTGGTTCGACGGGCTCGGCGAACGCCGGGGCGTATTCGATCGACGCGAGAGCCCGGAAAACCGACGTGCCCGCGGCGCGCGAGAGACCCGGACCGGCACCGCCGCCGAACCGGAAATCCCCCACCGTGTAGTGGGCTCCGGCGAGCACGGCGAGCGGCGTCGTGCGCGTGCCGAAAACGGCGTCGGCTTCGGTGAGCACGGTGCTTCCCCAGATCTCCGGGCCCGCCACGAGCTTCTTCGCGAGCGCACGAACCCCGACCGCGGCGCCGAACGCGACCTCCGAGCCGGTCGGGTGACCCGCGAACCCGTCGCTGTTCGCTCGGTAGACGAAGCCGAGCGACGCGGCGTAGACGAACGCGCCCACGTCGCCAGCGGCCAGGAGCTGCGGTCCGACCCTGACCTCGCCGTCGCCCAGGTACTTCGCCGCATCGCCCGTGGGGAGCCACAGCCGTCCGCCGAGCGCGAGGGTGATCGGATCTCCGTACGTGCCGGCGAGCCGGACATCCGCGGCGAGCCGAAGATCACCGACGCCGCCGCTCGTCGAGCCGACGATGCGCCGTCCGTTCACGACGCCGCCGGTCTCCGACCCATCTTGAGTCATCAGGATCGGCAGGTTCACGCCGAGACGTACGCGCGACAGGAGGACGATCGAGCCGCCGAGGTGCAAGAACAGCTGGTCGGTGACGATGCTGGTGTTCTCGGACCCGTCCGGATTGACGAGGACATACGGCTTGTATCCGTAGTCGAGCACGAGCCCGACGGCGGGGCGCACCGCGCCGCGAAGATCGAGCATGTCTTCGACGAACCACTCGCTCCCGCGCTCGGAGGGCTCGAACCGGTCGAAGGCGAAGCCCTGCGCCGTTTGCGCCCCTGCGGAAGACTCCATCGCGCCCAGCGCTGCCATCGCGGTGAAGACCGTCGCCACGAGCGCGCGGCTCACGGGCATCCCGCATTCGAAATGACGTTGCTGTCCAGGGTCACGGCGGCCGTTTCGACCAGCGCCCGGCCTGGCGAGACGCTGGCGCCCGTGAGCATGGTAATGCTCGATTTTGCCATCACGTTTCCCTCGAGTTGAGCGCCGGTGTCGAGCGTGGCGGAGCTCCCGATCTGCCAGTACACATTGCACCCGCTCCCACCGATCACCGTGGTGGACACGTTCGCCGAGACGGTGAGCGTGCTGGCGATCTGGAAGATCCAGACGGCGTTCGGGTCGCCTTGACTGTCGAGCGTGAGATTGCCGACGGCCTGCGTCGCCGCCACCGCGAAGCAGTAGACGCCGGGAGCGAGCGTCTTGCCCCCGAGATCGACGCCCGTCATCACGTGCTGGCAAGGGCGCCCGACGAGGTCGTTGTATGCGATGGCCAGGTCGGCCTGGGCTTGCACGGCGACGCCGTTATTGAGATCCGTCGATCCGCTGATCTGCCCGGCCGTCAAGGCGACGAGGGCCGTGCCCGGCGAGATGCCCACGTCTCCCGTGATGGAGGTCGTGAGGCCCGTGTTGGTGATCGTGCTGCCGGCGAGCACCGCGAAGCTCCTGGCGTGCGCGAGCGGTGGGCCGGCGATGCCTCCGCCCTCGAGCCCGGCGTCCGCGCCTCCCGTGTCCGCGAACGGGGAGCGTGCGTCGGCGTCGAGCAAGGCGCCCTCTCCGTCGGTCGCTCCGTCCGGTGGGCTCGAATCGTCCGACGGCGAATCGCCCGACCGATCGGGCAGCATCGCGTCCGATACCGCGTCGAGCGGGCCGTCGTCGAAGGCCGCGTCCGTCGAGGCATCGGCCGCTTCGATGACGTCATTTCCGCCGCATGCCGCCGAGAGGAGGGGCGCCGTCGGGACGAGGACGAACCGTACCGCCAGTCGAAGCCGAACAGCCGGAGCCATGGCAACCCTCCCCCTTTCGCGCTCGTCTGGACGACGCACGCGCGTGCACTGCGTACTCTATCGGGCAGGGCGCGGTACGGAAATGCACCCGCGACGACCCTGGCGATCTGGACGGTCGCCGTTGCAGACGCGCGCGGCGTCGACGAGCTCGTTCACCGATTCGCGTAATGCCTCGATCGCGGAGCGTGTCTGGCAAATAGCCAATTTCGCGAGAGCGGAGTCGCTGCGCGCCGTCGCTCGGCGCGAACCCCCGCTCTCGCGATGAACGTTCAGTCCTTCCGGTACATCGTCACGACGCAGGCGCCGCCGAGGCCGAGGTTGTGCTGGAGCGCGACCTTCGCGTTCGGCACCTGGCGCTTGTCGGCGGTGCCGCGCAGCTGCCAGACGAGTTCCGTGCACTGCGCCACGCCGGTCGCGCCGAGGGGGTGCCCCTTCGACAGGAGGCCGCCCGACGGGTTCGTGACGACCTTGCCGCCGTAGGTGTTCTGCTCGTTCCAGATGAACTTTTCGGCCTCGCCCTCACCGCAAAGGCCGAGTCCCTCGTAGGTGATGATCTCGTTGGCCGTGAAGCAGTCGTGGAGCTCGCAGACCTGCACGTCGGCCGGCCCGAGGCCCGCCTGCTCGTAGACCTTCTTCGCAGCGTTCACCGTCAGGTCGTAGCCGACCATCTTGATCAGGCTCTTCTCGAAGCTCGACTTGTAGTCGGTGGTCATCGCCTGGCCGGCGATCCACACCGGGCTCGTATGCCCGTGCTTGCGCGCGAAGTCGTCGGAGCACACGACGGCCGCAGCGCCGCCGCATGTGGGCGGGCAGCACTGGTAGCGAGTGAGCGGGTCGAAGACCTCTTCGCTCGCCATGATCTCTTCGACCGTGAGGCGGGTGTTGAAGAGCGCGTACGGGTTGTTCGACGCGTGCTTGCGCGCCTTCTCGCTGACCTTCGCGAAGGTCTCCTTCTTCGTCCCGTATTTCCACCGGTATTCGCGCCCTGCGCCGCCGAACATCTGCGCGGTGGGGGGCGCCTGCGCGAAGCCCTGCACGTCGAGCATCGTCTGCGCGTGCTTGGCGATCGGGCTCTCGCGGTCGTCGTACTTCGATCCCAGCGCGCCCTTCTCCATCTTCTCGAACCCGAGGACCAGCACGCACTCGGCGATGCCACCCTCGACCGCCTGCTTCGCGAGCATCAGCGCGGTCGAGCCGGTGGAGCAGTTGTTGTTCACGTTGAAGACCGGCACCCCGGTCAACCCGACCTCGTACGCCGCGCGCTGGCCGCACGTGCTGTCGCCATAGACGTAGCCGGCGTAGACCTGCTCCACGGCCTCGTACGGGATCTTCGCGTCGCCCAGCGCCAGGTGCGCCGCCTTCGACGCCATCACGTGGTAGTCCTCACTCTGTCCGGGCTTGGCGAACTTCGTCATCCCGACACCGATCACATTGACTCGTCGGCCCATCGCATTCACCGCTTTCAGGCTTGTTTTCAGACAAGCTCCTTGAGGAATCCCAGCTTCTGGGCGACGCGAATGTCGCCGATGACCTTCAGCTTTCCGTGCTGGTACAGGTCGCGCGCGGCCGAAGGGTCCTTCGAGAGCGCGACCAGGTCGGCGTCATCGAGGCGCAGGGTCGCCGCCGCCGCCGCCTCGGTGCCCTCGCGAACGGCGCCGGCCCCGGTCAGATCGACCACCCAGCTCGCGCCCGGGTTGGTCACGTTGAACTGGATGAGCGCGCCGACCTCCTTCGCGAGGCTTGCGTTCTTCGAGAGCCGCTCCGCCAGGGCCTTGAACAGCGACGGCGCCTTCGCCATGGCATTCGCGCCCGCGTTCGAGCCTGCGCCGGCGCCCGGGGTAGGCCCCGCGTTCGCGTTCGCGCCCGCGCCCGCTGGCGCGCTCGAAGCCGCGCCGCCGCGCTTCTTCGTGACCGCCTCGATCGCGAGCTTCGGATCGATCTTCTGCAAGAAGCTGAGCTTCTGCGACGCCATCACGTCGCCGCCGATCTTCAGCTTCCCGCCCATGTAGAGCTTCATCGCGTCGGCCTTGCCGCTCGTCATCGCCAGAAAGTCGGCGTCGGTGAGCTCGAGGGTCGTGTCGGCGGGCTGGATGCCCGCGGCCACGGACCCCTTGTCGTTCTTGACGTCGATGGTCCAGGCGCTGTCGGGGCTCGTGAGCTTGAAGACGAAGACCTTGCCCACCTTCGAGACGAGCTCGGGGTTTCGCGCGACGTGGTCTTCGATCGCGGTGAATACGTCGGCCGAGCCGAACGAGGCCCGGTCGAGCGGGGCCGCAGCCGGAGCGCTCGCCGCCTGCGCCGGTGCCGACGCGCTGGCGCCGCCTCCACCGCGCTTCTTCGTGATCGCCTCGAGCGCCTCTTTCGGGTCGATCTTCTGGAGGAAGCTGAGCTTCTGCGATGCCATCACGTCGCCGCCGATCTTGAGCTTGCCTCCCATGTAGAGCTTCATCGCGTCGGCGTTGCCGCTCGTCATGGCCATGAAGTCGGCGTCGGTGAGCTCGAGGGTGCAGTCGCCGACGCCGCCGCCGGGCTGGACGCCGCCCTTGCCGTTCTTGACGTCGATGGTCCACGCGCTGTCGGGACTCGTGAGCTTGAAGACGAAGACCTTGCCGATCTTGGTCACGAGCTCCGGGTGACGGGCGACGTGATCTTCGATTCCGGTGAAGATGTCGGCGCTCGTGAACGAGTCCGGGGTGACCGCCACGCCCGCGGCTGCCGCAGGGGCCGCGCGGGTCGCCCCGCTCGCAGGTCCCTCGGCCTTCTTCGGGATCTCTTTGAAGAGCTCGACGGCGGCGTTCGAGATCGCGAGCTCGCCGCGCTCCTTGATCCTCGTCTGGAAGACGATGCGCGTCTCGCTCTCGCGCCACATCTCGGTCACGAGGGTCTCGCCCGGGAGCACCGAGTTCGCGAACCGCACCTTGATGCTCTTGAAGAACCGCGGGTCGCCGCCCGGCGCGAACTTCGAGATGACGTGCCGGGCCGCGAAGCCGAACGTGCAGAGCCCGTGGAGAATGGGCCGCTCGAAGCCGAAGCTCTTCGCGAACGCGGGGTCGGCGTGCAGCGGATTCCAGTCGCCCGAGAGGCGGTAGAGCAGGGCCTGGTTCGGGCTCGTCTTCTCTTCCACGGTGGCGTCCGGCGCGCGTGCCGGCGCGACGTTCACGTCGGCGCTCGGTCCGCGCTCGCCGCCCCAGCCGCCCGCGCCGCGCACGAACGAGGTGACCTCGTTGTAGGCCAGCGTCGCCCCCGCCTCGTCGGTCGTCGTGATGGCGCTGACGACGAGGGCGCCCTTGCCCTTGTCGAAGATGTCCTTGATCTTGATCCGGTGCGTCAGCTTGCCGTGCGTCGGCCACGGGGCGCGGAGCTCGGTGTACTGCTCGCCGTGCAGCACCCGGTCGAAGCCGTAGTGGAGGCCCGGCGTCTGCTTGCCCTCCTTCGCGAGGTCGTAGATGGCCTTGAGCGCCGGGGCCACCGGGAACGTCGGGACCATCTTGAAGCCATCGCCGCTCAGCTCGTAAACGAACGACAGCTCCTTCGTGTCGAGCGGATCCCTGCCGGCGCCGACGCCGAGCGCGTAGAGCGCCAGGTCGCGCTCGTCGAACGTGCTCGTGATGGGCGGCGCCTCGTAGCCGAGCGCCTCGTCGACGTCGATGAAGTCGTTGCCGCCTTTGCCCTTCGCCGTGCCCAGGTTGCCGAGGATCGGCTGCATCGACTCGGTGACGTTCGTGGGGTGCGTGGCCTTGCCGAAGTCGGTGATCGCGCCCCACTTGGCCCGAACGCCCTCGGGCGTCATCGTCCGCGACAGCCGGAAGAGCGCGCCCTCCGTGCGCTCCCACCGCAGCTTGCCCACGTAGCCGCCGCCGACCTCGAAGAGAGCCCCGTTCTCTTCGCAGGCCTCGTGACAGAGCCAGGCGACGACCGGCGAAACGAACTCGGGCTTGAGTGCGGCGACGAGATCGGGCGGGAGGATGGTCTCGGTCATGCGCGAGCCGGCGATCGGCGCGATCGTGTTGACGAGGATGCCGCGCTTCTTGCCTTCGATCGCGAGCGTCTGCGCGAAGCCGTGGAGGCCCAGCTTGGCCATCGAGTAGTTCGCCTGGCCGAAGTTGCCGTAGATGCCGGCGGCCGAGGCGGTCATGATCACGCGGCCGTATCCCGCGTCACGCATGGGGTGCCACGCGGCCTGGGTGACGCGAAAGCTGCCGAGCACGTGGACGCGGTAGATGAGGTCCCAGTCCTGGTCGGACATCTTCTGGAAGCTCGTGTCGCGCAAGATTCCCGCGTTGTTGACGACGATGTCGATGCGCTTGAAGGCGTCGAGCGCGCACTGCACGATCTTCGCGCCTTCTTCGACCGAGTCGTAGTTGGCCACCGCCTCGCCGCCGGCGGCCTTGATCTCCTCCACCACCTTGTCGGCCGCAGCAGACGACTTGCCCCCGCCGGTGTGGCCGCCGCCCAGGTCGTTGACGACCACCCTGGCGCCGTGCGCGGCCAGGAGGAGCGCGTGCGAGCGACCGAGGCCATTTCCGGCGCCCGTGACTATGGCGACGCGGTTGTCGAAGCGCAGATCGGACATGGAGAGGGACCTTCGGGGTGGAGGCAATGGCCGGCCGCGAGCGGCCCAGTTCTTTAGCGTGCGAAGTATTGGGGGCGAGTCGAGTTCCGGTCAAGACGGGGGCGCGTGAACGGCGCGTCTCAACGGTGTCGCGGAGGCGAGGCCACCTCGGGCGTGCCCCGGCGTCCCGGGCCCCTTCCCCTGGTGGTTACGGGCGCTAACGGGTGGTTACGGCCGCTAACGGGCGCGGGTCCGCAGGGCTACGAGAAGCATCCACGCCAGAAGTAGGATGAGCGCGATCTTCTCGAGGGCGGGAACGAGGGGCGTCCCTTCGCTGTGCCCGACGAGGTGCGAGACGTAGAGAGCGAAGTCGACGAGCGCGACCCCGAGCATCGCTCCGCCGATCGCCGCCCCAGCGCGAGGCCGCGGCTCGCTCCGCGCCAGGCCGGCCACGGCCACGGCGACCGCCGTGAGGCCGGGAACGCACGCCAGGACCACCATCGCGCCGTGCAAGGCACCGAATCGCTCGCTCGGCATGAAGACGACGCAGACCGTCGCGGCGACCGAAACGAGGCCCAGCCACCGAACTGCGGCGCCGCTGCGCGAGCTCGACGCCCGGAAGAGCCGCGGCAGCGCGAGCCAGAACGGCGCCAAGGTCAGCACCAGGACCAGCATCGCCGCTTGCGCGAGCCGCGAGCCCCAGTGGTTCGTCTGGCCGTTCAACGCCACGCGCCACTCGAGGTCGCAGAGGTAGTTCTGCCAGAAGCGATGACCGCGCGCCGCCGGGTCCCACCAGGTTCCGCCCGGGTAAAGGGCCATCGCCGCCGTCTCGAGGGCAGCGAATGCCGCGACGCCACAAAGGATCGCGACGGACTTCAGATGCCCCGACCGTAGTGGCGCTTGTAGCGGTTGATGAGCGCGTTCGTGGAGCCGTCGTGGGTCGTCACGACGCCCTTCGACGCCAGCTCCGGCTCGATCTTCTTGGCGAGCTGCTTGCCGAGCTCGACCCCCCACTGATCGAAGCTGAAGATCTGCCACACGATGCCCTGCACGAAGATCTTGTGCTCGTACATCGCGATGAGCATACCGAGCGTCTTCGGCGTGAGCTTGGTGAAGAGGATCGACGTCGTGGGCCGGTTGCCGGGGAACGACTTGTGGGGCACGAGCTCGGCGACCCGCGGCGGCGGGAGCTTCTGCGCCTCGAGCTCCGCGCGCGCCTCATCGGGTGTCTTTCCGCGCATGAGCGCCTCGGTCTGCGCGAAGTAGTTCGCGAGGAGCACCTGGTGGTGACCGCTCCCGTCGGTCGCCGCCGGACTAGGCGCCGGACTAGGCGCCGGACTAGGCGCCGGACTAGGCGCCGGACTAGGCAAAGGGTTGTGCGTCTCGAGCGGCGCGAGGAAATCGCAAGGCACGAGTCGCGTGCCCTGGTGGAGCAGCTGGTAAAACGCGTGCTGACCGTTGGTGCCCGGCTCGCCCCAAACGATCGGCCCGGTCGTGTAGTCCTCGATGAAGAGGCCGGCGCGGTCGACGCGCTTGCCGTTGCTCTCCATGTCGCCTTGCTGAAAGTACGCCGCGAAGCGGCTCATGTACTGGTCGTAGGGCAGGATCGCGTGCGTCTGGGCGCCGAAGAAGTTCATGTACCAGACGCCGAGCATCCCCAGCACGACGGGCACGTTCGCTTCCATCGGGGCCGTACGAAAATGCTCGTCCATCGCGTGGCCGCCGGCGAGGAGTTCCTCGAAGCCGTCCATGCCGATGAGCAGCGCGATCGGCATGCCGATCGCGCTCCACAGCGAGTAGCGCCCGCCGACCCAGTCCCAGAAGCCGAACATGTTCTTCGGGTCGATGCCGAACTTCTTGACCTCCTCGGTGGCCGTCGAGACGGCGACGAAGTGCCGGGGTACGGCCGCTTCGCTCCCGAGCTTCTCGACCAGCCAGGCCCTGGCGCTCCGCGCGTTGAGGAGGGTCTCCTGCGTCGTGAACGTTTTGCTCTCCACGACGAAGAGCGTCTGTTCGGCCACGACCTCCTTGAGCGCCTCGGCGAGGTGCGTCCCGTCGACGTTCGACACGAAGTGCGCGCGCATCGCCGGCTGCCAGTACGGCTTGAGTGCGAGACTGGCCATGGCCGGCCCGAGATCGCTGCCCCCTATGCCGATGTTCACGATGTCGGTGATCCGCTTGCCCGTGTGGCCCTTCCAGGCGCCGGAGCGCACCGACTCGGTGAACTCACGCATCTTCGCGAGCACGCCGTTGACCTTGGGCATCACGTCGTTGCCGTCGACCACGATCGGGCGGTTCGACCGGTTGCGGAGCGCGACGTGGAGCACGGCGCGGTCTTCGGTGCGGTTGATCTTCTCGCCGGCGAACATGCGGTCGCGCCACTCGAAGACGCCGGCCTGGCGCGCGAGCCCGAAGAGGAGCTCGAGCGTCTCGCTCGTGACGCGGTTCTTCGAGTAGTCGACGAGGATGTCTTCGACCTCGAGCGAGAACCGGTCGAAGCGCGCGGCGTCGGCGGCGAACAGGTCGCGGACGTGAACGGACGTCATCGCGTCGCGGTGCGCGGCGAGGGCCCGCCAGGCCGGGGACTCGGTCAAAACGCTCATGGTGCCTCCGTGGCGGCGAGGATAGCCCGCGTGCGCACCTCGTACAGGCACGCCGTTGCGATGGGGGCGCGATTCGCGCGGGCCATTGCCGGGCCGAGTTCCCCCCGAAATTCGTCCTCAGAGAGTAGCTCGGTCTAGAACTCGAGATCCAACACGATGATCTGGCCCCGCGCTCTGGCTCCCTTCGCGGCCGCGCTCGCGTTCGTGGGAATTCTCGCGGGCGTCGGGGCTCTCGCGATCGTGGCGCCGGTCGTGGGGCCCGCGCTCGTTCAGGTCACGGGCCTCGCCCCCGCGGACGTCGAGCCCGGTGATCGCATCACCCTCGCGGGGCAGGGTTTCCCGGCCGGCAAGGAGGCGCGGGTCACGTTTCGAGGCACGCTCCATCGGCCGGGTGAGGCGACGGTTCGCGACGTCGAGATCGCCGCGACCGGCCTCGTCACGGGGCCGGAGCAGGTCGAGGTCGAGTTCCGGGAGGGGACACAGACGCTCTTCTGCGGCGCCGGCGATCGTGCCGTGCACAGCACCTTCGAAGGCGACGTCGAGGTCGCCTTCGCGGCCGCCGCGCCGGGGGCGGCGCCCGTCGCCGGGACACTCCGGCACGCGGTGCTCGACGTCCGTCCGAGCGCGAGCGTCGCCGACACTGCGCGCGAGCCCGAGGGCCGACGCGTGCTTGCCTTCCTCGGCCTCCACGTCGAGCCGCCCGCGCGACGCGGGATCGGTCTCATGGTCGAGGCGGTCGACCCGGGATCCCGTGCCGCCGCGTCGGGCGTCGTTGCCGGCGATGTCCTGACGACCTTCGACGGCGTGCGCGCCGCCGCCATCGGCGATCTCGTGCCCGTCCCGGGAGAGCACGAAGCGACGATCGGCGTGCGAAGCGCAGGCGCGGTCACCGACGCCCCGCGGGCGATCGCCGTGGACGGCCTGGGCGGCGCGCCGCCCGCGGAGTTCCTGGGGGCGGCCCTGTTCATCGTGGGCGCCCTCTCGGTCCTGCTCTTCTCTGGCGCGACGCCGCCGTCGATGCTCGGCGCGGCCGTCCAGCGGGCGGCGGGCCGCCTGCGCGCGCGCGTCGAGCTCGCGAGCCCGGCGAATCGCTCGGCGGTGTCGGCCTGGGCGCGGGTCGGTCGCGCGATGCGCGCCGGGGTCCTTCGCGAGGCCCTGCCCGCCGCGTCGTCGTCGACCGTCGTCGACGCCGTGGGCGCTGCGCTCTTCGCGGTCCTCCCGTTCGGCCAGTACCTGGTCGCGGCCCGGCTCGACGTCGGGATCCTCTTCCTGGCGGCGACCACGGCGCTCGCCGTGGCGGCTGTCGCCGGCGCGCGCTCGGCGTGGGACGGCCTCCGCGGAGCCGCGCATGTGGCCTGGCAGCACGTGCCGGCGGCGGTGGCCGTGACGAGTGTCGTCCTGACGACCGGTTCGCTTCGCGTCCAGGAGATCGACCACGCCCAGGGCGGAGCGCCCTGGGACTGGCTAGCCTTCCGGAGTCCGGCCGCGCTGCTCGCGACGCTCCTCCTCCTCGGGTGTGCGCTCATCGAGCCCGACCTCGAGGCTGCCGCGTCCGGGGCCTCGGCGCTGGTCGAGGACGTGTCGCTTCTGCCCGCTCGGTCGCGCGGATCGTGGCTCGAAGCAGCTCGGCGCGCGCATCGCTTCGTGATCGCGGGGCTCGCGAGCGTCCTTTTCCTCGGCGGCTGGTCGTTGCCCGGGCTGTCGCCGGCGCAGCAAGATGGTCGCCTCGCACTCGAAGCTGCTGGTGCGGCGTGGCTCCTCGGCAAGACGGCAGCACTCGTGCTCGCGATCTCGGCGGTTCGCTGGACACTACCCCGGCGGCGTCTCGTCGAGAGCACGCGCACGACGACGCTCGCGCGGCTGCCCCTCGCTCTCGCGGCTCTCGCCCTGTCGGCGGCGTGGGTATGGTGGACTCCCCAGCGCGCGGCGCAGCTCCTGATGAGCGGCTCGTTGGTCGGGGCGACGATGCTGGTCGCGATCGCGGTCATCCAGCGTCTGCGGCACGACGTCCTGTCCGCCGGAGGCGACGGCCATCTGAGCCCGTTCCTGTAGAGCCTGGCAGTGCTGGTAAACTCCGAAGCGCCGATGTCGGATCCGCTCCAGCGCGTCGTTTCGCGGACCCTCTGGCTCGTCGTCGCGCCGCCCTTCGCCGCGTTCGTCTGGCAGCTCGTGCGCGGTCTCCGGGGTGCGGGCGGGGCGTACGACCCATGGCCGCGTCGCCTCGGCGTGGGCTCGATCCTTTCGGCGTCCGCGGCGCTCCTCGGCCATGAGTTCGCGCTCGCGCGGGCTCCCAGAGGGGCGGGCGGCCTCCTGGAGCCCGCGGTCGGCGGCGCTCGCCTCGGCGCGCTCGACGTCGGATTCGGGCTCGCGTTCGACCGCCTATCGGTGTGTGCGTGCACGCTCGCCTGCGTGGTCGCGCTCGCCGCCGCGGCGAACCTGGGCACGCGCCGCGCCTCGCCGGAGGTCGATCCTCGACCGTGGAAGTCGTGGGCCTGGCTCGAGCTCTCGCTCTCGGGAGGTCTCCTCTCGTTTCTCGCGGGCGGTCTGGCGACCGCTTGGCTCGGTTGGACGCTCGTCGGGGCCTCGGCCGCGTGGCTTGCCGGATGGTCGGACACGAAGGCTGGCGCCCTCCGCGCGACGCGCGTCGCGCTCGCGATCTTCGCGATGCTCGCCGGAGACTCGCTGGTGTCGGGGACGAACCCGGGCTCGTGGGACGCGGCGACGGGGCGTGGCCTCGACGCATACGTCGCCTCGCTCGCTCTCGCCGCCTTCCTCGCGGCGGCCGCGTCGATGAGCGCATCGGCGCCGCAGCCGCGGACCGCCCCGGCGCTCGCAGCGTTCGACGCCGGCGCGACGACGGGGCTGCTCGGCCCCTTCTTGCTTTTGCGCGAGGCCTCCCTCGTTCCTCGGTTACCCCACGGAGCGGCCGTGGTCACGGTCACCGGTGCGGCATTGGTGGTCCTCGCGGCGCGCCGGGCTCGGGCTGCGCCGCCAGGGCTGCCGCGCTGGGTCGCCGGCGTGGGCGGCGCTCCCGCAGGCCTTGTCCTCGTCGCGCTCGGCGTCGACGGGCCCCAGGGCGGCGCGCTGGTCTTCGTATCGGCGGGGATCGTGGCCGCGCTACTCCTTGGTATCGCGGGCGCCGCGACGCCCGGAGCGGCGCCCGCTCCAGCCTCGGCCCGCTCGCCGCGGCCGAGCGTCGAGCGCGCGCTCCTCGGCCACGCGCCGGAGGCCGGGGCCACGCTGCTGATGGCCTTCGAGCGCTGGGTCGTCGATTCGCTCGCCGGCTCCGTCGGCGTCGTCGTTCACGCGCTCGCGTGGGCCCTCGTTCAGTTCGACGCCCAGGTCGCCGGCGCGCCCGCCAACGCGCTCGCCGGACGCACCGTCCGCCTCGGTCGTCGCCTCGAGCCGTTCGTCGGCGGCTCGCTGGCGAGGGTCGTCTGGGTGCTCGTCGGCACCGCGGTCCTTGCGACGCTGCTCAGCGCGCTCTGGCCGGTGCGCTGACGTCATGTCTTCGCAGATGTCCTCGCGCTGGCGCATGCCCCCGTTCTGCAGGCGTCTGATCGCGCTCCTCGCGCTCGTCGCCATCTGCCTGGTCTCGGTCGCTCCCCTGTGCCCTGGCTTCTCCGGTCTGGCTCGGGCAGGCACCGCGCCGCCCGCGCGCGGGCGCATCCTCCTCACGTTGCCCGACGGCACCCGGGGGCCGCTCGAGCTCCGGCCGTCCTGGCGGGAGCCGGGCGCGCCGGTCGGATGGGTCGGCGAACTCTCTGTCGTGAACCTGGGCTCCGAGCCGCTCACGGTGTCGCGGGTCGCGATTCGGGGCGACGAAGACGACGTCCGCTCCCCCCCGCACGTTGCGGTTCGATTCAAGGAAGGCGCCCCGACGAACGCGACGCTGGCGCCCGGGGCATCCAAGACCCTCGTCGTCTCCTTCACGCCGGAGAACCCGCGTGTCACGCAGGCTTTCGGTCACGTGATCGTGACGTCGACCGACGAGCAAGCCGGCGAGGTGGCCGTGGGGTTCCGCGCGCAACTGCCGACGGGCCTCGGCTGGGCAGGGGAGCATGCGCTGACGCTCCTCGTCGCGTTGCCGCTCGCGGTCGCCTTGTTCGCGGGCGGAATGCGTGCCGCGGGGCGCCCCGACGATGGCGTCGTGCGCAGGGCCTCGATCGCGGTCGCCGGGGTCGAGTTGCTGCTGGCGCTCTGGGCTTACTGGCGGTTCGCTCCGGGCGTCGGGCGCGGCGACGGCGACGATGGGTTTCAGCTCGTCGAGCGCTCCGTCTGGGTGCGGTCGCTCGGCGCCGAGTGGTACGTGGGGGTCGACGGCACCAGCATCGTCCTGATCCTGCTCGCGGCCGCGGTGGGCCTCGTCGCGCTCCTGGTCGCGGGCGAGACACGCCGGACCGACGCCTTCTACGCCGCGCTGGCGCTCCTCTCGTCGGGCATCGTCGGGGTGCTCGTGGCGCTCGACGCCGTCCTCTTCGTCGGGGCGTGGACGACCGTGCTCGTCGCGTCCGTCGTTCTCGTCGGGGGCTGGGGCGGCGCGCACCGCCACCGGGCCGCGGCGAAGCTCGGCGCGCTCGGCGCGTTCGGCGCGGCGGCGCTCCTCGTGTCGATCGTGGCGCTCTCGGGCGCGTCGGGCCGGACGTTCCTCGTCGACGGCACGCCGGTGACGCACACGATGGCGTTCCCGGAGTTCGCACGGACGTCGTTCTCGGCGAGCCCGCCGATCCTCGGCGTTCCGCTGGTCGAAGCGGCCTGGATCCTGCTGTTCATCGCGGCCGCGGCGGCGGCGCCCGTCGTCCCGCTGCACGGATGGCTCTCCGACGCGCTCGAAGAAGGGCCGGCGAGCGCTGCGATCGTCCTCGGCGGCGTCGTCGTGGCGCTCGGACCGTACCTCCTCGTCCGGGTCGGCCTGGGCGCGTTGCCCGAAGGCGCGCACTGGGCGGGCTCGTCGATGGCCGCGCTCGGCGGCCTGGGGGCCGCGTGGGGCGGCCTGGGGGCCATGGCCCAGCGCGATCTGCGCCGCTTCGTGGCCTACACGATCGTCGCGAACGCCGGGCTCGCCCTCTACGCCCTCGGCTCGCTCACCACGCAAGGGATCGCCGGCGCGACGCTGGCGCTATGGTCGCACGGGCTCGCGGCAGCCATCCTCCTTGCGGTCGCCAACGCCCTCGAGCGTCGCGTGGGCACGTGCGACGTCGTGCGTGCCCAGGGTCTCGCGAGCGACGCGCCGGTGCTCGCCGTGCTCCTGGCCGTGGGGCTCGCTCTCTCGCTCGGGATCCCCGGGCTGGTCGGGTCGTGGGCCCTCGTTCTCGTCCTCGTGGGCGGTTTCGCGCCGCATCCGCTCGTCGCGCTATGGATGGCCGCGGCGATCGTGGTCTCCGCCGCCGCGCACGCGCGCGTCGCGCGCCTCTTGCTGTTCGAAGCGGTCGAGCCCGGGTGGCGGCGGAGCCGGCAACTCGAGGCATTCGGGGGTCGGCTGCCCGACGCGACCTCGTTCGAGATGGCGGCCCTCGTTCCGCTCGCGGCCCTCGCGGTGGGCCTCGGGTTCTGGCCGGCGCCGCTATTGACGCCCATGGAGTCTGCGGCGCGCGATGCCAGCGCCGCCGTCGAGCCGCCTACTCCTTGAGCGCTTCGGCGCCGCCGACGATCTCCATCAGCTCCTTCGTGATTCCCGCCTGACGCGCGCGGTTGTACTCGAGCGTGAGGCGCGCGATCATGTCCTTCGCGTTGCGGGTCGCCGCGTCCATCGCGGTCATCTGCGCTCCGAAGAAGCTCGCCTGGCTCTCGAGCAGCGCTCGATAGATGGTGATCTCGATGTACATCGGCACGAGCCGTTCCAGCAGCGCCGGCTGATTGGGCTCGTAGATGAAATCGCTCTGAGGCGACGCGCCCTCGGCGGGCTGCGCGCTCACGGGCACGAGCGGCAGGAGACGATCGACCACGACCTTCTGGGTGATCGCGCTCTTGAACTCGTTGAAGACGAGGTAGACGGAGTCGAACTCGCCCTTCTGGAAGTGCGACGCGACCCACCCGGAGACGAGGCGTGCCTTCTCAAGGTCGAGCCCGTCGTAGATACGAGGAAAGTCTTGCAAGACCTTGCCGCCGCGGCGCCCGAGGTACTCGCGCCCTTTGCGACCCATCGTCGCGAAGGACACGCCGACGTTTCCGCCCTCCTTTTCGCGCCAGAAGCGCTCGGTGGCCTTGTTGATGTTCGTGTTCAACGCGCCGCAGAGCCCGCGGTCGGCGGTGAAGACCAGGAAGAGCGTCTTGTTCTCGGGCCGCTTGGCGAGCAGGGGATGCGCCGGCTCGTCTTGCGACTCGCCGGCCGCCGCCATGGTGCGCGAGACCGACTGCAGCACCTCGCCCGTCTTCACGGCGTACGGGCGCATCGCGACGATTCGCTGCTGCGCGCGCGTCAGGCGCGCCCCGGCGACCATCTTCATGGCGCGGGTGATCTTCTGCGTCGCCTTCGTGCTGACGATGCGCTTCCGGATCCCCTTGAGCGACGGCATGTCTTTACTTCTTTCCGTCGGCCGACGAGCCGAACGACCCCGCGAACTCGTCGAGCGCCTTCTTGAGGGTCGCCTCGGTGTCCGCGTCGAGGACCTTCTTGGTCCGGATGGTCTCGTAGATCGCGGGGTACTTCTTCTCGATGAAGTCGTGGACACCACGCTCGTAAGCGGCGATCTGGGAGATGGCGAGGCGGTCGATGTAGCCGCGCGTGCCGGCGTAGATGCTGACGATCTGCTTCTCGACGGAGAGCGGAACGTATTGCCCCTGCTTGAGCAGCTCGACGAGGCGCGCGCCGCGCTCGAGCTGGTTGCGGGTGACCTGGTCGAGATCGCTGGCGAACTGCGCGAAAGCCGCCATCTCGCGGTACTGCGCGAGCTCGAGCTTCAGCTTGCCGGCGTAGGCCTTCATCGCCTTGATCTGTGCGCTCCCGCCCACCCGGCTGACGCTGATGCCGACGTTGATGGCCGGTCGCACGCCCGAGAAAAAGAGGTCCGTCTCGAGGAAGATCTGACCGTCGGTGATCGAGATGACGTTCGTCGGGATGTACGCGCTGACGTCGCCGGCTTGCGTCTCGATGATCGGCAGCGCCGTCAGCGAGCCGCCCGAGCGCGGGTTGCGCACGATGTGGAAGCCGTCGCCCTTCTCTTTGAGCTCTTCCTCGGCGCGGTGCTTGCCGAGCTCGCCCTTGTGCACCTTCGCGTCGCCACGCTTGTCGAAGTCGGTGACGTCTTTCTTGGTGACCGCGAACTCGTCGGCCATCTTCGCCGCGCGCTCGAGGAGGCGCGAGTGGATGTAGAAGACGTCGCCCGGATACGCCTCGCGGCCCGGCGGGCGACGGAGCAGGAGCGAGAGCTGGCGGTACGCGACCGCCTGCTTCGAGAGATCGTCGTAGATGCAGAGCGCGTGACGGCCGCTGTCGCGGAAGTACTCCGCCATCGTGACGCCGGAGTACGGGGCGATGAACTGGAGCGGCGCCATCTCGCTCGCGCCGGACACGACGACCGTCGTGTATTCCATGGCGCCGTACTGGGTGAGCTTGTCGACCACGCTCGCCACGGTCGACTGCTTCTGACCGATGGCGATGTAGAAGCAGTAAACGCCCTGCCCCTTCTGGTTGATGATCGTGTCGAGGGCGACCGCCGTCTTGCCGGTCTGGCGGTCGCCGATGATGAGCTCGCGCTGGCCGCGGCCGATCGGGACCATGGCGTCGATGGCTTTGATGCCGGTCTGGAGCGGCTCCTTGACGGGCTGGCGTGCAAGGATGCCCGGGGCCTTGAGCTCGACGCGGCGGCGGTGCGGCGTCTCGATCGGGCCCTTGCCGTCGATCGGTTGCCCGAGCGCGTTCACAACGCGCCCGACGAGCGCCTCGCCCACGGGGACGTCGAGGATGCGGCCGGTGCGCTTGACGACCGCGCCTTCCTTGACGTTCGTGACTTCGCCGAAGCAGGCGGCGCCGACGTTGTCGGCCTCGAGGTTGAGCACGAGGCCCATCAGGTTGCCGGGAAACTCGAGGAGCTCGCCCGCCATCGCGCCCTCGAGCCCGTAGATGCGCGCGATTCCGTCGCCCACGCTGAGGACCGTGCCCGTCTCGGTCGTGAGCGCGGCCTTCTCGTAGTTCTGGATCTGGGTCTTGATGATCGCGGAGATTTCTTCGGCGCGGAGCTGCATCGGCGTTTCCTTCTATGAACCTGGATCGGAGAGAGAGCGCAAGCCAGGCAAGCCAGGCAAGCCAGGCAAGCCAGGGAAAGGCGCGGCGGAGGCGCGACCTTCCCTTTTTCGTCACGCTCCCGTGGGCATGAGCGCGTCGCGGAGCGACTGGAGGCGCGTACGGAGGCTTCCGTCGAGGATGCGGTTGCCGATCCGGGTAACGACGCCCGCGATGAGCATCGGATCCGTGCGGCGCTCGACCACCACGCGCTTGCCCGTCATCTTCTCGAGCTGAGCCTCGAGCCGCGCGTAGTACGTGTCGGAGAGCGGGGCCGCGGTCGTCACCTCTGCGCGGAGGAGACCCTTCCGCGCGTCGGCCAGCTCGCGCAGGGTCTGCGCCAGGTAAGGCAAGGAGCGGGCACGGCGCCGATCGACCAGGAGGAGCACCGTGTGTCGCGTCGTCGAGCTGGCCCCGATGCGCTCGGCGACGTCGTTGATGACCGCCTTCTTGGCGGCGTGGGCAACGAGCGGATTCTCGATGACGTTGCGAAGCTCGGGGCTCGTCTCCCAGGCGGAGGCGAAGGCGGCCATCTCGTCGACGATCCCGTCGAGCTGTCCGAGCTCGACCCCGATCTCGAGGACGGCCTTCGCGTATCGGCGCGCTACGATGGAAATGCTCATGGCGGGCTCCCGCTGCCGGATTCCGTGGGGGGAACGGCGCTGCGCTGCTGCGCGAGCGACGGCGTGCGATCTCGGTCGGCGCGGCCGCCCAGGTCGGCGAGGTATTCCTCGGCCAGGCGTTCCTGATCGGCGGGGGTGACTCGCTTCTTCAGCAGGTCTTCGGCTGCGAGCACCGCGGCTTCGACCGTGTCGCGCCAGAGCTCACCGCGGATCTGCTTCAGCTCTTGCTCGACGAGGAACTCGGCGTCCTTGCGCATGCGCTCGGCCTTGGCCTCGGCCTCGGCCACGATGCGCTCGCTCTCGGCTTCGCCCGCCCGCACCAGCGATTCGCGCGCGGCCCGGAGCTCGTCTTCGAGCTTCTCGAGCTTGTGCTGGTAAGTCTTCGCGCGCTCTTCCGCCTCGTGCTTCATGCGCTGCGCTTCTTCGATCTCCTTCGAGATCGTGTCCCGCCTCGCCTGGAGGCCGGCGGCGATCGGCTTCTTGCCCAGGAGGTAGTAGCCGGCCGCGAGGATGCCGAAGTTGATCAGCATCGCGATGTAGGGCGGCGTCTCTCCGCCGAAGACGGTCCAGTTGAACGGCGCCGGGCCTTCGCCCTCGCCCGCCGGTTTCTCGCTCTCGTTCGCTGCCGCCGCGGCGGCTCCCTTTTCCTCCTTCGGCTTCGGCTCGGTCTGCGCCCAGGCCCAGACCGACCACGACGTGACGACGACCATGCTGGCGAACGCGATCCGCCGCGCGACGGCCCCGAGCGGGCGGCGACTCACGACTGCACCTCTCGCCCGAGAACGCGACCCGCGAGATCGCGCGCGAGGGCGCCGCTCTGAGCCTTCAACGTGGCGCGGACGCGCTCGGCCTCGGCCAGAGCAGACTTCTTGCCGTCTTCGAGGGTTTGAGCGGCCGCGGCACGCACGGTGCCGAGGATTTCCTGTTCCTTGCGAACCGCCTCGGCGCGGATCTTTTCACGCTCGGCGTTGGCCGTCGCCCGGGCCTTGGCCATCTCCGTCTCGTACTTCGCGAGCGCGGATGCCGACCGTTCGTCGATCTTGCGGGCCTGCATCTTGGCCCCGTCGATGCGCCGCTCACGCTCCTCGAAGAGCTTGAGCATCGGATCGAAGAGGAGCGGTTTGAGGACCAGCGTCAGCGCGGCGAACAGCACGAACTGAACGAGGAACGTGGCGTCGAAGTCGACCGATATGGCCTGGGGTGCCGCTGCCAGGAGGCCGTCGTCGAGGGAGGCGAGAAGCATGCGTCTCGATTAGGGTTCCGACCCTGCTCCGGGAGGCCGGAGTCGTGTCGTCCGGATGGGGGGAAATCTCGCGCCGGCCAGTACCATTCCGAGGGCCTCGTGTCCAGGGTGCGTCTCGTGATCGCACGCCACGGGAGCGCCAGGGACTTCGGGGACGTCTGGCGCAGGCGCAGCCCGGGCGTCGCAGCGAAGTCGCGGGGGCTTCCCGCTGGGGTCAGGCGTGCGTCAGGTCGTCGAGGATCTGCGAGGCATGAACGGTCACGTCCACCTTCCGGTACGCCTTCGCGACGTTCCCGTCCGTTCCGATGACGAACGTCTGGCGCTGGTGATGCCCCTCGAAGGGCACGCCGTAGCTGCCGCCGATCTTGCCGTCGGGATCGCTGAGCAAGAGGAACGGCAGCTTGTAGTGGGCGACGAAGTCCTTGTGGGACTCGGCCGAGTCGGCCGAGATGCCGATCAAGACGGCTCCGGTCTTCGCGATGTCTTGCCAGGCGTCACGGAAGGAGCATGCCTCCTTCGTGCAGCCCGGGGTCTCGTCCTTCGGGTAGAAATAGACGACGACGCGCTTGCCCTTGAGAGCCGCGAGGTGAACGGACGAGCCGTCCTGCGCCTTGCCGGTGAAGTCGGGCGCGGGCTTCCCGACGAGATCGTCCGGGGTTACGACCGCGGTTGCCGACGCCGCCGCGGGCGCGACAGCGGGGGCGCTCGCGACGGGCCTCGGCTCGGCGGCCGGGACCGCCGTGACGGTCGTCGGTGGACTCGCGCCCGTCGACGAGGTCTCCGCGCACGCGGAGATGATGATGGCCGCGAGGCTCGAAACGATCGCAAAGAGAGGCCCTGAGGTGGTGCGGTATGGCTTTGACACGCCGCGCATGGTCGCGACGAAAACTCGCGAGCGCAAGGGCCCTGTTACGCCCCCCGTGAACGTGGGCATTACGGCGATTCGGTGCGACTGCCCCAGATCACGACCTGATTGCGGCCTCCGTCTTTCGCCTTGTAGAGCGCCTGATCGGCCTGACGCAGGAGCTCCTCCACGGTCACGAGCCCCTCGTGTTCCGCCGCTGCGACGCCAATCGATATGGTGACTTCCGGTAGGCCAGCGGAAGTCTGGGAGCGCCCGGCGACGGCACGTCGAAGGCGCTCCCCCACGATGCGCGCGTCGGCCGAGCGGGTCTCCGGGAGGATGACCATGAACTCCTCACCCCCGTAGCGTCCGGCCATATCCGTCGTCCGGACGGTCTCCATCAGGGTGGCCCCCACTTCGACCAGCACCCGGTCGCCCACCGGGTGCCCGAACGTGTCGTTGACCTTCTTGAAGTGATCCACGTCGAGCATGAGACAGGCGAGAGGGTGCCGATAGCGCTTTGCCCGTGCGAACTCGAACGCCAGCCGCTCCGACAGAACCCGGCGGTTCGGAAGCTGGGTCAGCGCATCGATGGTGGCGAGCGCGTGCAGCCTGGCGTTTGCCGTCGCGAGCTCGTCAGCGAGCCTCTTGATGCGCAGCATCGACGAAACCCGAATCTGCAGTTCGAGGGCATTGACCGGCTTGGTCAAGAACTCGTCGGCCCCGGCAGCAAGGCCGCGCCGCTTCGACTCGAGATCCTCGAGGGCCGTGAGGAGGATGATCGGAACGAACCTCCCCTCGCGCTTGAAGATCTGCGAAAGCTTGTAGCCGTCGACGTGCGGCATGAGGACGTCGAGCATGACGAGGTCCGGGTTCACGGACCGATAGAGCCGCAAGGCCTCGGAGAGGGAGGTGGCGGTGAAAGCAAGCGCCGCCCAGTCCTCCACGACACGGGAAAAATGCTTACACTGCAGGGGATCGTCGTCGATGATCAGGATGCGAGCGCCGCGCAGCGACGCCTCCACCCACTCGCCCGGACGAATCGACATCAGCGCCACCCGGAGCGAAACGCGCTGGGCGTCAGACGGTCGCGTCGCCTTTGGCCGTACGCACAGGCTCCTCTTCCGACTGCTTCTCGCATCGTCAGCCCCCCGGTATGACTCAAGCCGTGCGACTCAAGTGGTGTGACTCAAGGCCGCACGACATTCTTGCACGCTCCGTGTGCTTCGCCCATGCGCCGTTCGTGCCTCCATGACCGGTGGTGACTTGTGGTCAGGCAATTTGCACGGCCGCCATATTTTGTTGCGACCAAGCTTCGATGGCGCGAGACTACCGTGGGGGGGCTTGAAGAACGGCAGAGGGGCTCCCGTTGTCATGCGAAACCGCGGCGCGCATCTCAAGCGTAACCAGCAGGCCACCTTCGATGGCTTGCCTGGGCAAACGCAGGGCTCCACGAGCCCGCGTCTGTCGGTCTTGCTCGTCGAAGACTCGGTGGACGACGCGTCGCTGGTAGTCCGCGAACTCGAACGCGGCGGGTTCGTTCCGACGATCGACCGCGTCGAGACGCAGGCCGCCTTCAACATGGCGCTCGCGTCGGGCACGTGGGACGTGATCATCTCGGACTACACGCTTCCTCAATACAGCGGACTCAGCGCCCTCGCGGACCTGCGCGCCACGGGGATAGACATTCCGTTCATTCTGGTCTCCGGCACGGTTGGAGAATCCGGCGCCGTGACCATCATGAAAGCGGGCGCGCAAGACTTCGTGCTCAAAGGCGATCTCTCCCGTTTGCCGCGCGCCGTGGTGCGCGAGCTTCGCGACGCTGCCGTGCGATCGGAGCAGGCGCGGATGCGCGATCAGCTGGTGATCTCCGAGCGGATGGCCTCGGCTGGCACGCTCGCAGCCGGCGTCGCGCACGAGATCAACAATCCGCTGGCCGTCGCCATGGCCAATATGGAATTCATCTCCGAGACGCTCTCGCGCCTCATGTCGACACAAGTGAGCAAGGCGGCGCCTACATCGGATTGGAGCGGTTGGAGCAGCCTCGCCGGGCTCGAAGAGCCCATGCGGGACACTCGAGAGGCGCTCGTGCGCATGCGTGACATCGTGCGGGACGTGAAACTGTTTTCCAGCCCCCACGAGGCACACACCGACGGCGTCGACTTACTGCGAATCATCGACTCGTCGATTCGGATGGCCTGGAACGAAATACGCCACCGCGCACGCATCGTGAAGGACTACCAGTCGCTGCCGCTGGTCCGCGCCAACGAGTCGCGGCTGGGACAGGTCATTCTGAATTTGATCGTCAACGCAGCCCAGGCCATGCCGGAGGGGCAGGCGGATCGAAATGAGCTCCGGGTGTCCACGCGCACGCACGGCGTCGATCGCGTCGTTGTCGAGATCACGGACACCGGCACGGGAATCTCCGAGGAGAATCTCGAGAAAATATTCCAACCCTTTTTCACCACGAAGGCTCCCGGCGTCGGCACCGGCCTGGGCCTCGCGATCTGCCACAGGATCGTGGCCGAGCTCGGTGGCCTCATCGAAATCGAGAGCGAAGTCGGAAAGGGAACTCTCGTGCGGCTCGAGCTCCCGGCGGTGCGTGAGAGCCAGACTTTGAAGGTGAAGACCACTCGCCCGCTCCCCGCGCAACGAGCCCGGGTGCTGGTCATCGACGACGAGCCGGCGATAGGTCGTGCTCTGCAGCGAACTCTTCGGGAGCACTTGGACGTGACGGCCCTGACGAGCGCGAGGGAAGTGATTCGGCGCATAGAGGGCGGGGAGCGATTCGACGTCATCATTTCGGACTTGATGATGCCCGACGTCACCGGAATGGAGCTCTACGAGTACATCGTTCGGCTCGACGCCGACCAGGCCCGCCGGATGGTCTTCGTGACGGGCGGCGCTTTCACCACCGCCGCGCGCGAATTCTTCGACCGTGTCTCGAACCCGAGAATCGAAAAGCCCGTGGAAGTAGCCAATCTGTTGGCAATCATCACGGGACTCGTTCAACCCCCCGATTTCGCCCTGGCGTAGTCATGCGAGCGAACCTTCCAACGGAGTGTCATGCCCGATCAAAAGCCGCGCGTTCTGCTGGTGGACGATGACGAGCCCATCCTCCGCGCGTATAGGAGCATGATCTCACTGGCAGGGTGCGTCGTCGAGACCGCCACGAGCGGCAAGTTGGCCCTCGAGCACATGGACGCTGCTTCGTTCGACGTCGTCATAAGCGACGTCGCGATGCCGGAGATGAGCGGCCTGGAGCTCCTCCATGCCGTGCGTCAGCACGATCTTGACGTACCGGTCATCCTCACGACCGGCGAACCGACCCTCGCCTCGGCAGTACGCGCAGTCGAATATGGCGCCTTCCGTTATCTCATCAAGCCGGTCGAGCGGAAGGTGCTCGAAGAGGCCGTGCAGCGCGCGTGCCGGCTGAACCGCATGGCTCGCTTGAAGCGGCAAGCGCTGGACCTCGCCGGCGTGACTTCCAAGAGGCTCGGCGACCTTTCGAATCTCGAAAGCCGCTTCATGAGTGCGCTGCAGCGACTCTGGATGGCTTACCAACCGATCGTCGACTGGAAAGAGCAACGCGTCTACGGCTACGAAGCCCTGCTCCGGTCGGCGGAGCCCAGCCTGCCGAGTCCCCCCGAGATGCTGGATGCCGCCGAGCGACTGGGGCGGTTGCGTGAGCTCGGCCGCGCAATTCGCGCGCGGGTCGCGAGCGAAGCGGAGCAGGCACCTCCGGATCTCAAGTTCTTCGTGAACCTGCACGCCGTCGATCTGAACGACGACGATCTCTTCGCCAGCTCTCCGCTCGTCAAGATCGCCAATCGCGTCATTCTGGAAATCACGGAGCGCGTCTCGCTCGAGGTCGTGAAGAACCTCGACCAGCGGATGGCCAAGCTCCGGCAGCTGGGGTTCGCGATCGCCGTAGACGATCTCGGGTCCGGCTACGCGGGTCTGACCAGCTTCGCGTCCCTGGATCCGGGAATGGCCAAGCTCGATATGTCCCTCATTCGGGGGATCGATTCGCACCCGCGGAAGCAGGCCATCGTGCGGTCGATGTGTCAGCTTTGCCGGGAGCTGGGCATTCTCGTGGTAGCCGAAGGTGTGGAGAAGACAGGCGAGCGGGATACGTTGATTGCGCTCGGATGCAATCTTCTCCAGGGTTATCTGTTCGCCCGGCCCGAGCGAGGCCTTCCGCCCGCGCGGTTTTGACGTGTCGCCGGCAACGACCTGGCCCACGCCGAGCCGATGATGCCGAGGGCGGGATCGGGACGAGGCCCGATCTCGGCCCGCATCATGCCGCGTTGTTCGCGACCGTGCCCCTCTCCCGCGCTGGGGGGGATGACCCCGGCAGCTCGCAGAGAGAGGCGTATGAACGGCGAAGCTTCTGGATGGCATCGGCTCGAATCTGATGGGCCCGGGCGACGCTCACTCCGAGATTCTTGGCGATCGATCCGAGCGTCTCGTCCTGAGCGAACGAGAGTGCGATGACCGTCGCGTGCCGCGTGGGAAGCTGAGCGACCACGTCGGAGACGCGGCGACGCGCCCTTCGCGCGTCGATCTCCTCGTCGGCCGGAGTGTCCGAGCCCTCGAGACGGTCGTGATCGAGGATGTCGACATTGGTGGCCGCCCGCTGCAAGACGACGTCGTGGTAGGCCTCGAGTTCGATGCCCAGCTCGGCGGCGATCTCGGCGTCGTCAGGGTTGCGACCGAGCCGCATCGTCAGCCGCCGCGACGCGGACAGGGCGCGATGTGCGCGAAGCCTTCCGAGCCGCGACATCGTGTCGAGGCGCCGGAGCTCGTCGAGCATGGCGCCCCGGGCGTGGACGATCGCGAACGGTTCGAAGGCCGCGGGGTCGCCGGTGAACCGAGCGATCGCAGTCGCGAGACCGAGATTCCCGGCGGCGACCAGATCGTCGAGCTGAACGCTGGGCGGAAGCGAGCGCGCGATGGCTCGGGCGATCCGGCGGACCTGCTCGAGCAAGCGCGAAAGTCGTGGGTCGTTCCGGCTAACCGTATGCTCGACCATAGGCGTCCCCCCTTGCAGATTGCAGGGGCCTCCTACGCAGAGGTCGTGCCAGCCCTCGAATCGGCGAATCGCCGCGAATCAGGCACTTTCGCGCCCAATGCCTGCGGTCAATCAGACGCTGGTGGAGTCAATCGGACCCGCGTCGGATTTGTCGTCTCGAAGCTCGATGGCGTCGACCTCGAAGCGCCGAAGCAATCGTCGAAAGTTCGAGCGATCCACGCCCGCGAGGCGCGCTGCGTCCGTCAAGCGTCCGTGCGCTCGAAGGAGCACGCGTTTGAGATAGCTCCGCTCGAACTCCTGTTTAGCCTGCGCCATCGGCAGTTCGAGCGCACCGCAGAACGGCTCGGTCGAAGGCCGGGTCGCTTTGACCGAGCCCGCGAGGTCCTCCACCGACAGGTGGCGTTGCGTACACAGCACGACCCCGCGCTCCATCACGTTCTCGAGCTCGCGCACGTTCCCGGGCCAGTCGTGCGCGCAGAGGGCCGCCATCGCGGCCGGCTCGATGCCTTCGACCTTTCGGCCGTGCTTCGCGGCATGCTTCTGCACGAAATGGTGCGCGAGCAGCGGCACGTCGTCCATGCGTGCCCGCAGAGCGGGCACTTCGATCGACACGACGTTGAGGCGATAGAAGAGATCTTGCCGGAACTTTCCCTCGGCGATCTCCGCCGTGAGATCGCGGTTCGTGGCCGCGATTACCCTCACGTCGACCGGACGCGACGTGTTCGAGCCGACCGGCCGCACCTCTCTCTCCTGCAGCACCCTCAGGAGACGCACCTGAACGGCGGGAGGCAGATCGCCGACCTCGTCGAGGAAGATGGTTCCTCCCGAGGCCTCCTCGAATAGACCGCGCCGGCCCGTCAGCGCTCCGGTGAACGACCCCTTCACGTGACCGAACAGTTCGCTCTCGAGCACCGACTCCGTGAGCGCTCCGCAATTGATCGCCAAGAAGGGCCCCTCACGGCGCCCGCTCCGACGATGGATCGCGCGCACGACGAGCTCCTTGCCGGTTCCGCTCTCGCCCAGCACCAGGACGGTGACGTCCATCGGGGCGACGCTGTTGGCCATGTCGACGACCGCGCGCATCCTCGGTGACCCCCCCACGAGATCCTCGTACCGTTCGCGCGCCACCAGACGTTGTTCGAGGTATCGATTGCGATCGATGAGTCGCTTGTGGCTCAGCGCCCGCGCAACCGCGGTGAGCAAGATTTCATTCTGCCCGAACGGCTTCACCAGGTAGTCAAAGGCTCCGCGGCGCATGGCCTCGACCGCGGAGTCGATCGTGGCGCGACCGGTCATGACGATCGTCGGCGTTCCCGGGTGCTTGGCGGCGATCGCCGATACGATCTCGATCCCCGTCGTATCCGGCAAATGCAGATCCGTCAGGACGACGTCGGGCGCCTGATTGCCGAACGCCGCGAGTGCCGCGAACGCCTCGGCGCCCGAGCTCGCTGGAGTCGGATGGTAACCCGCGCCCTCGAGCACCCTCTGGACCGACCGCAAGATGCTCGGATCGTCGTCGACGACCAGCACCCGGGTCATCCCGTCCCCCCGTCGCACTGCTTTCACGATGCCAATCGTGCCACGACGACGGTGCGCCCACAACGACCGTTTGGTCGAGCGTACCGCACGATTCATCGTAGTAGCGTGCTCAACGTAAGACGAGCGAAAGGGAACGAGACGCCGCGCGAGCCGAGGCGCGTTCTCCAGCTTGGTGTCGCGGGAGCGTCGCTTCGTTCGGTAGGCTCCCCACGCGAAGACGGTGCGTTCGCGATCGCTTCGCCGCTCGGATCGATTGGCCCGCCACTTCAGCCGCATGCGATGCATGTAGGCTCCCCATTCCCGAGCTCTTCCGTCCGGCTCGAACGGGCCATGGTCACGCGGACGGGGGCAAGGAGACCTGCGCAACCGACAACGGTGCCGGGCGATCGCCGAGCGATCTTGGCCCGCAAGACGTGCGCAGGCGCAGGCGTTCGGTTCGGCGAATCCATGTCGGCTCCTCGGCATCCAGCGGCTGACTTCCGCGGATTTGAAGGGCGGGATCCCGGAGACGTCACGAAGTCGGCGGGACCCTCGACGCGTGGCGGCGGCCTGATCGAGGGCCGACCACAGTCGAATTAGCCGAATCAGCCGCCGGTCGTGCGCGGGCCGCTCGCGCGGCTCGCGCGAGTCGTCACTGGCCGAGCTTCGCCAGATGGTCTGCCGCGGGTGCGAAGCGGTTCGAGCAAGCCACCGCAGCCTGGTAGTGCGCACGGGCCTGCCCGACGTTGCCGGCCAGCTCGTGGAACATGCCCAGGTTGAAGTGGGCACGATAGGTGCCGACGCCTTCGACCGTGTCGTAGCGCGTCGTCTCGCCCAGACGCAGGCAGGTTTCGAACGCGGCGAGCATGCGCCCGACGTTGCCGGTCTGCATCGCCAGAAGTCCCTCGAGGAACCGCAGATCGGGTGAGTCGCCCATGGCGCGCTCGTGAGACTCGAGGAGCAGCAGCGCGGCGCCGGCTCGTCCGCGCGCCTTGAGCGCGTAGCCGAACTCCACCACGAGGGGACAAAGATAAGGGGCATCGGGAGCGATCGTCGACAGCGCCGCTTCGAAGTGGCCGATGGCCACGTCCAGCTGCTTGTTCCTGGCGAAGGTGCGCCCAAGCTGAAACTGCACGTAGGCGTCGCCAGGCCGTGCTGCGAGCTCCAGCAGAAGCAGCTTGAGGTTGCGCTGCGTCTTGTCGCCTTGGCGCATCGCCGCGTCCGTGTAACCGCTATGAACGGCGCGAAGACCCGTATCGCCTCCACGGCCAGGTGGGCCGATCAATTGCTCGTGGATGCGCCCGACGTAAGAGAACCCGCCCTCGTTGCGGCACAGGCGGCGGAGCGAGCTGCACTGGCGACCCTCGGCGGTGTTGCTTACGATCGTGACGTTGCCGTGTGCGCGCGTACCCGGCCGCAAGAACGCTTCGAGCCGCGTCCAGCCGTCGCTCTCGACGACCTCGTCGGCATCGACCATGAGGCAGTAGTCGCCCGTCGCCGCCGCGAGTGCGACGTTGCGTACGACGCTGAAGTCGTCGCACCACGGCGACTGCAGCACTCGTGCCCCGAGCCGTTCGGCCAGCTCCGGAGTCTCGTCGCTGGAGCCGGTGTCGACGACGACGATCTCGGACACGTGGTCGCGCAACGCCGCCAGACACTCGGGCAACGTCTCCGCTTCGTTGCGCACAATGAGGCACGCACTCACTTTCACGAGGCTTCCCTCCCGGGCTGCGATCGGACGGCAGCTTGGCGACGGATCATGACGAGCGGCGCGAACTTGCCCATGGACCAGCGCCACGCGATTGCGAACACGCGCTCAACGCGACGCGGCAGCCGCCGCCGCCACCTGGCGCCCTCGTCGCGCTCGCGGGACATGCGTCCGACCGCTTTCGTCCAGTCGTCTTCCAGGCCCTCGACCGCCACGAGGCCCGTCATCGGCGCTTCCTTCGGCACGCAGAAGACGTTGGCCTCGGACTGAAAGTGCCCGAAGACGTTGTCTTCGTTGCCGAAGAAGTTCTTCGCCGTGTAGTAGGGCGCGATGTGCCAGAAGTCCTTGTAGACGACCGACGCCACCGCTTCGAGCACGCCGCGCGACCGTTCGACCGTGTCGTTTTCGAGATAGAGCACGGGGCGGCAGCGCTCTATCGTCTGTGTGGCGCCGGCGATGGCCTTGGCTTCCATGCCCTCGACGTCGACCTTGATCAGGTCGCATCGCTGGAGGTCGAGCTCGTCGATCGGGATGACATCGACCGTCTCGCCGGCGCCGTCCGCCGACGCCTTCACCGCGCCGAAGTTGAAGGAGCGTCCGGGATCGATCGCCGGGAAGGTGAGCCGGCCGCGCGCGTCGCCGACCGCCGCCATCACGCACTGGACGTTACGCAAGCCGTTCAGCGCGACGTTTTTGCAGAGGTTCTGGAATACGAGGCGCTGCGGCTCGAACGCGACGACGAGGCCCTGGTCGTCCACGGCCTTGGCGAAGAAGACCGTGTGTGTCCCGATGTTGGCGCCTGCGTCGACGACCACTCCGCCTGGAGCGAGCACTTGCCCCAGGACGAACGACTCGTCATCGCACCAGTCGCCGTAAAGATCGAGCGACCGGCCGATGAACTGGTCGTTGACGTTGTACATGAACGTTCCGTGCCGGCACTTCTGCACGGCCATGTGGGCCGATTCGACGAGACGCGCCGGGACCGTTCGAGTCTTCGAAACGAGCTTCTGTTTTTTCATGGCATATGGCTATGAAGGCTCACGCGAGCGCGGCGACGAGACCGCGCAGTCGAGAGCGCCGATGCGGCTCCAAGAACCCTTTCGCCGAGAGCGTCAGGGCCTTTCGTACGAACAGTTTCAATTCGTCGCTCCGCCCCAGCGTCTCCGCCGCCGACGCGGCGAGCGTCCAGGCGTCGGGCGAGCTGCCGAGCAACGGCTCGATCAACGAGAGCGCCGCGGCAGTGTCTCCGAGCTCTAGGGTCGCCTCCGCTCTGCCGAGATGTGCCGCGGTCGCGTCTGGACGCGCGGCGAGCGCAGCGCTGAACGCGGCCATCGCCTCGACAGGTCGTCCGCGCTGCAGCTCGACCGTGCCGAGCCGTATCCAGCTGTCGAACCCGCAAGCGACGGATTGGGAGAACCTGCGCTCCCCGAAGCTCAAGGACGCCCGGTAGCCGTCGCATGCGGTGGCGAAGAGATCCGCGCGCTGGGCGGGATCCGTAGTGTCGAGCGCCTCGTATTCGAACGCGTAGGCCATCAGATACGACAGTTCGGGGTTGTCCCCCTCGATCCTGGTCGCGACGCGGATCGTTTCGCGTGCATCAGCGTACCGTCTACGTCGGATCTGGACGTGCGCGCGCGCGGTAGCAAGACGCTGGATCGATGGCGATTCGCGGGTGCGTGATGCGATGCACTCCCAGCCGCGGGCTGTCGTCTCGTGCGCGTCGTCGATCGCGCCCGATCGCAGGTATTCGTACGCGAGATAGCCGTACGCCACCACGTCGCCCGGATCGCGTTCGAGCCGCGCTCGCAGCATACGGATGTTTCGATCGGTCTTGCCTTTGCCGTCGACTATCTCTCGAGTCGCTCCCAGATGAACGATGTCCACGTCCGTTCCGCCCATCCCGTGCCCGCGTCGCCTCAGCCAGGGCGTCACGTTTTCGTGGATGGCGTCGACGAACGTCAGCCCGTCGGTGTTGCGCAGCAACCGAGGCGCCAACCACACCTCGGAAGCGCAGTCGCGACCCGACACGACGTCCTCGACGCGTGCGTCGAGGCGTGCGGCCGTGTGCATGCGCAGCATGCCGCAGTCGAACTGCGCCCGCTTCAAGGCGGCCCGGAGTCGCGCCGCTGAACCGGGTCCGAGTCTCTCGTCGGCGTCGAGTACGAGCACCCACTCGCCGCTCGCGTGACGAAGCGACTCGTTGCGGGCGGCGGCGAAGTCGTCGTTCCACGCGAAATCGAACATGCGCGCGCCGGCTTGGCGCCCGAGGTCCCTGGTCGCGTCGGTGCTTCCGGTGTCCACGATCACCATCTCGTCCACGGCGCCGCGAACCGAGGCCAGGCACCCGGGCAAAAGCGCCGCCTCGTCGCGGACGATCATGCAGAGCGTGATTCGGGCCATGACCTTCTGCTGCCCACTGCAATCGGCCGGCCAGCGGTCTCGCCGAACGTGAGCGGTCTGCCCGGGGAAAGGCGTCAGCTGGATGACGTTCGCGCCGACACCGAATTGACGCGCCCCTTTCGGACACAGGCGCCTCCCGGCCGCCTCGGCACTCGTCGCCGCCGGGAGCCGTGGTGGGAACGTGTCTTGCTCCCGGGGCTGCGGTGCCCACCATCAGCCTCTGCATGATCGTTCGGGACGAAGAGGCGTTTCTCGCGGGCTGTCTCGCCTCGGCCAGGGGCGCGGTCGACGAGATGATCGTCGTCGATACGGGGAGCCAGGACGCGACGAAGCGAATCGCCCACGACGCGGGTGCCAAGGTGTTCGACTTCGCCTGGTGCGACGACTTCGCTGCCGCGCGCAACGCATCGCTGCGGCACGCCACCGGAGACTGGGTCCTCGTGCTCGATGCGGACGAGCAGCTCGCCCGCGGGAGCGCCCTCGTCCTGAGGGAGGCGGTCGAGGGAGCCAGGTTCGACTGCGGACTCCTTCGCCTGCACAACGCGCCGTCGCTCGACATGCGTCCGGACGACGTTCTCATGTGGGGCAAGCAACGGTCCGAGACCTCGCGCGTGCCACGCCTGCTCAGAAATACCGACGGGCTCGCGTTCGTGGATCCCGTCCACGAGACGGCGACGCCATGGCTACGCCGTAGGGGGAGCCGCTTCGCCGCACTAGAAGCTCATATCATCCACTACGGCGCCACCGACCAGGTCGTCTCGACCAAGGCCAAAGGCGAGCGGAACGTTCGTCTGCTCCGCGCGCGCCTCGCGCGAGACCGTACCGATGTCGTCGCCTACGCCTACCTGACCACGCAGCTCATGGCCGTAGGCCAGGTGGCCGAGGCGACGGAGGCCGCGGACCTCGGGTGGGAGCAGGTGGCGGGCGTCGCGATCGACATCGCCCCGGCGATTCAGTGCCTCGCGACGGGGAGGGTTCGTTTGCTGCTCGCGGCGGGGCGAGTCCCCGAGGCCCGAGAGACGCTCCGCACCGCGCGATTGCGTGAAGGCGAAAGCACCGACTTGATGTTTCTGGATGGGCTCGTGTCAGAAGCGGAAGCTTCGGCCGTAGGGGGCGACCGGGCCCGCCGCGGCCTCGAGTCAGCACGCGAGAGCTATCGAGACTGCATCGGTACGGTTTCGGGTCACCTCGCCGCGTCGTTCATCTCCGGCGCGAGTTCGTGGCTCGGATTGACGCACCTCGGGATCGTCGAGCTACTTCTCGGTCATCCTGCTGAAGCTCTAGGCGCGTTCGAGCAGGCCCTTGCCACGAGCCCCACGGCCACGGAGCCGCGCCTCGGTCTCGCTGAGGCGACGCTCGATCTCGGTGAAGCGGGGCGAGCCCTTGCTTACCTGGAGAGTCTATTGGCCTCCCCGCCGGTTCAGCCTGGCGCGGAGGTCGGCGAAGCGAAAGATCGCACGCCGCCCGACGCCTGGACGCTGGCCGCCGTGGCGGCCCACCGCCTCGGGTTCGCGAACAACGCTCGGCTCTTCAAGCGCCGCGCCGTGGCACTCCTCGGCAACGGCTTCGTGGCCCCTCATCGCCGTCTACGACTGAGGGACCTGCACACGGGCGACGCGGGGACGTGAACCGTCGTCCGTCTCGCCGGTGCCTTAGAGCCCCTTCCTCTTGATCATCTCGACGAGCGTGGTGCGGTTCACGCCGAGGAGCTGCGCCGCCCTGTTCTTGTTGCGCCCGGTCTTTTCGAGTGCCTTTCGGATCAGCTCGTTCTCGTAGAGCTCCACGGCTGATCGCAGGTCGATTCCGCCCTCGGGCAGGGCGGCTGCAGCCATGCGACCACTCGGAAGTTCGTGCCGCATGCGCGGCGGAAGGTCGTCGGCGGTCAAGTATGGGCCGGGCCCGAGGAGAACCGCCCGCTCGACGACGTTTTCGAGCGCCCGAACGTTGCCGGGCCATTCGTATCCCGTCATGATCTCGAGCGCTTCCGAGGTGAATCCCTGGAGCTCGGTCCGTCCGGATTTCTCGACGCAGGTGCGAAAAAAGTGCATCGCGAGCAGCTCGATATCGCTCGCGCGATCGCGAAGCGCCGGCACCCTTACGTGGATGACGTCGAGGCGATAGAAGAGATCTTCGCGGAACCGACCATTCTGGACCTCTTGCTCGAGGTCGCGGTTCGTTGCCGCGACGACGCGGATGTTGCACTTGACCGTGCGCGAGTCGCCGACCGGGGAATACTCTCGCTGCTGGAGCAGGCGCAAGAGGTTCACTTGCACGGGGGCGGGCAGCTCGCCCACCTCGTCGAGGAAAAGGGTTCCCCCCTCGGCGGCGGCCACGCGCCCTTGCCGGGCCGCGTGCGCCCCGGTGAACGCCCCTTTGGCGTGACCGAAGAGTTCGCTCTCGACGAGGTTCTCCGGGATCGCGCCGCAGTTGACGGCGACGAGCGGCTGCGAAGCCCGCGGGCTCGCATCGTGGAGGGCGGCGACGATCAGCTCCTTGCCGGTCCCGCTCGGACCGGTAACGAGGACGGTGCACGACGACGCCGCCACCCGGCCGATCGTCGCGAGGATCTCGCGCATCGAGGGGTGCTCCCCGATGATTTTTCCCCGGCTCGTTGGTCGAAGGGTGGCGTGCCGCTCCGCGAGACGCACGGTCGTGCTCTCTCCGGCTATCGGGATGTCATCGCAACCAAGAACCTCGGCAGCTCCACCCTTCATGCGCCCCCCCTGACTTCACCCATGAGCGACCGTCGGGCCACAAGGGGGCCACGCACAGGTTCATCGGGGAGCTTACGATGGCATCGCGATGCAACGGTCGCAAGGGTCTTGGGATCCATCGGCGAGGAGAGAACGGCGACCCGCCGAGAAACTTAAGGGGTCAGGCTCTTGTTTCGACCGCTTCGACCGCTTCGGCGGTTGCGGGCGGGGCTGCGCTGGCTCCTGCCGCTTCACGCGCCATCTGCGCGACCGCGCCGGCCCAGGCTTCTCGTAGCGGCGAGAGGATCCGAACGACGTCTGTCAGCTTCGCCGGGTCCTGGTGAAGGTTTCCGGTGGTGATGTGCGACATGCAGAAGCCGTAGAGCGGCGACAGCTTCTCGTACAACGTTGGCAGGACGTCTTCTTTGAGACCGAGCAAGAGCTGCTCGAGGATCGCGAGCGAGCGGCTGACGCGCTCGTTACTCTTCGTCCGGTCCTTGGCCTCCATGGCTGCGGCACCTTCGCGAAGGAAGCGAAAGAGGGCATCGTACAGCATGACGAGGAGCTGCCCCGGAGAGCAGGTCGTGACTTTCACGACTCCGTAGCGCGCGAGTTCTTTGGGATTCATGGTCCTTCCTCACAGACGAGAGATTGCTTTCGGCCCAGGCGATTCGACGTGCTCCAAGGGCCGGACGAGGTCGAGCGGTGCGCGCGTCACACGAAGGTGCCGGTGCCGCCGAGATTGAAGAAGTCGGTCTTGTTCGACTGCACGGTGGATTCCATGGACGAGAACTGCGCCTGCAGCGTCGCCTGGTACGTCGCGACCTGCGCTTGCAGGTTCGCCTGCGATTTCGTGAGGTTCGTGACGCGGTTCGTGAACGACGTCACCTCCGCCTGGATCAGTGAGCCCGAGCCGGTCGTGAGCGTATTGATTGCGCTGCTGATGGTGCCCATGATGCCGGTCGAGCCTGAGGTCGGGTCCTTGACGAAGAGCTTCTGCACTCCGCTGGGGTCGCTCGCGAGGGCTGCGCCGAGCTTCGTCGAGTCGAGCGTGAGGGTCCCGTCTTTGTTGAAGGAGAGGCCGACGCTGCCGAGATTCTGAAACGTGGAGTCGGAGCCCGGCACGTCCGCGGCGATCAAACTCGATAGCCGGCTGAGGGAGCCAGCGACCGCGCGGTCGCCCGCCAGGAGCGTGTTCGAGGCCGCGGCCGCTCCGTAACCCGCCGCCGCGTGGCCCGCCGTGACCATCGCGTTGTAGGCGGTGACGAAGGCAGTCACTTTCTGGGTAATCGCGGCCGGGTTCGACGCGACCGTGACCACGACGGGAGGGTCGGTGACGGCGGTCGCCGTGACGGCGGTCAATGCGAGAATGACGCCGGGAATGGCGCCGGTGACCTGGTTACTGGGGCTGGTGATCTTGAAGCCGTTGACGTACGCGGTCGCGTCGCCCGCGCTCTGATACGCATTGGCGGGGTCCGAGAGGCCCAGCGCCGGGCTGCCCGCGGCGGGCGTCAGCCCGCTCTCGTCGAATGTCACGGCGTTCGCCAGGCCCGTCGCGGTCCCCTGGACCTGGAGCCGATAGCTCGTTCCGTCGTAGAATACCGAGGCGGACACTGCTGCGCCGCTCGTGTTGATCTTGGTGGCAATCGTGGCCAGGGAGTCAGTCGCGTTCACGGTCACGGGGGAAGTCGCCCCGGTGATGCCGAGCGAGCCGGACATGCCGAGGGCCCCGGTGCTGGAGGTCATTGGGTTCCCGTAGGTGAGCTGCGCCGTTGCGAGCTTCGTGACCTGCAGGTTGTACGTTCCGCCGGCCGCCCCGCTCGAGGCGCTCGCGACGATCGCCGAGCTGCTCGAGCTGGCCGTGTAAGACGAGTATTGCGTCGGGTCCGATAGCGCGTTGGCGGCCGTCTGGAGGGCCGACAGATTCGAAGCGAAGGACGAGATGGTCTTCGAGGCGTTCTGGATGTTGGTCTGCTGCGTCTGCATCGCGGTCAGCGGAGCTTGCCGGATGCCGACGAGCGTGCTGATGAGCGAGGCATCGTTGAGGCCGGAGCCGACTCCCAAACTTGCAAGACTGATCGAACTCGTCATTTGTAACTCCGGCCGGGTGCCCACCCTGCGTCATCAGAGCTTCGCGAACTGCGAAGCCCCGGGCGCCGCGTACGTCGTCGCGCCTCCACCCGTGAGGAGCGACACGCGGCGCCCTAGTTCAGCCCCTCAGGTTACTGGTTGTGGATCAAGCTGACGGCCAGCTGCGGCATCTGGTTCGCCTGGGCCAGGATGGCCTCGCCCGCTTGCGACATGACCTGCTGCTGCGAGAGCTGCGCGGTCGTCGCGGCGACGTCCACGTCCTGGATGGCGCTCAGCGCGCCCGCGGTGTTCGTCGACATCGAACCGAGGTTCGAGACGGTGTCGGCGAGGGCGTTCATTCCAGCGCCGAAGCCGGCGCGGATGCCGCTGAGGAGGTCGATGGCGCTCTTGATCTGCGTCATCGCCGTCGCCGCGCCACCAGCCGTGAGGACGTTGCCCGAGAGGCCGAGGCCAGACGCGTCCGCGCCCCCGAAGGAAACGGAGACCGCGTCCGAGGAGCTCGTTCCGATGCCGACCTGGAAGGTGGTCGCAGCGGCGCTGCCGCTGAGCAAGCTCGTGCCGTTGTAGGTCGTGTTCGCGGCGATGTTGGTGATCTCGGTGAGCTGGGCCTGGAACTCCTGGTCGAGGTTCGCCGAGTCAGCCGTGCTCAGCGTGCCGCTGGCGCCTTCGACGGCGAGCTGGCTGAGGCGGGTCAGGATGTCGGAGATCTGCGACGCGCCGCCGTCGGCCGTCTGGGTCATCGCGATCGCGGTGTTCGCGTTCTGCGTGGCCGCCGTGTAGGAGCCGAGCTGCGACTTGAGGCGCATCGAGGCGCCGAGGCCGCCCGCGTCGTCCGCCGCGCTGTTGATCTTGTAGCCGCTCGAAAGCTTCTGCATCGTCTTGCCGAGCTGAACTTCCGTCTTGGAGAAGTTTTCCTGAGCTTTGAGCGACGTGAGGTTGGTCTGAACGAAGAGAGACATGTGAATTAACTCCTGCTGTCTGGGTGCGTGTTGGGGCTTCGAACTCGTTTGCCCGTCGTGATTGTGGAACGGCTGATTCCGGTCGCTATTTAGTAGATTTGTTGCGGCCTCGAACGATTCGTGGCGGCATACACCGGATCACTCGTCATCGTGATTCGAGTTCGCGATCCGAAGAGCCGAATTGGAGATTGCGTCGAGCACTTGCGAGAGATCGGCGCCGGCGGGATAGGCGACCCCGGACATGGCCGATTCGATCGAGGGCACGGCCATGAGAGTCTCGACGGGCGCCTTGAGCCCACTCAGCGACTGAAGGGCCGACGCGTACTGGTCCTCGGAGGCCGTGTAGTACCCGGCCTGTTTGAGTGCGTGCGCGAAGCCGTGCACGTCGCCGACCTGGGCGCTCGAGAGCGCGGAGCCGAACTTGTGCGACAGGAGGCGAACGTAGTCGTCCGCGCCGTCGTCGACCGAGGCGTAGGCACGGAACCCTTGCCGGAGCGTCACGTCGTGGGCGCCGACGACTTCGTGCGTCAGATAGTTGGCGGTGTCACCATGCGGGCTGACGCCCTTGATCCCGCCGAAATTGAAATTGTACATCTGGGCGCCGCTGCCCGTCTCGAGCGATGCCTGCGCCGTCAGCGTATCGAGGAGAGCGCTCGAGGGCGGCGCGCCCGTCATGCGCTTGTAGGCGCCGCCTATGGCCCGGCGAATGTCGGACGTGGAGACGGGCGTGCGCCGCGCCGCGACTTCGCGTCCTCCGCGCGTCTGGGGCGCGGTGACGGAGGAGGCAGCGGTGATCCCGGGCATGTTCCCGATACAGAGCAATGCCCGTACCGTCGGCGCCGCGCTACGAATCGCCGGGTACCGTGGTCACCACCTTGTGGTCGGCCTGCTGGAACGCGTCGAGAGCCTTCTGGAACGCGTCGAACGCGCGGCTCGCCGTGACGAGGTCGGTCATGGCGCCGACGACGGACGTGTTGCTCCCTTCGAGAGTGCCAATGGAGAGCTCCCCCTTGGCGACGGTTGGAGTCCCGGCTGCGGCCGTCGCGTTCAGCAGCGTGCCGCCTTCAGGAACGAGCCGATCCGGGCTGGAAAACGCGACGATGCGGAGGCGACCGAGCTTCGTGTCCCCCTGCCAGACCTCTCCCGAGGCGGCGATCTTGACCGGGCCCTGGTCCTTCGTCGCGCGAATCGGCTTGCCGTCGTCTCCGACGAGCGGGTCCCCGCGCGACGTGTTCAACGTCCCGTCGGAGCCGACGGCGAGCGCCCCGGCGCGCGTGTAGCGCTCGCCGCGGGTGGTGCCTACCGCCAGGTAGCTCTGGTCGGGCAATACGACATCGAGTGCATTGCCGGTCGCGCGGAGCACGCCTCGGGTCGTGTCCAGGCTGACGCCCGAGTTCGTCACCGAGCGGGCGCCGGCACCGCCGGTGGCCGTTGCGAGCGCTTCGCGGAACACGGCTCGAACGCGCTGGTACCCGTCGGTCGACGCGTTCGCGAGGTTGGTCGCGGTCGTGTCGAGCGATTCGGTCTGCGCGATCGCCCCGCTGAGGGCCACATAGATTCCATCACTCATTGACTCACTGCCTTCCGATGAGAGCGCGCAGGCGATGCATCGCCTCGGAGTGCAATTGCGAGACCCGCGATTCAGTGACGCCGAGCACGACGCCGATCTCCCGAAGCGTGCACTCCTCTTGGTAGTAGAGCGCGAGGATCTGCTGGAGCTTCGGCGGGAGGAGCTCAATGGCCTCGGCGGTGGCCGCGGAGAGCTCCTTCTTGCTGATCGCGTCGTCGACGGGCTCGGCAGGGTCGCCTTCGAGCTCGTCGATGTCGAGGAGCTCGAGCCGAGCCATTCCGGCCGAAGAGATTCGCTGGAGCAGGCGATAGTAGTCCTCGAGCTCCATCTCGAGGCCGTGGGCGATTTCCCCTTCGTCGGGCGCGCGACCGAGCCGCGTGGTGAGGGCGCGAATCATCTGGGTGACCTTGCGCGACGATCGCCGGAGCTCCCGCGTCGCGGGGTCGAGGTTACGGAGGTAGTCGAGCATGGCGCCGCGGATGCGGCACGACGCGTACGCATCGAACTCGTCGGCGGGCATCGCCCCGTCGGCGCGCCGGTGGGCCTCCATGAGACCCACCCAGCCGTAGCCGACGAGGTCGGCGACGGTGATGTGCTTCGGTACCCGGCGAGCCAGCCGCATTGCGCAGCGGCGCACCAGAGGGAGAAAGTGCTCGTATGCCGCGCGATCGAGGTTCCGGTGGGCATAGCCTTCCGCCTGCAAGGGCGCGGCTGTCATTTCGAAGCTCCCCGCCCGACCGGGCGCATGACGGCGTCGAGAATCGCGGCCATCGTGGCGGGCGCGACGTCCTCGGGCACCCGCTGGCCGGCGCATAGAACGGCGATCGGGAGCTTTGAGACGTACGGCGCATGCGCGAGCCCCGACGGCGCATCCGTCTCGTCGAGCTTGGTCATTGCAATGGCAGTCGGGTTCGCCGTCGCGAACGCCTTGACCACCCGCGCGACGTCGACCGCCCGGACGTTGGCCGGCATGCACAGGAGGACGTGCCTGGAGAATGGTCGGCACTCCGGGGCGGCGGCGAAGGACGCGACGGAAAGGAGGCGCTCGGCGGAATCCACGACGGGCTCTCGACCCGACGTGTCGACGAGCACGAGGTCGGTCGTGGCGCTCGCGAGGATGCTGGCAAGCTCCGAGGCGTCGCGCGCGACGGCGACGGGCATCCCGAGCAGATCGGCGTATCTCTCGAGGTGTTCGACGCCGCCGACCCGGAAAGTGTCGCACGTCACCAGCGTGACGGTCTTTCCCTCGAACTTCGCGCGGGCCGCCAGCTTGGCGAGCGTGGTGGTCTTGCCGACGCCGGTCGGGCCGACGACCGCGATGACCGCCCGACCTTCGGCGGAGAGAGGCCATGGAGTCACGTGAATGAGCTCGGACACGGCGTCGCGGAGGCGCTCCTCCAGGCCGACAGCCCCTTCCTTGCGGGCTCGCATCGCGCGCGAGAGAGCGGCAGCCGCCCGCCCCTCGATCCCCGTCACGCGGACGAGCGCGGTCGCCTTGTCGCCTCTCGGGGGCGTCGGCGTCAGCTGGTCGAGCTGCTCGCGGATCGCGGCGATGTCTCGCGCCAGATCCGGGGGTGCCGCCGGCGTAGGCCGTTCCTGGTTGACCTTTGCGGCGCGCAGCTCGGCGCGCAGCTCGGATCGCAGCGCGGCGATTGGGTCGCGCGTCGGTCCCCGCTCGGCAGGAGCGTAGGCGCTCGAGGCGAATGGGCCTTTCGGCGCATTCGATGTCACCGGCGCTGCCGGGGGCGTGTTCACGACCGCGGCGGCAATCTCACAGTCCATCCCACCGAGGAGTCCCGCCATGCCCGATCGCCGGCGATGGCGCGTCGTGAGGACGACGGCGTCCTTGCCGAGCGCATCGGAAGCCGCCTTGCGAGCTTCGTCGAGGGTTCGGCCGCGGAAGACTTGAGTCGTCATTGAGCTCCTCATTGAGCGAACACAGGTGTCGGCGCGAGGCGCTCGAGCACGTTGATGGGCGTGCTGGAGTCAATCTCGCGAAACGAGACGACCGCGAGTTGCGGGATTTTGCGCTCGAGGATTGCGCGCACGTAGCGGCGCAGATCCGGAGAGGTCACGACGAGCGGCGTCGCGGAGATCGCGCTGAACTTCTTCATCGCCTGCTCTGCGGTCGCCGTCACGTTGCGGAGCATCTCGGGGTCCACGGCCCCGCCCGATCCCGACGCGATTTCGCGGAGGGAACGACGCAACACCTCTTCGAGGCGAGGGTCGAGCGTCAAGGCGGCGATGGTACCGTCCGCTCCTTTGACGCGTGAGGTGATGTGCGGCGAGAGACGCTCGCGAACGAGCTCGGTCAGTTGCTCGACGTCTTTGGTCGTCGAAGAGAGCTCAGCGAGCGCCTCGAGGATGGTGCGCAGGTCCCGTATCGAGATGCTCTCACGAACGAGATTGCGAAGAATCCGGGACACGTCACCGAGGGAGAGCAAATTCGGAACCAGGTCGTCCGTAACTTTGGGGGCGGTCCTGGCGATCACGTCGATCAGGTGCTGGACCTCCTGGCGGCCTAGGAGCTTGTGGGCATTCGTCCGCAGAAGCTCCCCGAGGTGAGTCGCGACGACCGTGGCGTGGTCGACGACCGTGTAACCGAGCGCCTCTGCCATCTCCTTGTCGCGCACGGCGATCCACCGCGCGGGCATGCCGAACGTGGGCTCGATCGTCCGCTCTCCTTCGATGGGCGGCGCGGAGCCGGAGGGGTCGACCGCGAGGAGCCGGCTGGCCCGGCACACTCCCTTGCCGACCTCGTTGCCCGAGACGAGGACGCGATACGCCCCAGGCGCAAGTTGGAGATTGTCGCAGACGTGCACCGGGGGCATCACGACCCCAAGATCTTTCGCGAGTTGCTGGCGGAGCGACGCGACTCGGTCGAGGAGCGTCCCGCCGCGCGCCACGTCGACCAGACCGACGAGCTCGTACCCGACTTCGAGCGAGAGCAGATCGACCGACAGGGCCGCGTCGACTTCGGCCGCCGAGCGCTTCGGATCGTTGGCGGGGTCGACGGTCAAGGCGGCGACGACCTCGGCGGGCTTCAGCGCGCGCTTGCGGACCGCGAAAACCATGCCGCCAGCCAGCAGCAAGCAGGGAAAGAGCGGCATGCCCGGCATGAGGCCGAGCCCCACCAAGATCGCGGCGGTCATCATGACGGGTCGTCGCCGCCCCAGCAGCTGTGCGCCCACGGCTCGGCCGATCTGATCGCCGGTGGCGCTTCGCGTCGCCACGATGCCGGCCGCGGCGGAGATGAGGAGCGCCGGGATCTGGGACACGAGGGCGTCTCCGACGCTGAGGACCGAGAACGTCTCGGCGGCCTTGGAGAGGTCCATTCCGTGGGCTATGCCGAGAATGAGGCCGCCGATCAGGTTGATTGCCGTGATCATCAGGCCCGCGATGGCGTCGCCGTGGACGAACTTGCTGGCGCCGTCCATGGCGCCGTAGAAGTCGGCCTCGCGTTCGAGGCTCTTTCGGCGAGAGCGGCCCTGGTCCGACGTCAGGGCACCCGAGGACACGTCGGCGTCGATCGCCATCTGCTTGCCGGGCATGGCGTCGAGGAAGAAGCGCGCGGCCACCTCGGCGACGCGGCCGGCGCCCTTCGTCACGACAATGAAGTTGATGACCGCGAGAATGAGGAAGACGACCAGGCCGACGAGCACGTTGCCCTCGACGACGAAGCGGCCGAACGCCTCCACGACCGAGCCCGCGGCTCCGGAACCTTCGCCGCCGTGCAGCAGGATCAAGCGGGTCGTCGCGACGTTGAGGCTCAGTCGCAAGAGCGTCGCGATGAGCACGATCGACGGGAACGCGCTGAACTCGAGCGCCTCTTCGATGAAGAGCGCCGTCAAGAAGACGCCGATCGCGAGCGCCAGCGAGAACGAGAGCAGGATGTCGAGGAGGAATGGCGGTACCGGCAACACCATCATCAAGACGATGCCGATGATCCCCAGCGGGACGATGACGTCCCACGACCCCGCGCGCGGCTTTGCGGCTACGGCGCTCATGCCGCCCTCTTGCCCGATCCCCTGGGTACTCCGCGAAGGCGAAAGACGAAGGCGAGGATGCGCGCCACGGCCGCGAAGTGCGCCGCGGGCACGGGCCGCCCGATCTGGACCTCTGCGTCGAGGGCGCGTGCGAGGGCGCGGTTCTCGAGGATCGGGATGCCGTACTTTCGGGCTTCGGCTCGGATCTGGAGCGCCACGTCGTCGTGCCCCTTGGCCACGACGATGGGCGCCGGGTCGAAGGCGGCGTACCGCAACGCGACGGCCACGTGGGTCGGGTTGGCGACTACGACGCTCGCCTGCTTGACGTTGCTGAGCGACCGCTTTCGCGCGATGGCTCGCGCACGCTGGCGCATGCGCATCTTGACCTTGGGGTCACCGTCCGTCGATTTCGATTCGTCCATGACCTCCTTGCGCGTCATCATCATCTCTTTGCCGAGGAAGAATCGGCTCTGCGCGTAGTCGACGACCGCCACGCAGGCGAGCGATCCGAGCGCGGTCAGCACGACCCGGACGACGGAATCGAAGAGGCGACGCCCGCCCACGTCGATGCCGAGCCGGCACAAACCGAACATCGAGGGAAGCTCGATGATGAGCGCCCGATACGTGGCGTAGCCCACGAGCGCGACTCGAAGCATGTTGAGAAGCGCTTGCGTCGTGCCTTTCTTGGGCGAGAACAGCTGCTGCAGCTTCGGGAAGGGATTGAGGCGCTCGGGTTTGAACGAGATCGCGTCGAAGTTCACGTGGATCCCGGACTGGGCGATGGACACGGCGGTGGACGCGAGGGCGCCCGCGACCATCGCGGGCATCGCGAGCACGAACATGACGGCCGAGACCGACTGCAGGACCCCGTCGAAGTCGCTGCGCGCGATCGCGGTGAGGTCGCCGTGGCAGCGGACGAAGAGCAGGTGAATCGCGTACCCTGCCTCGTCGTGCGACGCGGCGATGACGCCGAGGACGGCCGCCGCCCCCACGACGCCGCCGATGTCTTTCGACTGGGCGAACCGACCTTGCTTGACGAACTGTTCGCGGCGTTGCGGCGTCGGATCGAAGGTCTTCTCGCCAAGCTCGTCGCTCACGGTGCCCTCCCGTCGGCGCCGACGAAGAGCACGTCGAGCCAGCCCGACAGCGACTCGAAGTGGAGAAGCAGCCCGCCCCCGATGTCGCGCACGCACGAGAGAAGCACGACGGATCCGGTGAGCAGCAGGACCGTGAAACCGACGCTGAAGATCTGGAGGCTGGGCGCGGCCCGCGCCGTCATCGCGAGCCCGACCTGTACGATGAGCGCCACGCCCACGACCGGCATGGCGAGCTGCAGTCCCGCGTAGAACGAAAGAATGGCGACGTCGACGAGCACCATGGCGCTCGCCGGCGAGAACGAGACCATGCCGACCGGAAGCGCGCGAAACGAGGCCAGCAGGTAAGCGAGCGCCACGCGATGCACGCCCGCGCTCACTGCGAGCAAGAGCGCCAGGAGCGTCACGATACGAGCGACGATCGTGTCTTGCGCTTCGACGGTCGGGTTCAAGACGGACGCCGAGGACAGCCCCATCGCCTGCGAGAGGAAGCTGCCGGCCATGTCGGCGGCAGAAAGGATCAGGCGAAAGGTGATCCCGATCGCGAGGCCGCACGCCATCTCGAGCGCGGCGGAGACGAAGAACGCGAGCCCGATGTCCTGAGGCGCGTGGCTCGAGACGGCGAAGATGCTCGTCACCCACGAGAGGCCGACGACGAGCCCGACCCGCTGCGTCGGTCCGACGAACGCGCCGGGGAACGGCGAGCTGACGACGAAGCCCCCGATCCTGCACGCCACGAGGGCCCAGGTGATCGCCTGACCAAGTGCGATCGCCTGCAGCATCAACGTACCACGTGCTCGATCGAGGCGATGCTGTCGCGCGTGTACATGATCATGCGCGCCGCGAGCGCGGGCCCGATGGCCAGGAGGACCATCATCACGGCACCGACCTTCACGATGAAGCTGACGCTCGCCTCGTTGATCTGGGTCGCTGCCTGCATGACGCCGACGAGGACGCCGGCGACCAAGGAGGCCATCAAGATCGGTCCGCTGACGAAGATCGCCACCTGGAGGAGGGTCGAGAAGAGCTCGAGCGCGTGGTCGGGACTCAAGCAAAGCTCCGGAGCAGAGAACCCACGAGCAGATGCCAGCCGTCGACGACCGCGAAGAGCATGAGCTTGATCGGCAAGCTGATCGTGGACGGCGGGACCATCATCATTCCCAGCGACATCAAGATCGAGGACACGGCGAGGTCGATGACGAGGAAGGGCAGGAGCACGAGCACGCCCATCTGGAACGCGGTCGTGAGCTCGCTCACGATGAAGGCCGGCGCCGCGATGCGAAGCGGCACCTCCTCCTCGGTCTTCGGGAACGGCAGGTGAGCCGCGTCATAGAAGAGCGCCAGATCGCTCTCCCGGGTTTGCCGGAGCATGAAGGCGCGCAGCGGGACGGTGGCGCGCTCGTACGCCTGACCCTCGTTGATCTGCCCCGCCGTGTACGGTTCCCAAGCGTCCTGGGCGATCGCCGAGGCCACGGGCCCCATCGTGAAGATCGTGAGAAAGAGCGCGATTCCGACCAGCACCTGGTTCGGCGGCGTGGTCTGGGTGCCGATGCCTTGACGGACGAACGACAGCACAATGACCGAGCGCGTGAACGACGTCATCGTCAAGACGATGGCCGGCAACAGCGAGAGGAGCGTCAGCAGCGCGAGGAGCTTGAGCTGCGGCGCCAAGCCGGGTTCGTTGAGGAGACCCAGGTTCACGAGCGCTCACCGTGGCCGAGCAGCCCGCGCGCCTGACCCTCGACCGTGTCGATGTCCAGAGCGCTCGCCCGTGACGATCGCCGCGCCTGCGCGGGCGAGACGGCCTTGGCCTCGACGGCCGCGTCTTCCGTCGCGGGGTCGGCGATGATGTAGAGGTTCTGGACGCTCTGCGGCGTGACCCCGAGGAGCAGTCGCTGTCCCTCGATCTCGACGAGCAGGAGCTCGCATCGAGGTCCCGCGACCGTCCGACCGAGGATGCGCAGCTCGGGGATGCGCTTGTCGGTGCTACGGCCGCCTCGCTTCTTCCAGATCCACGCGCCGCCCCCCGCCGCAGCGACGAGGGCGAAGAGCTTCCAACCGAGACTGGTCGACGCGGGTGCGGGTTCGAGTGTCAAGGGCACACTCGGTCGCACAGGCAGCGGCGTCGAGACGGCAGTAGCCGCGGGAGGGGCGGGGGCGTCCGGGGCCGGGTCGGCCGCCGCCGGGCGCGTCAACGACGTGGCGAAGAGCGCCAGGGAGATGACGCCCCACGCGCGGGGCCCGATCACGAGTGGTCCCCGCCGACGGGAGCCACGATCTCCGTGATCCGGACTCCGTAGCGATCGCCGACGACGACCGCCTCTCCGCGACCGAGCAGCTTGCCGTTCACGAAGATGTCGAGCGGTTCACCCGCGGCCTTCTGGAGTTCGAGCGTCTGGCCGGTAGAGAGCTTGAGAACCTCGGCGATGCGCATTCGCCGTCGCCCGATCTCGAGCGTGATTTCGACCTCGACGTCGCGCAGGAGGTGCATCGCGCCGACGCTGGCCGGAGCCGCAGCCCCCGAACCCGATGGAGTGTCCGAAACAGGGGTGGCGGCGGGCGACGAGTTGCTGGGCGGTTGGTTCATGGCGACCTTTCGCCATGCTCCTCTTCAACCTTCGTGCCCGCTGATCCTCACGGCAATTCGCCCGCTCGACGTCGTCGGCCGTCCGCGAAGAAGCTCGCAATCCTCGGCCCGCACGACCACCGTTCCGTTGACCGGCACGTCCAGCCGTAGCGTGTCTCCGACCTTGAGCGCGGCCACCTTACCCAGGCGCATCGAAAGGCGGCCCAGGTCGACGACGAGATCGAGCTCGACGCCCTCGAGCACCGCGGCGATGCGCGCATCGGGTCCGCTGGCAGAGGGCGGCTCGGACTGATCGACGGCGGCGAGCAAGACCTCTTTCGGTAAGAGCAAGATGGCGCGGCCGACCTGCTCGCCTTCGCCGAACTCGAGGACGCACGCGATCGGCGCGCTCTCGGCGGTGGCCTCGTCCACGCCGGCGGTCCGGCACTCGAGCTGAACTCCGATGGCCGGCGAAAGCGCTTCGGAGATCGCGCGGACCATGCTGTTCGCGAGCCCCGTGATCAGGGCCGACTGCGGCCCCGATAGGCCGACCGGGTTCAAGACGGGCAGCTGGCCATGTCCGCCGAGGACACCGTCGAGGAACATCGCGATCGCGGTCGCGTCGAGCAAGAGCGCGCCGTGTGCGCTGCCAGGCGTAGTGACGACGTGCGTGGCGTGGAGCGGTCGCCGGATGCCATCGAGGAGCTCGGCGACGGGCATCGCTCGTGCGTAAGCGAGCGTGATTGGAACGCCGCGTCGGGAGAGAAAAGGGACGGCGCGCTTGATCGCTGCCGCCAGCCGCGGGCTCTCGCGCTCGAGAACGGCGGAGGCCTTCCGCACGCGCTCGCCTTCGAGCGCGAATCGGAAGAGCTGCACGCGTTCCGGCGCCGCCTCGGTCATTGGACCACGAGGTCGGTGATGAGGATGCGCTCGGCAGCCGTGGCGCCCGATGCACGGACCCGGTCGAGGATATCGGCGCGAAACTTCTCGGTCTTGGTGCTATCGAGCGCGTCTTCGTAGGGAATCAGACGCAGATAGCTGAGGGCCGCGTCGCGTATTCGGGGCGTGAAGCTCTTCAGCGTCTCCTCCTTGGCCGTCTCGTTGAATTCGATCGCTAGCGTGACTTTCATCGGGTGCGACTTCTTGTTCACGTCTTGCGTGAGCACCAGGAACGGCTCGAGGGGAACGGTCGGTCCTGGAGGAGGAATCGCCGCCGCGACGTGCTCCGCGACGGCGGGCGCTCCGCCGGCCGCCGCCGCGTGAGCGGCCGAGAACTTGGCGCCGCCGAAGGCCGCCGCTCCAGCCAGGAGGGCGGGGAGCAAGAGAGCGAGAGGGCTCGGCCCACCCTTCTTGCCGTCGGCCGGCGCGTCGTTCTTGGTTTTCTTTTCTTCCGTCATGGAGAGGCCCGGTCCGATCAAAAACGTGTCGCAAAGCGTGAGCTTGGGAGTCTCCGCGAGATCACTGCTTCATCTGCATCAGCGCCTGGAGCATCTGATCGGCGGTGGTGATCGTCTTCGAATCGGCCTGGAAGGAGGCCTGGTGAGCGATGAGATCGACGAACTGAGCCGAGATGTCGACGTTCGAGCTCTCGAGAGACCCGGTCACGATCGCTGCGCGACCGCCCGAGCCAGCGGCGCCGAGCGCCGGAAGCCCCGAGTCCTTAGTTGCCGCCCAGAGGTTCTGCCCGGCCTGCCCGAGGCCCGTATTCGAGGTGAACTTGGCGACCGCGAGCTGACCGACGGGGATCGTCTGCCCATTCGTATAGGTGCCACTCACGGTGCCCGTGCCGTCGATCGAGATCCCGGTGAGCGCGCCGGACGAATACCCGTCCTGGCTTTGCGCCGAGACGGAGCTCGCCGCGCTGTATTGCGTCGTCCCGTCGAGGCCCGTGCCGCCGTCGGCGATTGGCGTACCGAAATTGAACGTCAGGGGCTGGTTCGCGGTCGCCCCGTTGAAGCTCACGGTGCCGCCGCTCGTGGGAGCGTTGCTTTGCAGCGCGCCCGAGCTGGTGAACGACAGGCTCCCCGTGGCGATCTCGCTGTTCTGGCCCGCTGTTCCGCCCGTGACCTCGGAGCCGCTGGCGAGCACGTGGTAGTCCCACGTGCCGGAGCCGGCGGCGCCGGTCTTCGCGAAGAAGACGTTGACCGTGTGTGCGGTCCCGAGCGAGTCGTAGATCTGCATGCTCGTCGAGTAGTTGCTCGTCGTACCGGGATTCAGCGGGTCGAACGCTGCAACGGGGGTCGCCTGGCTCGAGTCGAGGTTCGCCGTCATGCTGAGCGACGTCGTCGTCTTCGGGCTGAGCGCCGAAGTGTTCACCTTCATGGGCCCCATCGTCGTCGAGAAGGTCCCGTCGGGATTGGCCGGATAGCCTTGAAACGCGAGTCCGTCGGGGTTGACGAGCGTGCCGGTCTTGTCGAGCGAGGTCTGGCCGGCTCGCGTGTAGAAGTTGCCTGTCTGTCCGCCAACGCCACCGTTCACCACGAAGAAGCCGTCGCCCGACAGCGCCACGTCGGTGGAGAGGCCGGTGTTCGAGAGCGCTCCCTCCGAGAAGATTTGCTGCGCTGTCGACATCCGGACGCCCTGTCCGATGGCCCCCTCGGTTCCCACCGAGGCTCCGAGGACGTTGTCGAAGACCGCTCGCGACTCCTTGAACCCGATGGTGTTCGAGTTCGCGAGGTTGTTTCCGATGACGCCGAGCGCCTCTCCCTCGGCATCGAGGCCCGAGACGCCCGTGGACATTGCAGTGAGAATCGACATGGTTTTCTCCGATTACCTTTCAGGGCGACGCCGTGGGCGTGCCTACGCTGGTGACGTTGGATACGGGTGCCGTGGCGCCCGAAGCGAGCGTGATCTCGGGCGAGCCCGATGCGAACGAGACGTTCGCGACCACGCCGCTGACGCTCTGGGAAACGGCGACGGAAGCGCCGTCGGTGTTCGTCGCGCTCACGCTCACCGAGTAAGTGCCGGCCGGCTGCACCTGCCCGCTGTCGCCGCGACCGTCCCAGGGGACGGTCATTCCGCCCGCGGCGTGCGGGCCGAGGTTGAGGGTGCGTACCGGGTTTCCGCTGGCGTCGGTGATCGTCGCGACGACCGACGACGCCGGGGCGGCGAGGAGTGCATTCGCCGGCGTCGCGAGCGTTCCGTTGAACGACAGCGATGAACCGTTGAGGGTGACGTTCTTGCCGACCAGCTGAGAGGCCTGATCGTTGGTGAGCCCCGCGATCTGCGCGTTGAGGCTGGTCAGCTGCTGGGTCTGATTGGCCGACTGCTCGACCAGCGAGAACTGAGCGAGCTGCGTGACGAACTCGGTCCCCTGGAGCGGCTGCGTCGGGTCCTGGTGCTTGAGCTGTGCGATCAAGAGCTGCATGAACTGCTGCTGGCTCACAGCGGGGGTCGCCGAGCCACCGGCTCCGGTCGTCGCGGTGCTCGCGGCCGCGGCGACGGCACCAGTGTTGGCCGTCTGGCCGATGCTGTTCGTCATGACCGGTTCCTAGAGCACGATCCGGACCCGCCGCGGACCGGGCACGACGACGTCCTTGCCGTCGCCGTCGCCCTCCTGGTGTCCGTTGCTGTCCGCATGATGTCCGGAGCCTTCGCCGGATCGCGCCGACGACGCCGACGACGCACCTCCTTTGTGGTCGACGTCGACGCGGGCGATCGGGACGTTCGCGGCGCGGGCGTCGGCCGCCATGGCGCCGGCGTGAGGCGTCAAGAACGCGGCGGTTTCCGGCCGGAGCGCCGTCACGCGCACGTCGACTTCTCCGTCCCGGAGGCGGGCGCTGACGGCCACGTGGCCGAGCTCGGGGTGCTCGAATTCGCCATGAGCGGCGTTTCGAATGATCTGTTGATTGTGTGCAGACCGCACCGAGGTGGCTGCTGCGCCGCTGGTATCGGCCCCTGCGGGCGCGGCTACGGCCGACATCGGCTTGACGGCCGTCAGCCCCTTGTCACCCTGGGGCGCAGGCTGCAGCGAGACGTCGACCCCCGGGACCGCTTGCGCGCCTTTGATTGCCACGGGCACGCCGTCGACGATGTCGGCGTCCGGACGGTCGTTCGTGCCCGGCCGCCCGCCGCCCTGCTTGTTGGAGGGACCGCCGGCGTCGCCGGCGCCGGCGTCGCGCGGCGAGCGCACGTCGTGCGTCGTGGCGGAGGGCGAGATGCCGTGGGCTCCGCTTCCTTGGGGGCTCGCCGGGTGAAGGCGCTTGTCGGGAGAAGCGATCGCGGTGAGCGCAGCGGGAGCCGGGGGCCCTGCATTCGATGTCGCCACGGCCGACGGCGTCGAGTCGACCGGGCGCGGGCTCGACGGGCCTTGGGGTCCGCCCCTCGTTGCGGGGGCCGCCGCGCCGCTCCGTTGCGCTGCGGTCAGGTCGCCGCCGCTCGGTTGCGCTCCGGTCGGGTCGCTGCCGCTCGGCGGCACTGCGGTCGGGTCGCCGCCGCTCGGTTGCGCTGCGGTCGGGTCGCCGCCGCTCGGCTGCGCTGCGG
>OBLW0100000085.1_pt1 | contig 68388 bp, 58 predicted proteins | sample 1520161 | NCBI WGS metagenome assembly OBLW01 (sample SAMEA3539309, study PRJEB22396) | soil metagenome | biome: tundra; feature: field; material: soil | place: USA | collected 2010-05 | depth 0.15 m
GTTCCGTCGCCATCTTCACCAGTTGGCCAACGCCCTCCTGATCCAGCGCCGCGAACGGATCCTGCTTCAGGATGCCCTCGGCCAGATAGGTTGGAAGCACCTTGTTCACGTCGTCGCGCGAGAACCCGAACGTGGTCTGCGTCAGATCGTTCGTGCCGAACGAGAAGAACTCGGCTTCTTTGGCGATCTCATCCGCCACTAGCGCTGCGCGCGGCAACTCGATCATGGTGCCGACCATGTACTCGACTTTAGTTCCCTTCTCTTTGAATACTTCGTCCGCTACTCGCCGCACGATCGCCGCCTGGTTCGCCATTTCTTTCACGGTGGCAACTAACGGAATCATGACTTCGGGCAGCACCTTGATTCCCTTCTTCGTGCAATCCACCGCCGCTTCGAAAATGGCGCGCGCCTGCATCTCGGTGATCTCGGGATAGGTGATGCCCAACCGGCATCCACGATGTCCGAGCATAGGATTGAACTCGTGCAACTGCTCCACCCGGGCCAGAAGCGTGGGCAGAAGTTTCTTTAGATCACCGACGCCTTTCGCTCCGTAATCGGAATATCGCTTCAGCAGTTCTTTCTTCTCTTTAGCGCCGGCATGCGGGAGCGTGGCAATTTCCACCATCAAGTCCTCGCGGCGCGGCAGGAACTCGTGCAGCGGTGGATCCAGCGTGCGGATCGTAACCGGCAGACCATCCATCGCCTTGAAGACGCCGGCAAAGTCGGCGCGCTGCAGCGGGAGCAATTTCTTCAGAGCAGTGCGCCGGTCCTTCTCGTTATCCGCGAGAATCATGGCGCGCATGTGGCGAATCTTGTCTTCGCCGAAGAACATGTGTTCGGTGCGGCAGAGACCAATACCCTCGGCTCCGAACGCGCGGGCCTGGATTGCGTCGCGGGGAATGTCAGCGTTAGCGCGAACCTTCATCTTGCGATGCGGGTCAGCCCACTGCATGAACTTCTGCAGCTCAGGATCATCCGGAGACGGATCCAGCGTGCCCAGCTTTCCCTTGATCACGCGCCCTGTGGTGCCATCCAGTGAAATCCAGTCTCCCTCTTTGAAGATCTGGCCTTTCACCCGCATCTCACGCGCCTTCTCGTTCACGTCGATATCGCCCGCGCCCGCTACGCAGCACTTACCCATGCCGCGAGTCACGACTGCGGCATGACTGGTCATGCCGCCACGCGAAGTGAGAATCCCCTTGGCGACTTCCATGCCATGAATATCTTCGGGGGTGGTTTCAGCGCGCACCAGAATCACCGGCTTTTTGTTTGTCTCGTGACCCGCCATCTTTACCGCTTCGTCAGCCGTAAAAACGATCTGGCCCACAGCGGCTCCGGGAGAGGCAGGCAATCCGGTCGCGAGAACTTCGATCTTCGTGCTCTTCTCATCGAGGCGCGGCACGAGGAAGTCATAGAGTTGATTGGGATCGACGCGAAAGATCGCTTCTTCCTTCGTGATCAGCCCCTCGTCCACCATTTGAATGGCAATGCGCACCGCGGCCAGGCCCGTGCGTTTGCCGACACGCGTCTGCAGCATGTAGAGCTTGCCGTCCTGAATGGTGAACTCAAAGTCCTGCACATCTTTGTAATGCTTCTCCAGCCGCGTAGTGATTTCGCGAAGCTGGTCGTAGACATTCGGCATGACCTTCTGCAATTCGAGGATCGGTACCGGGGTGCGAACGCCGGAGACCACGTCTTCCCCCTGCGCATTCATCAAAAACTCACCGTAGAACTCTTTCGTGCCGATCGCAGGATTGCGCGTGAATCCCACACCAGTACCGCTGGTGTCACCGAGATTGCCGTACACCATCGCCTGCACGTTGACCGCGGTGCCCAGCATGTCGTCGATATTATTGATGCGTCGATAGACCTTCGCCCGATCGTTCTCCCACGAGCGGAAGACTGCGTCTCGAGCCATCACCAGCTGTTCCCGAGGATCCTGCGGGAAGTCGCGCTTGGTATGCTTTTTGACGACTTTCTTATATTCGACAATTACTTCCTGCAGATCCTTGGCTGTCAGATCGGTGTCGAACTTGGTCTTCCGCTGCTTCTTCTTAGCGTCGAACACCTCCTCGAACGCCGACTTCTCGATGTCGAGTACCACGTTGCCGAACATCTGAATGAGCCGCCGGTAAGAATCGGCCGCGAATCGAGGATTGTTGCTGCGCTTGGCCAGCGCTTCCACGCTCTTATCGTTGAGCCCGAGGTTGAGAATCGTGTCCATCATCCCAGGCATGGAGAACTTCGATCCCGATCTCACGCTCACCAGCAGCGGATTCTCACCCGTGCCCAGCTTCTGCCCTTGCAGAGCTTCTAGCTTCGCCAGGGCTTCGTCCATCTGCCCCTCGACTTCTTTCGACGTCGCATTTGTCCGCATGTACTCGCGGCAGGCCTCCGTCTGAATCGTGAACCCTGGAGGTACGGGCAGCCCGGCATTGGTCATCTCGGCCAGACCGGCGCCCTTGCCGCCCAGCACGTCCTTCATCTTGCCGTTGCCGTCGGCCTTGCCGCCACCGAAGGAGTAAACGTATTTGGTTGTGGACTTTTTGGATTTCTGCACTTCAGTTTCGGGGAGAGTCATCGTCGCCATATATGATTCCTTTTGTGTTTCGCGATTTCTTGAAGCTCTGCAACCTCTTCATCCGCTGTCATTCCGAATCAGTTGTCATTCCGAGCGCCTTGTTTCTGGCGCGAGGAATCTGCTGTTTCGCTGCCGCTACCTTCTAAGCCTTCCCTTCGGTCACGATCTCCGAAAAATCGGCGATCGTAGAAAATTCCTTGAGCAACGTCCGCAACAGCGCCAACCGGTTCGCTCGTATCTTTGCGTCCTCGACCATAACCATGACTTTGTCGAAGAACGCATCGACGGGTTCACGGGCGGTCGAGAGGAGCATCAGCGCCTCGCCATACTCTTTCTTCTTACGGAGCGCTTCGACCCTGGAACCGTTGGCATCAACATAGGCCGCCAGGTTCTTCTCTTCGTGCGCAGAATCGGAAAGGTATTCGAATTTCGCAGCCGGAGCAATTCCCTTCTCCTCAGCCTGTTTCAGAATGTTCCGCATGCGCTTGCAAGCCGCGCCAATCGCCTGAAACTCAGGCATGTGCAGAACCTGCTTCACTGCCTCCGCCCTTTGCACGGCATCGACCACGTCTTCCGCATCCGCTCCCAGCACGGCTTTGACTACATCGTACGCGTAGCCGCAAACATCCTTTAAATAAAACTCCAAACGCTCGCGGAAGAATATTGCGATCGACTCAGAATATTTTTCATCCGCAACAAACTTCTTCTCTGCCTCCGACCGCTGGTACCCAGATCGCGCATCCCGCATCAGGTCGTTCAATCGCAACGGTAACTTCTTTTCCGCGATGACCTTCACGATCGCATTCGCCTGCCGTCGCAGCGCAAACGGATCCTTCGACCCGCTCGGGACTAGCCCCAGCGCAAACATCCCCGCAATCGTGTCCGCCTTGTCGCCAATCGAAAGCAGGGCGCCTTCGGTTGATCGCGGAACATCGTCATCGGTGGACTCAGGCTTGTAGTGATCGTAAATCGCGTCTGCGATGGCGAACCGCGTCGCTTCGGGCAAGCTCTCGTCCAGTTGCTGCGCTCGCGCGTAGAGCCCGCCGACGATTCCCTGGAGTTCCGTAAATTCCTTCACCAGTTCGGTGGTCAGATCAGTCTTCGCCAGGCACACCGCCTTGTGGATCACTCCGGGCCGCACCGCGATCTCTGCGTGCTTGAGAATCTCGCTCAACCAACTGCACAAACGCTGCACGCGCTGCGTCTTGTCGAAGTAACTGCCCAGGTCTTTCTGGAAGGTGACATGCTTTAGCAATTCCAACCGATCAAGCAGCGATTTCTTCTGATCGGTCTCCCAGAAGAACCGCGCGTCGTTGAAGCGCGCCCGCAATACACGCTCGTTGCCGTGACGAATGAGCCCCTGTGGATCGCTGTCGGTATTCAGTACGGCCAGAAAATGCGGCGCCAGTTTGCCGCCCGCATCTTCTATCGCGAAATATTTCTGGTGATCGCGCATCACCGTGACCAACACTTCCTCCGGTAGCGCCAGAAACTGCGGATCGAAACTACCCAAAATGGCCGACGGAAACTCCGTCAGAAGAACAACGGTATCGAGCAGCGCTGCATCCTCGCGCCAGCGTGCGCCAGGGATCGTTCGCGTAGCAGCATCGAGAGCCTTGCGAATCTGATGCTCGCGTTCCGCGCGTCCCAAAACCTTGGCGGCTCGCAGCGAATCGACGTAAGCAGCCCCGGCCCGCGCTATGGTCACGCCACCGTCCGACAGAATCCTATGCCCGCGCGAAGTCTTCCCTGCCCGAATGCCGTCGAACTCTAGCGGAATCGCTTCTCCATCGAGCATCGCCACGAGCCAGCGTACCGGGCGCACAAAGCGCTCGTTCGGCTTCTGCCAGTACATGTTCTTGGGCCAGTAGATTGTGGAGAGTTCTTTAGGCAGCCCATCGGCAAGAATCTCGGCTGCCTCACGGCCTTTTTTCGTAATCTTCGCCGCCAGGTACTCGCCCTTGGGAGTGGTGACCTTCTCCAGTTGCGCAACATCCACGCCGGCCTTCTTGGCAAAAGCATGCGCCGCAGGCGTCGGCTGACCATCTTTGTATGCGACGTTGACCGAAGGTCCTGTGACCTGCTCGACCACATCGGCCTGCGAAGCAGCAATGCCGGACGCCATCACCGCCAACCGTCGCGGCGAGTCGAAATGCGTGATCTCACCGCCCGACAGCCGCTCGCGGCTTAGCAACGCGGCGACGCGGTCGCGTAACTCGACGGCAGCCGCGCCAATCATCCTCGCCGGAATCTCTTCGCACCCGATCTCTAGTAAGAAGTCTGGCATGCTCTCAAACCATCAAGTTTCTCAAATCGGAGTCCCAATCGAATGTGACGGGCATCACAACTGGCCTGTGCAAACCCAAAGCGGGACAATGCTCCCACTACCCTACCGGCGACAACGCCTCTTTCTTCGCTTTCGGTTTCTTCTCGCTCACAGGTTCAGGCTCGTCGGAGTTTTCCGACGATGCAACTTCGCTCTTTTGCTGATCCACCCACGCCTTCGCGATCCCCACGGCCAACGCCCGAACGCGAGCAATGACGCCGACGCGCTCGGTCACCGAAATCGCTCCCCGCGCGTCGAGGATGTTGAACAGGTGCGAGCACTTCAAACAAAGATCATAGGCGCCCAGCACTGGAAATCGGGCGATCTCGCGTTTGTTTCCCGACCTCACGTCCGCTTCCGCTCTGTTGCTGTTCGTTAGCGCTAGTTCTTTCTTCGCGACGCTCAACCGTTCAATCAGTGCATTGCACTCCGACTCATAAAGACGGAAATGTTCCCACGCCTTGTCGACGTCGGCCAGCTCAAAGTTGTACACCGAAAATTGCAGCTCATCCGCCAGCCGAACGTCGCCATACTCCACGACGCTGCCAGTCTCTGGATCGCGGGCCCACACGATGTCGTAAATCGAGTCCACATCTTGCAGGAATGCGCCAATGCGTTCGAGGCCATACGTCAGCTCAGCCGAAATCGGAAACAGGTCCACACCGCCGCACTGCTGGAAGTAGGTGAACTGCGTGATCTCCAAGCCGTCGAGCATGACCTGCCATCCCACACCCCACGCGCTCAGCGTGGGAGCTTCCCAGTTATCTTCTTCGAACTTGATGTCGTGCTGGCGCAGGTCAATGCCAATCGCGGCCAACGATTCCAGATATAACTCCTGCACATTTTCCGGCGGAGGCTTCAGGATCACCTGCAACTGCATGTGCTTGAACAGCCGGTTCGGATTCTCGCCGTAGCGTCCGTCGGCCGGACGCCGCGACGGCTGCACATACGCAACCTTATAAGGCTTCGGCCCCAGCACGCGCAGAAACGTTTCCGGCGCCATCGTGCCGGCGCCGACTTCCACGTCGTAAGGCTGCTGCAGCACGCATCCGCGCTGGGCCCAAAACGTCTGCAGGCGCAGGATGAGTTCCTGAAACGTGAGCGGATTAGAAGAGGATGAATTCATGAATGTAGCTGCTAGCTCCTAGCTAAGCCCTCAGCGCCTTCGCTAGGAGCAAGAAGCGAGAAGCTGCCTTACAGTGCCGTGGGAGCGCAGCAGGTAATCCACGATTGTAATGGAAGCGGGAGGCAGCCGTCAGCATGGGGCGCGGAAAACGTTCCTGCAGGAACACTGTGGATAACGACAAAGAAAATCGCCGCAAGTCGTTGATAATTTCGAGGGCTGTTGAGGGGATGGGAGTTAGGTTGTGGAAAACATGTCTACTTTCGTGGACGTTTTCAGGCTCAAAAGTACACAAAAGTAGACTTGCCGGAACCACGACTTTTCATGACAAAGCTACCCCTCCCGCCGCAGCGGGAGCTAACTCTTCCCTTCTCCGGGCAGCTTCAGCCACGCTGCCGCGAAGATCAATAGCGCGGTGGCCAGAAACGACGTGGGGAAAATAAAGAAATAGCGCAGAGACACGGCAATCATCACAGCCAGCCAGAGCGTGTTGATCAGCGCCACTCGCTTCAGCAGTCCCGCACGCTCGCGGCGGAGCGACAGATCGAGCGCTCCGATGGAGAGCGCCCCCAGCATGAATGAAATGCTGAAGCCGCGCAGGAAATTGTCCATGCTGCGCATCGACCCCATGACATTGAATTTGTAGTTAGACATCAGGTCGAACAATTGCCGCTCGGTATCATTCGCCGGGACCGGCTTTCCGAACAGAGACAGAGAGTGCACCAGTCCCAGCACCAACAACACCACAGCGCCGATGGTGAACAGGCGACGGCCCCATTTGTCGGTCATGATTATCCTCGTGGCGTGAAGTTATATCACGAACTGTCGCGCATGCCCGTTCTGCGAGGGTCCTCAGGCACCTGCGCCGCCGTCGGAGAGCGGCGCTTTCAGGGCCGCGTTCAGCTTTTAGAATCTCCACCCAAACCACCACAGGGGCTGAACAGTTTGCTGAAAAACTCATTTCGTGGCTCCAGCAAGCCCGCAGCGGCTGAAGCCGAGACTGATTCTGGAGCCTTTACGGTATCGCTGAAGCGATACCCTGATACGAATCGTGAGTTCTTCAGCAAACTGTGAAGCCCATCTTCCTCGAACTAATACGCGGCGCTGCTGAAGCGCCGCTCTTCCACGTTACTACCAGCGCCTAGAATCCGCCCTTCTCCAGCATGCCCGCGGTAACCAACTTCTTCTCAATATGCCTCTGCAGAATTTGGATCAGGAATTTCCGTAGATCGGCGCCCTGCGCTTTGGGCCACGCTATCCCAGTGAAACTCTCTACCGGAGCGCGAAACATTTGCGCGGCCAACGCTCGCGACTCAGCTGAAATCTCGGACGACGCCAGGCGCTTGTCATCGGGACACATCAGGCCATCGGCCAGCGCGTGAAAATAGGCGCGGCTGCCGTTCAGGCTGCGGCCGCAGACGGTACACTCTGTTAATTCCGGGAGAAAGCCGACCAGGCGCGTCAGCCACAATTCGAAATACGTGACCGGCATCCAGATGTCCGGACCGCTCAGGACGTGCAGCACCGACAAGGTCAGGCGGAAGATAGCGTCGTTGGCCTCGCGGTCGGGCAGCAGTTCGTCGAGCAATTCGGCGATATGTCCCAGAGCCACGGCCCGCGCATAGCTAACCTCGGAAGCCATCGGAGATTCCAGGACTTCGCAGGAATCCAACCGAGCCAGTTCCTGGCCCTCCTTCACGTCATAAAACGCCCGGACGTACGTCAGGGGCTCGAGCGCTCCCCCGAAGCGGCGCTTCGACTTCTTGGCCGACCGCGCCACGCCGCGCACTTTGCCCTCCACGCGCGTGAACAGCGTGACTAGCAGGTCAGCCTCGCGTAGCGGATAACTGCGCAGCACGATCGCTTCCGACTCTCTGAGGGACATGGGAGCTCGATGGTGAAGGGTTGATTCTAGTGGAGGCGGCTGTCAGCCGTCAGCTTGCAGCTCTCAGCCATGATCGAGCATTGAAGATCCATGCCCTTCGGCTTCGCTCAGGGCAGTCTCCACGCTAGATCCTTCCCTTCGCCTGACGAACGGCTCCGGTCAGGATGACGCCGCGAGAACCCCGAGAACAGAGGGCTTCGAAAGTCAAACGGCACGACCCCGTGTGACCTCGGCGCGCCCGACTTGCCTTCGATATACTCTCAGGATTGTGAAAAGAATCGCTTCTGTTCTTCTTGTAACCTTAATTCTCGCTACGCTCGGCCTCGCCGACGAGACCTCGTTCCGCCGCGTCTGGGTACCCAACCTGAAGGGAAAACAAATCCGCGCAGTGTTGACCTTCAGCGATAAAGACAAGTCGATCGAAGTTCATCCGGCCAAGGGCGCCACAGTGAGCATTCCGTACAGCCAGATCGACAAGTGCGATTACGAGTACACCAGCGCGCTCATGGGGCAGAAGAACCACTGGCTCGAGATCGACTATCACGATCAGGACGCTCACAAGGTGCTACTCGTGCTCATGGACCAGAAAGAGTACCTGCGCATTCTGGATGCCCTGAAGACGCACACGGGGATCGACGCCGAAATCCTGGGAAATGCCAAGAAGCGGTAGACCTTGACATAGTCCAGTCCCTTCGCCAAAAACAAGAAGGCGCACGCCCCCGCAAGGACGCGCGCCCATGATTCAGCAAAGCCAAAGGCTAAAGCGGTTTACCGACCGAAGTACTTCGCATTGCGCTCGGTGAAGGCGTTCCACTTTTCCGGCAGATCGTCGAGCGCGAAAATGGCCGAAACCGGGCAAACCGGAACGCAGGCGCCGCAGTCAATGCATTCCACGGGATCGATATACAGCAACTCCTCGGTCGCGTAAGCGGGCTCGTCTTTCTTGGGATGAATGCAGTCCACCGGGCACGCATCCACACATGCGGTGTCTTTGGTCCCGATGCACGGCTCAGCAATCACGTAGGCCATAAGGGTTTCAGTCTCCTGAGAGTCTCTGCGTTTATTTTACTACTGCGGCGATTTTGTGACCGGACATTCTAGCAAGAATGCAGGTCGCGGGTACAGCGCCTATCTCATTGCCTCGCGTGGGTTCCTGCCGGAGCCCATCCGGCCCGCGATCGGATGGCAATAGCCCCGTGACCGAAGTAATTTGGCGCGCACACATTAGAGTGAGTTAATCATCGCAGACGTGCGGTACGACCCCCGGTGAAAGTACGCCTCCATGGACAAGCTGAAGGTTCTGGTTTCCCTGATTACAGACGCAAACGACTATCAGCTCGAACAAGCCGCCTCGGCCCAAGCCGCCGCAATCAAACTGGGGGCGAGCGTTCAGGTCATCTATTCCGGCAACGACGCGGTGCAGCAGACGCAGCAGATTCTCAGCTTCATCCAGGATCCGTCCAAACGTCCTGATGCCATCCTGGCCGAACCCGTAGGCACGGGCATGGCCCAGATCGCAAGCGCCGCGGTAGGCGCCGGAATTGCGTGGGCAATCATCAACACCGATGTGGACTACATTACGCAACTGCGGCAACACGCTCTGGTTCCGGTTTTCGCCATTCTGTCCGACCACGAGGCCATCGGAAAGATCCAGGGCCAGCAGATTGGCGCGATCCTGGGAGATCAGGGGTGCGTCCTCTACGTTGAAGGCCCCTCGGTCCGAGACGTGGCCAAAGTCCGCGCCAAGGGCATGCTCTCGACCAAGCCGCCGCGCGTCGACGTGAAAACCCTTAAAGGTGACTGGACCCAGAACAGCGGCTATCACGCTATGAAGTCGTGGTTGTCGCTCAGCACGTCGCGACAACTGCACATTAGCATGATCGCCTGCCAGAACGATGACATGGCGATCGGCGCGCGGCGTGCCTTTGAGGAACTGTCAGATTTGCGCGAGCGCGACGCCTGGCTCCGGCTTCCAATCACCGGATGCGACGGCGTTCCACGCTCCGGCCAGGAATGGGTACGCCAGGGGAGGCTCGCGGCCACAGTGATTTCCCCTCCCCTTATCGGCGACGCCATGGATTTGCTGGCTTCGGCCCTCGACGCCGGTTCGCAACCACCGGAACGCACGGTGGTGGCTCCAAGTTCTTTTCCGTCTTTGAAAGAGCTCCAGAAACCGCGAGGCCAGGCGGCGGAGACCTCATAGAGACTGTTCAGATTTTGCGGATAAACGTTGTAGACGAAGAAAACGGCTGGCAGCGAATCGCTGCCAGCCGTTCCGTCTTCGACCTCAGTGTCGGTTATCGGTGTCCGCCAGCGTGGCCTCCGCCGCCACCATGGAAGCCGCCTCCGCCTCCGCTGCGGAAATTACCGCCTCCGCCGCGAACGGCGCCTCCGCCATGGAATCCACCGCCGCGGGCGTAGCCACGTCCGTACCCACCGCGGGCATTGTTACCGGCATAGCCCCGTCCGTAGCCGCCGCGAGCGAAGCCACGTCCGTAACCCCCAACGTATCCGCGCCCGTAGCCGCCACGACCCCAGTACCCACCGCGGCCCCAGTATCCTCCATTGCCCCAGTGATACCAAGGTCCGGCGCCGATAAACAATCCGCCTGCAAACCACCGCGGACCGTAGAAACCGTACGGGGCGCAGGCATAGGGATAATATGAGTAGTAGCCGTATGGACACACGGGAGGTCCATCAACATATTGGTCGGCTTGGTCGGCATAACCCCGATCTGCATAGCCTTGGTCGGCTCCAACCGCAACTCCAGCTTCCACCTGCGCCTGCGAGTAAGCGAGCGGCAACGCCAGCACTGCCAGCAACGCAAGATATTTGAGATAACGCATATGAACCCCCTTGGCTCCAGACCCGCCGAAACCCCATTTGGGATCCGGAAACCTTCTGAAGACCGTGGTCTTTGTGACTGCCTTTCCGGCCACTGGTCTCTATGTATTGGAACGCGGAACGCGAAGAAAAGTTGCTCTTCGGGGAGTGGCTCATTTCAACCATCCCGTCCAAATTCAACCACTTACGGAACCTTAGGGCTTCGCCGTCAGCTTAAGGTCTGTAGATCCAAGTTTGCGCGGTCGCGCTAGGATCATTGGGATATCCCCCGGCCAAGAGCACGCTGCCATCGCGCAGTCTGGTCTCCGAGAGGAAATGCCACCGGTCGTTCATTTGACCTGCCGCCACTAGAAACTTACCGCTGGCAGGATCATAGACCTCCACGTCTTTGCTTCCGCCCGCGATCAGCAGCCTTCCAGAAGGCAGCCGTACGGATTCGTCCGGCAGCTTGAAGCGGCTGTTGTTCATTGGGGATGCGGCGGTGAATTTCCCGGTGCGTGGATCATAGATCATCGCGCTATTGAGATTCCGGTCCCAGCCACGCGAGTCGGAGCCGCCCGCAAGCAGCACGCGCCCATCCGGCAGAAGTCCCGCAGTATGTTTGCAGCGCGCGATGCCCATGCTGCCGGTTTCTGTGAAGGTGCCGCTCTTCGAATCGAACAGCTCCGCGCCGGACTCCACGCTCTCCGCATATCCGCCGGCAATCAGCACGCGCCCGTCATTGAGCAGGGTTGCGGTATGAGAGACACGAGCATGGTGCATCGAGCCGATTGGCTGGAACGATAGCGTTTTGACCCGAAAGATTTCGGCTGAAGCCAGCGATTCATTGTCGCGTTTCTCACCTCCCGCAATCAACACATCCCCATTCTTGAGGAGCGTGGCGCTCGGACTCCCGCGCGGGCTGGTCATCTTCGCGATGGATGAAAACCTGCCGGTGGCCGGGTCATACAACTCCGCCGAATCCGTTCCGCCCTGGTCCACCCACCCTCCGGCGATCAATACCTTTCCCGATGGCAGCAGCACCGCGACGTGACCGACCCGCCGCTGGTTCATCTCCCCGGTCTTCTGAAACGTTCCCTTGGCCGGGTCGTACAACTCGGCTGATTTGTAGAAATCCTGATTGCCCCGCATTCCGCCGGCAACGAGAACTCTGCCGTCAGGCAGCAAGGTCGCCGTATGGCCGGAGCGCGGCTCGAGCATCGGCGCTGCGGGACTCAGAGAACCACTGACAGAAGGTGTGTCGGTTAATGCTGTAGGTGAGCCAACTCGGAAAGCCTCAGCGGCGAGAACAAAACTGATGGTGATGGCAGCAACAAGAAGCAGGCGGGAACGGGGCATGGAAGTCCTCCTGAGAGGTCAGACTCTCCACCGCAGTTCTGGTGAGCAAGCGCTTCGCGAACCATTGATGAGATTCCGGCTGGGTCCGAGCGACAACCGTGTCATCCTTCGCTTCGCGCACGATGACAGAGACAGGTGCGATGTAGTTATGCGCCGACCAGATCTTTCTTCTCGCTCGGCTGATACTCCACGATGTACCCTGCGACCGCACTCGCCGCCACGGTCAATGGCGAAGCCAGGTACATCTGTCCTGGCCCGCTGCGGCCGGGGAAGTTGCGGTTTTGCGCGCTGATCACGACCTGGTCGGGACGCGTCGAGACTCCCGGCCCGGCGTTGATGCATGCGCCGCAACTCGGCTCGATCACCTGCGCTCCGGACTTCTGAAACACTTCCAGGTATCCCTTGCGCAGGCAATAATCGCGAGTCTCCTGCGATCCGAACTGAATGTAGAACTTCACCGAGCCAGCCACGTGCTTGCCTTGCTTGAGTGCGTCGGCAAGAACGGCGGCGTACATGTCCATGTCTTCGTTCTTGCCCGCAGTGCAGGTGCCGCCATAAGCGATCTCGACTGGCACGGGCGTATTCAATTCGCGGATGTACTTGCCGTTTCCAGGATCGCCCGGCGTCGCGACCATTGGCGTGATCTCGGGCGCATCGAGTTCGATCACGTGCGCGTACTGCGCGCCGGGATCGCTGTACAGGCCCTCGATCATCGCCGCGGCTGTTTGGCGATCCATACCGCGCCGCTCGACCAGAAAATCCACGGCCTTTTTGTCGGGCGCGACGATGCCGGTAAATCCGCCTATCTCAGCGGCCATATTCGTCATAGTGGCGCGCTCGTCGACGCTCAGATCTTCGATCGCGTCGCCCGCATACTCCATGACCTTGGCCAGCGCCTTGCCGCTGCGCACGTAATCCAGGCTCAGAATCTTCAGGATGAAATCTTTCGCGGTCACATTCGGATGCTTCTTGCCACGCACCACGATTCGCACCGACTCGGGCACCTTCACCCGCACATCTTTTGTGATCCACGAATTGAACACATCGGTGGTGCCAATGCCAAAAGCCACGCAGCCGATCGCCCCCACATGTGGCGTGTGTGAGTCAGACCCGATATTCAACTGCCCCGGCAGCGCGTAGCTTTCGAGCACAATCGAGTGGCAAATACCTTCCGAGCCCTTGCGATCGGTGAGCTCGCCGTGCAGACGGATTCCCTGTTTCTTCGCAAAATCCTGCTGCTTGAGTTTGAGCTGTGTCGCGAGATCGAGGAGCCCGAGTTTTTTCTTCTCTTCGGAAATGACTTCGTCGAGAAACGTCAGGTGGTCGCGGAAGAACAGAATGCTCGAGGGATCGTTGACCTTCGCGTCCTTGCCCACGTAGCGCTCGAAGAAAATCGCCGCCATGGGTGTGACGTACTCGTGGCTAAAGCGGAGATCGGCACGGGCAAAGCCAGTATCTCCCGGCTTAACGGAAGCTACTCCGACTTCCCCGTTCTCGTTGAGCATGTGCCGCGCAAAGATTTTCTCAGCCAGCGTCATTGCCCGTGTGGGCGCGGGCGACTCGCCCGCGCTCGTGATCGGCGGCAAGAATACTTTCCCCTGCATGCGCGCCACATTGAACGGAAACAGCCCGCCGTACTCGATCACCTGCCGCGTGATCTCATCTTCCCCGGCCGTAAACGCGCTGAGCGCGATCTCTTCCCCGCTGCGAATGCGGTCGATCAGCGAAAAGTTGGTCGAGGTCAGCAGCCCCAGGTTCTGGCAATTTTGCTTGTAGATGCGTTCGATGTTTTCGGCGATCACCACGCCAATGCCCGCGCACATCTCGGCATACGGAGATTGCTCGCGGCTCGATCCCTTGCCGCGCCGCTTTCCGCTGACCGCGCACACGAACCCGCCGCGCTTTACATCGCCGCGTCCGATGGGCGTTCCGCTGCCGCATTTCAATCCGAGATACGGAATCTCTCCCAGCGTCTCGTCAAAATAAAAACAATAGTGAGCCGGAGTGATCTCGTCGGTTGAAATGTCGTCACGCAGTTTTGGATTGTTAGCCGGATTCTTCGTGTCCCAGGGCAGGTCTTCGCCCGCGAGTTGCCGCTGGATGAGTTCCGGATCTTCGGTAAGAAAAAGGATGCGACCCTGCAGACGGACTTTGTCGGGCCGCTTTTCGATCTTGCGTTCCAATAGTGAGTTGATCACGATGAACCTGAAGTGTTTTTGAATTGGCCAGAGCCCGGAGCGGAGCGGGCCGGCATCCCCACAAAGTTATTGTAACAAGGCAACAGCCGCCCGCAGTGCGCTTACCGCTTGTACTCGCCGGGATCGGGCAGAGGAGTTAGCCCGCGTCCCGCAAAGATTTCGCTGAACTCGTGCAACATTGCGTCGTGCACCAGGCCATTCGACGCCAGCGTCTCGCGGCTGTCGATTTCAAACGGAGATCCGTCGAAGCGGCTGACCTTGCCGCCGGCTTCTTCCACGATGAGCACACCCGCGGCCGTATCCCACGGATTGAGATTGAATTCCCAGAAACCGTCGAAGCGCCCGCTGGCTACGTTGCACAAATCCAGCGCAGCCGATCCCGCGCGGCGCACGCCGTGGGTGCGCAGCGTGATCTGGTGGTAGAAGTGAATATTCGGGTTCTTGTGCCGCTTGTGGCTCGGAAAGCCGGTGGCCACCAGACACTCCTTCAACAGTGAGGCCTTCGAGACGTGAATCGGCTTGCCATTCATGTGCGCGCCTCTTCCCTGCTCGGCGCTGAATAATTCGTCGCGTGGGGGATCGTAGACCACCCCGGCGATGCGGCGCCCCTGATCCTTCACCCGGTGTTCCAGCGCCATGGACACACCGAATACCGGATACCCGTGCGCGAAGTTCGTTGTACCATCGAGCGGATCGACGTACCAGCGGTAATCGCTGCCCTGGTCGTTAAGCCCCTGCTCTTCGCCGAGGACGTCATGGGACGGAAACTGCTGGCGGATGCGCTCGCGGATCAGCGCTTCGGCAGCGCGGTCCGCTGCGGTCACCAGATCGGCGTCCCCCTTGTACTCAATCTTGATTCCCTGCTGGAAATGCTGCAGAAGCAGCGCGCCCGCCTCGCGAGCGATGGCCGACATGGCGGGAAGGAAACTTTCGGGATGGTTGGAACCAGGCATGAATCTAGGATGTCCCGCGTTCGACCTCGGACCTCAGACTTCGGACCTCAAGCGCTCGAACTCTAAAGACATTTTTGACAAACATCGATGGAGGGTCAGGCCAAAGTCCGAGGTCCGAAGCCGGCCCTACTTCCGCTTTCCGCCATCTTCCGAGATGTACATGATCTCGTGCTTAAAGATGAACAGATTGGGCGCGCCCTCGCGCGTCAAGCGCACCATATTTTTGTCGTAATATTCAATCCATCCGTAGAAGATCTGCCCGTCCAACAGCTTGACCGAGACCGGTTTCTGCTTTTCCCCCAGCGCTTTAAGAAACGCAACCTCTTCGAAGGTATCTTCCGGAGGAGGCGTCCGGCTTCGCTTGGCGGCATTGGGATTCCCTTGTGGGGCGCGGAACGGCATGCAGGCATTGTACACAAAGCGTGACGTCCAATGCCGCGCCAAGGTTGAGAAACGGCACACAAATCCGGAGTACAATGCCTGAAATCTTTGCTCTTCCGGCAGGAGGCGCACCTTGAAGAAATCTGCTCCGCTCTCACTCCCTCTAGTGTTCGGATTGATGCTGGGGACGTTCGCATTCCCCGCGATTCCGCAAGCTCGGAATAACTATCCCAAGCCTCCCGAGCCACTCGATCCAGCGACAACCAATCCAGCGCCGGGCGCTCCCTCCCGCCGTATCGATCTCGCGCGACTACAGAAAGAAGCCGACGACCTGGCCCGCACCGCGCAAACCATCCCCTCCGACGTAGCCAGCGTCCGCAAAGGCATGCTCCCCAAAGACGTGATCGAAAAACTGAAGCAGATCGAAAAACTATCCAAGCGCCTGCGGACGGAACTGAACCCGTAAAGCCTGCGCAACCAAAAAACGCCGCCAACATGAATATTGGCGGCATCAATGCGTCGGCCTGTTGACCTCGACCTAAAAGACCACCTTCAGACCAAATTCGATCTGTCGCGGGGAGCCCAGCGTGTACACGCCGGTGCCTGCACCCACGCGGTTTCCGAAATGCCCAGCGTAGTCGGTGCCGTTGACGCTGCCGGTTGAGCCGGTAAGCAGTCCCGACATCATGCTCGTCGGCAGATCGAAATTAACGAAGTTGAAAAGGTTGTAGACCCCGATCGACGGCTTGATGGTCACCTTTTCCTTGACAGTGTACGTCCAAGCGAGAGTGGTATCGAAGGTCTTTAGCCATGAGTAGTTTTGCTGACCGGCGGGCGCTAACGGCAGAAGAGCACCACCATTGCCTACGCCGCCCAAAGTAGCTAAATCCTGAGCCGTCATCAGATTGGCTGCGATGAGCACATTGCCAGCCGGGGTTGGCTGTCCAACGACGGTGGTGTTGAATTTAGAAATAACCGCGTTGATGCCGCTGGCATTGATGCCGCGATCAAAATTTCCGACCTTGGTTCCGGGGATGGGGTCTTGCGTAGTGCCGTCTCCCGTGAAATCGGTCTGGAAAATCTGACCGGCAGAGCCGGTATTGGGAACGGTGAGCGTGGTCGAAAGCGGGCTGTCAAAATGGCCGATTACCGCCCACTGGAATCCGCCACGCAGGTCTACGAATCCGCCAAAAGAGAGTTGGTGAGTGCGATCGAGCGTGGAAGGCCCAAAGTAGCGGTTGACGTTGGCATTATCCAAGGACGGAACGATAAAGTCCTGGTCACCGCTGGAGGCAGTCACCAGATTGTCCGCCGCCACGCCTCCGCCGGTGTTGTCAAAGCGGGAAAAGGAGTAGGCAACCTGGAAGTTCAGGGCTTTGGTACCCCGGAATGGAGTCTTGACGTTTTCCACCAGCTTCATCTGCAGTCCGTTGTAGAGCGAGCGACCCACCGGCGTCAGGAAAGCCAGCGGCGGTGCGTTGGGATTGATGCCGCCGAAAGCGCATGGATAGCCGAGCACAGCGAGACAGCTGCTACCACCCATGTCTGACGCGGAACCGAGGCCGAATGCCGCGAAATTGCCAATATTGGCACCAATCGGCTGGTTGGATGAGTTGAGACCGTTTAGAGCTGAACAATCAGCTTCGGCAGAGGCAAGTGAGGCAGCGTTGCAGGCAGTGAGCGTGTTTGCAATCGCCTGCTGGGCGCCCGCCAAGTTGAAATACCGGACGTCGCCGGCGTGATTGTGGTCCACACCCAGCAGGTAGTGGGTCTGGACGTTGCGCACATAATCGACGCTCAGCACCATTCCTCTACGAATCTCACGCTGGATACCGATATTCATCTGGATCGAGCGGGGCGATTTGTAGTTGGGGTCAAACATGGAGGCCCCCGGCGCGAAGAAACAGCCCTGGAGGGGTGTGGAGCAATCGTAGTTCACGCCAGCTACAGTGCCGTTCAGGTACTGTCCGGCGTACGCCGGATTGCTCGTTTGCAAGTTCAGGGGCGATGCGGCCACCCACTGTTGCTGCAAGGCGATGATCGCCGGAAGTGCGTTGCCGATAAGCGGGAAGTTGGCGTCTCCTGGGTTACCGCAGACGGCAATCGCGCTGGCGCTTCCAGGAGTGTTTATCGAACCGGTTGCGGTCTGCAAAGTAACCGGGTTCCCCGGAGAACTGCAGGGCGAGAAGAACTGCAGGAACGCGCCCGTTTGCTCGCGAGGCGGACCGTCGAAGAGCACGTTGTTCCAGACGGCATTCTCCCAGAACAAGCCGATGCCGCCACGAATCGAAGTCTTGCCGTTGCCGCTCGGATCCCAGGCGAATCCTACTTGCGGAGCAAAATTGGAGTTCGGCTGCCTTACAGCATTGCCCAGCCCTGAGACCAAAGCGTTCAGTTGAGGAATCGCAGGATACTGGCTGTCAGTGCGGCCGGTGTCGCGGTCATACCGTAGCCCATAGGTGAGGGCAAAGTTCCGCCGGATCTTCCACGTATCCCCCAGATACAGCAGGATGCGGTTGTCTGGCCCCAGCCCGCCCGCTGAGAAGCCCAAGGCTGGCTTAACAGTAGAATAGCCCAAGCCGTTGGCGATCGTCACGGAATCGGCGGGGTAGTTGTATGGATTGGAAGAACCGCCCGCGAAAGGACCACTGACTCCTGCCGCGGTCACTTCGGCGCCTGTCACGCCGGAGATGATCTGAGGACCGTTCTTGAAGAACGAGGCAAAACCGCCGCCGACGATGTGATTGAATGAGACCCCGAATCGAATCACGTGCGCACCCAGTATCTTGCTGCCGTCGTACTTGATCTCATGATTGCTCTGCGGAGTGCTCTGCGGAGCCAGAAGATTTGGGCCTGCCGTCAGGCCAGACCCTCCCATAAAGAGCTCTGCCCTGATGTTCGCAAACGGCAACGAGCTGCCCGTGGTGGCGTCCACGATCTGATTCTGGAATTTCAGGTAAGAGAAACGGATGGAGTGGCTGACGCTGCCGGTATTGAAATCCAACCCAACCACATCGTTGCGGGTGATATCGACGTTGTTATACAGCGAATACCCAAACCCGAACGTGGCACCCAGAGAATTCTTGAAATAAGAATAACGATAGAAGAGGCGCGCGCTCTTGGTCAGGGAGTAATCCAACCTTCCGAGCAGGTTGGCCTCATGGAAGGGATCGGCAAAGCTGCCCGAGTACTGACTGAAAGGAGCAGAGACAGGCACCGGCACCGTGGTGTGCTGAATGGTTCGCTCACCGTCCGCGAAGAAGAACAACTTGTCCTTGATGATCGCCCCGCCGAAAGCGCCGCCATATTGGCTGCGCTGGAAGGGACCCGGTGCTCCCGGAAGCTGAGACGAGAACGCGCTGTCGCGGAATACGCCAAAGGCTTCCCCGTGGTAGGAGTTCGTTCCGGACTTCGTGGTGACGTTGACCGAACCGGAAGACGTCAACTCTGTGGACATGTCCAGGCTGGACTGGCTGATCTGGAATTCCTGAATTGCACTCGCGGGGATGTCGGTAGTCGTGGTGCCGACCGTCTCGTCGGAGACATCAACGCCATCGACCTCAATGCGAGCGGTACGGCCAAATCGTCCACCGAACGAGATGGACGAATAGCCCGCTTTCGTGGGATCGAAGTTCTGACCATCCTGAATCTGGACGCCGGGTTCGAGTTGCGCGAGATCTAGAAAGTTGCGGCCATTGACCGGCAAGTTCTCAATCTGGCTGGCGGTCAGAACACCTTGCACCGTAGCCTGCTCGGTATTGACCTCCGCTGAGCTCGCCTCCACGTCAATAACGGTGCTCTCCTGGCCGACTTGTAACTTGGCGTTCGCTGTAGCGGTGTTGCCGACTTGCACTTGCACGGTCTGGCTCACCGTACTGAAGCCCTTCATCGTGACCTGCACTTTGTAAGTGCCCGGAACCAGCGAGCCGGAGTTGAAGCCACCGGACGAGTTCGATGTCACGTTGATGACCTGGTTGGTAGCGATATTAGTGATCGTGACTTTGGCGCCGTCTAACACAGCGCCGCTCGGATCCGCTACAGTGCCGCTGATGCTGCCCGTACCAACCGTGGTTTGCGCCAGGAGAAACGCTGAGGACAACAGGACAAACACGCTGACCAGCGCCAACATGCGAGGGGACTTGAGGTTCATCGTCAACCATCCTTTCGGAATGTTCACAGAATCGTTTACCTGACTTGTCGTGAACACTGTCGCAGCAGAAATCCACGATTGCTGTTTTGGCGCGGAATATGAAATCTGTTGATGAGAGCTTCAATGCAATTTTCCGGCCAGGCCCGCAGAATGCGCGATCGGGCAACCTAGCTCTCATTCATTTCAATCACTTGCAGTGATCCAAAGCGAGTCCAGCGTCGGCCTAAGCGCGAGGTCCGCGCTCCGCATATTCCAAATACTGTATTCCTGTTCTGGTAAACTGGACGAATTCGAGTTTACTATCGCGTTTACATATAGTTACAATCAAAAAAATGGGATGTTTCCGCGACGAGAACTGCGTCTTAAATGTCTTACGCCAGATTCTCGGGACTGTCTTAGTTAGAACTCCGACTTCACCGTATAGTAACCGGCTCGGTGGCGAACTCGATAGCTCGCGGCATCGGGCGCGCCGGTCACCTTGACCTCGATGCGGCGGAACTCCGAGAACGATGTGCGCTGTGAAGGATAGTAGGCCAGCAAATACTGCGTACGCAGTTCGTCGCTGATCTTGCGAAATGCGTCGTCGAGTTGTGCCGTGGAAGTCGCATAGTAATACTTGCCCCCGGTATCGTCCGAGAGCTGGATCAGGGCGTGCTCGCCCCCGGTTTCGCGTCCGGCACTGCTCTCGATGGGGACAATGATGATCGAGTAAACAATCGCTTCCGCCTCTACCGCGGCGCGCACGGCTTCGGTGTAGCTGGTTTTGCTGAACGTGTCCCCGCCATCAGTGATCAGGACGACGACTTTTCGTCCTTTGCGGTGGTCCAGAGCGCGCGAGACGAGGTAGATGGCGTCGTAGAGCGCCGTGGCGGCGCCCGGGCGAATGTGGTCGATGCCTTCGTCGATACTCTTCTGATCGGAAGTGAATCCGTGCGTGGCTTCGCGGACGTTTTCGTTGAAGCCGTATACGGAAAGTCCATCGATTGGGCGCAGGATGGCGTGCGCAAACCGCTTGGCTGATGACTGTTCCAGCGGCAAATCGTGATGTGTGCTCAGACTCGTGTCGAGGGCAAGTGCGATCGAAAGCGGCAGCACGGATTCCTTGTCGAAGACGGCGATTTTTTCGTCGTGATCGTCCTCTTTGAGTATGAAATTCTCTTTCGTGAGCCCGCCAATGGGAGCGCCGTGCGCGTCGGTCACGGTCACGAATACGTTGACCAGGTTGACGTCCACCCGAAGGGTGGTCGTCGGTTCGGACTGACGTTCGGTCTTACCGGATTTTTGCGGGGCAGGACTCTGCTGGACCGGCGTCTGCTGCGCCCATAGGCCACCAGACAGAACCACTGGGCCAATCAGAAGCAGACTCGTGGCGGGTTTTCTCATCGAGTAGTGGAATTATACCTGCGGTATCGCGGCGTCTCTTGCCGAACAAAGAGCTCTTAACCGCCGAGATCGCAAAGCATTGCCGCAGAACTGCGATGATGTTCTTCTCTGCGGCCGTTCTTCGCGCTTGGCCGTGCAGTTAGATGCGGCTCGCGGTTCCGGGCTGCCTCACTTCCCGGAATTTGCGCGCGGAATTTCCGCCGGGAAGGGTTCTCCATCGGCCCAGACGGCCCCGTCCTCAAAGTGCTCCTTCTTCCAGATGGGCACGGTGCGCTTGAGCGTATCGATCAGCCACCGGCAAGCGTCAAAGGCGGCTGCGCGATGCGCCGACGCAACCGCAATCAACACGCTGGTCTCGCCGATCTCGATGCGCCCTAGCCGGTGAACAATGGCTACGTCGCGAATCTGGAACTGTTGCACGGCCTGGATCGCCAACGCTTCCATCTGCTCCAGCGCCATCTCTTCGTAGGCTTCGTAGTCGAGATAGACGGTCTTCCGTCCGCGCGTCTGGTTGCGGACCACGCCCTCAAAAACAAGAGCAGCGCCATCCTCCCCACGTTTGAGGCTGGCAAGAGTCCGCTCTGTATTGATGACCTCGCGGACGATCCAAGCGTAGCGCCGGCGTCCCGCCGGCTCTCCGGTCGGTGTGTCGCCAGCCGCCTCGGGCGCGCCGCCGCTCACTGGCGGCAACATAGCAAGCTCGTCGTCCGGCTCTAATTTCGTATCGGGCCCGGCATATTGTTGGTTCACCGCCACGGCAAAAGACGGCAGCAATTCTCTTAGGCGCGGAATTTGCGATTCATACAATGCAAGCGCATCGCGGACCGACGCGCCGTCCGGCAAGTCGATCATGTCCGCTGACTTCCCCACGATATCTTTCAACATCCCGAAGAACAGCACTCGCACACGCATCAGTCGTTCAGTTTACCTGACGGAGCTTCGCTTCCTAAAGAACATCGACGAAGCCGGAATCATTGCGACCTTCCTCCGGCCGCATCGCCCGGAGCCAAAAAAAGGCCAGCCTCCTGCGAGGCTGGCGATTGAGATCGCGAGAAACATCACGCTCGCGTCAGCACCTTATCGTGGACCGGTTCCGGTTCTTTCACCGGAGCGGTGGGGTTGTAATCCTGTTTGGGATCTTTCGGAGGTGCAGAAAGAATCTTCGCCGCGGGACCTTCCGCCACCGCCGGCAGCGAAACCCGCAGGGCTTCGTCGATCGTCTTCACGTAGTGGACCGTGAAGTTCTCAAGCTGTTCCGGCGTGAGATCCTCCTCGACGTTCATCCTGTTTTCCGCAGGCAGAATCACATCGGTAACGCCGGCACGTTTGGCGGCAAGCACCTTCTCTTTAATCCCGCCGACGGGAAGCACGTTCCCGCTTAGCGTGATCTCTCCGGTCATCGCCAGCAGCGGCGTGATGCGCTTTTTCGTCAGCAGCGACACCAAGGCGGTAGCCATGGTCACTCCCGCCGAAGGCCCGTCCTTCGGAATCGCGCCAGCCGGTACGTGAATGTGCAGATCGTGATTGGCGAAGAAATCTTCCGCAACCCCGAGCCGGTCCGCATTGGACCGCACCCAGGTCAGCGCCGCCTGCATGGATTCCTGCATGACCTGGCCTATCTGTCCGGTCATGGTGAATCCGCCCTTGCCCTTCATCGCGTTGGCTTCGACGAACAGCACGTCGCCTCCCGAAGGAGTCCAAGCCAGACCCACGCCCACGCCGGGCCGCTCGGTCCGTTCCGCAATTTCTCCCTCGCTGCGAATCTTGATGCCACCTAGAAATTCCTGAATGACTTCCTTGGTGACGATGAGTTTATCGGCTTTGCCCTCGGCCAATCGCCGCGCCTGCTTGCGGCAGATCGTACCGATGGTGCGCTCCAGACTGCGCACGCCCGCCTCCCGCGTATAGTGCCGGATTACGAAGCGCACCGACTCTTCGGGAAACTCAATTTGCTCAGTCGTGATGCCGTTCTCTTCGATCTGGCGCGGAACCAGGTAGCGGAACGCGATGTGAACTTTCTCTTCTTCGCTGTAGCCTTGCAGTTCAATGATCTCCATGCGATCGCGCAACGGCTCCGCGATCGGATCGAGCATGTTCGCCGTCGTGATGAACAACACCTTCGACAGGTCGAACGTCACGTCGAGATAGTTGTCGCGGAACGTCGAGTTCTGCTCCGGATCGAGCGCTTCCAGCAGCGCCGATGCCGGATCGCCGCGGAAGTCGCGTCCGACTTTGTCGATTTCGTCGAGCATGAAGACCGGATCTTTCGTCTCCGCGCGCCGAATCCCCTGGATAATCTGCCCGGGCAGCGCTCCGATATACGTGCGGCGATGTCCGCGAATCTCGGCTTCGTCATGCACGCCGCCGAGCGAGAGCCTTACGAACTTGCGGCCCAACGCGCGCGCGATCGACTTGCCGAGCGAAGTCTTGCCCACGCCCGGAGGTCCAACGAAGCACAGAATCGGCCCCTTCATGTTCGGCTTCAGGCGACGAACGGAGAGATAGTCGAGAATCCTATCTTTCACTTTCTCCAGATCGTAGTGATCCGTATCCAGAATCTCTTTCGCTTTCGGGATCTCGATCTCCTGCCCCGAAGTCTTGGCCCACGGCAGGACGGCAAGCCATTCAATGTAGTTGCGCGTCAGCGAATAGTCCGCTGCCATCGGCGACATCCGCGAGAGCCGCCCCAATTCCTTGAGCGCTTCCTTCTTAACCTCGTCGGGCATGCCCGCTTCTTCGATCTTTTTCTTCAGATCTTCGACGTCGCGCTGGCCTTCGTCTTGCTCTCCCAATTCTTTTTGAATGGCCTTCATCTGCTCGCGCAGGTAATACTCCCGCTGGGTCTGCTGTACGCGGTCCTGCACTTCGCTCTGAATCTTGTTGCGCAGTTGCTGAACTTCGAGTTCCTTCGCGAGATGCTGGTTGATTTTTTCCAGGCGTACGTGAATGTCCAGCGTCTCCAACGTATCCTGCTTGTCGGGCGTGGAAAGCGACGGCAGCGACGAGGCAATGAAGTCCACCAGGCGGCCCGGTTCGTCAATGTTCATCGCCACGGTCGAGAGTTCATCCGACAGCGTGGGCGAACCGGCGACGATCTGTTGGAACAGCGTCAGCACGTTGCGCTGCAAAGCTTCAATCTCAGAGGTCGCGACCGGCGGGCTTCCCTCGGGCAACGCCGAATAGTAGGCGCTCATGAAGGGCGCCAGTTGGGTAAACTCGCCCAAACGCACGCGCTCCAAGCCTTCAGCAAACACGAACAGGCTCTGGTTGGGCATCTTGACGACCTTATGCACGACGGCGGACGTTCCCACCGTATAGAGGTCGCTGGGCTGAGGGGAATCTACCCTCGCCTCGCGCTGCGCCACCACGATGATGGTCTTGTCTTCGCCAAGGGAATTGATCAACTGCACGGAGCTCTCCCGACCCACTGTCAGGGGTAGCACGGCGTGCGGGAACAACACGGTGTCCCTTACCGGAAGCACCGGAAGGGCCTTCTGATCGTTTGTTTCCTTGTTCTTAGGAGTGCGCTCGACGGGCAGCTGCTGGCTCATATGTCTCCTTGAGTGTAACTCGCTCAAGTTTTAGATGATACTCCTTCGGGAAAGGTTTCAGTAGACCCCAAGGATTCCCGCAAGATCTTGAATTCTATTCTGTTACGACCTGTATGGAACGTGCCTAAGGTGCAGAGGCTAACGCGGAGGGTACGTCGTTGCCAAGGACAAACTGGGAGGACGGGCGCCGGAATCGGGAGAGACTCTTCCCTCCGGCGCCACAGCCTCGCCTACGGCGCGGCTTACGCCCATTTACTCGGTGGCGCTGATCAGATCTTAGAAAACGCGCTTCGCGCTATCCCCGCGGAACACCAACTCCTGGAGCACTCTCTCGTTACTTGCATTCAGCTGGTAGATTGTCGCGCTCTGATCTGCCTTCTTCGTGAGAGGAACCAGCGTGCACTTTACCTTGATCTCATCTTTGCTATGGACTCGCTGGAACACCATGATGTGTTCCTGCCCTTCCATCGTGTGGCGCACCACGTATTCTCCGGACGGTAACAAGGCAGGTCCCACCCTCATGGGCGCAACGAATGTGACGTAGCTCACATCTCGGACCCCCATGTTGTTTTCTCCAGCCACGGCAATCGAGCCGAGAGCCAGCACGCACATCAAGATGGCGAGTACTTTCAACGAACGCAAATAACCTCCATTAGAACGATTCTGTGGTCCTTGGACAGCATCCGGGTCACAGAACCAGTCTAGAAGCGTGCGTTTCCGCTGCTTGTGTGCGGGGTCACGCAGGCATGTGACGGAGGACCCGTCAGTTTCAGTCTGGGTGAACCGATGCAGTTCGAATCAGGCGGCTGGGTAAATCCCAAGCACCTTCACGAATTCGGCCACTTCGCCCAGATGCCGCAGCGCGTTGCGCGCCGGCTCATCGTCCCCGCGGAGGAAGTCCACATAGAACACGTACTCCCACGGCCGCCCGCGCATCGGACGGGATTCGATCTTGCTCAGGCTGATATCTCGCAGCGCAAACACACTGAGTGATTTGAAGAGCGCACCCGGCACATTCTTGACCTGGAAGACGATCGAAGTCTTGTTCGCGCCACGAGGAATCAGGCGGTGATAGTCCGCACTTCCCTTCTTCTTTCCCGTGCCGCGTCCCACCTTACGAATTAGAAAGAAGCGGGTGAAGTTGCGCTTGTCGTCTTCGATGCTCGACTCCACGATATGTCCGGAGTACTCCCGCGCAGCTTGCTTTCCAGCAATACCCGCAGCATCTTTCAACTGCTCTGCAATCACGTGCTTCACGCTGCCAGCAGTGTCGTAGAACGGCACCGCTTCAATTTTCGGATGGCGGCGGAAGAAGTCACGGCACTGGTCGAGCGCCACCGGATGCGACAACACACGCCGCAACGAACCTAACCGAACGCCCGGCATGGCGATCACGTTATGGACGATCCTCAGCAGATATTCGCCCTGAATGAAAACCTCTCGCGTCAGCATCAGATCGGCGTGCTCGGCCACGGTTCCGGCCAGGGTATTCTCAATCGGAATGACCGCCGCATTCACCGATCCGCGCTCCAGGCGATCAAACACCTCCGCCGATCGTGCGCAGGGCGCCACCGTACATCGCGGCAGCATCCGCTCCGCCGCCTCGTGACTGAAGGACCCGAGTTCTCCCTGGATTGCGACTTTCATTTTTCGTCTCTCGCCCGATTAAGTCACGTTATCCGCAGAGGGCCCGCCAGCGCAATTACCTCTTTCGGCTCAACCGGTCAGCTCTTTCTTCATCACCAGCGCGTCCACGCCATTCGAATAATAGCGCGGCCAGGTCCGGACGACGCTGTAGCCGTGCCGCTTGTAGAACGACAAGGCCGCAAGGTTGTCGACCGCGGTTTCCAGCCCTACAGCCTGCGATCCGGCGATGCGCAGCCGGTCCTCGGCAGCCCGCAGCAGCAGCGACCCAACGCCCGACCGACGGGCCTGCTCAATAACGTCGATGGTGATGACGTGTCCCTTCGGGCCATCGTGTACCACGATAAAGCCCGCAGGACTCTCGTCTTCCCCGTAGGCCACCAGCGTGAACGATCCTTTCGTACGCATGTAGCTTTTGAGTTCCTGCTTCGAATATGCGATTCCCGGCGGAAAGCATTCCTGGTCCATGCGCCACAGCGTTTCGAAATCTTCTGGCTGGAAGTCGCGGATGACGAAGGCCACGGCAACATTGTATCGGCCCAAGACGCCCGAGAAACACGGGAACGAGCCTCCCCCCCGCGTGCGGACAGGTTTTCCACAGCCAGCCCCTCGCCCGCCCGAAAAAATTATGATTGGGGTCTATTGTCCCCTTGCCCCGACCGCAACCTCGGACGTACCATCGGCATCAGAGGACTGTGTGAAGACGTGGTGGGACGCCTTCTAGTCATTGACGTTGTCGGCGCGGTTGCGGTTCTAGGAGTGTGGTACTTCCTGTTTGCCGCCTATAACCGCCGCAAAGGAACCGAAGCGTTGCGCTGGGTTCAGTCAGCCTGCGCCGGGAAAGGACGCATCCTCGACTCCCACTGGCTGAACAGTTCCCGCCTGCACGCCCGCATTCAATTTCCCTCGCGCAGCTTCGAAAACGCCCACGTCACCATGAAGTTCCGGCCTCGGGCCTTGCCCGTCCACTGGCTCCTCAGCTGCTACCACAAGCAGAAAGAAACGCTGACTTTCGAGGCCGACCTGGGCGGCTCCCCCAGCTTCCATCTCGAGGTCGTGCGCCATCGCTGGTGCGCCCACAGCCGCGGCGTCACTGCCCGCAAGCGTGACGAGCGCGAATGGGACGTTTACGAGCCGGGTCCGGTGGTTCTCACAACCCGTACCCACTGGAAGCAGGATTCCACCCCAGAACTGAATACTCTGATGACCGTCCGCCAGCAGGACGTGCTGCAGGTTCGTTTCCGCCCCGAGTCTCCGCAATTCTCCGCCACGATTTCTCTCGACGCACTCTATGATCCACACACCGCCGCAGGCTTCCTTACCACCCTACGCGAACTAGCCGCTGGCGCGTCCGCTCATCGCCAGTAGGCGAGTTTTACTACTGTCCTCACGAACCGTAATCATCCTTCTGTGCTATCCTTTCCGGCCATGACGGGCGCCAGTTTCAATAGTGCGACGCAACTGAGTACGGTTAGAAACGCGGGTCCAGGAAAGGACCGGTGCCAGTTCTGTCAGCTGTCGATCGCGGGTTCTTACTATCGCGTAAACGACGCCATGGCATGCATCAGGTGTGTCGAGAACAAGCGCACCGAATTGGCAGCAGACAAGCACGCGGCGTTTGTGAGGGCCGTGGCACACGGTGTGGTTGCGGCAATTTTTGGGATGATCGCCTACGCCGCTATAGCCATTCTCTTGCGGGGGTGGGTGATCAGTTACATGTCGATCGGAGTCGGCTGGATCGTCGGCACTGCCTTAATGCGGGGTTCCAACGGGGTAGGCGGCAGGCGCTACCAGATCGCGGCTGCAATATTAACTTACGCTGCGGTCTCCATGGCAGCGATCCCAATTTGGATTCACTTTGGGGGACAACGAGAACGGCACCAGCAAACTCAACAAGAACAATTGGCGGAGGAGCAGCGTCAGTTAGAGGACGAGTCTGGGCAACCACATTCGGCAAGGCCATCTGCGCCCACTCCGGCACCCACACAGAAGGCTCTGCACGTAACCAATGTGCTCACATGGCTGGGACGCGTCGCGCTCCTAGGTCTGGCATCTCCCTTCATTCAACTCTCGAACAATCCTCTCTGGGGAGGAATGGGTCTGGTCATCCTCCTCGTTGGAATCAGGATCGCGTGGAAGATCGCCGAGGGCAAGCCGTTCCAGATATTCGGACCATTTGATAGTTCGCCGCAGACCTACACCCGAACTGCTTAGGTCGAAGAGAAGCAGACTGGGATTACACCAGCCCTAGTTATCAAGTAAACTGCGCACATGCCAAGCGCACGGCAGGGGTCGATCCGCCTCTTTCGTTTCTCCGGTATTGAAGTCTTTCTCCATTGGTCCTGGTTTGTAGTGGCAGCGTATGAAATCCAGTCACGAAAGGGGAGTTATTCCTCCGTGACCTGGAACGTACTGGAATATCTGGCGCTGTTTTTGATTGTGACTATTCATGAGTTCGGCCACGCCCTGGCTTGCCGTCAGGTCGGAGGAAAGGCAAACCAGATCGTTCTGTGGCCCCTGGGCGGCGTCGCTTACGTCGACCCGCCACCCCGACCCGGCGCTACTCTTTGGAGCATCGCGGCCGGGCCGCTGGTCAACGTAGTGCTCCTGCCCATCCTGTTTGTAGCCGTTACGCTAGGCCGATCGGCGGGAATGCCGGCAACTGCGCCCGATCTCTACAAACTGCTGGACACGGTCTTCTGGATTAACGTGGGCCTGCTGATATTCAACATCATGCCCGTGTACCCGCTAGACGGCGGCCAGATTCTTCGCGCTTTGCTCTGGTTTGTACTGGGACGCGCCCGCAGTTTGATGGTGGCCACTATCCTCGGCTTGATCGGCGTGGCTGGTTTCATCGTTCTCGCCCTCTGGAGGCAAGACCTCTGGTTGGGAGCGATCGCCCTCTTCATGCTGATGAATTGCTGGGGCGGCCTGCAACACGCGCGGGCGTTGTTACGTTTTGCAAAAGTGCCGCGTCGCGACGGCTTCGCCTGCCCGACCTGTAAGGCAGCGCCACCGGTGGGAGAGTACTGGAAATGTGGAAAGTGCGGGCAGGCCTTCGACACGTTCCAAACCCGCGCCGTCTGTCCGCACTGCTCGACCCAGTTTGCCCAGACAAAGTGCCTGGACTGCGGAGCGCTGCATTCGATGAACGACTGGATGGTCGCCTCGCTCGCACCTTCGAACGTGTAGCGGAGCCCGCACGAACGACTCGGCTTCGCAAATGAGTCGGCATCTCGGGAGTTTGCTCTGCAGTTCGCCGAGCGTGCGAAGCTACGGAAACGGCAAGTCGCCCCCGATATCTCTAATTCCCGGAATAAATCTCTTTTATGCTTCTCATCAGCTTTTTCAATTGGCGGGTGCCCGTCTCTCGCGCTATCCTTCGGGTTCCAAAATCAGAGTGTTGAAACCAGCCATTTCAATGTCCCTGTAGTCGTGATGGTTTTTTGCTCAAATCATAAGGTTCTACGCGAAGGAGACTGAAGGACATCCATGCCCACCGAACTCCGCAATTTCCTGGCACTGTCGTACGACGAACTGGAAGAACTCAACCTCAAGGCGAAGGAGCAACGCAAGAACCGCGTCGCCCCTCACAAGGTCCAGGAGGACCGCCTCAAGTACCTGACCGACGAGAAGCGGATCAAGGCTGTGACCGTGCTCTTCAGCGATCTCGAAGGCCGGTTGCACATGCTCGACTACGACAAGAAGTTCCTGATCAACAGCTGGGACAACCTCACCTTCGACGGATCGTCCATCCGTGGTTTCACGGCGCAGCGCGAGAGCGATCTGCGACTGGGCATCGATTGGGGTGCGTTCTACTGGGCTCCGTCGGATGTCTTCGGTTCCGGCAAGGTGCTCGTCTTCGGCGAAGTCATCGACAAAGGCGGCACATCGTACGCTGGCGACATTCGTGGCGTGCTCAAGGGCTACGCCGCCGAGCTCTACAAGAAAAAAGGCTACACCCTCAACGCCGCCAACGAAATTGAAGGATTCCTCTTCAAAGGCCCCGACGCCGAGCGTCACTATCACGAAGCCGGCAAATTCGAATACGTAAACACCGGCGGCTACTATCACTCCCTGCCCGGCGATGCTCTCCGTACGTTTATCGACACGACCGCGGAAGTGCAGCGCGCGATGGCCTTCCAGAACGAAAAAGACCATCCCGAAGTTGCGCCCTCGCAGTTTGAAATCAACTACGGCTATGGTGAAGTCGTCGCCGCCGCCGACCAGATCCAACTCTACAAGCTGATTTGCCGGCAGGTCGCGACCCATATGGGACTGACCGCGTCCTTTCTGCCCAAGCCGGTGGTGGGCGTCAACGGCAGCGGCATGCACACCAACGTTTCCATCAGCGAAGGCGGCAAGAACTTGTTCTGGGACGCGAAGGGCGAAGAAAAACTCAGCAAGATGGGCTGGGCCTTCATCGATCGCATCCTCACGCATGGCAACGACATTTGCCTGCTGCTGAATCCCAGCGTGAACGCGTATCGCCGCCTCGATCCGCACTTCGAAGCGCCCAACCAGATCAAGGCATCCGCCGTGGATCGCGGCTCCATGATCCGCGTTCCGATCGGCAACGAGAAGAGCATGCGCGTCGAAGTTCGCTCCGTCGCGCCCGACGCAAATCCCTACATGGTGTTGTACTCGATCTTCAAAACCGGCCTCGACGGCGAGACCTCGAAGATCAAGAACCTGCGCCAAGCCGAGCGTTATTTGCCCGACAACATCTACGACGCTCTCGAAAACTTCCGCAAGTCGGAGTGGATCTCAACCATGCTCGGGGAAGACGTCAAGGGCCGGTACGCGGACCTGAAACAGGCTTCCGCCGATCGTTGCCCCCGCGCCTTGGGAACCTTCGTCAAAGCGCAGGAAGTCCAGTTCCACCACGAGGTCTACAACCAGTTCCTGTGGAACCTGTTTTAGACCGCTGCCAGCTCTGCCCAACGCCCCGGCCGAGACGCCGGGGCGTTTTTACGTTCCCGGACTATCAAGGTTGGCTCATATTTGTTCGATTCTGGTCTGTCCGATGTGTGCAGATTCCTGCACGGTCTTACCTCACCAAAATCCATGCTATAGTTTCCCCGCTTGGGTTAAGTGGGAGTCCTCACCGAAAGGAGCACGTCGTGCAAGAACAGAAGTCCACTCAGCAGCCAGCCTCTGCAGCGATTCGCACCGCCGCTTTGGCGATGCTTGCTTCCATCCTGATCCTGGGTGCGAGCGCGCTCTCCCAATCCCTTCCTGCGAGCCAGTACATTTCATTCGACGCACCCAACGCTGGGACCGGTCAGTACCAAGGCACCGGGCCAACTTCCATCAATCGCCAGGGATGGATCAGCGGCACGGTCGTTTACAGCACGGGCTTTGCTCACGGCTTCCTGCGCAAACCGAACGGCGCATTTATTGCTGTGAATCCGCCAAATTCGTCTCAGTCGTTTGTAGCCCAGATCAACGACTCCAATCTAACCGTTGGATCTTTTTATGGGACGAACGCGACCTACGGATTTCTTCGCGATGCGGCTGGCAATTACACGCAACTCGCTGTGGCGGGCTCCAACACCACTGTCGCTTCGGGGATCAGCTCAACCGGAGTCGTCGTCGGATTTGACTACGATTCCATCGGATCACATGGCTTTTTGTGGGACGCGAAGCACGGCTACACCGTATTTGATGTTCCCGGGTCCAAACCCGGCACGACCATTGCCCTCGCCATCAATGCGGTAGGGGCGGTCACCGGTTTCTATTACGACAATAGCGATTACTCTCACGGCTTCGTGCGCAGCCGGAACGGACATTTCACTACCTTCGAAGCCGTGTACGGAGGGAATCAGACGAATTCGGTTGCAATCAATGCCAACAGCCAGACCACCGGATGGGGCAACGATGGTTTGGGCGGCACTTATGGTTTCCTTCGCAATGTCGGCGGCGCGAGTTCCATTTTCGGCGTGGCGGGAGCGCCGGGAAGTGCGGCCACCGCCCTCAACGATAGTGGCGTTATCGTCGGCTACGATTTCTCGGACGCCGGAGGCAATGGATCGTTTGAGCGAGATCAGTCCGGCAACATCACACTGCTCACTCTGCCGTTTTCAAATACCGGGAACACGCCAACCGGCATCAACCAGATCGGCCAAATCATCGGCGATTACATCGACGCAGCCGGCGCGAGCCACGGCTGGGTGGGCGTACCGTAAGCGTTGCTCGCATCGGCGCATACGACATCGAAACACCGCCGCAAGTAGCGCCGGCACCCTCCCGGCTGTCGCGGGAGCCTGCCCTGAGCTTGCCGAAGCGTGAGTCTCGCCCGCGCCCCGATCGTTGACTCCCGTCCTGACAATCCCTAAGATGACAACCCGACGCAGATCTCAAGCTCAAACGAGGTTGATGAATTGTCGGAACTCCCAATCCCCCGCCCTCGACGCCGCAACCTGCTCCTCGTGATCGCCACGGACATCCATTTCTGGATTCCATTCGCGGTCCTCATCGGCGGACTCCTGCTTCTGAATCGACTCCTCTGACATGAAGGAAACAATCCTCGAATCCGAGCCGACACCGAGCGCACCGGCTCCGATGCATGCCACGCGCCTGCGCAGCCTGCAGGCCTTGGGCATCTTCTGCGGTTTCGCCGCCGGAGCCTGGCTGGGCGGCGCCGAAGCTCCCATCAAACTGGTCAACCCTGATATCTCTCCCATCACCGTCTCTCTCATCATGGTGTTCGGCGTCTTCCTCGCGCGCTGGAGCGTCCCTGCATTCATCCGCGGGACCTCGCACGTCCGCAACGACGTCCGCCAGGCGCCGCACCTGATCGTCTGGGCCGTGCTCGCAGGATGCATGTGGGCCGTCGCTAACACGCTAACGATTTACGCCATCCGCAACGTAGGCCTCAGCATCGCCTTTCCGATGTGGAATACGAATAGCCTGCTCGGCATCTTCTGGGGATTCCTGCTCTTCAACGAACTGCACTACGCCGGATGGAAGCGCTGGCTCGGCGTTCTAGGCGGCGCAGTCTGCATGTTCGGCGGCGCCACGCTGCTCGCCATAGCGTCGTCGCATCAGGCAGCGCCAGGCAAGGCCGCGCTGGGAATCTTCGCTGCACTCGGCGCCGGCATTCTCTGGGGAACAATGTACATCCCCTACCGCAAGGCCTATCTCACCGGCATGAATCCGCTCTCCTTCATTACATTTTTCACGGTGGGAGAGCTCGCCACCATGACCGTGCTGGCGGTGACCTATCGCGGAGCGACTCCGCTCTGGCGCGAACTCGTCGGCGCACGCGCGATTCTGTTCTGGCTGATGCTGGGCGGCTTCGTCTGGGTCCTCGGAGATTTGTTCCAGCAATACGCCACAAAATACGTCGGCATCAGCCGCGGCATCCCCCTCTCCAACACCAATCAGCTTTGGGGTTTGTTGTGGGGCGTCCTCGTCTTCCATGAACTGCGCGGCGGAGGCGAGACTGTCTACGCGCAAGTCGCGGGAGGATCGCTACTCACGGCATTCGGCGCAGTCGGGATTGCGTTGTCGTCGGCCACGGACCGCGAACACGCTTCCTGGCAAGATGCGGCCGAGCGCGAAGGCCAGCGCTATGGCGTGGAAGGCGAATACGTCCGCGCCGGTATGGAAGGCCGCGCACATGGAAGCACGGCAACTGGCCGAACGATCCTGGATTGGCTGCTGATTCTGGTCACGACGGGCCTGTTCGGCGTGCTCGCCGTGATGGCCAAGCTCCCGCACATCGACATTGCTCTGGGATGGGCCGTCGCACTCACCGTCGCGATGCTGGCCCTGCTGGCGACCTGCGGAATCGCACTTTGGCGCACAACCCGCTTCCGCTGAGTCAAACATACCTGCCAGCCATGTATCCAGTTGCAAGAAGTTCTAGACAGCCTTCCCCAAATCGCTAGAATGGCGAGGCACAAAAGGAAACGCCCCGATGAAACGCACTCTTTCTGCCATTTGCTTGTTTGTGTTCACGGCTGGCGCGGTGCGCGGCGCAGCGCAACTGCAGCAAGTGCATCCTTTCCGGGATGGCACGCCCGGCGTGACCGGCTATCGGTCCGAAGTGCTCGCCTTGGTCATGATTCAGGAAAATGAGTTCCTTCGACTCGCCGAGGCGTTCCCCGCCGAAAAATACACATGGCGTCCCGGACCGGGCGTGAAATCCGTCGCCGAGGCCTTCCTGCACGTCAGCGCGGCCAACTACAACATGTACAAACTGGTGGGCGCGCCTGTCCCCGCAGGGCTCGATGTGGCAGGAATGGAAAAATCCACCACGGACAAGGCGAAAGTCATCGCCACGCTGAAAGCTTCCTACGCCCACGCCAAGAAGGCAATCACCGACATGCCTGACGCCAACCTCGAGAAAACCATGGACTGGCAAGGCGGCACGATCACGCAGCGCGGTGTTCTTCTCTACATCATTCCCCACATCGCCGAGCATCTCGGACAAGCGATTGCCTACGCGCGCGTGAACGGCGTCGTTCCACCGTGGTCGGAAGACCCTCCGAACAAGAAATAGTGGTAACGACACTCCAACAAAAGACTCTCACCGTCTGAGTTCGATGCCGCTCTGATCCTCTGCGAAGGAAGCGCCGGCAGGAGGTTATATCCGCAGCACGAGCCTGAATTGTCATTGCGATATAAACAATTGGACAATCGTTAGTCTGCCTGATTCCTCACCGTCACCGCACGAGTTCGCCGGGTATGCTAGATTCAGATGCTTCATGGACCTCGCACCCACCATCTCTACCCAAGGCCTAACCCGCCGTTTTGGGGAACTCGTCGCCGTTGATGGCGTCAACCTGCGCGTCGCCCCCGGACAATTCTTCGGCTTCCTCGGCCCCAATGGCGCCGGAAAATCCACCACCATCAAAATGCTCACCGGACTGCTCGCGCCCAGTTCTGGACGAATCGAAATTCTCGGCATCGACCTCAACGCTCATCCCGTCGAAGTCAAACGCCAGATTGGGGTCGTGCCTGAAGGCATGGCGCTCTTCGGCCGCCTGACCGGCGCCGAGTTCCTCAGTTTCGCCGGACGCATGTACGGTCTCGACCGCACCACCGCGGCCAAGCGCGCCGCCGAGTTGCTCGACTTCATGCAACTCGCCGACCAGGCCAAGAAACTCGTCACCGATTATTCCCACGGCATGCAGAAAAAGCTCGCCCTCGCGGCCGCCGTGATCCACGGACCCAAGGTTCTATTCCTCGACGAACCATTCGAAGGCGTGGACGCGATCGCCGCCGGAACGCTGAAATCCATGTTGCAAGGCATGATTGCCCGCGGAGCGACGATTTTTCTCACGTCGCACGTACTCGAAATCGTAGAGCGCCTGTGCAGCCACGTCGCCATCATTTCTCAAGGACGGCTGGTAGCTCAAGGATCGCTCGAGGAACTGCGCGCCGGAGTCGAAGCCCAAACGCCCCCCGGATCAGGAGATGGCGCTCCACCTTCCGGCGAGAAGCTCACGCTGGAACAACTATTCCTGCGGATCGTCGGTGGAGAGCGCCGCGCTGAGCAAGAGCTCTCGTGGCTGGGATGAGAATAGAAACGCAGTCGGAATGACATCCACCCTCCACCGCCGCAGCCAGCTAACTGCCATCGCCAACCTCCGCTGGCACATGTTCGTCAATGGCCTGCGCAGCAAGCGCGGGAAAATGGAACTGGTCTCGCGCATCCTCGTCACCCTCGCCTTCTCCGTCGGCGGCTTGGGCGGCTTCAGTTTAGCTACCGGACTCTCCTGGTATTTTGCCTCGCAAAATAAAGCCGAATATCTGGCAGTGGTTTTTTGGCCGATCTTTTTCTTCTGGCAACTCTTCCCCGTGATGGCAACCGCCTTCACCAACAATCCCGACTCCGGCGAGTTGCTGCGTTTCCCGCTGACCTACCGTTCGTATTGTCTGATTCGGCTGGCCTACGGTCTTTTCGACCCCGCCAGCGCGCTCGGCTGCGTGGGTCTGCTCGGGATTCTGCTGGGCGTCACTGTCGCACGCCCTCTGCTATTCCCCTGGACACTGCTGGTCCTGCTGATCTATGCCCTCTTCAACCTCATCCTGATGCAGACGGTCTTCGCCTGGCTGGAGCGCTGGCTGGCGCAGCGCCGCACCCGCGAAATCATGGGCGTGCTTTTCATCCTCACGATGCTGAGTTTTCAATTGATCGGCCCAGCCATCGAACATTTCGGCAAAGGTCCGCATCCCGAACTGAGCCAGGCGACCCAAATCGCCGCGCAAGTTCAGGCTGTGCTGCCGCCGGGCCTTGCCGCCAATGCCATCGCGCAGACCTCCCATGCACAATTTCTGACCGGCTTCACTTCCCTGCTCTTCCTCTCTGCCCTGACGATGGCTATTGGATCTCTTCTGCACCTTCGACTACGTGCCCAGTTCCGTGGCGAGAATCTCAGCGAAGCCGCAGCGCGACCCACGGTCGCGCAAGTGCAGGGCCTGCAAGTGGGATGGAACATCCCCGGACTTTCGCAGTCCGTCGCAGCGGTGTTCGAGAAGGAAATGCGCTACCTTGCGCGCAGCGGACCCATGCTGCTCACCTTGATCATGCCGATCTTCATGCTCCTGATCTTTCGCCTGGGACCTTTGAACCCCATGAGGCACGCCGCCGGCCTCAGTCGCACGCCTGATATGGCCTTCCCCGGCGCGGCCGCCTACGCAATTCTTGTGCTCACGAATCTGGTCTTCAACAGTTTCGGTGGCGATGCCGCAGGCATTCAGTTCTTTTACGCATCCCCGGTAACCTTTCGTCAGATCGTGCTCGCGAAAAACCTTACGCACGCCAGCATCCTGGTCTTCAATACCGCGTTCGCGTGGATCGCCGTTTCCTATCTCTACGGCATCCCACACCTCGCTGTTTCCATCGCGACCGCGGCCGGACTTCTCTTTGCTGTGCCCTTGAACTTCGCCGCCGGAAACCTGCTGTCGATCTACTCCCCGAAAAAGCGTGATTTTGCGGCGTTCGGACGTCAGGCCGCCTCCCAGACCACGGTCCTGGCGAGCTTCGGCGCCCAGATCGTAATCGTCGGCCTGGGTGTCGCGGCTTTCGCGGTCGCGCGTTTCTACAACAATCTGTGGATTGCCACACTGATATTCCTGGTGCTCGCAGCCATCTCAATCCCGCTGTACGTTCTTGTTCTGAACCGCCTCGACGGCATCGCGCTGCAACGCCGCGAGACGCTGATTGCGGAACTGTGCCGCGCGTAGAAGTTCACAATCATGGAGTGTGAAATGGGACCGACGTGCCGGTCACAGTTTTCTCAGTCTTTTTCGGGTCGCGCCAGAAACCGGTAGCCTACGCCGCGCACAGTGAGCAGGTGCCGCGGATTGCCCGGATCGTCTTCGATATACCGCCGCAACCGCACGACGAAATTATCGATCGCGCGCGTATCGGTATCTTCGTGCAGCCCCCAAACCTCTTCGAGAATCTGCTTGCGGGAAACGACTTTGCCGTCGTTGCGTACCAGATGCCGCAGCAGATCCGACTCCATCAGCGTCAGATGAATCGTGCTCTCGCCGGACCGCAGTTCCAGTCCCCCAAAGTCGATCGTCTTCCCGCCAAAAGAAAATGTTCCGAAGTCTCCCACCCCGCCGTCACCCGACGTTTCGCTCGACTCCGCTCCCTGCCCTCCGCGCACCCACTGACTGCGCCGCAACAGTCCCTGCAACCTCGCCAGCAAGATCGAAAGATCAAACGGTTTTGCCAAATAATCGTCAGCCCCAGACGCAAACCCCTTCAGCACGTCCTCCGGACGTCCCCGCGCCGTCAGCATGAGCACCGGCACATAATTGCGGGCCGCGCGCAACTCCGACACGACACTGAACCCGTCTTTTCCGGGAAGCATGATGTCGAGCACCACCGCATCAAAACTCTCTTTCTTCCCGAGCAGACGATCAGTGGCCGACTCTCCGTCCCCCACCACTTCCGCCGCATACCCCTCGGCCTCCAGGTTGAAGCGCAGTCCCTGCGCCAGATGAGCTTCATCCTCCACCACCAGAACCCGGCTCATGCCGCCCACCTTGGCAACTCCAGCACGATCGTGGTCCCCTGCCCTTCCCCAGCGCTCTCCGCAAAAACCTTGCCGCCGTGCTTCTGCGCAATCGCCTTCACAATGAACAGGCCCAGTCCAGTCCCCTTCACGTGCGCGAGAGAGCGGTGCGTCACCCGATAAAAGCGCTTGAATATCTGCTTCATATCATCGGGAGGAATCCCCACCCCCTGATCCCGCACCCGCAGCACAATGCGCTTTTCATCCGGTGCCTCCAGCCGCACCCGTACGTCGACACTCTCTCCGGAATACTTAACGGCGTTGTCAAGTATGTTGATAACAGCCGTCCGCAAGTCTTCGGCACTGCCCCGAACCCGCAAGCCATTTCCGTTGCAAGACGCCTCCTCGTAGCGAATCGCCTCCGTCTGCAGGTGATGCCGCGCCCGGGTGGCGTCCATGCAGTCGCGCACCAGTTGGCCAACATCGACTTCCGCCTTGTCCCGTCCCGCTTTCTTGTCGCCTGCTCGCCCGGCGCGCAGCACCTGCTCCACCGTCTCTGTCAGCCGGTCGGTATCGCTCAGCATCAGCCGGTAAAACTCCTGCTTTTGCGTCTCCGGCAGTTCACGGCGCTGCAAGGTTTCCAAATGCAGCCGGATCGAAGCCACCGGCGTCTTCAATTCGTGAGTCACGGCATTAATGAAGCTGTCGTGCTGCTCACTACGCCGCAGCTCGCGCACCAGAAAAATCGTATTCACTACCATCCCCGCAATAATCAGCGCAAAAAAAATGATGCCGAAGACCAGCAGCACTCCCTCGCGCCAGTTGAGGATGATCCATCCGACGTTCAGGGCAATCGCCAGTGCCACCAGGCCAATGCCCAGGCAGAGAAAGAAAACGATCGTTCCGCGGCGGCTCGAGATACGCATGGAAGCTCCCCCCGATTTTACCGCGCTCGCGGCTGTGGTTTATCAGACCACAACGCAGGAGGTATCTATTGCGTCAGCAGAAGGCAGCTCGCAAGCCGGCATCAGAACGGAAACCGTATCGACAAAATAGGGATGTGGTGGGATGGAGCGAGGTTGTGGCGATTTCGAACCCGCCGCGAGGTTTTGATGAACCACAACCCATGGGGGCTCTCGACTGAGCCCGCCGCGGAAGCAATCAGAAGGTGAAACGCCCCCCGACTGTCGGAGCAAAGTTGTTGTTGTAGTTATAGGGGACGCCGGGGCCATGAGGAATGGCGATGGCCAGACCGCCGCTCACGTAGGAATACGCAATTCCGGCAAAACCGTCGAAACGCTTGGTGAAGTGATGATCCACATAGAGCGACCCCTCGTTGAGGGTGCCCGCGCAGGAAGCGCGGAAACTGGCGGGCGTGCAGGTCGACGGAACACGGAAGTCGTTCTGCCGCTGTTGATACCAGGAGAAAGTGATGTCGGTTTTGCTGCGGTAGGTGTACTTCGCACCCGTCCACCAGATGTTCACCAACTTTTCAGAATCAAGATTGTGGTCTTCGACCCCGCTCATGCTATAGCCGCCCTGGTCCGAGGCGCCCACGCCCAACGGGTTCGACGGGTTATTCTGCCAGATGTATTCGTAGCCGGCAAAAAACTTGACCGTGTCCAACGTATATTTGGCCGCAACCATAACTGCGTTGTTGTCGGTCACAATGCCATATACCGTATTGTTCGGGTCGATCAGATTGACCCCGCCGGTGATGGGGTTGGTATTGATGCTGTCCGTGGTCGACTGATAGGACGCCGTCAGACTCTGAGGTCCCAGCAAAGGGTTCAATACGCTGATCGCCTGGTTGTAATGTTGGAAGACGACGTCGGCGGAGAACTTGCCGTAGTCTCCGCCGAGGTCGAATCCATAGGCGTTGTTATGCGCCGCTTCCGGCGTACAGGTGGCGGCAGTCCAGGTTGCGGAGGCCGAGTAGCAGCCGCCAGAACCATCGGCGAATTTATACATCGCGCCGAAATGGACCGGGCCATAGGTGAGGCGATACTTCAGGGCGTCGTCCCAACGGCTGTCCTCGGTGTCGCCGCCGCCGGCCATCGTGCCGTTATACCCGATGTACGAAAAGGCATAGCCGCCGCCGGCCGGATCGTAAACGAGCATCACATCGGTACCGAGAGCGCGCTGACGACCGAAGGTGAGCGTGCCGAGATACGCGGACGATATACCGGCATAGTATTCGTCATTGAAGGGTTGGCCCGCGCGCGCGCCGTCGATGGCTTCCGAATAGCTGCTCCTGGGAAGGCCGTTGTTGACGGTGTCGGTGGCTGACGCGTTGGCGAGCAGGCCGGACTGCGGATTGATGCCAGTTGAAGCGTTGAACACAACGGACCAGCCAGGCAGAAACTCTTCCTTGCCCCTGATGCCCAGACCCGTCTGCGACAGGTTGTTCGGTGCGATGAGGAATCGATGTTGATAGCCGTTTCGGTTCACCAGAGATTCGCCTTCATAGTTATAGCCGTTTTCCGGTAAGCCGTGGCTGACCCAGCCGACGCCGACGTCATACGCACCGTACAGCGTGATGCCGTGCCAGGTCAGCGTGCAATCGGTGGTGGCGAACTCGTGGCCGCTCGCGCAGGCGTCGGGGGTGCTCCGCTGCATCTTAATGTCGACCGTGGCGTCCTGGCCAACCGCCAAGCTGATTCCCGTGCGCGTTTCATCGGCGAACCCTTGTTTTGCCGCTCGAATCTCGAAGCGCCCCAGAGGCAGGCCGGACGCCTGATAGTGCCCCCCGCCGTCGGTTGTGATCTTGCGCGTTGCACCTGTATCGACGTTCTTGACTGTCACCGCGACATCGCGAAGGGCTGCGCCGGTTTGGTCCGTCACCACGCCGGACAGGCTCGCTCCCGTTTGGGCCGCCGACACGGTCGACAGAAACCACAGCACCATCAAGGCAAACACCAGACCAACGTGTCGCATCCCCACCCCCAAGATCAAGATCGATTCAAGAAGTGTGCAGTGTACATGAACTACAGCTCGCATGTCTAAACCGATACAGTTTAATTCGCTTTTATTAGCCTTGCCCTTGTTTTTATACAAACCGCCGGATTGACCCCACACCGTACTAGCGATAGGATTTCATTCCGATGCCCACGAAACAGCAGTCCGAGCGGAACACTGACGATTTGCTACAGCTGCGGGATGCGGCTTTGCAGTTGGGGATCAGCTTCCCCACCATCAAGCAGTGGATCTACAAGAACAAGCTGCGCAGCGTCCGCACGGCCGGAGGTCACCACCGGATTCCGCAGAGCGAGGTGGACAAACTCCTCTTCCGAACCCGGGGAAGATCCGAACGAGAGAGGCAGGACGTTATCCGCCGGGTCAGCGGACGCAATCAATTAGTCGGACGCATTGATTCCGTGCGCATCAGCGGCCTCATGGCAGAGGTCAAGATTTCCATCGGCGGCCAGCAGATTACGTCGATCATCACCGCAACGTCCGCGCGCGAAATGCGATTAAAAAAGGGACAGACCGCAGCCGCCCTGATCAAAGCCACCGAAGTGATGATCATCCGCGTGTGAGGAACAGCGTGTAAGAAACGAAGGCGTCGACCGTGATCCTTTTGGGTGGCGCTTTTGGCAGCGCTTTTGGGTTGCACTTTCGGGTAGCGCTTTTGGGTGGCGCAGCGCTTTCAGCGCTGCGATAAAGCTGCCCTTTTTTTTGATCGCTTTAGCGTCCGAGGTACCTGATCGAGTTTCAGCTATCGTTTCAGGCACCACGCTTCAACGAGAGCCTTCCAAAGAAAAAGCCCCGGCCAAAGCCAGGGCTTATTCCTACAAACTGAATCGAACCGCTTAGTCGCCCGCCGCGACCGAAGCTTCCGGCATCGCCGCAGTGATCAGGCGCCCATTGGGCGTCGGCACCAGACCACGCTCGACTTCGTCCAACTTCACCCGCTTGATGTCCCAAGCCAAGCCGAGAGTCTTCAGCGCCCAAATGCCGTACCAGTTCATGTCGACTTCATACCACCTGAATCCATGCTGCGCCGCCGTCGGATGCGCATGATGATTATTGTGCCAGCCTTCGCCAAACGTCAGAAGTGCCACCCACCAGCTGTTGGTCGAAAGATCGCGAGTCGCGAAGCGCCGCGAGCCCCAGGAGTGCGTCGCCGAATTTACCAGCCACGTGGCGTGCAACCCAACTACGGTGCGCACGAAGATGCCCCACATCAGGAAAGGTAGTCCTCCAATGGCGAACAAAATCACGCCCAGCACAATCATGGGAACGTAATGATATTTCGTAATCCAGACGTGGAATTTATCTTTGGCGAGGTCGGGAACGTAGCGCGCCAGCGTGGTCGTGTCATGGTGCATCGACTTGCCCATGAGAATCCATCCCATGTGCGCCCACCACTTGCCGTCGATTGGCGAATGCGGATCGCCTTCCAGATCGGAATACTGGTGATGAATACGATGCGTGGCCACCCAGAAAATCGGCCCGCCTTCCAGCGCGAGCGTGGCGCACACGGTCAGGAAATATTCCACCCACTTCGGAGTCTTAAATCCGCGGTGCGTCAGCAGGCGGTGATAGCTCATCCCAATGCCGAGGCTGCCCGACACCCACCACAAAAACATCGCGACAAACAACGCCTTCCACGTGAAAAAGAAAAGTGCGGCGATGGCGCCAACGTGAAACGCGGCCATGAAGGCCGCCGTAATCCAGTTCACTTCACCTTTTTCCGCTTGCCTTTTTTCAAGATCTTGCAGTTCCATATCCAAGGAAGGTCCCCGTTTCGTGGTCGTTTGAATTCCGTCAACCCCACTGCTAACGTACCAAGGGGACTGGTAGGCTGACTGTAATACTTGTGTAATAACGGTTTTTTAGGGATTACGCCGGTAACGAACCAGTACCTTCAGACCCTGATTTAGAGCCAGTTTTTGGCCCTGTATTTCTCAAGTCCGGCCTTCGTCAGTTCGCTGAGTTCCGCAAATAGCGCCTCATCTGGCGCGCGAAAGTTGAAGCACGACTTCCCTTGCATGCGTTTCTTGAGATCGGCAGAAAGAGTCTTGGTCAGTTCTGGACATGCATACAGCGGCATCAGGTGATAGCTGACGTAGCCTTTGAACATCATGACTGCCCCAAAGAACATGGGGCCGCCCTTCCAACTCTTGGCCTTGGTGACCAGATAGTATTTTCGCGGCTCGTCCGCGGTCGCCCGCAACTCAGGCTCGCAAGCGGCCATGATCTTTTTCAGGCCGCGGAACACGGCCGCAAAGTCAGGAGGAGGAGAGGATAAGGCCTTAGCCCTGGGTTTGGCCTTCGGTTTCGCGCCGGCTTTCTTTGCGGAGCTCTTTTCTTCCACGAAAACGAACCTACGCCGCCTTCCCCTTCACCTGCACACCTGCCCATTTTTCCAGCAGCATCAGCGTGGCGGCATAATCGAGGTCCCGGTTCCCTTCTTCCGACGCCATCTCGTAAATCTCCTCCACCGTTTCCAGCGCCGGCAGCTTCACCCGGGCCTCCTTCGCAGCCTCCAGCGTCAGCCGGATATCCTTATGCATCAGCCGCAGCGGAAAATTCGGTGTGAAGTCGCGCTGCAGAATAAACGGCCCTTTGTAGTCCACCACGCCCGACCGCACCATCGTGGCTTCAATCAGCGACAGCAGTTGTTGCGGGTCGACGCCGAGTTTGGTCGCTAGTGTCAGCGCTTCCGCGAATCCTTCAAAAATCAGCGCGATCTGCAGGTTCATCGCCAGCTTTGTGGCCTGTCCCTTGCCCGTCTCGCCCATGCGGAAAATCTTCTTCCCCATCGCGGCGAACAACGGCTTGAGCCGCTCCACCGGAGCCTCGCTTCCTCCGACAATGAACACCAGCGTTCCGTCCCGCGCCCCGATCTTCGACCCCGTCATCGGCGCATCCACCCAAGTCACGCCTTTTATTCCCACGCGATCTGCGAACTTCACCGTGGCCGACGGAGAAATCGTGCTCGAGTCCGCAATGATCATGCCTTCTGTGAGCGCCGCCGTCACACCATCCACGCCAAAGATCACGCGCTCGACCGCGTCCGTGTCGGAAACGCACAGCCACACCACTTCCGCGCCCTGCGCCGCTGCCGCTGGAGTCGGAGCGACCCCGGCTCCCTCCACGAGTTTGCCCGGCGTGCGGTTCCACACGGTAACCTCATGTCCCGCCTTGACTAGATTCGTTGCCATCGCGTGACCCATGATTCCCAACCCGACAAATGCAACTCGCATGAGAACTTCTCCTTGGTTCGAACGAACCGCGCAAAAAGGAACGTTTTCGGATTAGATATGACCAGCGCGATCAAGGTCAAGCAATCCCCTGAGAATGATGGAGTGATTCTTCACCGCACCCTGAAACGTGCGGGCAGGCACGACCCAATGCAGTGTGAAAATTCCTTCACATCGACACCACCTCAACTATCGGGTATAGTGCCCGCATGGATTTCGCCCTCGCTGGCGACAGTCCATCGATCCCCTGCGAACCATTGAATCTCCGCACACAAGGACATTTCTGATGAACTCGTCACGACCCGGCTTTTTTTGTGGACGAACCGCGTTCGCCCTGTCGACTCTGGCTGTTACTCTCACACTCGCTCTACCCTCTGCCGCCCAAACCTCGCTGGCCAGAATCAGCGTCGACAACCTCACCAACACCGACAGTGTTCACAAAACCGAAGTCGAGCCCGACACCTTCGCCTGGGGCAATACCATCGTCAGCGCCTTCCATGTAGCCCGCCGGCCGGGCAGCATCGGCTGGGGCAGCGGCGATGTTGGCTACTCCACCTCCACCGACGGCGGCAAGACCTGGCACTACGGCGATCTCCCCGGCCTCACCATCAACTACAAAGCGGGAACCTATGGCGCAGCCGCCGATCCCTCTGTCGCCTACGACGCCAAGCACGGGCAATGGCTCATCTCCACGTTGCCTCTGGCAGGCCTCAACTCCGGCTCCGGCAAAATCGGGGACGTCGCTGTCAGCCGGTCCACCACCGGCCTCAGCTGGGGCAATCCCATCATCATCGACAAGACCCACCTTGATGACAAGAACTGGACCGTCTGCGACAACACCGCAACCAGTCCTTACTATGGCAATTGCTATACCGAGTGGGATCAAGCCTACGGCTCCGGTGACGTGCTGATGAGCGTTTCGAGCGACGGCGGATTAACCTGGGGTCCGGGCCTCGCTTCTTCCGATCGCGCCGGCGGCCTCGGCGGCGAACCTGTCGTGCAACCGAACGGCACGGTCATCGTCCCCTTCGAGGGCGGAGGCATCGACGTATTCAGTTCCAGCAACGGCGGCGCAAGCTGGGGCAAGAGCCAGGCCATCGCCAGCATCCAAAGCCACTTCGTTGCCGCCGGATTGCGCAATCCCAACCTGCCCTCCGCCAGCATCGACGGAGCCGGCAACGTCTATGTCGTGTGGTCCGATTGCCGCTTCCGTACCGGATGCGCTTCCAACGACATCGTGATGAGTTCCTCTGCCGACGGCAAGACCTGGAGCGCGGTCACTCGCATTCCCATCGATGCCACTACCAGCACGGTCGATCACTTCATTCCGGGCATCGGAGTCGATCCCACCACCTCCGGCGCCAACGCCCACCTCACCATCGTTTACTACTACTATCCGACCGCGAAGTGCACCACCAGCACTTGCAAGTTGGATGTCGGCTTCACCACCTCAACCGACGGTGGCACGACCTGGACGGCCGGTGCGAAAATCGCTGGACCGATGAATGTAGCCTGGCTCCCCAACTCCGACAACGGACCCATGGTTGCCGACTACATCGGCGTCTCCTACGTCAACGGCAGTCCGTTCGGAGTCTTTCCCGTCGCCCAGGCTCTGAGTGGCACCACTTATAGCGAATCAATGTACACCACCAAGGCACCATTGCCGCTTTCCTACGACGCTCCCCGGTTCAGTTCCGTCAACGACCATCCGGTGCCGGGTGCAAAGTCCGATCACAAAATGAAGTTCTTCTACGACGACGAAGGCCATCGCGAAATTCCGCGCTCGCGCTGGATCACAACCACCGAACCTCAGTAGCGACTCGTGTGGGTCAAGCTTGTGTGGGTACGGGTCTTTGACCCGGGCAGGCCGAGCAAAGCTCGGCTGGCTGTTGGCTAACACCCTTCACACCGACCGCTTGGCAAACGAAAACCGCCAGCACTCCGCTGGCGGTTTTCTATTTCTTGAGCGCATCGAAACGCCACATTACCGCCGTTACCAGCACGAAAACTAAATAGCAGCCTCCCCGACCTCGACTTCATCTAACATTGCTAGCGGGAATTGAATCCCCCGCATCGCTTTTATTACTCTGCTCTCACGGCGATGCGGATTAGTATGGAGAGGCTGAGGCTGCTTCCGGTCAATCCCCCGGGCTCTGTAGCAGGATGATTAAGCAAACACTTCGCAATCCGGCCCTTCGTAAACGCGCCACGCAGTTTGGACGTTTGGTGCGCCACTCCGCCGTCACTCCGCGCTCCGGTCAGACCCACAAACCACGCCTCGCCACCAACGGAGAACTCGGCGTCACCTTCATTGGTCACGCTAGTTTCTTTGTGCAAATCGGCGGGCAAAGTGTCGTCATCGATCCGAACTTCGCGCGCTGGCTGTTCGTGCTGAAGCGCCTGCGCCGTCCCGGACTCCACATCGCTGATTTGCCGGCGATCGACGCGGTACTCGTGACGCACGCCCACTTCGATCATCTGCATCGACCATCCCTGCGCGCACTCGTGCAGAATAACCTGCGGACGCGCGGCGTGGCACCGTCCATTATCATTCCCACGCATGTTTCCGATCTGGTCTCCGATCTCGGCTTTTCCGAGATCATCGAACTCGACTGGTGGAAGACGTCGCGCCTCGGCAACCTGTCTATAACCCATGTGCCTTCGCGCCACTGGGGCGCTCGTATTCTCAAGGACTCGCATCGCGGTTACGGCGGCTATGTTCTGAAGTCTGGCAAGCATTCGGTCTACCATGCCGGCGACACTGCGTACTTCGCGGGCTTCAGCGAGATCGGACGCCGCCTCGCCCCCGAACTCGCGCTGCTCCCCATCGGCGCCTACAACCCGCCGCAGTTCCGCAATGTACACACGAATCCTGCGGACGCCATGCGCGCTTTCCTCGATCTCAAGTCCCGCTGGATGGTTCCCATGCACTACGGCACCTTCCGCCTCTCCCACGAACCCGTCGACGAACCGCTACAGTTACTCGACGAGGAAGCCCGCGCTAACGGCACCAAAGATCGAGTAGTCGTAATGGAAGAAGGCGTGACCCGGTTCTTCTAGACACGCCTCAGATGTTCTGTTGCCACCGACATATTCCATCGTTAGTTTTGACAATCAGGCCTGGCATTTTGGTATAGACTGCCTTCCGCGAATCCCCGCCTAGGAGACCCATATGTCTGTAAAACCCATCCCCGATGGATATCACACTCTCACACCATTTCTCACAGTCCGTGACGCAATCCGCGCCATCGAATTCTACAAACAAGCGTTCGGCGCGCAGGAACGGGGCGTCATGAAAGGCCCGGACGGCAAAGTCATGCACGCCGAATTGAAGATTGGCGACTCGATCATCATGCTGAGCGACGAGTTCCCTGAGTTCGGAGCACTGTCCCCACAGAGTAGCGGAGGCGCTGGCATGGGGCTGCACATCTACGTCGACGGCGTCGATGCCGCCTTCGACCGCGCCGTGAACGCTGGCGCGCAGGTTGAAATGCCCGTCACCGACCAGTTCTGGGGAGACCGCTACGGCAAGCTCAAGGACCCCTTCGGCCACAAATGGTCGATCGCCACGCACACCAAAGACCTGTCCATGGATGAAATGACGCGCGGCATGGACGAAGCCATGGAGAAGATGCAGAAGACCGCGTAGGACAAACCCTTCGCGACTGTCATCCTGAGCGAAGCGAAGGACCTATGCAGTTCGCCCGCGCATGGGTCCTTCCTATTTAGCTGGGCTTCTTTGCCTTTGCGTACCATCTTCGCATCCGGGTCCGTCTTCGATGCGTGCGTCTGGTTCGACCGCTTCTCCCCGTGGAAGTCCACCGTCGCATTGCCAGGATCGTCCGGCGGAACGGCGTTCTTGCCATCCTTGCGCTGATAACTCTTCACACTCGCCCACGCTTCCAGAAGCGTTCCATCCATGGTGAAGTGCCCGTCCGAGAGCAGACTCCGCTCCCGCGCCTGCTGGAGCACAGCTTCGAAGAAGGCTTCGGCAATGTCCCCATCGAGCCAGCGCTCGCGGTTTTTCGTGAACACGGTCACCTCCCAAATGCCGTCATCCATATTCAAGCCCACGAACCAGCGGAACAGCAGGTTGTAGTCGACTTGTTCCATCAACATGCAAGCGCTGTACTCGGTGCGCAGCGAACAACTGGGAGCGCCGGCAACAACTTCTCCGGCGCAATCGACGGCCGCCCCGTTTTCGCGTACAGCTTGTGAAACCGTGGTTGCAATTCTCTTAATGCCTCATCGGTCATGACACGAAGAGGACGCAAGGGGTGGTCTTGCGGAACTCGGTGTTCGGGGCTGACGTAGCAGGAACACATCCAACTGTTGTTCGTCTTTTCCGCGCATGCCTTCTTCTTATCAGGTGGCGTTGTGGAAACGAGAGAGTTTCTGATACTGAACTGAGATACCCTTGGACAGCAGTGGCGTTCTTGAGCGGATGCGAAGACTCGAATCGCCCACTGCTTGGAGACCTTGCATGAAGAAGCCCGAAAAGCAGCAGCTCTGGCTGGCCGTAAGTTGCCTCGCGTGCGTCATCCTAGCCCTGCGCAACACAAACGGTCTTGAACGCACGGAATTTAGCGGAGGGCGGCTTACCGGTCCCTTGCTGTCGATGACCGACATCGGGACCGTTCTGTTTGTGCTTGCTCTTATCGTGACATTTCTCTACCCACGAGTTGCTGGGGTAATTGGGCTCGCGTCATCCCTGCTCTGTTTGCCGCTTTATCTCTATTTCATAGCCCCAGTCCCCTTCAACCAGATATTCGGCCTTGGGCATGAGTTCAAGGTTCGACCGACTGGGGGTATCCACTGGGACGGATGGGCGCTAGCAGGAGTGCTCACCCTCGCGGTTACCGCGTATTTCTGCTTGCGCGGTTTCGCGAAAGGCGGTCGGGCGCGACTCCCGGCCCCAGGATAGCAGCAGTCCTTCAAATCGACTTTTTCCACATCCTGTTAGAAAGCCAATCAGTACGCAAGCAGTATTCGCAAGTCGCGCAGGTTGTTGCCCGTTGGCCCAGTCTCGATTGAATCTCCCAGCGCTTTGAAGAACGGGTACGCATCAAACTCGCCCAGCGCAGCGCGGGCATCTACTCCTTGTCCTCGCGCTCGATCCATAGTCGTGCCATCCACAACCGCTCCGGCCGCGGAACTATTTCCATCGACTCCATCCGTTCCTGCGCTGAGCACGGTGATGTTCTCGCCGGCAATCTTCTCCGCGCACGCCAATGCAAATTGCTGGTTGCGCCCACCAACTCCGCCGTTCGTGACCTTCACCGTCACTTCGCCCCCCGAAATCAGACACACCGGTGAGAATTGCTTTCTCAGTCCGCGCAATCGATTCAGCAAGTAATCCGCGGCCTTCTCGTAGTCCCAATCGTCGCAGGAATTATCCACGTATACGATGAAGCCCGCACGCTCCGCCGCGACACTGGCCTCTTCAATCGCCGTCTGGTTGGAAAGCACAGGCCACCAGCGGGCGCAATGAAATGCCGGATCGTCCGACTTCGGCGTCTCATCGAAAGCGTGGTGCTCGAACAGTTCTCGCGTGGAGGACGGAAATTGTTTCAACAGCTCGTATTTCTCGGCAATACGGTAGCAATCTTCGACAGTCGTAGAATCGGGCATGGTCGGACCCGACGCGAGCGCGTCGGGCGTGCTGTCAGGAACATCCGACACCAACAGCGAAACCTGCTGCGCAGGGAATGCAGCCTGCGCCAGTCGTCCGCCTTTGACCGCGGATAGATGTTTCCGCACGGCATTGATCTCGGCGATGGGCGCTCCGGAATGCACCAGCGCGCGATAGGTCACGATGAGATCGTCGAGTGACACCTCGTCGTCGATGGGCTTCTCGACGATCGACGATCCTCCGCCGCTCAGCAGGAAGATTACGAGCGCCGAAGCTGGCTGCGCTTCCAGCATCCGCAGGATCGCTCCCGCCGCCTGAATGGAGTCGGCATTCGGCGTCGGATGGCCGCCGCGAAAGTACCGGAACCCGTAAACCTGCGTCGCAGACTCGGTGGAACTGGCAACGATCCCTTCAAGCGAGGATCCAACCTGATCGGCCAGGGCCTCAACCATCGTATGACCGGCTTTGCCGAGGGACACTACCAGCACGCGGGAATAGGAGTGCAGGTCGTAAAGATCCTCGCGGACACGCAGTATTCCGCGCTCGCAATGCACATGCCGCGCAAAGCCTTTTGCGATCGAGGCTTCCGCCAAAGCATGCCGGAAGATGTCGCGCGCGCGCTGGCGCATCTGGCTGAACTCTGGGGCCGAATCCGACATGGGCAAGATTATAAAGACCGCCAACCGATCTCAGCTGTCAGCGATCAGCTTAGATCCTCGTCCGCGCTAGAATCGGCAGCCGCGCAGTCCTGGTTTAGCTGACGGCTGAAGGCTGAGAGCTGACAGCTTCTTTCGCCCACGATTCAATCGCGTCCCGCAATTCGCGCAGGCGTCCTTCGAAGAAATGATCCGCGCCTTCGATCAATACCAGCTTCTTCGGTTCAGGGACCGACGCGACCAGCGCTTCCAGCTTAGCTCGCGGACCGAATTGATCGCGAGCGCCGCTGACAAACAACTTGGGCTTCACGCACTGCTGCAGGAAGTCCAGCGCATACACGCGCGGTTCTTCCGTAGCCTCTGCAACGGGAACCACCGGCGTTCCGACGCCGATCACGTCTCGAACCCGCGCATCGGAACAAGCTGCCCTTAGTCCGACGGCGGCGCCAAAGGAGAATCCCGCAAACAGCAACGGCAGATGATACTCGGCGTCGAGCCAGTCGAGCGCGGCGCGAACATCATCGACTTCGCCGTTCCCCTGATCGTGCTCGCCCTGGCTTAATCCCGCTCCGCGGAAGTTGAAACGCAACACGGGAAAGCCGAAACTGTTCAACGCCTTCATGGTGTGAAAGACGACCTTGTTGTGCAGCGTTCCCCCGAACAGAGGGTGCGGATGACAAACCAGTGCAGCATGCGTGGCGTGGTCCGCTCCGGCATTGAGCAGCGCTTCCAGGCGTCCAGCAGGACCGTCCAGGAACAGCGAACGAATCGACGAGCTCGGATCAGTCACGTTTCCAGATTACCAAAGCTTCGTGAGAAAGAAGGATCGCGTCTGAGGTTCTGAGCTCCGAGGTCGATTTGCTCTCTGCTATTCTCTCCTCCATGGACGCAGTTACTCTGACGCGACAACTCGTGGACATCGAGTCCATTTCCGGCAACGAAGCAGCGGTTGGGAACTATCTTTACGGAGAACTTTGCCGTCTCGGCTATCAGACCAAGAAGATGCCGGTTGAGGGCGATCGCTTCAACGTGTATGCGACGTCGGAGGAGCATCCCCACCCTGCGATGGTGTTTTCCACGCACATGGATACGGTTCCTCCATTCATTCCGTCGTCGGAAGATGCGGGACGGATTTACGGACGGGGATCTTGCGATGCCAAGGGCATCATCGCCGCGCAAATCGCGGCTGCGGAGCGCTTGCGACAACAGAACATTCATATTGGGCTGCTGTTTGTGGTGGGAGAAGAGCGCGATAGCCTGGGCGCGCAGGTAGCGAATGAATATGCGGCGCGCAGTCAGAACCCGCGATGCCGATTTCTAGTGAACGGAGAGCCGACCGAGAACCGCATTGCGCTGGCGTCGAAAGGGACGCTGCGCGTGGAGGTGACCGCGACGGGACGCATGGCGCATTCGGCATATCCAGAACTGGGAGAGTCGGCGATTGACAAGCTGATTCCAGCGCTCACCAGGTTGCGCGCGATGCCATTGCCTTCCGATCCGGAGATTGGTCCGTGCACCCTGAACATTGGGCTGATTGAAGGCGGACGCGCGCCGAACGTGATTCCCGATTATGCCCACGCGGATCTTCTTTACCGGCTGGTTGGTCCATCGGATGAGTTGCGGCGCCAGATTATCGCGACTGCGGGCAATTCGGTGCAGGTGACGTTTCCGCTGGAGCTTCCCTTTCTCCGTCTGCGCACCGTGGAAGGATTGCCGACGATGATCGCGGCCTTTACCACCGACATTCCCAAGCTGACAAACTGGGGCGAGCCTTTGCTGCTCGGTCCGGGATCGATTCACGTCGCGCACACCGACGGAGAGTACATCGAGAAGAAACAACTGGCGGACTCGATTGGTATGTACTGCAGCATCGCGAAACAAATCCTGGACTAAGTCTTCCGCATCCGAAATCCCTCAGCCGCTGCGTGGAATCCCCCGCTCTGTGACACCGGGCGAGCGCGCTTGTGAAGTCTGACTACGGTTTGGTGGGGCTGATCGGGTCGTCGTTCTTGCAAAGAAGGCCCAAGCAGGTTATTACACCAACTCCCGCTATGCCAGCGCCGATGACCCATGGCGAGTTCATGAGTGCGCCTCGTCCCGCAATCGCGCTCGGAGTCTCGAGATAGCCCGCTCCACACTTCTCTTCCCGCGACTTCTGCTCGCCTTCACGCACTAGGGCGCGGTTGGAGTGAGTGGGTTGTTTGGCCTGCTGGGGGTTGCGAGAATTGGCGTCAAGGTACACGTCGTTCTTGAGCGCTGATACGGTGACCTTCCCGTCGATGTCGACAACATCATAGTGAGTCCATTCGGCGTCGTGCACGGGGGTGACCATCACGCAACCCGCCCTCACTCTGAGTCCGCGAGAGGTATTCACCGACAGGCTTCCGTGTTCGAGGACGAGTTCGTTGCCTTCAAACTGGAGCATGGTCTCGGGATTGATGTCGGCAGTCGAACCACTGGACTCGATGCGGGCAGCGGAATCCTTCTGCGTTTCAACGAGGTCGTCAGAGAACAGGGCGGTGGAAGGCTGGGCTGGATTCTTATTGACGAGGACTCCAACGCCATTGCTGCGCAACATTGCAGCCGCGGTGTCCTGCGCCAGCAGCGACACGGGCAGAATTGCGATCATGAGGAGGCAAACGAGATGTCGCCATCTGGACAAAAATACGCCCCGCAATTTGCCGCACGAACGACTACTACCAGCTTAACTTGCGGCTCTGGGCGCGGGTATTGGCTCGCGTGGTGCCACGACAATGGGTGGACCAGCATTGGCAAGACCGTGGTTTAGACGCGGGCGAAATCGATATATCCCCTTTGCACGTCGGTGCGAATGAGTTTCACGCGTAACTTGTCGCCCACATCGAGTCCCTGCTCGCCCTGGGCCAAGAGGCCCTCGATGTGAGGTTGCATCACGCGAACGAAGGTTCCGTGCTCGGTCGCGCCAGTGACCATGGCGTCGAAGACCTCGCCAATCCTGTGTTGCATCGCGACGGCGGCGAGCCGTTTGGACATTTCGCGCTCGACTTTCTTGGCGGCGTCTTCCTTTTGGGTGCAGTTGGCGGCGATGGCTGTCAGTTCGTTATCGGAGTAAGGATTACTCTGGCCAGCCAGCAGAGCCTTGATCAGGCGCTGGGTGACGACGTCGGCGAAACGCCGGTTGGGCGCGGTGGAGTGCGTGTAGTCCTGAACCGCGAGGCCGAAGTGTCCGGGAGCAACGTCACCGGCGCGTTCGAGGACGTATTCTCCTGGACCAATCAGCTTAATCACCGACAAAGAGAGATCGGCGAAGTGATCCGGATCGGCTGCTTTTCGGCGAAGCAGGAAGTCGTTCAGCGCCTTGGAATCCGGCTGCGCGGGCAGTTTCTCGTTTTTGGTAGCGGCGAGTTGGACGATGCGGTCCCAGCGCTCGGGGGTGCGAACGATCCTACGCAGAGATGAGACCTTCTCGAGCAGTCGAGCCACAACACCGTTGGCGGCAACCATGAAGTCTTCGATGAGCTCTGTCGCGTGGTTCTTTTGCTGTTTCACGACGTCGATGACTTGATCGTTCAGCATCAGCGGTTGCACTTCGTCGGACTGCAGGGTGAGCGCGCCGTGCTGGAAGCGCTGATCTTTCAGCTTCTGCGCGACCTCATCCTGCAGTTTCAGTTGCGCTTGTAGATCGCTGGATGCGGCGACCTTCGGGGGCGCTGCGGACTTCCCTTCCAGCCACGCGCCTACCGAGTTGTATTGCAGTTGCGCTTTGTTGCGAACCACGGCGCGATAGACACTTGGCGCATTCACGGTTCCGCTGGAATCCACTACGAACTCAATCACGACGCTGAGGCAATCCTGGTTCTCAAGGAGAGAGGTTTTGCCGGTGGAAAGTTCTTCGGGCAGCATGGGGAAATTGCGGACGCCAGCGTAGACGGTAGTCGTTTCGCGCGCGGCGTGCTGATCGATCGCGGTCTGCTTGGGGACGAATGTATCGACGTCCGCAATGCCGACCATGATCTTCACGTCGCCATTCGAGGCGCGTTCGGCGACTTCAATCTGGTCGAGGTCGCGCGAAGTGTCGTTGTCGATGGAGGACCACAGCAGATTCCGCAGGTCGCGAATATCGCCATTGGCGGCGATTTGCGGCGGGTGAGCTTTCAGGTCGGCCAGTTGCTGCGCGACCTGAGGAGGAAAGTCCGGCTCGAAGCCGCGTTGCTGCATGACTTGCTTTGCGATGGCTTGCAGGTCGAGATGAGAGGGATTGTTACCGTTCATGAACTCCCCGTGAGGAACGAGATGGATTCAGGCTAACACGCAAGGCAGAGACACGACATGCGGGGACGGCTGCGCCTCAGGTGGATCACATTTTTTTTGCGCCCGGGTGTCAAGGTATTGATTTCATTACGGTTACGGGATGCAGATAGCCCACTGGCTTGGCAAAATATTGTATCGAAAGGACTTAGGTCTAAAATATTGCAAAATAAGGGGTTAGCGAAACAGCTTGCGCTGACAGCCGCGCCCGGAGTGGTTGGGACTTGGGTGCACGATTCCATTGTGCGCTTTCTATTCCCTCGGTCAAGGTTGGATGTCACAGGTCTGGGCTGTGGAAGAAAGTCAACATCCCCACCCTAACGTCGCAGAAAACGCGACGTTAGGATGGGCCACCCAGCGGACATGGCTGGTTTAGGCGATCTGGCTAGCCTGCCGTGCGCAAGGCAGCTGCAGCGCGACGTTCGCGGCGGTTGGTGCGGATGACGTAGAGCATGAACAGAACAACGCCCATGTTGACCACGAACAAAACACAACGCAAGGCAGTCAAACCGCGCATGAGTTGGCGGATCTCGAGCGGCAACAGGAGAGCGCCGGATACCAGGGCCACCCACTCGGCCCAGGTGCGTCCCTTCCACAGGCCATAGGCTTCGGTGAAGCGCATGAGTGAATAGCCGAAGGCGATGCGGGCCGCCGCCCACAGGCGAGCGTCGGTCACGTTGTCGGCGAAGTCGAGAAAAAGCTGGGCGGAACGGCGATCGGTATTGATGTGGAAGAGGGCGAGGAGACTTTCTGCGTAGAGCCAGACATCTTTGTGCACGAGCGCGAGCGCACACAGTCCCATCAGCACCACAAAGCCGCCCTTGAAGAATTCGAACATGGCAACGGCCCGGAGCACTCGCCGTTGGGCGCGATGTGGAGCAGGCGTGGTTCCGGGCTGGCGCATGGATGCGGGCGATGACTCAAGGGCAGGGTATCACGCGTGGGGATGCAATTGCAGAGGTTCCGCAAGGGAAAGACCTATAGGATTTTGGAGCGAGTTTTCCGACTCTTCAAGCCAGGTGGATCTTGCGCAGACATCCCCGGGACGAGTCATCGGTTCTCCGCGCGAGATCCTTCCCTCCGCCTGAAAAGCGGCTCCGGTCAGGATGACGCCCCTATGGAGGAGAATTGTAGAGGTACCAGGATGACGCCCCATCGGGAGAGTGTCGAAACTCAAGTATGTTCCCTTCCCATGGCTTCTTACCTCGGTAACTGGAGAGGCGGCGGGAAGAATGTCACGATCTGAGGGGGAGATCAACCAATGCGAAGAGTCATCCTTCTTCTATCTGTTGCGACCTTGTGCGCCGGCAATTTAGGGGCTCAACCGACCGTAGCCGCTCCACAGGCCTCCCCACAAACCGCGCGGCAGGCGCTGATGGAGATGTTCTTCAGCAAGACGCCGGGGACTTTCGCAAAGCATCTGCCCAAGGCCACGCTGACCGCGCTGGAGAAGTCGGGAACGCTGGCTTCCCTGCAGATGTATTCGGCAATGGCGAACCAACTGCAAACGCAGGGACAGAACATGCAAACCTTCGAGACGGGATCGGTACTGTTGTCGGCAGAGGATCCGAAGACGGGCCAGAAGGTCGAAATCACGGTGGAGAATGACGCGCTGCGAGGAGATGAGGACGATATTGAGTTGTCGTTTCAGGTTTACAAGAATGGGGCGGCACAACGGACCCCGTTCATGCCGCAGATCACTTTTTCAATGAAGCAGGAAGCGCAAGTGTGGACACTCAACGAGATTTCCGTCACGATTCACTTGCCGCTGGCGGACCCGGACTTCCTGAAAGCCATCACAGAGAAGATGACGCCGCAAGCGGGAAAAAGCAGCGCGACCGGCACATTCACTCCGCGCCCCGAGACCTCGGCGCAGCCTGGCAGCAGCGATGCGATGGTGGTGGCTGCGATGCGAACGATTCTGACGGCGGAGGTCACTTATGCCGGCAGTTATCCAAACGTCGGCTACAGTTGCACGCTGTCGGATCTCGATGGTTTTGGCGGGGGCGAACCGAACGAACACCAAGCCATGCTGATCAATAGCGGGCTGGCGAGCGGGAAGCGGTTTGGTTTTGTCTTTGCGCTGTCCGGATGCGGCGGGGCACCCGCCACCAGTTTTCATCTCACGGCCTCGACCAACGGAAACAGCTACGGGCGGAAGGCATTCTGTGCCGATCAGTCGGGAGTGATTCGGTCTTCGAGCGATGGGAATCCGGCGACTTGTATGGCGAGTGGGGCGCCGGTGCAATAGGAAAGTTGCAGGAAGTTGCTACGGGGGCTAAAAGCCGCCGTTTTTGCATCGCTCGGAATCGCAGCGCTGGAAGCGCTGCGCCACCCAAAACCTTGGATCGCAAAGCGCACCGGCGGTTGGAGCGTGGCCAGAGAACAGCAGGTTCCTCGTCGCTTCGCTTCTCGGAATACAAATCCTTGGGTACAGGACGATGTCGATTCGGAGAATCTCTTAAGCCTTTTTCTGGCGGATGGCGCCTCGCAGCTCGGAGACGATTTCCTGCGCTGCTTTGATGGCCGCCGCGTGCTGGTCCACATTGAATGAAATCGCGCCGACGCGGGCGTGGCCACCGCCGCCGTAGCGCTCGCAGATACGGGCCAGGTTCACCTCTGGCACCTGCGGAGCCCAGGGATTCGATCCCACCGAAACTTTCACGCGGAAACTACTCTTGCTGAGCCCAACACTGTAGACGGACTCCGGATGCAGGTAATAGGGAACGAACTTGTTGTAACCCTCGAGATCGTGATCGGTGACGTCGAAGAAGATCGTGCCGTCTTTACACTCGGTGCGCTGCTCGAGAATCCCGATGGAAAGTTCGTGACGCTTGAGCAGTGGGGGAAGCAAGGGAGCGACAAAAGGCTCGTTGAGAACATCCGCTAAAGACTTGGTGGCCAGCAGGGGAATCAGGTTGGGAACGAAACCGTGGTCGGGCGCCGATTCGATGACCATGGTGAGCTTCATGGCGGGCGCTTCCATCTCGACGGCAGTCTTGGCATCGGGGTAGAGGGCGCCGTCGATGATGTCGGTCCAGTGCACGAGATCAGCCAGGGGCACGGGATCGAAGCCGAAGCGCTGCTGCGCGATCATGGCGATGAAACTGGTGCACGACTTGAAATCGGGATCGTAGAACTTGCGATTGCTCTGATCCTGTTCGAAATGCTCGGCGTCGGACGGCGAGAGGAAAGCGCTCTCGTGATGGTCGAACCACCAGGTGATATTGGGTGAACTGGAATATTTGAAGTCGACGATGGCGTTCTCGTCGCCGTCGAATTCCTTTTCGTCGAACAGCGCCCCGGCACGGTGGACGAGGCCGGTGAAGACGAATTCGGCGTCGCTGCGGATGCGTTCGCGATAGAAGCGGGAAAATAGCGCGGCGGAGGAGGCTCCGTCAAAGCATTTGTCGTGATAGAAGACCCGAACTCGCAATGAATTCCCCAATCGCCCCACAGATTCCCGCCGGCCGAAGACCACGCAGCCAGCGTGGGATTGGGACGCGGGTAAAAGCTAATAGGATTGACAGCTTACAGGAAGAAAGTCAAGGGCGGGAGTTTTGAGGTAGGGTCCGGCGAGACAGGTTTAGCATCGCGAGTTCATTCTCACGCCACGAATGAACTCGCACGGTGAACCCGGCCGAAGCGGCGGAGGTCGCACTACATCGCGTTCGCCTGCTTTTCCGCGAGATCGCCGATCACGGGCAGCTTGTACATTTGCCCCTGATTCGCCTTAATGAGCAGCAGAACCCACGCGATCAGTAAGCCCACAGACAGAGCGATCCACAGGAGGAACGCAATGAGGTGGCCAAGGATCGGGATGAATGCCAGCACGGCGGAGACGATGAAGAAGGCTATCCAACACACAAAGGCGGCCAGGCACAGGAAGATGTTCTGCCAGGAGTGAAACCGGACAAACCGATTCTTGTTGTAGGGTTCCATCACCAGGAAGATGATGGCTGGGATGATGGTGATGTAAGCCAGCATGCCGGCCACATTGTCCGTCATTCCCCCGACCGTGGTGGTTGTGGAAGCGGGCGCGGTTGCAACTTTGCCCGCACACACTGAACAAGTGGTGGTGCCGTCCGCGATCTGTGCGCCGCACATATTGCAAAAGGTCATAGAAGTGTCCTCCTCGTGTCGTTTGGAGTGAAGGGATGCGGCCTGCAGGGTGCGCGAGACCGCTGCCAAGCGACGCTGCGGCAAGGTACCAAAAAGCCTGAGGCAAAGCAATCAACAATTTCGATCAACAATTTCGAGCCAGAACAAAAGCCTAAGGCTCCGCTGCCCGCTGCGCGGCAAAATCGCCAAGCAGGGGAAGTTTGAACATCACTCCCTGGAAAGCTTTGACCACTAAAACCAGCCAGACCGCGACCGCCGCGAGACCGACCACCATGGAGAGCAGCAGCACCAGGAGCGGTCCGGCCACTGGGATGATAAAGAGCAGGAGACCTGCGAGTTTGAGTGCGATCGCAAGCAGGATTGCCGCCCCCCAAAGCAGGAGGCACTGGACGGAGTGGAAGCGTACAAAGCGATTTTTCTTGTACGGCTCAAGAACGAGAAAGACAATCGCAGGAATGAATGTGAGGTAGGCGAGGGCTCCCGCAATCGGTTCGGGAAGAGCACCAACCTTGCCTTGGGCGCGCGCCTCCGCTTGCAGGGGGAGGCCGCAACCGGGGCAGTAGGCAGCGGTCTCGGGCATTTGAGCACCGCAGTGTGGGCACGCTGTTAGCTTGACATTGGTCGGGTCCATTGTCGGGACCATATCAAAACGGGGGGTGGGCGGCAAATAGCCAGAATCAAGCTAGCGCATTGACGGCGGGGGGCGCGGAGAGTATGTTTCGTGCAAATTTCAGTGCGAAGCGGTAGCGACGTTTCGCGCGCCCGGAGGTTGCATGGCATCGTTCTGTGCAGGTTGCGGGAACAGCATGACTGCGGACGACAAATTCTGTCGGGTCTGCGGGCGAGTGGGTTCTGCGGCGGCGCCTCCGATCAGCGCGCCTGCTCCGCTGGGGAGTGCGGAGACGAGCGGAAAAGCCATTGTCAGCCTGATTTGCGGGCTGTTGTTTTTTATCCCGTTGCTCTTTGTCGCAGCCATTGTATTTGGCCATCTTGCCTTGTCGGAGATTCGTAAGAGCGCGGGACGTCTGAAAGGGGAGGGGATCGCCATGGCGGGGCTGGTCCTCGGTTACCTTTGGATTGTAGGAATTCCAATCATTCTGATCATCGCAGCGATCGCGATCCCGAATGTGCTGCGGGCGCGGATCGCGGCCAACGAGTCGTCGGCCGTCGCGTCGATGCGGACGTTGAACACGGCGGAAGTTACTTACGCGGTGTTGCATCCCGGCCAAGGTTACACTTGCTCTCTTCCGGATCTGGCCGAGGTCGTATCGATCCGAGGTCCGTTGGCGACGGGCCAGAAAAATGGATACGTGTTCGAGCTGACTGGGTGCTCCGCGGGAACTGAGGGCGGAGCCAACGTGAAATATCGGGTGGTGGCGTATCCGCTGAGGGTCAACCAAACCGGCGTGCGCGCCTTTTGCTCGGACGAATCTAGTGCAATCAAGGTCGATTCCAACGGCTCGACGCGGGGGTGCGTGGAGAACGGCAGCGCCCTGCAGCACTAAGCTTTCGCGATCTTTTGAGGAGGAACTGAATGTTTTGTACTCAATGCGGGGCGAATAACGCGGACACGGCGGCGGTATGCGTGCAGTGCGGCAGGAACTTGCAACCGGCGACTCCGGCAGTTCCTCTGCAGGCGACCGGGGTGGTTCTGCCGCCGGGCGGGACGGTGCAGAACTATCTGGTGTTCGCGATTCTGGCCACGGTTTTTTGCTGTCTTCCGGCCGGGATTCCGGCCATCGTCTATGCCGCACAGGTGAATGCCAAGTTGCAGGGTGGAGATTTGGCGGGAGCGCAGGTCGCGTCCAACAACGCGAAGATGTGGTGCTTGATCTCGCTGGGACTTGGGCTCGGGATCATGGCGTTGTACGCGATCCTGATCATGGTAGGAGTTCTGAGCGGCATTCATCAGCATTAGGATCGGAGACTGCCGGGATGCTGAAGATGAATCGGTTGCTGGCTGCGATGCTCACAGCTTTTGCCGTAGCAGTGGTAATGCTGCGGTTTTTCGATCCGGCCACGTCGGGCATATTTCCGCCCTGTCCGGTGCGCTATCTGACGGGATGGTATTGTCCGGGGTGCGGATCGTTGCGCGCGATCCATCAACTTCTGCATGGAAACCTGCGCGCCGCGTGGGCCATGAATCCGCTGACTGTGGTTCTGCTGCCATTTCTGACATACGGGTTGGCGTCGTCGGCCCTTTTCGAAATTCGCGGGCGAGGACTGCCGCAACCGTTCTTGCGGGCGGTCTGGATACGAGCGCTGTGCGCTGCGATCATTCTGTTTGGAATTGCTCGCAATCTTCCCTTGCCTCCCTTTGATCTGCTGGCGCCGGGGACGATGCTGCAACTCTGAGGATATGGTTGCAGAGGGGAGAGCGGCTGGTCTGCGCGCGAGAATCCGCTTCGGCTTCGCTCAGGGCAGGCTTTCGCTCCGCCTGAAAAACGGCTACGCTCAGATGATGTCCATTGATTAGACCGGACGCGGGACGTGGTTCTTCTTGCGGCAGTCTTCGCAGACCCCATAGATCTGAAACGTGTGTCGAGTCGTGAGGTAGTGGTACTTGCGGCCGATTTCCTGTTCGAGCTGGCCGACTTCCCGGGAAAAGAACTCGACTGAACTGCCGCAATCGGTGCAGACCATGTGGTGATGGCTGCGGCGGTTGTACTGGTGCTCGTAGCGGGCGACGCCGTCGTGGAATGCGACTTCGCTGGCCAGGCCGCACTCCGCCAGCAGTTTCAGCGTGCGGTAGACGGTGGTGTAGCCGATGCGGGCATCTTTTTTCTGCACCAGGCGGTGGAGTTCGTCGGTGGAAAGATGGTCGCGGGTTTCGAGGAAGGTATGCAGAATGGCGTCGCGCTGAGCCGTCTGCTTCAGCCCGACATCTTTCAGATGGCGGTGAAGGATCTCCTGGGCTTCGCGGACCATCTGGCGGGAGATGGTGGGCTGATCATCGATGCGATTCTGCAGCATGGCGGGGCAAACTGAGTGCGATGGAGCAGGGTCAGGATACCATCCGGCATGTTGAAAATGAAATTCATTTTCAGCGCCAGGCGGGGCGCGGTGGCGTGGAATACAATCAGAGATTCCTCATGAGCACCCTGGCAGAGATCAGCACACCTACCTCACGCCGTTCGCCCAAGCGCCGCATTCTGCTGTGGCTGGTGCTGGCCATGCTTTTGATTCTGGCGGGAGCACTGGCGTATGCGTATTATGTCGCGCACTCTGCCCTGCCCCAGCTCGACGGGCGGCTGCAGGTCGGCGGGCTGTCGGCCCCGGTAACCGTAACGCGCGATGGTCATGGAGTGCCCACGATTGAGGCTGCGAGCCTGGAGGATCTTTTCTTCGCGCAAGGCTATGTCACGGCGCAGGACCGGCTGTGGCAGATGGACGTGATGCGGCGTTACGGCAGTGGCGAACTGTCGGAGATTCTGGGCGCGGACACTCTCAAACTGGATCGCGAGCAAAGAATCCTGGGGTTGCGGGCATCGGCAAAGAAGGCGATGGAGATGGCTGGGGCGCGCGATCGGAGTTTCTTCGAGGCGTATGCGCGCGGAGTGAATGCCTTCATTGGGACCCACGGCGACCGATTGCCGATTGAATTCCGCATCTTGCGTTACCGGCCGACGCCGTGGATGGCGGAAGACTCGGTAGTCATTGCTGACTCCATGGTCAAGGATCTCAACTTTCACTATTTCTATGACGCGCTTGCGCGGGAGAAGATTCTTGCCAAGCTCGGGCCGGAGTTGACGGGAGATCTGTTCGTGAACCGCTCGTGGCACGACCGTCCCCCGACGGTGATGCGGCAGGACTTGAGCGAGCCCGACAGCAACGCGGGCGATTCGGATGACGAGGAGGACGACGATTCTCCCGACAACTCCGTCACCCAGATGTTTCCATCGACCGCGCCGGAAGGCCTGCCGGACGCGGACTCAGGGGCTAAAGCCCTTCAAGAAGAGAGAAGCTTGATCGCAGCGCTTAAAGCGCTGCGCCACCCAAAACCAAACCACCCAGAACAAAGCTACTTAAGAACAAGCCACTCAAACCTGAACCATCCAAGACCGAATCTTTCAGCACACCCCGAAACCTTGTCAGTCGGAGGTTTGCCCATCGAGGGTTTACCTACGGAGGGGCCGCCGGTGAATGGTTCGAATGACTGGGTGGTTTCGGGGGCGCACACGGTGACGGGCAAGCCGCTGCTTTCCAATGACATGCATCTTGGCCACCAGATGCCGAATCTCTGGTACGAGGCTCATCTGCACTCCGGCACTCTGGACGTTGCGGGCGTGACGCTGCCGGGGATGCCGTATGTGATCGTGGGCCACAACCAGCGGATTGCCTGGGGATTCACCAATGTCGGGCCGACAGTGACCGACGTTTACATTGAGAATTTCAATCCGCAGGGCGCGTATCAGACTCCGAGTGGATGGGTTCAACCCGAGCATCGCGCCGAAGTGATTCACGTCAAAGGACAGCCGGACGTGAATGTGGATGTGAAGATCACACGGCACGGGCCGGTGATTACTGACATCGTGCCGGGGGAGACGCGGCCGCTGGCGTTGCGCTGGACGATCTACGACGGGTTGCATATTCCGTTTTTTGACGTGAATGCGGCGCAGAACTGGGACGAGTTTCGACGCGCGTTTTCGCAGTTGGATGCGCCGGGGCAGAACGCGGTCTACGCCGACGTTGACGGGAACATCGGATATCACACGACGGGCAAGGTGCCGATCCGCGCGGCAGGAGATGGCAGCCTGCCGGTGAGCGGCGCCGACAATGCGCACGAGTGGACTTCTTATATTCCGTTTGAGAAGTTGCCCAGCATCTACAATCCGCCGTCGGGAATTATTGGCACGGCGAACGGAAGAATCACGCCGGATGGCTATCCCAATTCGATCAGCATGGAGTGGGAAGCTCCGTGGCGGACGGCGCGCATTTATCACGTGCTGGAGTCCGGGAGGCAGTTCTCGGCGGCGGACATGCTCGCGCTGCAGACTGACGTTCACTCCGAAGCCGATCTGTTCGCGGCCGAGCGTCTGGTGTATGCGGTCGACCATGCGTCGAAGGCGTCGGCACGGGTTCAACAGGCCGCCGATCTCATGCGAAGCTGGGACGGACGGATGCAGGCTTCGGCGGCCGCGCCGACGATCGCTGAGAATTCGATCCGCGAACTGAGGCGGTTGCTGCTCGAACCGAAGCTGGGGAGCGCGCCCTCCGATGCCACCAGAGAAGACGAAGGCCTGAACTGGAAGACTTACTCGTGGGAAATGCGGTCGGTGTGGCTGGAGAACATTTTGCTGCACCGGCCGAAGCGGTGGCTGCCCGAGAAATATCCGAACTACGACGATCTGCTGACCGCAGCCGTGGATGCGGCGGTGAATGGTCCGGAAGCTCCGAAGGATTTGGCGTTGTGGCGCTGGGGCGCGTTCAATGCGGTTGAGATTCAGCATCCGATTCTGGGAAAGATTCCGTTGATCAAACGTTGGACGGGACCGGGAGTGCAGGAGCAGTCAGGCAGCGGATATACGGTCAAGGCGGTGTCGCGGCACCATGGGCCGTCGGAGCGGTTCACGGCGAACCTGGCGGACCTGGACCAGTCGACACTGAACATCGTGACGGGGCAAGGCGGCAATTTCTTGAGCCCTTATTACATGGATCAGTGGAAGGCGTGGTACGAGGGGACGACATTTACGCTGCCGTTCAGCGCGAAGGCGGTGGAAGGGGCGAGGACACATAGGTTGGTGCTGGAGTCGGGCAAGTAGGAGGCTGGCAGGTTGGCCGGGTTGATGAGTGAAATGGCGATGTTTCGCCAACTGACAATTTACCGCTGGACCCTCGCACCTGTTGTCCGACAGTTAAGTGTGATGAAATATTACGAAATATTCTCGAGGGACCGACCCGAACTTGAAGCGTTGATCGAGAGTGGCAAGCCGCGGAAAAATGAGGCTCGTGACAGAGCTACCTAGCCGGTAGGAACGCAAATCTATTACACAACTCAGACAATCAGAAGCCCATGTTTCTGAAATAATTTGAGGTCTACCATATCCCACGATAGCTATCTTCCCACGATCATTCAAGGCGGAATGGGCGCCGGCGTTTCCGGTTGGCGGCTCGCGCAGGCAGTTTCCCAACTCGGCCAACTCGGAGTCGTTTCCGGAACGGCGCTGGATTTGATTCTTGCCAGGCGTTTGCAGGACGGCGATCCCGGTGGCCACCTGCGCCGCGGTATCAATCACTTTCCAATCCCGGAAATGGCGGAGCGTATTTGGCAGACATATTACATCCCAGGCGGGAAGGCGAAAAGAGCGCCCTACAGGCCCGTGCCAACGCAGTCCAAGGACGCTCCTCTCGAACTGACAGAGCTTTGTGTCGTAGCCAATTTTGTTGAAGTCATTCTGGCGCGCGAAGGCCACGACAATCCGGTCGGCATCAACTATCTGGAAAAACTTCAATTGCCGCATCTACCTTCCATCTACGGCGCCATGCTTGCTGGCGTGGGATACGTTTTGATGGGGGCTGGAGTGCCACTCAAGATTCCGGGAGTACTTGATCGCTTCGCAAATCACGAACCCGCCACCTATCTCTTGCAGGTCACAGGGGCACAGGATGATGACGACAGAGCCATGGTCTTTGCGCCACGGGAATTCATGGGGCGCGATCTTCCGCCGCTAACCCGGCCAAAGTTCATCGCGATCATCGCTTCCAATACCCTGGCAACCACGATGCTGAAGAAAGCGGATGGCGCGGTGGATGGATTCGTGATCGAGGGATCTACCGCTGGGGGCCACAACGCGCCGCCCCGCGGGAAGCTCCAGCTCGATGCAGCGGGAGAGGCGATCTACGGGGAGCGCGATATCGTTGATCTGGAGAAGATTCGTGCTCTGGGCGTCCCATTCTGGCTTGCCGGAGGATACGGTTCACCCGAGAAGTTGGCCGAAGCTTTAGCCGGCGGAGCCGCCGGCGTACAGGCAGGCACTGCTTTTGCATTCTGTGAAGAATCGGGGCTGAGAGAGGACTACAAGCAAGCGCTCGTGGCAAAAGCTCTTTCCGGGGACGCTCACGTATCTACCGACCCGGTCGCGTCCCCGACCAATTTCCCATTCAAAGTCGCTCAATTGGAAGGCACTCTCTCCGAGGACGAGGTCTATGCAGATCGAGCGCGGATTTGCGATTTGGGCTTTCTGCGGGAACCATACAGGACGCCGATGGGGACGATCGACTATCGCTGCTCGGCTGAACCGGTGACAGTTTATGTGTCGAAGGGCGGAAAAGTGGAGAATTCGTTGGGAAGGAAATGCCTATGCAATGCCCTGATGGCGAATATCGGTCATCCCCAGACACGAAACGGCAAGTATCTTGAACATGGCATGGTCACCTCTGGCAATGATTTGAATGGAATCACGCGGTTCTTACAGCCAGGTGCATCCACCTACACCGCCGCAGACGTGGTTGCGAGCCTGTTGAGCTCCGTCGATTCCCGGGCTCGATCGAGCCAAAGTGTCAGTACAGTTTCCGACGCCGCTACTTTGCCCGCGTGATCTAAGTCGTCGCCGAGCAGGCACCACCTTCCTAACATTCATTCTGTGAACCACGCCCTCTGTCGTGGAGGCCATTCGATGTGGACATGCGGAGGTGTTCCTGGTGGTTTTACCCAGGGCTTGCGCCCTGGGCTGACAGATGCCGCCGCTCTGCGGTTGGAGTTTGGGCTGCAGCGCCTGAAGGCGTGCTTGATGAGCCCGCACTTGCGATATGACTGGCAAATCCCGAGGTTTTTGGCAGGCTGTTAGAAGAAGTCGATCGCCTTTACGTCGCCCACGTAGCCGACGATGTCGATCGTGCCCTGGGGCACGAAATCGTTGATGAGCAGAATGTCTTTGTTTGTGTCATAGACGCGCAGGGCGCCGCCTTCGGCCACGTATTCGACGTTGCGGCTGACAAATCCCTGCAGGCCGGTCACGTCGCCATTGTCCGGCGGGAAGATCACGGAGTTGTCGGCGGTCTTGAAGATGGACAGACAACCCCGGACTTCTCCGCTGGGATTGTTGACATTGCCGATGCTGGTGCAGTTTTGCGATCCGACGAAGATCTGGCCGTTCGTGGTCATATCCATGCGCCAATGGTAGCCATCGGTGATCACGGCGCTGCCGGTGACCGTTCCTGAACCCAAGTCCACGATGTCGAGGATTCCGCAGGTCGCCGCAGCGGTCTTTTGCGAGGCGGGACAGGGATAGTTTGGTGGGGTGCCGGCGACGTAAAGGGTTGTGCCGCTGAGCAGAGCCATGGTGGCGGAGTCGACGTTAATCGTGCTCGTGATCGTTAGAGCGGTGAGGTCAAAGATCGCAATGCTGGCCTGTTTGCCGCCGCACTCGGGACCGCAGTTCAAGATGTATGCGGTGGTGCCACTGACAATGGCATTCACGGGCCGGTCGAACCCCGTGACAGTGGTGCACACGGAATTGTTCACGCCGCTTAAACAACTGGTGTCGACCGGGGGCACGGCAATGCCGGGCGTGAGCACGGTGACAGAATCGGAGTCGTTGCTAAACACGAGGAGTTGGGTACCAGTTGAATCCGCGACCACGGTTTGAACATTGGTAACAGCGATGGTGGTGAGCGCGGAAGTCGAGAAGTTCATCACGTCCACAGCACCCAGCACCGAGAACCCATTGATGGTGGCGGTGGGGATGGCGGCATATCCGATGCCGACGGCCGTCGGAAAGGTCATACTGGAGGTAGGACCAGGAAGATGCACGTTCCCGATTCCGGTTTCTCTGACGGTATCGAGGGCGTAAACGGAATTACTGCTGGCATCGAACGCGGCCACGATGTTTCTGGACGGCGTGATCACCATCAGAGTGGGGGAGCTCCCCGCGCTCAATCGCGAGACCGGAGCAATGGTGTCGTTGAAACCATTCAGAATCGCGACCCCGCCAAAATTAAAACTCGAGGTTACTCCTTGCGACGCCAAAACACGATTCTGCAAACCGCTGGGCGGGAACTTCGGCTTACTATAGCCACCGCACGCAATGAAACCCAGGCCAACCCACAATCCGACCACTAGAACGAGGATATGTCTCTTCAAACGACAAGCTCCTAACGACATGAAAAAGGGAGATTTAATTGCGAAATGGTGGATTATAACAG
>OBLW0100000087.1_pt1 | contig 66590 bp, 59 predicted proteins | sample 1520161 | NCBI WGS metagenome assembly OBLW01 (sample SAMEA3539309, study PRJEB22396) | soil metagenome | biome: tundra; feature: field; material: soil | place: USA | collected 2010-05 | depth 0.15 m
GCGTCTTTCAGGAAGCCGCTTGCCGCGTCCGTGAGGTTGCGAGCGACCTGCGCCATCCATGCCCCGTCGGGACTGTTGGAGACGCCGGCGACGTGAACGCGACGAGTCTTCAGATCGATGACGAAGAACACGAAGTAGCGAACCAGCCCGCCGACCGTCACACGGCGGGCGACGATAGTCGCCGGTCGCTCCCGCGCCAGAGGGCGCTGCCATTGCGAAAGCTCTCCAATTCATGCTCGGCCCAGTTTCCGGACAGGACGGGCGCGCCACGCTTCCCTTCGAGGTCGCTCCCTGCCTCCGCAGAGCGCGGTAGGCGCACAATGGACAAGAACCGCCATCAAGTGCGACTCCGCGCGCACGACACACGCGAACTGCTTCAGCGGGCCGGAGCTTCAAAGCTACTGAAACATCACGGCCACGAGTCCCTGGGACGACGGATAATTTGCAACCGCGATCGGACGTCGACGGTCATGGGATCCTCCGACCCTGCGGTGAAGGTCATGTCGACGAAAGCCGCCTGTGTGGCGCTGACGAAAGCGTCGGAGCAGGCGATGAAGGTCGTGCTGTAGGCCAGGCCGAGCTCGCTCGTGGCGTTCTTGTTCGCGTCTTCCAGGAACAGCGCGGCGCCCCCGCCTTGCAGCGGCATCGACATCTGTGCGGTCGCTCCGAAGTTCGCACTGTCGAGGACCTCGACGCCATTGACTTTCAGGCTCACGCCCAAGTCCTGGGGCACCTGCAGGAGTCGGAGGTTGCGCGCAGGCGGAGCGCCCTCTATTTAGGCGGCACCGATACTGCCTATTACGCACTCTATGGGGGATCGTGTCAGGTCGCAGCCGATTGCGCGCCAGCATGCGTCGCCGCCGCGGGTACGGCCGCCTCGTGCGCGAGCGGATCCGAATGCCTATCGGGCGAGTAGGAAGCCCAAACGCCCCTGCGCGATCAAGGCGCCCCGGAGCGCGGCGCGGGGTCAACATAACGCCCATCGGACGCCCAACCAGTTCCCGTCGCGCTGGAACGCCGACCACGTTGGTACCATCCTGTGAGTGCGGATCTCGTGCCTTGCCGGGGCGACATCCTTGGTGCCGATCATCGCGATTCAGGCGCTCAGCGCCTGCGGCGGCGGAAGTGGAGCCGCTTCGGGCGACGGCGGTACGGAGAGCGGCGGCTCGGACGCCGGGACAACATCCGACGTCGGCACTGCCGCGCAGTCCAAGCGCATGGTCTGCGGGCAGCCTGGCGGATGCGTGTCTGGCCAGTCGTGCATCCCGGCGTGCCAGAGCGATTCCGACTGCGGCGGCGGCGACACCGTCTGCCGGTCGGGTCACTGCGTCGCCAAGCCGTGCCAGGTCGACTCCGACTGGCCCCTCGATCGACATCGACGACTTCGCGTGCTCGGGCCCGAGCGGCACCCGGGTCTGCACCCTCAAGGGGTGCGCGAGCGACTCGGACTGCCACGGCGGGTTCTGCGTGAACCGAACATGCTCGTCCCAGCAAGGTTTCTGCGCGACAAGCGCGGTCTGAGGCCGACGATCGCGAGCGTCTCCCACGTTCATCGTCTCGCTTCCTCGTCTCGCTGGACCGGTGCTAACCGACGCCGCTAGCGTGATCACGCGTCATGATCGACCTATCGGCTCGCGCGCTCGAACTCGCGGCGCGGTGGCGCGGAACCTTGCGCGATCGATCGGGGGACGGCTCATCGCTTGCGTCCGTCCTGTCGTGGATCCGCACGATCGCGCTCGAAGAAGACGTCCTCTATCTCGATACGCCGCGCTGGCCGGACGCGTCTCTTGCGGGAGCATGGCTCGGACGACGGCGCGGCTACTTTCGGTTTGGCATTCCGTCCCTGCCATCGGCGCGCCCGGAGCCGATCACGGATCCGGATGCTCGCTCGCGCGTTCGCTTCGTCGTTCGAGCAAGACCCTATCTCGCCCCGCGACCCACTCGCCGGGGACCGGAGGCGGTCGGCGACCTTCCGACGAGCGGACGCGGACCCGGATGGCGCTCGATCCTGGACCTGCGCGATCTCATCGTGATCGAGCGGGATGCTCCTCACGGAGGCGAACGTCCCCTGCGGCTTGGTCTCAGCGCCGAGGAAGCGGCGCGCGTCCTGGCGCAAGCGCGGAGGTCGGCGGAGCGCTTCATCGCCGGCACCGGGCCGGACGTGGTCGCGCTTCGCTCGATGGGGGATCCTCCGCGTCTCGCTCAGCGCAGCACCGTCGCCGTTGCCCTCTGGACGCGCGGCCGCCTGCGAGGGTCCGTCATCTCCTCTCCAGGTCCGGCCCTGCGAACGGTCGGCCAAGCGGCCATCTCGGCCTGCCAGGACGCCCGCTTTCCTCGCCTCTCGACGAACGATCTCACCGAGACGGTCTTCCAGGTCGCCTTTCTTCACGCCCCGCGCGTCCCGTTGTCTCGTCGCGAGATCGAGACCTGCAACGCGTACCCGGACAAGGCGCTGTTCGTCTCAGAGGGTACGCGCTCGGGCGCCTACATGCCCGAGGCTTTCAACGTGTTTCCGCGTCGGATGGTGTGCCTGCAGGCAGTCGCCGAGAGCGTGGCGCGGGACAAGGCGGGTCTTGCCTCGCTCGGTCCTAGCGCGCGCGTCGAAGTCAACGAGGTCACCGAAATCATCGAGTCGGCCGACCGAAGCCGCGCCCTCCGCCTCAATGGCCCGGTGACGTGCCGGGAAGAGACGCCCCTTCGCGAGCACGCTCGGACCGCGGGACAGGCGGCATGCGGGTGGCTGGCCGCGATTCAGGCAGAGGATGGGTCGCTTCCCCTCTTCGTGCGACCGAGCACGGGCAAAGGAGAGAACACCGACGTCGTGCGGTGCGCGATGACGGCCGAGGCCCTGGCTGCCTTCGGGGTGGCCGCCGGACTCGAGAGCGCCGTGGACGGCGCTCGCCGTGTGCTGGCGTGGCTCGATCGATCACGCCAAGGGTGGATCCCGAACCGCGCCGTGGCGCTTCCCACCGCGATCTACCGGGGCAAGGCCGCGGGTTGGCTCGGCGACGACACCGCGTTGAAGGCGGCGGCGCGGAGCGTCCTCGAGCTGCTCGACGGCCCCGATCCAGGACCTCTGGTCCTCGCGAATGCCGCGTCATTCCTGGACCGTGCCTCGGCCCACCACGCTCCTGCGGCGCACAAGTGTGCGGCCCTGCGGCGCGAGCTCGCCGAGCGCTTCGCACGCGCCACGGCGAGCGAAACAACGGTGTCGCTGGCCGAGTGGGCGGAGCTTGCGGCCGCGTTCCCGACCGACTCGAATACTTCGCGCGAGGTCCGCGATTGGCTCCGAAGCTGGCAGCTTCCCTCGGGCGCTTTCCCGGAGACGACGACGTCCGACTTCGTCTACTCGCGCGGGACCGGCAAGGTGTTCGAGGTCCTTGCCCTTCGGCCGGCCGAGTCGCCGGGCGCGCTCGATCGGGCACTCGCCTGGCTCTTGTCGATGCAGTACCGGCCCAATTCGGCGTTCTTCGTCCCCTACGAGCATTGGGGCCGCGTCCTGGGCGGCCTGCGGCACGACTACTACGGACCCGATGCATGGATCGACGCCGCGGGACACTTCTTGCTCGGCCTCGCGAGGCTTCTGGGACGATGACCGTCAGCGAGCGGATCATCGGGGGACCCGGGCACCGGACGATGCCGCTGCCCGTGCGCCCCGCCTACGGCCTGGCCGAGCTCCTGCCTCGGCGCGAAGACGGGCTCTCGTACCGCGTCCCGGGAGAGATGGGGCGCGAGCTCGCCGCGGCCTTCGAAGGCGCGTTCTCGCTCTTGACGCGTGCGCATGGCGCGCTCGAAGTCAAAGCGCCTTCGACGATCCTGACGCCGAGATGGCACGGCGTCGTCCATCATCTCGTTCGCCGCGGCCTGGCGCGGAGGCTCGTGCTCTCGCTGCCGCTGGAGAAAGGCCTGCCGCTCTACTACTTCGACATCAGCTCTCCCTTCCTGGCGCATCGAACGGACGCCGGGCAGCCGGCCGCGCCGCGCTTCAGCCGCGGGTTCTCCGAGGACTACGATCACGCCCTCGCCAAGGTCGTCGGCGAGTGCCTGGAGCGGACCACCCTCCTCTACTTCCGGATGGCGGATCTCGTGCGCGGCAGTCCGCGTTCGCTCCAGCACGCCGGCATGCGCTTCCTTCCGCCCGAGCAGCTCACCGTCTTCGCGCCATGGCAGATCGAGCTACGCCCCGAGCTGCGCTTTGACGAGGACTCGATATTCGCATGGGTGCCGTGCACGTCGCTCCTCTCGTCGGAGACCGCGCTCGTCCCGGCCCAGCTCATTTACTGGACGTACCCAGTCGCGTTCGGCGACGCGCCGGAGCCTCTGTTGCGCGAGCTGAACACGAACGGAGCCGGAGGCTTTTACTCGATCGAGGGGGCGATCCTCTCGGGGCTGCTCGAGTGCGTCCAGCGCGACGGGTTCTTCCGGCACTGGTTGCGCCGAATGCCGCCGCCGCGGATCGATCCGGCGGGCATCCGTCAGGAACGCACGAAGCGACTCATCGCCGAGGGGCGCGACGCGGGCCTGGCGACGCTCTTCTTCGACATCACCTCCGAACTTGGAGTGCCGACGTGCCTCTGCGTCCTAGTGCGGCAGGACGATGAGCTGCCGCACATCACGATGGGCGCGAGCTGCCGTCTCGATGGCGAGACAGCGCTGCATGACGCGCTGCTCGAGGCCGCGAGCGTCCACCACGTCATGGCCCAAGAGCCTCAGCGGTTTCGCCTGTCCGACGACTACGAACCCTTCACCGATCCGACCCTCTCGACGATGCAGCGCCTCGCGTTCTGGGCGAACCCCGAACACCGAGGGCACCTCGACGCCTTCCTGAACGGTGGCGCCGAATCCGTCTCCACGTTTTGCCGCGGCCTCGCGCCGCCGAAGGACGCCCGCTCGGGCTTGCGCCGCGTCGTCGACGTGCTGCGCCGCCACGGGCTCGATGCCTATTACTTCCAGGCCCAGCACCCAGTCCTCGACGAGCTCGGCTACGCGACCGCGCGCGTGGTCGTGCCGGGTCTCGTCCCGATGTACTGCGAAGAGCGGAACGCCCCGCTCGGCCTCCCGCGCCTTGGGCTGGGTGCGAGCCCCGGCGACTGGCCGCCCTGGCCGCACCCCTTCCGTGACCCGGATCGTCAGTTCAAAGCGGGCGCCTCCACCCATGGAGAATGGCTGGCGTCGGATCCCGCGTCCGGGAAGGTGACGGCTTCGACCACGGGACCGTGTGCATCGGCCCCCGAGTCGGGTGGGGGCGCGGGGGCTTCGACCATCGGGGAAGGATGGGCGTCGGAGCCGGCGTCGAGGTAGGTCGCCGCCTCCACCATCGGGTTGGGGCTTCCGTCGCCCCCCGCCGCTTCGATCACAGCGCCGCCTTCCTGCGCCGCCTCGATGGCGAGCCCGTGATCGGCGGCCGCGTCGCTGGTGCCCTCGCCCGGACCGGTTTGCGTGCTGCCGCCGCAGTGGACGACGCCGGCGGTCATCAGGAGCGCGAGGCCGAGCTCACCGGCGCTGTTGGCGCTCTTGACGAGACGGTCGAGCAGGCGCTTGCGAAGGCGAACCGTGGGCATCGGGGTGCTCCTGCAGTTGCGAAGGAAGGGGGTCTTTAGAATGGAGCGGCGCGTTCGTTTGGTCAATTGGCAGGCTGGCCTTCACGCACCGTCCATCGCGGCAAGCGCCGACGCAATCGACCAGCTCGGGTTGGGCGACTCGACCGGTGTTGACCTCGACGCATCCCATGTCGCAGTGAGATGCGGTCTCGGTCTCGCAGCTGTACTGCAGCCCAGCGCGCTTCGTTAGGGATCAGGGCCCGCACCGGCCCGTTACGACGTGATCGCACCCCTGCCCGCACGTCAATGACGACGCACAACCGAGCTGCGGGTTGTGACACGCGGATCCGGCGCCCCCGTCGGGATAGGTACACGAATACAGATCCCAACCGGCCGGGCAGCAGGCGCCACCATCGACCGGAGCGACCGTCGTGCCGGAGTCCGTGCACGCGCCCTGATGGAGCAGTGGCGCCGGTGCATACCCGCTCGGCAGACCGTTGCAGACGATGTTGACCTCCGATCCGTCGCACGCGCATCCGGGCGAGGCCGCGTTGCAACCGAGCTGCGGGGCGACGAAGCAGGTCCCGGTCGCCGTGCAGGCGTCGGCAATCGGGAAGCCGCAGAGGCTTCCCATCGCGCAATCCGCGTCGGCGTTGCAGGTCGACCCGGCCATCCCTGCATCGGCGGCGGGGGCGCACTGGCACGTGTCGCAGCCGTGGCTGTCCTTGAGGATTCCGTTCGGACAGCTTGGGAGGCAGCCCAGCGCGGGGCACACCTGCGTCGAGCACGATCGAATCTGCCATCCGCAAGGGCCGTCCGGTGCCGTTACGCACACGGGGCCCGCCGTCGACCCATCGGGGCAGATGGAGGTCGGCGCGCCCGGCGCCGGCCCCGCGCACACGCACGACCCCGCGTCGTCGACGACGACCGGACACGCGGGGAAGTCCCATTCACACGAGCCGGTGGCGCTCCTGCTGCACATGGTTCGGCCGACGGCAGTCCCACCCGGACAGAGCTTCGCGTCCGATGGCGCTGCAAGGCCTGTGCAGTCCGGGGGTGCGCAGGCCGTTCCCGCATCGGAGGTGGGTGCCGGCGGGGACGCGATCTTCCCGCTGCATCCGTCACCGTCCGCGCCCGCCAGGAAGGGAAGCGTCAGGAACAATGCGAACGTCCCCACGAATCGAAAGCGCGACGACAATGCCTTCATGTCCGTCCCCTCCTCCAGACTATTGCCTACGCATCCAGCGTGCCGGGGGAAGGCGCGATTGCCGGTTTGAGGTGTTCCCGCATTTACGGGAGTCGTCGTTGCCGGCCCGACCCGGCGGACAGCCCATGTGTGTGACCACACGATCCGGGATGGCACAGTCTGGCTTGACTACACCCACGCTGCTTGCAGCAAAAGACTCAGAGTGTGGCTCCGCGACGACATCGCGTCGACGAGGAGAAAGAGAACGAGGAGGGAGCCGAGAATGCGCGCCGTCCAGGTCTTGGCGGTCGCGGATCCGGTAGTGGCCGAGCTTGAACCTTGGTCGAGGATGGCTTCCATGCCCCGAGGACGAACGCGGAAAGGTGGATCCGACACGCCCCTCACTTTTTTCGTCGACCCCCTGTCGTCCGCCGGCTTAGTCCTTCGTCCTGGGAAGGAGACCCCCGAAAATGCTGTACGCCATCATGGAACGTGTATCGCCAGGGCCTGCATGCCGAGCCTCTCCGACCCGCCGGGTCCGGCGGTACCTGTTCAAGAGCCCTGACGGCCCCGCAGGACGAGGAGCCTCCGCACCGATCACCTCCAGCGCGAGAGCCTGTGCCGGAACCTGCGCCAACCAGGGAACCACCGCCGGGTCCAATGACCAAGGGCGCCGACGCTTGACGCCGCACCCGGCCGTCACGATGGTGCGGCGATGGAACTGGACGCGGCCATCGATCCCCAGAAAGCCGCCGAGCGCGTCGGCCGGCCCCTCAACGGGCATTGGTCCATCGACCGGCTCATCGACGTCGGGGCTACCGCCGGCGTCTACGAAGGAAGGCACCGCGACGGGCGGCGTGCCGCTCTCAAGGTGCTCCACACGAGCGTGGCCGCGGTGCCCGAGCTGCGCCGGCGGTTCCTGCGGGAGGCTTACGTCGCCAACAAGATCGATCACCCCGGCGCGCTGGCCATTCTCGACGACGGCCTCGCCACCGACGGCGCCCCCTTTCTGGTCATGGAGCTACTCGAAGGCGAGTCGCTGTCACGCCGGCTCGCCAAGGTGGGAGGCAAGATCCCCTACGGCGAGGCGCTCGGCATCGCCGGGCAGGTCCTCGACGTCCTCGACATGGCGCACGCGAACGGGATCCTTCACCGAGACATCAAGCCGGGGAACCTCTTCTTGACGACCGTCGGGCACGCCAAGGTGCTCGACTTCGGGCTCGCACGGATCCGGGACGGGATCGTCTCGTCGATTCCGACGCTCAGCGGCATCGTCATCGGGACGGTCGGCTATCTCGCGCCGGAGCAGGCCCGCGGGACCCCCGAGGAGGTCGACGTGCGCTCCGACCTCTTCAGCGTCGGCGCGGTCATGTTCCGGGCGATGGTGGGCCGGCCGACCCACGAGGCGTCCACCCAGCTCGAGACGCTCATGGCCTCCATGAAGGACCCCGCACCCTCGCTGGCCGTCGCGCTGCCGGGGGTTCCGGAGGCGGTGGTGAACGTCATCGATCGCGCGCTCGCGTTCGACAAGCGCGACCGATGGCGCAGCGCCCGCGAGATGCAGGTCGCCATCCGGTCCGCCTACGCATCGCTGGGACGCCGGCCGAGCATGCACGTTCCCATGGGCCCCGGCGCCGGAGCCGACACGACCGAGCCCCCGCCAACCCTGCGGGAGGACGACGCGGCGAGTCTTTTCGAGCAAATCGCCTTCGGCGAAGGTCACGACGAGGCGGTCGGGCGAGAGCGCCGGCGCACGCGCGAAGTGCTCGACGCGATGGGCAAGGGGGGCCGAGAAGACGAGTGAGGGCGACTGGCACCTGGGTCGGCCATGAAGCCGGTCGTCACCTGGGACCTCGGACAGGTGGGCTCCCCCCCCGTGACCGCCGCGCCCATCCCCCTCAGGCGCCCGCCCATCCACGTCAGGGCTCCCCTCTACCGGCTCCCGACGAGCCCCAGGTTGCGCGCGCTCACGCTCGACGCGAACACGGTCCCGACCGACACCGTGAAGCCTCGTTCCTCGAGATAGACGGCCCGGTCGAGGAGCACGAAGACCTCGAGCACCCGGGCAAGCATCGACCGCGGCAATGACAGGCGCCTCGCTCTCGCATGCTCGGTGCGAGCCCACGCCGCCGCTGCCTCGATCTCCGGGCTCGACGGCATGGCCAATCCGCGGTGCCCGAACGCCCGCGCCACGAGCGACGACAGGTCGCCCTGCGCCGCCCGACGATTCAAGCCGTCGATCTCGGCCCCGAGGCGCAGCGCCCCGACGCGCGCCGAGAGCAGCCGATGAAGCGCGAGCCGTCGCTCACGGCCCGCCACATTCTCCGCGCGCGTCGCCTCGACGCCCTCGTCGCGCGCCGTCAGGTTGCTCAGCCCCAGCAGCGGTCGAGGCAACTCGAGAGCGCTCTCCAGCGCCGCGAGCTCGCTCCGTTCCGCCAACTCTCGCGACTGCCTGTCCTCCCCCACCCGGACGAGCGGCCGGCGCGACGCCGCTCGCCGCTTCTGCAAGCAACACCCGACGAGGGCGATCGAGACGCGCGCGTCGCCCTCCACGCGGCCCACGCTCTCGACCATCGCGTCCCCGAGCTCGCCGCACGCATGGAGACCGATCGCGCAGTCGCCCGCCGAAAAGCTCAGACCGTCGCGCAAGACGTCGGTGACGGCAAACGCCGCCGCGCCCGATGAGGGCAGCGCCCGCGCGCGGTTCGCGAGGGCCGCGTCGCGCTCGAGGCCGACGACCGGCGTGGCGATGCGCCCGGCGATCTCTCGCGTCAAATGGCCGTGTCCCGACCCTACGTCGACGACCCGCGTCGCCCGCGACGCGAGCGGCACGATGACCTCGGCGAACGCGTCAATCTGCGCGCGCTTGCGCGGCGTCTCGAGTCGGCGCGCCGGCCGCGTCGCTCCCTCGGCCCTCAGCGAGGGCATCGCGCAGACGGCGCGCGCGTCGTGGAGCATCGCGGCGAGTGACGGCGGCGCGTCGCCCCAGTCCGCGTCGGTCCCACGCGTCTCGAGGGCCTCGACGCGCGCGTCGCTCAGTGACAGCAGATGCGACGCCCACCCGCGTGCCGCGAGCGCCGCCGGTGCACCGCCGTCCCCCTGCCACCGGGGGTCGCCCGGCCGCGCGTCGAGCACGTCGCGGGTCCGCGCGACGAGGGTCGCCGTGGCTTGCCACCGGGCGCGGAGCGACACGGCCTCCCTCGGGCGCTCCTCAGACGAGCCCCGACCGGTTCACGAACTGCTCGACCACGGTCTTCGCCGCGCCGAGCGAGTTCGCGACGCCCGTGGCCATGGGGTTCAGCGCGTCGCCCTTGAAGACCTGCCAGTTGTAGCGGCCGTCGCCCTTGGGCTGGATCTTCACCGACAGCGGCCCGACGGTGGCCGACCAGTCGTCTACCAGCTTCTTCGTCCACGAGATAGGCAAGGCGATAGCCTCTCCGTACACGCGAAGCACCGCCCCCTCAAGGTGCGGCTCTACCCCGCCGATGCCAGCACCTAGGGAAAGAAACAGCACGGACCGCGACCACCCGGGCGACGATCCGGGCGGCATCCGTTCGACCGAGGCGCCCGCGCGCGCGACCGTAGCCGAGCTGGCGCTCCTCTTCTTGCGCCTGGGCCTCACGGCGTTCGGAGGCCCCGCGGTCCACATCGCCATGATGGAGAACGAGGTCGTTCGACGGCGACGATGGCTCTCTTCCGAGCGGTTCCTGGATCTCCTCGGCGTGGCCAACGTGATCCCCGGCCCCAGCTCCACCGAGCTCGCGATCTTCATCGGCTACGAGCAGGCCGGGTGGCGCGGGCTCCTCGCGGGCGGCGCGTGCTTCATCTTGCCGGCCGCGGCGATGGTCTCCCTCCTCGCCTGGGCCTACGTGACCTTCGGCGCGAGACCCGAGGTGGCGGGAGCCCTCTACGGGATCAAGCCGGTGGTGATCGCCGTCGTGGCCCAGTCGCTCTGGAGCCTCGCTCCGAAGGCGGTCAAGAGGTCGATCGGGCTCGGCGCCTTGAGCCTCGCGGCGTGCGTCGCCTCGGCGCTGGGCGTCGACTCGCTCGCGGTGTTGCTCGGAGGCGGGTTGATCTCGTTGATCGCACGCCAGCTCGCGAAAGGAGAGCGGCGACTCCGCTCGTTTCAGCCGGGCCTCCTCGCAGGCGTGGCGTTCACGAGCGCGTCCGCCGCGGTGCCGGTGACCTTGACCCTCCTGTTCTTCACGTTCCTGAAGGCCGGGGCGTTCGTCTTCGGCGGCGGGTACGTCCTCCTCGCGTTCTTGCGCGCGGATCTCGTCGACCGCCTTCACTGGCTCACCGAACAGCAGCTCCTCGATGCCATCGCGGTGGGTCAGGTGACGCCGGGCCCCGTGTTCACCGCCGCGACGTTCATCGGCTACGTCGTCGCGGGCGGATGGGGCGCGGGCCTCGCGACCGTGGGCATCTTCTTGCCGGGCTTCGTCCTCGTGCCGCTGACGCGTCCCTGGCTCGGTCGCCTTCGGGCCTCGCCGGCCGCGGGCGCGTTTCTCGACGGCGTCAACGCGGCCGCGCTCGCCCTCATGGCCGTGGTGGCCGTGCAGCTCGCGAGGTCGGCGGTCGTGGACGTCGTGACGGGCGCTCTCGCCGTGGTCGCCGCCGTCGCGCTCATCGCGTTCAAGCTCGAGACGACCTGGCTCGTCGTCGGGGGCGGCATCGTCGGGGCGATCGTGAGGGCCAGGCACTAAGCTGGGCGCCCGGGGCCGATGCGCCCGCGCGCGCTACTCTGGCCCAGAGGGGCCGGACAATCGTGCCCGGCCCTGCAAGGGTGCGCGTACGAGGCCACGTGCCTGGTTTTACTTGGTAACGATCTCCATGCGCAGCATCAGGTGCAGGGCCTCCAGTGGGTCAAGAACCGGTGCTGGGAGCCGAAGGTCCTCCCGTCCCGGGTGCATGTGGGACCGCATCTCCCGCGCCTCGTTGGGGTGTCCTGGCGGGTTCAGGTCGAACCGGATGAACTCCGGCACATGGCCATCGGGGTACGCGACCTCGAAGGTGTAAGCGAGTAGGTCGAGAGCCTTGCCCCGACCTTCAGCTACCGTGATCGTGAAGTGAAACCACACTCCGTCGCTGCGCCGCAGCTGAGCCGATTCGGACCGTCTCTTGAAATCTTTCTCGCCCCCTGCGATGGCACGCACTCTCGCGCCTTCGATGCCAGGGGGCGGCGCAACGATGTGAACGTAGCGATTGATGTCGTGCTGTGGAACGGCAAGCACATCGTCATCGTAGGCTCGCTTCATTGCAGCGCGCATACGACGGAGTAGATCATCAGCGGTCACGTCCTCAAGGGTTGGCCGGGCTGCGAGTATTCGATCGGCAAGATTCAACGTCTTGCCCCCTCCACGAGTTCACCGCGACCGAGGAGGACCAACCAGACCGCAAATTCCGGATCGGCCGGCGTGTCTCCTCGCTCGGCCTTTTGGACCGCTTCTTCGTCCGTCATCTTGAAGCGCTCCCGCAGGGCAGCGAGGCGGTCCAGCCGTACCGCCTGGCCGCGTGCTTCAACACCGTCTGAGAGGTACATCGAGCCTGCAACCCAGCTCGCAAGCGCTGGTGCAGCGGCGCTGATTCGCCTTGCGGTCAGGTCGTCCGCTACCAGGACGACGGGCGCCTTAGGCGTCAGACGAGAACGAGCCCGGTCGAGTGCTCGCCATTGCTCTTCGGGGACGCCGTCGACTCGGATGACCACCTGCGTCCGCGCCTCGATGGCCGCCTCGATGTCCTCGGCGCTGCGCGCGGAGAATTCAGAGACCTCGTCGCCGGACAGTTCAATCAGGTCGGCGCGGAGGGTGCCACGTGCTTGCCGGCGATGGCGATCAGGACCCCTTCGAGCGGTTCCGCATCGAACCGGTGGAAGCGGCTGACGTCGAGGTATGCACCGTAGTCCCCGGTCTCCTTCACTGCCTCACGGACGCGCTGCACGCATCGCCTCATCAGTGTTGTTTTCCCGGATCCGGTGCAGCCGACCACCAACAGTCGACGATCTGGCTTCAACTCGACGGTTCTGGCGATTTCGTCGACGATCTCTTCGCGCGGGTCAGACTCGACGTAGAGGCCGGCTTCAGGATCCGGCTGGACGAGCGGATCCATCAGGGCCACGTATTGTCGGAACCGTTCGAGTCGAGTCACAGAGCCAGTGTAGCGCCGTCGAACCGACCCGGTCGACCGTAGACCCGGCCTTCGCGAGCACGCGTCCGGTGGGAGCCGAGGAGGCAGCGCGCTGCTGTCGGCGAAAGGAAGGCTCGATCAAGGGGCCCACGGGCCGACGTCTTGCCGTCGAGGGCACCTTGAGACTTCCGTCCGCCCAGCGCTCCTCTCGGGCGGGAGGTCCGTTCAGCGCTTTTCCTTGGCCTTCTCCAACCTCTCGAGGGCCGCGACGTCGGCGAGGTCCTGCGGCCGACCGGCGGCGCGCTTGTTCGTGAGCAAGTCGATTCGCCCGATGACCGCACACCTCACCGACCCGAAGGACGTCTCGAGTCGCCGGGGCCAAGCGTCCTCGAATCGGACCCCTTCGATCTGCGTCAGAACGTCGATGCGCGCTGGCGGCTCGCCCATCTTGAAACCGGTCCCCGGCGCCTCGAGATCCCGTTCGGTGAGGTCACCGAGCGGCGCACCAAAATCCCGCAGCGCTTGGATGACCCTCCGGGCGTTGTCGGCGCTCGGCTCGATCCACACGTCGAGGTCCTTGGTCGCGCGAGGTCTGCCGTGGACGCCGACCGCATAGCCGCCGACGACGAGGAACCGCGCTTCAACGGCGCTCAAGGCGGTAAGCAGATCGAGGAAGTCGGCGTTCATGGGTCTCCGGATGCGCGATCGCATGGAGCTCCTTGCTGAGCTCCCAGACCGCCTCGGCGCGGACGTCCACTGGGAGGCGGTCCCAGAAGAGCGCGTCGTAGTCGGCCATCTCTTCCCAGCCGCCGCGAAAGACACGTCCCTCCCAGCTGGCTCTGGCGGCCTTTCGCTCTGCGGCGTCCACCCTGAAACTGTACCACCGCCATCGGGCCGCGCTCGCCCCCGGCGGGTTCTTCGCCGCGACCGACGGCGAAGACAAACCTTCGCTACGATGTCCTTTCCCTCGGGACTCGCGCGTCCCTGGCTACGCGTTCGGCGAGCGTCGCCGACCCTCGAAGGAGACAGACGATGGCAAAATTCATGTTCGTGTTCCGTGGCGGCGGTTTCGTGCAAAAGGGCCTGTCGCCCGCCGAGCTCGGCGCTCACCTCGAGAAGTGGAAGGTCTGGGTCGGCGAGCTCGCCAGGAAGGGCCACCACGAAGACGGCGGGCAGCCCCTGCAGAACAGCGGAAAGGTGGTGCGCGGCTCGTCGAAGACGGTGACCGACGGGCCCTACGCCGAGTCGAAAGACATGGTCACGGGCACTCTGCTCATCGTCGCCGAATCCCTCGAGGCGGCCACGACGCTGGCCCTCGGGTGCCCGGTCTATGAGTTCGACGGCTCGGTCGAAGTGCGCCCGATCTTCGCGCGCGGCTGATTCGCGGCCGATGGGCATGCACGCCGACCCCGAGCTCGTGCTGGCGACGCTGTTCCGGCGCCAGTCGGGCCGGATGATCGGGGCGCTCGTCCGCATGCTCGGGGTCCAGCGCGTCGACCTGGCCGAGGACATCGTGCAGGAGACGCTGCTCGCCGCCCTCCAGGCGTGGCGACTCGGCATGCCACGCGACCCCGAGGGGTGGCTCTTCGCGGTCATGCGAAACCGGGTGCGAGACGCGCTCCGCCGGGATCGCGTCCGCGCGCGAGTCATCACGCCCGAGGCCCTGGCCGACGACGCGGCCGCGGCCGAGCCGGCGTTCGACCCCGACGACGAGAGCGGCGACCTCCTGCGAATGATGTTCTCGTGCTGCCATCCCTCGCTGACGGACGACGGGCGCACCGCGCTGATCTTGAAGCTCGTGTGCGGCTTCGGAACCGCCGAGGTCGCGTGCGCCTTTCTCGCCGATCGCGCTGCCATGGAGAAGCGGCTGACCCGCGCGAAGAAGGTCCTGGCCGACGACGGCGTGCTCTACGAAGTGTCGACGCCCGAGCAGGCGCGCGAGCGGCTGCCGGCCGTGATGACGGCCCTCTACCTCATGTTCGACGCCGGCTATCACGGGAGCGCGACACCCGAGCCGATCCGCGCCGACCTCTGCGCCGAAGCGATTCGACTGGCGACGCTCCTGGTCGACGCGCCCGCCACGTCGAGCCCGGAGGTCCACGCGCTCGTCGCCCTCATGTGCCTCCACGCGGCACGCATGCCCGCACGGCTCGACGCGGCGGGCTCGCTCGTGCCCTTCGAGCGCCAGGACCGGACACTCTGGGACGGCGAGCTCGTGTCGCTCGGCATGCAGCACCTCGGCGCGTCGGCGAACGGAGGCGAGCTCACGGCGTACCACCTCGAGGCCGGGATCGCGGCGCAGCACGCGATGGCGCGATCGGTTCGCGAGACGCCGTGGAGCGAGATCGCGCGCCTCTACGATCTCCTCTACGCGCGCAAGCGCACGCCCGTCGTGGCGCTTGGCCGCGCGATCGCCCGGGCGGAGCTCGTCGGCCCCCGCGACGGCATCGACGAAGTACTGGCTATCGAGTCGCGTGAGAAGCTCGAGGCGTACCCGTTCTTCTGGGCTGCTCTCGGCGACCTGGCCCTCCGGGCCGGCGACACGCCGCGAGCGCGATCGTGGCTCGAGCGAGGCGCGGCGACCGCCCGGAACGACGCCGAGCGCGCGATGTTCTTTCGGCGACTCGGCGAGTGCGGGCGCGCGTCCTGCAGCTGTCCGACGGCGCGGGTGCCGTCGTGATGATGGATGCCGACGCGGCGGCGCGGCGCGGGCTGCCGATCCTCGGTCAACGGGGGCGCGGTGGCCCTTGGTCATCCGTACGGCATGTCCGGGATACGGTACCTCGGCTCGACGCTGCTCGAACTCGCGCGCCGCGGCCGCCGCCGCGCGATCATGGGAGTCTGCACGGCGGGCGGCATGTCGACGGCCGTACCTCGGGCGGCCTTGACGGGTCGGCGGCCGGTTCCCCATGTGACAGACTCGCGGCGACCGTAGAGCGTCGTTTCCAAAACGTTCTGCGGTGCCTATGCTCCGCCGGTGACCGTCCGAGACTCCACAGACCCGCGCGTCAACTCGACTACCCTGGAGCCGGCGCCGTCCTTGAACGAACCGGGACCGCCTGGGTGGTCCATCGAAAAAAGCGTCGACCTCTACCAGATTCGGGGTTGGGGCGAGCCGTACTTCGCCGTGAACGCCGACGGGCACGTCGAGGTGCGGCCGGATCCGTCGCGGGAGAGCCGCGGCATCGATCTCTTCGCCCTGGCCAATGACCTCAAGGCGCGGGGCCTCGAGCTCCCGCTCCTCGTTCGCTTCTCGGACATCTTGCGCGACCGCATTCGTCGCCTCAACGAGTGCTTCGGCAGCGCGATCGGCGAGTACCGGTACCCGGGCGTCTATCGCGGCGTTTACCCGGTCAAGGTCAACCAGCAGAGACACGTGGTCGAAGAGGTCGTCGAGTTCGGCGCTCCCTGGAGCTTCGGGCTCGAGGCAGGCAGCAAGCCGGAGCTCCTCATCGCGCTCGCAACCGCGCAGGAGAGCGGTGGGCTCATTCTCTGCAACGGGTACAAGGACGAGAAGTACATCGAGACGGCTCTCCTCGCCCAGCGCTTCGACAAGACCGTCTTCGTCGTGCTCGAGAGGATCGAGGAGCTCGACATGGTCTTTCGAGCCTCGGAGAAGCTGGGCATCGTGCCCGCCCTCGGGGTTCGCGCCAAGCTGACCGCGAAGGGCGTCGGCCGCTGGAAGGACTCTGCCGGCGATCGCGCGAAGTTCGGATTGACGACGTCGGAAATCGTGGAGGTCGTGGATCGGCTCGCCGAGAAGAATCTCCTATCGAGCTTGCAGCTCCTCCACTTTCACATCGGCAGCCAGGTCTCGTCGATCATCCCCATCAAGAACGCGATCGCCGAGGCCGCGAACATCTACGTCGATCTCGCGAGAATGGGCGCGCGCATGTGCTACCTCGACGTCGGCGGCGGCCTCGCCGTGGACTACGACGGCTCGAAGACCGACTTTCACGCTTCGAAGAACTACAATATCCAGGAATATGCGAACGACGTCGTCTTCGGCATTCTCGACGCGTGCAACAAGGCGAACGTTCCGGTGCCGACGGTCGTCACCGAGAGTGGCCGCGCCATCACCGCGCACCAGTCGGTGCTGATCTTCGAGGTCGTAGGCACCAACGACGTCCGCTTCGGCGAACCCGAGCCGCCCCCGCCCGACTCGCACGCCATTCTCCGGGGCCTGTACGAGACCTGGAAGAACGTCGTGCCCAAGAACGTGCAAGAGGCGTGGCACGACGCCAGTCAGGCGAAGGAGGAGGCGCAGAGCCTCTTCAAGTTCGGTTACGTCGGCCTCCGCGAGCGCGCCCAGGTCGAGAAGCTCTACTGGGGCTGCTGCGTGAAGATCCTCCAGACCGTGCGGAGGATGCGCTTCGTTCCTGACGAGTTGCGGGACCTCGAGCGCGTGCTCGCCGCGATCTACTACTGCAATTTTTCCATATTCCAATCGGCTCCGGACACCTGGGCGATCGACCAGCTCTTTCCCATCATGCCGATCCACCGGCTCGACGAAGAGCCGACCGAGCGCGCGACGATCGCCGATCTCACTTGCGACAGCGACGGCGCCATCGACCACTTCATCGATCGCGAGGACGTGAAGAACGTGCTCGAGGTGCACCCCCTCGTGGCGAGCCAGCCCTACTACCTGGGGCTCTTCCTGAACGGCGCTTACCAGGAGATCCTCGGAGACCTCCACAACCTCTTCGGCGACACCAACGCCGTGCACGTTCGCCTCGCCGAGGGGCAGGGCTATCACGTCTCGCACGTGGTGAAGGGCGACTCCGTCGCCGAGGTGCTGCACTACGTGCAATACAAGACCGAAGACATGGTCGAACGCGTGAGGCAGCAGGCAGAGTCCGCGCTCCGCACGAACCAGATCACGCTGGCGCAGATGCGGCTCCTCATGCGGCACTACGAAGAGAGCTTGGGAAAGTACACGTACCTCAGCGACGACGACGACTAGAGCAGAGATTCTCTCTGCGGCTCCGCGGCCAATCTCGCTCTCGAGCGTGAGCCGAGGGCACGGCTAGCGGCGGACGCCGAACGCCTCCAGGATCCGTTCGGCGGCGATGGTCGCGGTGACGGTCCCGTCGTGGACCTGCGCCTCGAGATCGGGCACCACCGAGACGACGCGCGGGTGCCGCTTGAACGTGTCGAACAGCTCGCCTTCGACCATCTGCCACATCCAGCGTAAGAGCTGCCGTTTGCGGTTCTGCTCGAGGGCGCCGCTCGCCGTCTGCTCGGCGCGATGCCGCTCGACGTGACCCCACAGGACATCGAGACCCTGGTTCGTGAGCGCCGAGCACTTCACGACGGGCACCTTCCACGACGCGTCGCGGCCTCGCAGCAAGTGGAGCGCGCTCGCGTATTCACGGCGAGCGCGCTCGGCCGCCTGCTCGTTGCCGCCGTCGGCCTTGTTGACCGCGACGAGATCCGCGATCTCGAGGATGCCGCGCTTGATGCCCTGGAGCTCGTCGCCCGCGCCCGCGAGCATCAAGACGACGAAGACGTCGACCATGTCGGCCACCGTCGTCTCGCTCTGGCCGACGCCCACGGTCTCCACGAGCACGACATCGAAGCCGGCGGCCTCGCAGAGCAGCAGGGTCTCGCGCGTCTTGCGGCCCACTCCGCCGAGCGAGCCGCTGCTCGGCGACGGGCGTATGAAGGCGTTGGGATCCTGGGTCAGGCTCACCATGCGCGTCTTGTCGCCCAGGATGCTCCCTCGGGTCTGCTCGCTCGTCGGGTCGACGGCGAGAACGGCGACGCGGTGGCCGAGCTTCGTGAGGTTCGTTCCGAGCGCCTCGATGAACGTGCTCTTGCCGACGCCGGGCACGCCGCTGATCCCGACGCGCTGCGCGCCGCCGGTGTACGGCAAGAGGCGCGTGAGCACGTCTTGAGCCAGATCGTGGTGGCCGCGCGCGTTGCTCTCGACGAGCGAGATCGCGCGCCCGAGGATGGCGCGGTCGCCCCCCCGCACGCCCTCCACGTAGTCGTCGACCGTGAGCGCGCGGCGGCGCGGCAGGTCGGGGCTATTCGGCGGCATATCCGAGGCGCTGATTGAGCTCGACGAGCAACTCCTTGGCCGCCTTGCTGATCACCGTTCCCGGTCCGAATACCGCGCTCGCGCCGTCGGCGAAGAGCTGCTCGTAGTCTTGTGGCGGAATGACGCCGCCCACCACGATCATGATGTCGTCGCGTCCGAGCTTCTTCAGCTCGGCCTTCAGGGCCGGCAGCAGCGTGAGGTGTCCGGCGGCGAGCGAGCTCGCGCCGATGATGTGCACGTCGTTCTCGACGGCCTGCCGCGCGGTCTCGTCGGGCGTCTGGAAGAGGGGCCCGACGTCGACGTCGAACCCGAGGTCGGCGAACGCCGTGGCGATGACCTTCGCGCCGCGATCATGGCCGTCTTGTCCCATCTTGGCGACGAGGATTCGCGGGCGCCGGCCCTCGTTCTTCTCGAACGCGTCGGCCAGCCTCTGGACCTCGACGAGATCTTCGGACGCTTCTCCCACGGTGCTCTTGTAGACGCCGGTGATGGATCGAATCTGGGCCACGTGGCGGCCCCAGACCTTCTCGAGAGCGTAGCTGATCTCGCCGACGCTGGCCCTCTTCCGCGCCGCGTCGACGGCGATCTCGAGCAAGTTCGCCCCCTCGCCCTGCCCCGGCCCCTGCCCGGCCCCGGCGCCGGCGGCGCGGGTCAGCGCGTCGAGCGCGGCCCGGGTGTCGGCTTCGTTGCGGTTCGCGCGGAGCTCGCGCAGGCGCGCGATCTGCGAGGCGCGAACGGCCTGGTTATCGACCCGGAGGACCTCGATGGCCGATTGCTTCTCGACCCCGCCCTCGTCGAGCCGGAACCGGTTGATGCCGGCGATGACCTGCTGCCCCGAGTCGATGCGCGCCTGCGTCCGCGCGGCGCACTCTTCGATGCGCATCTTGGGCAATCCGGTCGCGATCGCCTTCGCCATTCCGCCGAGCGACTCCACTTCGAGGATGTGCTGCCACGCGCGCTCCGCGAGATCGTGCGTGAGCCTCTCGACGTAGTAGCTGCCGCCCCAGGGATCGATGACGCGCGTGGTCCCGCTCTCTTGCTGGAGATAGAGCTGCGTGTTGCGGGCGATGCGCGCGCTGAAATCGGTCGGCAAGGCGAGCGCCTCGTCGAGGGCGTTGGTGTGCAGGCTCTGCGTGTGCCCGTGCGTCGCGGCCATTGCCTCGATGCAGGTCCGCGCGACGTTGTTGTACGGGTCCTGCGCGGTGAGGCTCCAGCCCGAGGTCTGGCAGTGCGCTCGCAGCGACAGGCTTCGGAGGTCCTTCGGATCGAACTCCTTGATCAGCTTCGACCAGAGGAGGCGCCCGGCCCGCATCTTGGCCACCTCCATGAAGAAGTTCATGCCGATGGCCCAGAAGAACGAGAGCCGCGGCGCGAACTTGTCGATCGTGAGGCCCCTCCGCAGGCCGGTGCGCACGTACTCGACGCCGTCGGCCAGGGTGTACGCGAGCTCGATGTCGGCCGTCGCCCCGGCCTCCTGCATGTGGTAGCCGCTGATCGAGATGCTGTTGAACTTCGGCATTCGCTTCGCCGTGTACGCGAAGATGTCGCCCACGATCCGCATCGAGGGATCGGGCGGATAGATGTACGTGTTCCGCACCATGAACTCTTTGAGGACGTCGTTCTGGATGGTCCCGCTGAGCTTTTCGGGCGACACGCCCTGCTCCTCGGCCGCCACGATGAAGAGCGCCATCACCGGGAGGACGGCGCCGTTCATGGTCATCGAGACGCTCATCTGATCGAGGGGAATCCCGTCGAACAAGATGCGCATATCCATGATCGAATCGATGGCGACGCCGGCCATGCCCACGTCGCCCAGGACCCGCGGGTGGTCGCTGTCGTATCCGCGGTGGGTCGCGAGGTCGAACGCGATCGAGAGCCCCATCTGGCCGGCGGCCAGGTTCCGCCGGTAGAACGCGTTGCTCGCTTCGGCGGTCGAGAAGCCCGCGTACTGCCGTATCGTCCAGGGCTTGAGCGCGTACATCGTGGCGTACGGGCCACGAACGTAAGGCGGAATCCCCGGCAGCGTGTCGAGGTGATCGACGCCCTCGCGATCGCCGGCCGTGTAGAGCGGTTTGACGGGCAGCTGCTCCGGGGTCGCCCAGGCGACGGCTTCGGCGCCGCGCCCCGTCTCCTCCTGGACCTGCTTTGCCCAGGACTCGATGGGGGTCGCCGGCGAGGCGCCGTCGAACGGCACGCCGGCGAAGTTCGGAATCGACCCCTGGCTGCCGTGGCCCATCAGACCGCACCCGCGCGCTCGAGCAGCGAGCGCAAACAGGCGGCCACGTTCACGCCCACGAAGACGAAGTCGGTCACGCCCGCATCGCGATAAGCCGCCTCGGCGTCGCCGGGCGTTCCCGCGAGCACGATCGCCAGCGCGCCCTTCGCCCGGAGCGCGCGAGCCGCGGGTCGAGCGAGGTCGGCATAGAGCGCGTCGCTCGAGCAGAGGGCCGCGATCTCGGCGCCGCTCTCCACGAACGCGGCGGCCGCCTCGTCGGCGCTGACGAATCCGTCGTTCGGGTGCACGAGAAAGCCTCCGGCCTCGAAGACGTTCTGCGCGAAGCCGGCGCGCGCCTTGTGGTCGGCGATGGGGCCGAGGTTGGCGAGGAAGACCGCGGGCCGCCGGCCCTTCGCGGCGAAGAACCGATCGGCGCGGTCGCGGAGCGCTTCGAAGGGCTGCGCCAGCCGCTCTCGCACGAGCGCAGTGACCTTCGCGTGCTCGCCGCGATCGAGCGCGGCGCGCACTTCGAGGAACCCGGCGCCCTCGGCGACCGCGCGCGTCGCGTGCTCGACGAGCGAACCGCGGAGAAGGCCGAGCGACGCGGCCCTGGATGCCACGGCGCCGCCGACGTTCGGGCGCGATGCGACCGCGCGCTCCAGGCTCTCTTCGCGCACGTTCGGGTACTCGTTGACGCCGGTGATGGCCGTCTTTCGCGTCTCGACGGCTTTGCGGTCAGCCTCGAGAGCGCCCTTCAGCTCCGCCTGGAGCGTGCCGGCCGCGAGCACGGCCGCGAGGCCGCCGGAGTGCTCGATCGACTGGAGCTTCTCCCACGCTCGCCGCGCGAGACCGTCGGTGATGGCCTCGACGTACCAGCTCCCGCCGGCCGGGTCGACGACGCGATGGATGTTCGATTCATGACGCAAGATGTGTTGCGTGTTGCGCGCGATGCGGCGGCCGAAGTCGTCGCTCTCGCCGAGCGGCGCGTCGAAGCTCGACGTCGTGATCGCGTCCGCGCCGCCGACGACGGCCGAGAAGGTCTCGGCGGTGCCGCGGACCTGATTGACCCAGGGGTCGTGGCGCGACTTGGTCCGCCGCGAGGTGCGGGCGTGAATGACCATCGGCGCGGGCTCGCCGCCGCTTGCCGCCACGACCTTCGACCAGGTCGCGCGCGCGGCGCGAAGCTTGGCGACCTCGATGAAGAAGTCGCGCCCGACGCTGAAGCTGAAGACGAGCTGCCTGGCGGCGGCGTCGACGGTCAGCCCCGCGTCCGTCATCGCCCGGAGGTAGGCGACGCCGGTCGCCAGGGCCAGGGCCACCTCGGTCGCCGCGTCGGCGCCGCTGTCGTGGTAGGGGGAGGTGTCGACCGTGAACGCGCGCAGCCGCGGGGCGTGCGCGTCGGCCCAGATCGCGAGCTCGCCGGCCTCTTCGAGCGCGGCGTCGACGGACATCGGGAGCTCGCCTTCGGCTGCCAGCGTTCCGAGCGGGTCGGCTCCGAGCGAGCCCGCGAGCGCCGCCGGTTTCACGCGGCGCTGGGCCGCCAGAGCGACGAGACCGGCCACGACGGGCAACGCGCAAGCGCCCGCCGAGAGCATCAGGGGCATGGTATCGAGCGGCGCGTGCTCGAGCGCGACGGCGAGATCGGCGAGACCCGCGATCAGGGCGCCCTCGCTCCATGGCGCGCCCCCGTTCTCCTTCACGCCTTCTGCCGACGGAACGCCGCCACGGCGGGTGCCGCGATCGAAGGTGAGCACGATCGACGTGGCGCCGCCGTTCAACTCGGCGAGGATCGCGCGGCCGGCCGCTGCCGGATCGGCGTGCGCCGTCTCCTGGCGGACGTCCCACCCTGCCTCGGAGGCGCCGAGCGCGGAGCTGCCCCGCGTGAACGGGGCAAATCCGGGTAGCCCGGGCCCCTCGGGCGCCTCGTCGACCCGGATGTAGAGCGGCCGGATGTCGAGGCCGGCCACGCGTTTGACGAGCCGTTTCTCGAACGGCGCCCCGGCGAGATCGCGCTCGACGAGCGTGAGCCACGCCTCGTAGGTCGCGGGTTCGAACTCGTTCAGCCTGGCTTCTGGGCGATGCTCGCGCATGACTTTCCTTCGATCGACTTCGCGGCTGCGCGCGACCCCGCCGAGAGACGGGGCCACTAGACCACTTAGCGACGTCTTCCTCGTCGGGCAAGGGGCCCCCGGTCACGTCTCACCGCGTCCGATAGGCGCCGAGAAGCGCGCGTCCGCGCCCAGATGCGCCGCCTCGCGAGGCCTCTGGCCTCGACTCAGCCCGTGCCCTTCTTGTAGAGGTCGGTCTGCCGGTTCGCGGTGCGCGGGCGGGCGTTTCCGTCCGTTGCCCCATGGCCTTCGCGACCCCGTTCAAGGAGCTGACCACCCCTCAGCGCCACGCGTTCTTCGCGTCGCTCGCGGGCTGGGGCCTCGACGCGTTCGACTTCTTTCTATTCGTGTTCGCGATCCACGCGATCGCCAGGGACTTCCACGCCGAGGTCAAGGCGGTCTCGCAAGGCATCTTCTGGACGCTTGCGATGCGACCGATTGGCGCCCTCTTCTTCGGGTGGCTGGCCGAGCGCTACGGACGGCGGCCGATCCTGATGATCAACGTCGTCAGCTACTCGGTCTGCGAGCTCGCGTCGGCGTTCGCTCCGAGCTTGTCGGTCCTCTTGTTGTGTCGGGCGATGTTCGGCCTGGCCATGGGCGGCGAATGGGGAATCGGCGCCGCGCTCGCGCTCGAGACGCTCCCGGCGAAAAACCGCGGGTTCTTCTCGGGCCTCCTTCAAGAGGGCTACGTGCTCGGCTACCTGATGGCCGCGCTCGTGTTCAAGTTCGCCTTCGATCACATCGGCTGGCGGGGGATGTTCGTCGTCGGCGCGGCGCCCGCGCTCCTGGTCTTTTACATCCGGCGAACGGTCGAAGAGTCGCCCGCGTGGCTCACCGGCAAGGCGGAGAAGCGAGCCTCGGTCGGCGAAGTCGCGCGGACCGTGACGAGCCAGCTGCCGACGCTGCTCTTTCTCGTTGTCTTGATGGCGTGCTTCAACGCGTTCAGCCACGGCTCGCAAGATCTCTATCCGACGTTCTTGCAGGTGCAGCACGGGTTCGACGCGTCGACGACCGGCACGATCGCGATCGTCTACAACCTCGGCGCGCTCTGCGGCGGCATGTTCTTCGGAGCCATCTCGGAGCGTATCGGCCGCCGTCGCGCGATCGCGAGCGCCGCGCTCCTCGCGCTTCCGGCGATCCCGCTCTGGGCCTTCTCGTCGACCGTCCCGATGTTCGCGCTCGGCGGCTTCGTGATGCAGTTCATGGTGCAAGGCGCGTGGGGCATCGTGCCGGCACACCTGAACGAGCTCTCGCCGCCCGCCGTGCGCGCGATCCTTCCGGGCTTCGCCTACCAGCTCGGAAACCTCGCGATGTCCCGCATGGCGCTGCTCCAGGCGGGGCTCGCCGAGGCGCACGGCAACGACTACGCGCTCGTCTTGGCGTGGACCGTCGGGATCGTCGGCGTCGTGCTCGCGATCGTCACACTCGCCGGACGCGAAGCGAAGGACGTCGTCTTCGCCGCCGCGAGCGAGACTCGCCGGTAGACCCAATGCTGCTCAACTTAGGAGAGCGAGATTGGCCGCCGAGGCGCAGAGAGCGCAGTGCCGTGAGTTGGGTTGGTACCGAGCAACTCGCGCGCGAGAGGGCACGACGCGGCCCACGAGAGCCCGGCCCCCGTCTCTGCTCTGCGCCTCGGCGGCCAATCTCGCTCTCGTCCTACGTGAGACATGCGCCGGCGGCGGAGGCGTTGCCACCCTCTCTCGCCGCCATTGCATCTTCGTTCGGTTCGAACGAAGACCGACTCTCGCTCTAGAAATCGTCTTCCGGGATCGGCTGCGGCCCCGGAATGATTCCCGCGATATCCGGATCTTCGCCCGGCGCGACGTCGCCCCGAGGGGCGGGCCCCTCGGCGCGACGCTGCTTGCGCTTAGCGTCTTTCTCGCGCTGCTTGTCTTGGCGAGCTCGCTCTTTCTGTCGTTTGGCGAACGTGGTGTTCGAAGCCATCGTCCCCTCCTAACCTACCAGCGGTCGCGCTTGCCTCCACCTCCACCGCCGCCGCCGCCGCCGCCGCCGCCGCCGCCACCACGACCGCCCTGGGGGCGCTCTTCGGCTTCGTTGACGCGAAGCGCACGCCCGTCGAGCGTGGCGTTGTTCATCTCGGAGATCGCCTTGGCGGCCTCTTGAGCGTTGCCCATGGTCACGAAGCCGAAGCCGCGCGACTGTCCGGACTCACGATCGGTGACGAGGTGGACGTCGGTCACCGAGCCGAACGCCGCGAAAGCGGCGCGAAGCGAGTCGGCGGTCGACTGAAACGAAAGGTTACCCACGTAGAGTCGGTTGCCCATGCTGTTCTATTCTCTCTGAAAAGCAGCCCTAGAAAGCGCACAGGGTGCGCCGCGCAATGTACCCGCCCGATGAGCCGCTAGAATCGGGCGGACAGTCGCTCCGGAGTATCCGAAGCTCCTACGCATTGTGTCAATGCGTCACAAGTCGTCATGAGGCACGGCCAGGCGCGAGCCAACTCAGAAGAGAGTCGAGAGAGCGTGGTGAGCCAGGTAACGTCGTGAACCGAGGCACTGAGTAGCCCCACGACGGACCGGCCGCAAGCTCAGGCTTGTTCTGAACCTACGACGCGCACGACGGCCACGACCGGGGGGTATGTGCGCCTCGCGGGCGCGCCTGACCGCCACGCGCCCGCTTCGAACATGGACGAGATCGCCGCAGGCGGTTTTTCCCGATGTTTTTGCCATGGTCGAGCCCGAGCGCGCTTGTGGCGAGCGGCGTCGAGCCCCCATACTTTGGAGCGTGGCTCGCGTTGCGGAGATGACCCTCGAGCCGACGCTTCGCTCGGCGAACATGATCACGGGCGTCTGGCGTCAGTTTGGCGTCCACGCCTTCGAGGGCACCCTGACGCTCGACGACATGGCCCGGATGGAGACGTTCGGCAATCTCTGGCACACGAGAAACCGAGGCAAGGTCGTCGAGATGGCCGTCATCTTCCCGAGCAAAGCCCGTCTGGGCGGCGAAGAGCGGGCGCGTATCGCGAAGATCATCCGTCGCTGGGAAATGACGCGAACGGCTTCGGCCACCGTCATCCTCGCCAGCGGCCTCGTAGGCTCGATGCAGCGAAGCGTGCTGACGGGCCTCATGATGATCGCGCCGCCGCCGCACCCGATCAAAGTATTCGGCACCACCGCAGACGCCGCCACATGGCTGGCGCCGTACATCCAGGCCGTCTGCGGGGTGGACGCCACCGCCGAAGGGATCAGGGCGGCGATCGACGTGCTCTGCGCGAGCTTCCGGGCGACCGGCCCAGCGGTGCCGCCGGGGCAGCGGACGCAGACGCAGAGCCGGGCCTGACCCGAGGCGGCGAGGCGGGTCGCGAGGGGAACGCCGGCTTGCCCGCTCCCGATCACGATGACGTCGGCTTTCATTTGCGAGGCCCTGCCGATGCGTCACAACCCGACGCCGCTGATCGCCTCCAGGAGCGCGTTCACTGTGGGCGCGAGTTCGGCGATCCTCGAGAGCCCGCGCAGGTGTGAGAGCATCGTCACCTTGTCGGGGCTCTCGGCGTGGGCGTGTTCGTGGACGATCTCGGCAGCCGGGAGCGCGCCTTCACGAAGGTGGGCGGGGAGCTTGTCGGCCTCGGCCCGGAGCCGCGCGGCGAGGGCCTGCAGCTCCGCCGGCTTCGTCGTATCGCGCCCCGCGTTCCTGGAGTTCTCCGACATGGTGACGACCATCGTGGCACAGAACCAGGGGCGGCTCCACGCGACGCCGGGCGAGCTCAGCGCTCTTCCGCGCCCTGGCGCGCCGTATCGCGCGAGGGGTCCCGGAGGACGAGCGTCGGCACGCCGCACGTCCCGCTCCGGATCGTGAAGACGCGCGTGGCGGGCTTCATTCCGTCGCGCGGCTCGCTCGCGGAGAGCCCGGCCGCCACGGCTCGCGCGTGGGCGGCGTCGAGATCGCGAACGCGGTAGGCGACGCCGGAGAAGGCGTCGGAAAGCCCGGCCCCGGGATCGACGATGACTTCGATCGTGACGCCACCGACCCGGAAGAAGAGCATGCGCGCGCCGCGGACCTCGCGGTCGAGAGCCAGCCGGAGCCCGAGGCCTCGACCGTAGAGCGCGAGCGCGGCCTCGGCGTCCGACGTGCGGATGACGACGTGATCGAGGGCGTCGGCGCTCGCCGGGGCGGGCTCCCGGGATGCAGAGAGCGCTGGCCCCTCGCGCTCGACGACGAGGAGCGAAAGGCCGCGCGCAGCCCGTGGGGAGAGATCGACGGTCTGGTAGCGACGCCGAACGCCGTCGGCGCCGAGCGCTTCGCCAGGCTGCGGAGGCGTGGCACGAATCCCCCGCTCGCGGAGGGTGGCCGCGCACCGCGCCGCGTCGTCGGTGCCGAACGCCAGGGCCTGGAGCCCCTCGCCCCGTGCGTCGAGCCACTCGCGCAAGCCGGTCGCCGCCGTCGCGTCGGCGCCGGGCCCGACGAGCTCGACGACCGCGTTTGCCAGCGCGAAGAGCGCGCCGGCGGTGCCGAGGTCCGGGTGCTCGCCCCGCCAGCTCGGCGGCGACCCCAGGAGCTGCTCGTACGCGCCGGAGGCCGCGTCGACCTCGTTCACGGCGATCGTCACGTGGTCGAACGTCGTCAGCATCGGCGCCAGAGTAAGCCGATGCTATGGGAACAGCCATGGCGACGGGCCTCCCGCCGATCGAACTCCTCTACGTCGACGACCACGTGGTCGTCGCCCAGAAGCCGTCGGGGCTCCTCGTGCATCGCGGCTGGGACAACGACGACGACGTCGCGATGTTTCGGGTCCGGGACGCGCTCGGCGGGTACGTGTATCCGGTCCACCGTCTCGACCGCGGCACGAGCGGCGCGCTCGTCTTCGCGCGCACGAAAGAGGCCGCGACGGCCCTCGCTCACGCGTTCGAGCAGGGCGCGGTCGCGAAGGGCTACCTCGCGCTCGTTCGCGGCGTCCCGCCCGACGGAGGGACCATCGACCATCCCATCCAGAGGCGCGAAGACGGGCCTCGCGTTCCGGCCGTGACGCGCTTCCGCGTGGTCGCCCAGTCGCCCGTCGACCGATGCTCTCTCGTCGACGCCAGCCCCGAGACCGGCCGCCTGCACCAGGTGCGCCGCCACCTGCGGCACATCAACCACCCCCTCGTGGGCGACGTGAACTACGGCTCGGGGGAGATCAACCGCCACTACCGCGCGCGCTACGGGCTCCATCGCCTCGCCCTCCACGCCCATCGCGTCGCGTTCGCCCACCCGGCGACCGGCGCCCGGGTCGAGGTCGTCGCTCCCCTGCCCGCCGATCTCGCAGAGCCCTTCGCCGCGCTCGGCCTCGCGACGACGCTCCCTCCAGGCCTCTCGGCGTGAGCCGCCGCGACAACGCCCACGTCCGCTGCCGCGGCTGCCGCATGCACGGCAGCCTCTGCGTGTGCTCGCTGATCCCGCGCGTCGAGACGCGGACGCGCCTCGTGCTCGTCATTCATCGCGTCGAGGCGCGCAAGCCGTCGAACACGGGACGGCTCGCCGCCGCTTGTCTCCCGAACAGCGAGGTCCTCGTGCGCGGCCACGCCGATGCGCCGAGCGAGCCGATCGCGCCCGCCGCGGGCTCTCGGCCGCTCTTGCTCTTTCCGCACGAAGACGCCGTCCCTCTCGGCCCCATCCACGCGGTCGCCCCCGGACCGGTGACGCTCATCGTGCCCGACGGCACGTGGCGTCAGGCGTCGAAGGTCCGCCAGCGAGTTCCCGGCCTGCGCGACGTGCCGTGCGTCTCGCTGCCCGCCGACGAGCCCTCGATTTACAGGCTCCGCGCCGAAGCGCACGAGCACGGCCTCGCGACGCTGGAGGCCATCGCGCGCGCGATGGGGCTGCTCGAAGGCCTCCACGTACGCCAGGCCCTCGAGCACGTGTTCCGCGCGATGGTCGAGCGCACGCTCTGGTCCCGCGGCGAGATGGCCACGGCCGACGTCACCGGGGGCCTCCCCGCCGGCGCCCTCCGTCACGATCCGCGCAGCGGCCTCGCACGGCCGTCACGTCACCAGGTGACCGAGAGGTAGACGCCTCAAACTCTCGCTCTCGAGAGGAAGCCGGCGCGAACCCAAACCAGAATGACCCGCTCCACGTCGATACGGGGGAAGGCGGCTCGCTCCGGCCCCAGAGACTGCCCGTGCCACTCGGGCCTGCGCTATGCGGCTTGCTGCGGGCCGCTCCACGACGGGGCAGCGGCCGCCGAGACCCCCGAGGCGCTCATGCGATCGCGGTACGCGGCGTTCGCGCTCGGCCTCGGCCGGTATCTGGTCGAGACCCTCTCCGCGCATCATCCCGACCGCGCCCACGACCAGGCGGCGCTCGCTATCGCGCTGTCGCAGGCCAAGGAGAGGCAGCGGTTCCGCGGTCTGACGATCCTCGAGTCGCGCGTCGACGGCGACCGCGGTGAGATGCTCTTTCACGCTCGTATCTTCGAGCAGGGCGCGGACCGGTCGTTCACCGAACGGTCCGCCTTCGAGAAGGAGGCGGGCGCGTGGCGGTATGCGGGCGCGATCTCGATGAACCCCTCGCCGTGAACCACGCGCGGCAGCCCTCTCGAGGTCATTGGCCGACCGCGATAGGCCAGTAGTTGTGCCTGCTGGCGAGATACGAGTCGACGACCACCACGGTACCGGCCGCCGCCCCGGCTCTTCGCGTGATCGTGAGATGCAGCTTCTCGCCGTTCTGGCCCGTGACGCGGTCGAAGTGGAGATCGAGCGAGGGTCTCAGCGCCGCCAGGCCGGACACGCCCAGATCGTGCGCAAACGCCTCGAGCGACCACGGGCCGCCGGTGTCCGCGTCGCTGTACAGATCGAGCTCGACGACCGCTGACGACCCGATCGGCACCGCGACGCCCCCGGTGCGAATCGTCGTATTGGCGTCGACCACAAAGTCGATATCGTCAGGAAGCAGCGCGCGCGCGTTGAAATACGCCGCGCTGCCATTCGTGGGGACGCAGGGGTCATGCCCTGCCAGCATGGCCTCGTTGGACCAGAGGCGCTGCACGTCCACGAGTGTGCCCTGCGGCGTGAATCCGTCAGCGTTCGACTCGCAGAGGTCGGCGACCTCGCCGCCGACCGGGATGAGCGCGTCGAACCCTCGCTCGGTGAGCAAGGCCGGAACGAATTGCCATACGAAGTGACCGGTATCGAGCGAGTAACCGGTGCAGCCATTTCCCTTGCACGGATTGGTCGCCGCCTCGGCCACTTCGTGACTCGCGGTCAGGTCGAGAGGAGCGAATTCGGCATCCGATGGCGGAGACGCGCAGTCGGCGACCACCGCGTAAGAGACGCTCGTGCCGCCGGTCGTCAGGCCCCAGTGGTACCCGCCGCACCAGGGCTGTGACGCGAACAGGACCGTCAGACCTTTCGCGTGACCCACGCGCCCCGGAACAGACTCACCGGGTGATGATCGGCGTGGGGCCGTCCTCGAACGAGCCTTCGCCGCAGCCGTCGCCCTCGCAGACGGGGCTCCGCGTCGACCAGCGCGCGATCGAGGCGGTCTCGTTCCGCGTCAGGCGACGGACTCGGCGCGACGTCAACGACGATCGGAGCCGCCATGATGCGCCGCCATGGCCGTCACCATACCGCGGGCATGATCCCCCTGTCGGGTGTACGCACCTTGGCACAGTGTCGATCGCAACGATCCCGCGGTCTTGTGCGCGGCACAGAGGCTGCTGAAGGGCTCCCCCATGCATCGAAGATGGCTTGGCGTCGCAGGGTCGTGCGGTCTCGTGGCTCTCGCGGCCTGCGGATCGAGCGCCACGGGGTCCTCCACGGGTGGCGGCACGGGAGACAGCAAGACGTCGCTCCCCTCCAGCGGCAGCAGCGGCGGCGCCGCGAGCGACACCGGCAGCAGTGGCGGGGGCAGTAGCGGGGCCACCGGCGGCGACAGCCCCGCGTTCGGACCGGCCGGCGGATCGAGCGGCTCCGCCGGCGGCCTCGCTGGCGTCTCGGGGAGCAGTTCGACGGGGCCGGCGGCGGCGGCGTCTACCGATGCGGGTCCGGTGAACTCTGGCGCGGGCGTTCTGACCGCGGGCGTCTGGGACGACAGCCTCAACTTTCCGTTCTTCAGCAACTACCTCACGGCCCACTCCCAGATCGCGGGCGACCCCGGGTTCACTCCGGCCGACTACACCGCGGCCCACGCGGCGTCCGCGCAGCGCACTCCGCGCGCGGTCGTCGACGTCGCGCTCGTCATCGACACGACCGGGAGCATGGGCGACGAGATCGCGTACCTGACCGCGGAGTTCGCAGGAATCTCGGCGGCCATCGCGTCGAAGTTCCCGAACGCCGATCAGCGCTGGGCGCTCGTCGTCTACCGGGATACGCCCGACTACGATCAGGGCGACGCGTATGTCGTGAAGTCATTCGACTTCACGGGAAATACGGGCACGTTCGCGTCGACGGTCGGCGCGCAAACCGCGGGCGGCGGCGGCGACTACCCCGAGTCTCCCGAGCTCGGGCTCGAAGAGCTCGGGAAGCTCACGTGGCGAACGGATCCTTCGGTCGCGAAGCTCGCGTTCTGGGTCGCCGACGCGCCGCACCACACCGAGAGGGCGGCCGCGATGAAGAAGGCCATCACCGACGCCCAGACCGCCGGGATTCGCCTCTACCCGGTGTCGGCGAGCGGCACGGACGACTTGCTCGAGCTCACGATGCGCTCGGCCGCGGAGATCACCGGGGGCCGCTACCTCTTTCTCACGGACGACTCGGGGGTCGGGGGCGTGCACAAGGTCCCGGAGATTCCCTGCTACTTCGTGACGCGGCTCGAGAAGGCCCTCGTTCGCGTCGTCTCGATGGAGCTCGCGGGCGACTACATCGGGCCCGATACCGCCGATATCCTCCGCGTCTCGGGCAACGCGTCGCCCGACGGCACGTGCGCGGTCGAAGGCGACGGCGGAACGGTGCAGATTTTCTAAATCGGCGCTCACGAACGTGAGCGCTGATTTAGTCAAACCTGGGCGAATAAATCGGGCGAGCGTGATCGAAGATCGCGCCCGCCTGATTTAGGGCTTCTTCTCCGTCTTCCCGCTCGCGCCGCTCGACTCGTTCGCCGCGAGGATCCGGAGCACGTTCTCGCCGAGGATCTTCCGGATGTCGTCGGGGCTGAAGCCGCGGCGCGAGAGCTCTTCTGTGATGAACGGGAATTTGGATACGTCGTCGAGCCCCGCCGGGCCGAAGGGAATGCCGTCGAAGTCGCTGCCGAGGCAGACGTGGTCGACCCCCGCGACGCTGGCGATGTGCTCGATGTGATCGACCGCGCGCGAGGCGGGCACGCGGGGAAGCTGCGCCGCGAGGGCGCGGTACCTGGGCAAGAACCCGAGCTGCACGGCCTTCGGGTCTCCCGGGTGCTCCTTGACGATGTCCTCGATCGCGCCGCCGAGCGACTTCTGCAGCACCGACCACTGATCGTGCCACCCCTGGTCGAGGAACTCTTGACCGAAGTTCACGCAGACGGCGCCGCCGTTGTCGCGAACGGCGCGCAGCATGTCGTCGGTCATGTTCCTCGGGTGGTCGCAGAGCGCCCTTGACGACGAGTGCGACGCGAGCACCGGTCGGGTCGAGGCCTTCACCGCGTCGAAGAAGGTGGCGTCGGAGACGTGAGAGATGTCGACGATCATGCCGAGGTCGTTCATGGCCTTGACCACGCGCACGCCGAAAGGCGTGAGGCCTCGCGTCTTGCCGGCGTCGCCCGAGCTGCCGCCGAGCCGGTTCGAGTTCGACCACGTGAGCGTCATGTACCGCGCTCCGCGCGCGTAGAACTCGCGAAGCCGCGCGAGGAGCCGCTCGTCGGGCACCTCGCCCAGCCCGTGCGCTCCCTCGACGCCGATCAAGAACGCGATCTTGTTCGCCGCCGCGGCAGCGCGCACCTCGGCCACCGAGCGGGCGAGAACGGCCACGCCGGCGTTCGTCGCCACGAGGCGATCGATCGCATCGAACTGGGCGATCGAGTACGCATAGGCCTTCTCGCCCGGGTAGAGCTCCGGCGGGACCCACAACGACAAGAACTCGGCGTCGAGACCGCCCGCCTGCATCCGCGGGATGTCCGTCTGGGCGTCGGGAAATGGCCGAGAGAGATCGGCGTCTTCGAGGGCGAGGCGCTGCGTGACGTCGTTGTGCGTGTCGACGACGATCGCGGCGCGATGAAGCTCGTCTGCGGCGAGGCGCGCCACCTCGGAGGCGGCCGCTGAACTCGACGGGGTGGGCGACACGCTGGCGCCGCTCGCGGAGGCCGGAGCTGGTAGCGTCGACGCCACGGGTGCGGCCACGGGCTCAGGGGCCTTCGGGGGCGCGCACGCCGCGGCCATCACGATCGCAGAGACCAGGGCACGGCCGCTCGCCTTCGACATGAACCCGGAGTACCGCGTGACGGCGACGATTGCAAAAAGCGACGGGAAGGACCTGACGGCGGCGAAACCGCGGATCTCGAACCGTCTCGTTGCCATCGACCTGATGCGCGGCTTCGTCATGGTGCTCATGGCGGTGGACCACAGCTCGGGCCAGTTCAACCGGGGCCGCGTCATGGCCGACGGGGCGTTCAGCTGGCATGCGGGCACGCCCCTTCCGACCGCTCAGTTCCTGACCCGCTGGATCACGCACCTCTGCGCGCCGTCGTTCGTGTTCCTCGCGGGAACGGCGCTGGCGCTCAGTACGGGGCGCCGGCTCGGCGGGGGCAACGGCACGCGCGAGGGGCAAGCGTCGATCGACCGGCACCTCTTGCTGCGCGGACTCTTCATCGCGAGCTGCGAGCTCGTGCCCTCGCTGTTCTGGATGCCGCGCGGCAAGTATCTGTTCCAGGTCCTCTACGCGATCGGGTCGAGCTATCTCTTCATGATTCCTCTTCGGCGGCTTCCCGGTGCGCTCCTCGCCGCGCTCGCCCTGGCCGTGCTGGTCTTCGGGGAGGCGCTGGTCCGCGCTGCGGGCTGGGGCGGCTCCGGCGCGCCCGGTTCGACGCCGGCCGTCGCCGTGCTCCTCCTCGTTCCTGGATCGGTCGGCAGGGTCTTCGTCGCGTATCCGACGCTCTACTGGCTCGCGTTCATGGCCCTCGGCTTCGTCTTCGGGCAATGGCTCGAGCGGCGCCCCGACCCGGCGCGTATCCGCCGCTTCCTGGTGCTGTCGGGGGCCCTCTCGCTGGGTCTCTTCGCTGTCGTTCGCGGCGCCAATGCGTACGGCAACATGGGGATCCTCCGCGACGGCCCGGCGCTCGTGCAGTGGCTTCACGTGAGCAAGTACCCGCCGAGCCTCTCGTTCGCCGCACTCGAGCTCGGGCTCGCCGCCCTGGTGCTCGCGCTCTTGTTCGCCCTCGAGCACCCGGTAACCTCGTTCTTCGGGCGCTTTCTCCTCGTCTTCGGTCGAACCCCGATGTTCTTCTATCTGCTTCACATCCCGCTGCTCGCCCTCACGGCGAAGGCGCTCGGCGTCGAGGAGTCGCTCGGGCTCGGCGCCGCGTACGGGTTCGCGGCGCTGGCCGTGCTGGTCCTGTACCCCGCTTGCGTCTGGTACGGCGCCTACAAGCTCGCTCATCCGACGGGCATCGCGCGTTACGTCTAGCCTGCTCGAGAGGCCATGCCGCTCACTTACATTGCATGCGCCCCGCGACCGCGCTCCACTACCTTCGCCCCATCGTCGGGATCCTGGGGCTATGCGCGCTGGCGATCATCGTGCGCGCCGTCGGGGTCTCGGCGGTCGTGGAGACGCTTCGCGGTGCCGCCGCGTGGCTGCCGGTGCTCTGTCTCCTCGAGGCCGGCCGGATCGCAGCGGAGGCGACGGCGAGCTACTTCGCCTTCGGGAGCCTGGCGCCGCGCATCCCCGTCGTGACGCTCCTCCGCGCGCACTTGCTTGGCCACGCGATCGGCGCCGTGGCCCCCGCGCCGACCGTCTTCAACGAGACCATCAAGGCGACGCTGCTGGCGCCCTTCGCGGGCGCTCCGGCGGCGGCCTCGGTGGCCGTCATCAACCAGGCGGCGACCCTCATGGCGGGCGGTTTCTTTTCGATCCCGTGCGCCTTCGCCATCTACGCGCTCGGGGGAGAGTCGCTGTGGCTATGGGCTTGCGCCGCGCACGCGGTCGTCCTCGTCACGTGCGGCGTCGGCCTCCGCGCCCTGTCGCGGGCGGGCGCGGCGAGGAGCTGGATCGCCTCGAAGGTGCCGCGCCTCGCGGAGCGCATCGTCGTGTTCCACGTGCACGCGACCGAGGCGGGACTCCTCGCGGCCCCCACGACCGGCGCGCTCTTCATGGGGCGGGCGATCCAGGCGCTCCAGTACGGCGTGGCGGCGCGCGCCGTCGGCGGCGACGCGACCTTCCTCCACGCGATGGCGGCACAAGGGGTGAATCTCCTTGCCGCCGCCGTGGGCGTCCTCGTGCCCGGGGGCCTCGGGACCACGGACGGAGCGTTCACCCTCGCCGCCCATCTGCTCGGCGTCACGGCGGCTCGGGCCACCTCGCTGGCGCTGCTCATGCGGTGCGTTCAGATCGTCTGGCTCCTGATCGCGTCGGTCCTGGCGCTCTTGGGGTCGAGCCGAAGAACGCCTGGCGACGTCCGCTGAAGCCGACAGGTCTTCGACGGGGACTACGCCATCTTGCCGCAAGACGTGGCAGACGGCGAGTTCCGCACGGGCAGGCTCGAGCGCGTGCTCCCCGAATACGCCGTACGCGGCGGGGCTTACTATCTGCTCATGCCGTCATCGCGGCTGATCCCCGGGCACGTCGTGCTCTTCCGCGACTTCCTCCTCGAGCACCTCACGAGCTTCTGGGCGCAGGTCGCCGTCGCCTGCACCGAGCGCCGGGCCGCACTGCCCGCGGTCAACGATGTGGCCGCGACGCGCGTGGATGGAGCGACGGCGAGCGCTCCGCACGCGAACGGAGCGACGACGCGGGTTCCACGCGACGCTCAGCCCCCGCGCGCGCCCGGCGTCAGCGCACCGGCGAAGCGCAGGCCTCACCGTAGAGCAGGTACTTCTCGCGCTTCGTGATGAACGCCGCGAGCTCGGCGCGATACGTGCCGACGGCTGCATCGAGCGGGAGTCCGCTGTCGAGCGCCTTCATCACATCGGGGTGAACGAGGAGGCGATCGACCTTGGCGAACTCCCAGGCGCGCGGGTAAAGCCGGCGCAGCTCGCGCGCGATCGCGAGGCCGGTTCGCACGGGCTCGAAGCGGGGGCGATCGCCCACGACGACACGCACCCCGCTGCAGCTCTGGCCGGCGTAGCGATCGGTCTGGGGCGTGAACACATCGGGCGCGAAGGCGACGCCCGGCAGCGCGTCCGCCGCGAGCGCATCGGCGAGGGCCGCGCCGTCGATCCAGGGCGCGCCGACGCGTTCGAAGGGCGCGTCGGTGCCGCGACCCACCGAGAGGTTGGTGGCCTCGAGCAGCCCGAGCGCGGGATAGAGCAACGCCTCGGCGACGCTACGCAGGTTGGGCGAAGGGTTCACCCAGGGCAAGCCCGTCTCGTCGCCGTAGCTCCCGCGGCGCCACCCGCGCATCGTCACGATCGAGAGCGCGACGCCGAGGTGGTCGTCGGCGTTGAGGAGCGTGGCGAGCTCGCCCAGGGTGAGACCATGCCGGATCGGCAGCGAGTGGTAGTTCACGAACGAGCCGCCGGCGGGCACCGCGACGGGACCGGCGACGTCGATGCCGTCGATGGGATCCGGGCGATCGAGGACCATGAAGCGAAGGCCGTGGTCCCGCGCGGTGACCATGGCGCGGCGCATCGTCGAGCCGTAGGTGAAGAAGCGGGTCCCCACGTCTTGAATGTCGAAGACGAGCGTATCGATTCCGGCCAGGCTCTCGGCGCTCGGGGCGAACGTCTCGCCGTAGAGGCTGTACACGGGCAGGCCGGTGCGCACGTCGCGGCCGTCGGCGATCTTGCCGCTTCCGCTGGCGTCGAGGCCGTGCTCCGGGGTGAAGAGCGCGACGAGCGTCACGCCGGGTGCGCCCAGGAGCAGGTCTACGGTCGACGTGCCGTCGCGAGCCTTGCCGCTCGCGTTCGTGATGAGGCCCACGCGCTTGCCGCGGAGACGCTCGAAGCCCTCGTCGCGCAAGACGTCGATGCCGCTCCGGACGCCGCTCGGGGCAGCGGCGGGATCGGGGCACACGTCGACGCGACCGACCTCGGGTCCCAGCGCCCGGGCCGCCGCCGTGTTGATGCGCACGACGAGCGGCTTCGAGTCTCCCTTGCCGTCGGGGTGCACGCGGTTCGTGAGGACGACGACGAAGAGATCCTTGTCGGGATCGATCCAGAGCGCGGTGCCCGTGAAGCCGAAGTGCCCGATCGCGGTCGGTGAGAGACCCTGACCCCGCCATGGACTGGTCACGTTCCAGCCGAGCGCGCGGATGCTGCCGGGCAGATCGTAGGGCGCGATCATCGCGGCCACGGTCTGCGCCGAGAGGATTCGCTTTCCGTCGACCTCGCCCCCGCCGAGCAGGGCGCGCGCGTAGAGCGCCAGGTCGTCGCCCGTCGAGAAGAGGCCGGCGTGGCCGGCGACCCCGCCGAGAAGATAGGCCCGGGGGTCGTGCACGACGCCCACGCGCCAGACCCCGTCGACGAACTCGGTCCAGGCGGCGCGCTGCTTGAGCGCGTCGGAGGGCATGAAGCCGGTGTCCCGCATCCCGAGGGGCCCGAAGATGGTGTCGCCGGCGAACGCCGGCAGCTCGCGCGACGTCACGCGGCGCACCACCTCTTCGAGCAAGATGAACCCCAGGTCGCTGTACATCGACGTGGCGCCCGGCAGCCCGCGCAGCGTGACGTTGCAGATCCGCCGGAGCGCCTCGGCCCGGCCGTGCGCGAAGTCGCCTTTCGGAGTGTCCGCGGGCAACCCCGATACGTGCAGGAGCAGATGCCGGAGGGTGATCGCTCGCTCCCCGGCCCGGTTGCACTCCGGAACGTACTTCACGAGCAGATCGTCGAGCCCGAGGGCGCCCCGCTCGACGAGCGCCATGATGCTGGTCGCGGTCGCGATCGGCTTCGTGAGGGACGCAAGATCGAACACCGTGTCCGTGGTCATCGCGACCCGATCCGGCACGACCTCGCGAAAGCCGTAGGCGCGGCGAAAGACGACGCGATCGTGCCGCCCGATCACCACCACGGCACCCGGCAGTTCCTGGCTCGCAATGGCGTCTGCGACGGCCGCGTCGATCGCGCTCTCCATCGCGCCCTGGCGCGACGACGGCGCCTCGCCGGGCGCGGACGCGTCCGCCGACGCCGCGACGACCGGCGGGATCGCGACGCTGGCCGGAGCTCCCGGCGCGCCGACGGCCACCGGAGCGCGACTGCGCGACGCGCCGCACATCACCATCGACAGCGCCCCCAGCGCGAACACGTACCGCCGCGCCCGGCGGGGAGACCTCATGCTCGCATCGTATCGCACGAGCGAGAGCGCCGCGCCTCCGCGAGGGTTGCGTCGGGCGCTCAGCGACTCACGTCTCGGCCATTCGCGCCGCCACGTCGGGCCTCCCAGCCGCGAAGGCGCTGGAGCGCTCGCCGCTCTTGCCGGAATCGAACCCCGCGTCCGCCGACGTGCCGGCCTTCTCCCGGTGGTCCTTGGCGATGAGGACGTAGAGGGAGGGCACGACGAACAGCGTGAACAGGGTGCCTATCGTCATGCCGCCGACGAGAACGATGCCGATCGAGTTACGGGCGACGGCTCCCGCCCCCGAGACCAAGGTCAGCGGAAAGTGCCCGGCCACCGTGGCGACGGTCGTCATCAGAATGGGACGGAGGCGGGTGCTCGCGGCCTCGCGGATCGCGTCGATCTTGGCCATGCCCAGCGCCTGCTGCGCGTTGGCGAACTCCACGATCAAGATACCGTTCTTGGAGACCAGCCCGACCAGCGTCACGAGGCCGACCTGGGAGTAGATGTTGAGCGTGGTCGTCCACCCCTCGGTGAGCTTGAAGTGCATCCCGGGGGGGCCCGCGAACTTGAGGAACGTGAAGATCAACGCGCCGAACATCGCGAGCGGCACCGACCCCGCGAGCACCACGAACGGGTCGCGGAACGAGTTGAACTGGGCGGCCAGCACCAGGAAGATGAGGACGATCGCGAGGCCCATCGCCGGGAGGAACTTGCCCCCCTCTTGACGGAGCTGACGCGACTCGCCCGTGTAGTCGACGCGGTACCCCGGAGGGAGGATCCTGGCCGCCGCGTCTTCGAGGACCTTGAGCCCCCCGTCGACCGAGCGGGGGGCGACGCCGGAAATCTTGATCGCGTTGAGCTGCTGGAACCGATTCAGCGTCCGGGGCTCTACGCCGTCGCGCAGGGTGGCGACCGCGCTGAGCGGCATCAGCTGCCCGTTCGGACCGCTGATGTGGATGTCGTTCAGCTGCGTGGTCGTGAGGCGATCCGTTCGTTCGGCCTGGGCGATGACCTTGTAGCTTCGCCCGTCGATATTGAAGCGGTTCACGAAGTTGCCGCCGAGCATCGACGAGAGATCGCCGCCGACCTGCTGCATCGTCAGCCCCATCGAGCCGATCTTGTCGCGATCGAGCACGATCTCGGACATGGCCTCGTCGATCCGCACGTCGGTGATCGGCGGAAAGGCGAACTGCCCGCTCTTGACGGCTTCTTGCACGAGCTGCTGCGCGAAGCGAAGCACCTCGTCGTGATTCGCGGTGGACGAGATCACGAACTCGATCGGGAAGAACCCCGCGCTCGGCAGCGCCGACGGGAGGAACACCGGCGCGCGGATCCCCGCAATGGCCGACAGCTTGCCCGAGAGCTCTTCCTGGATCGGGAAGATGCTCCGCCGCCGCTCCTCGTAAGGCTTGATGAGCACGCCGCCGAAGCCGCTGCCGGGAAACGTGATCTGAAAACTATGATCGAACTCCGGCTCCGACTGGAAGATGCGGTTCACTTGCGCCGTGTAGGGCGTGAGCTGCTCGAGGGTGGCGTTCGCCGGGACGTCGACCGCCCCGAACATGACGCCCTGATCCTCGTTGGGCGCGAGCTCCTTCGGCGAGAACATGTACATCGGCACGAGCAGCAGCGAGAGCACGATCCACACCATGTAGACCGCGGGCCGCGTGCGGAGCGTCGCCCCGAGCGCGCGCGTGTAGACGACGCGCACGCGGTCGAACGCGGCTTCGATGATTCGCTGGAGCCGCCCTTGCTCGCCGTGCGACGTGAGCAGCCTCGACGACATCATCGGCGAGAGCGTGAGCGCGACCACGCCGGAGATGAACACCGCCCCCGCGAGCGTGAAGGCGAACTCGCGAAAGAGCGCGCCGGTGAGGCCTCCCTGCAGACCGATCGGGGCGTAGACCGCCGCGAGCGTGATCGTCATCGCGACGATGGGCCCCACGAGCTCGCGCGCCCCCACGTAAGACGCCTCGAGCGGGGTCTTGCCCTCGCGGATGTGCCGTTCCACGTTCTCGACGACGATGATCGCGTCGTCGACCACGAGCCCGACCGACAGGACGATGGCGAGGAGCGTGAGCAGGTTCACCGTGAACCCGAAGATCTGCATCAGAAAGACGGCGCCGATGAGCGACACCGGAATGGCGACCAGGGGGACCAGCACCGTTCGCAGCGAGCCGAGGAAAAGGAAGATGACCACGATGACGATGAGGACCGTCTCCGTCAGCGTGTGCGTGACCTCGGTGATGGCGTTGTTGATGTAGCCGGTCGAGTCGAAGGCCACCGTCGCCTGCATCCCGGTGGGCAGCTCGGTCTTGATGACGTCGATCTCCTTGCGAACCCGGGCGATGACGTCGAGCGAGTTCGCGTTCGGCAGGACCCAGACGCCCATGAAGACGGCCTTCTCCCCGGACAGGCGCACGTCTTGGTCGTAGGTGTCGGCGCCCATCACGACGTCGGCGATGTCTTCGAGGCGAACGAGCGCGCCGTTCTCCTGGCGAACGACGAGCCTCTTGAACTCGCCGAGCGACTTGAGGTCGGTGGTGGCGGTCAGATTGACCTGCACGAGGGCGCCCTTGGTGGTGCCCACGGCCGCGAGGTAGTTGTTGGCGGCGAGGGCCGCGCGCACCTGCGACGGGCTCACGTTCAGCGCCGCCATACGGTCGGCCTTGAGCCAGGCGCGAATGGCGAAGGTGCGGCCGCCCAGGATGTCGGCCCGCTGCACGCCCTCGATGGCGGACAGCCGCGGCTGCACGACGCGGAGCAGGTAGTCGGTGACCTGGTTGTCCTCGAGGATGGTCGACCCGAAGCTCAGGTACATCGCCGCGATCTGCGCGTCGGACGGCTCGATGTTGATCGCAGGGACCTCGGCCTCGGGCGGCAGGTCGGCGCGCACCTGATTGACGCGGGCGCTGATGTCGGAGAGGGCGTTCGCCGCGCTGAAGTTCAGCTTGAGGCGAACGTTGATCGTCGAGAGGCCCTGCGTGCTCTGCGATTCGATGTAGTCGATGCCGTCGGCAGCGGCGATGGCCCGCTCGAGCGGCGTGGTGATGAAGCCGCGCACCAGATCCGCGTTGGCGCCCACGTACGTGGTGCGCACGGTGACCGACGCGCTCTCGAGCTTGGGGTATTGCCTGACGTTGAGCGACCGGATCGCCTGGAAGCCGGCGATGACGATCACCAGGCTGACGACGATCGCCAGAACGGGCCGGCGAACGAAGATGTCCGTGAACTTCATGATCGCCCTACCGATTGTCCGGGTGAGGAGAGAGCTGCGGGTCGACCTTGATCTCGTTGTTCACGGTGACGGCCGACCCGTTTCGAAGCTTGAAGGCGCCCGCGCTGACGATGTCTTGCCCGGCCGAGATGCCGTCGACGATCGCCACGAAGTCGCCCCGGGAGGCGCCGACGCGCACGAACTGCTGCCGCGCCACCTTCGCGGGCTTGTCGCCGGGAGGCGCGCCTCCGGCTCCGGACGCGTCTTTCTTGTCTTCGACGACGAAGACCGAGTCGCCGTAGGACGCGTGGACGAGCGACGTGGACGGTACGGCCACGAGACTCCCCTGGTCCGGAAGCACGACGGAAACGTTGGCGAACATCCCCGGACGGAGCGTCTCTTCCTTGTTGGGGACCGCGGCTCGAACCCGGATCGTCCGCGTCGTGGTGTCGATCGTCGGGTCGACTGCCGCGATCGTCCCGTCGCGGGGGGCCACGTCGGCGCCTTCGATGGTCACCCGGATCGGCATGCCAATCTTGATCTCGGCGAGGCGCTGCTGCGGCAGGGTGAAGTCGACGTAGACGGTGTCGATGGCCTCGAGCACCGTGATGCGCGTGCCCGAGTTCAGGTACTGGCCGAGGTTGATCTCGCGGATCCCGAGGCGCCCGCTGAACGGCGCGCGAACGATCTTGCGATCGATCTGGGCCGAGAGCGCGTTCGCGTCGGTGGTCGTCGTCTTCAGCAGCGACTCGTCGTTGTCGGCCTGCGACTGCGAGATCGTGTTGCTCTTGACGAGGGCGCGCGATCTCTTCACCGTCAAGGTCGCGAGGTCCATCTTGGCCCGCGACGAGGCGAGTTGAGCCCGCTCGACGCTGGTGTCGAGATCGACCAGAGTCTGGCCCTGCCGGACCACCGCGCCCGACTCGAAGTCGATGTGCGAGACGACCCCGGGCGCGTCGTTGCTCACGACGACGCCCTTGGCCGCCGTGATGCTACCGACCGCGGAGAGCGTGCCCTCCCAGGCCTGCGTCTGCGCGGTCGCCGTCCCGACGGTCTCGGGGGGCGGACCGGCCTTGGCCATCTCCTTGCCCATGTTCATGAGCGAAGAAATCTGGGTGAACTTGATCGCGACGAGCACCGCGATCAATGCGACGAGGCCTAGAATCGGGAGGAGGTACCGCACCCACCGTCCGATGATCTCGGGAGGGCGATCGTTCCCCGAAATCGCGCAGACGCCGGGAATCCCCCGGGCGGGGCCGTGGGCGCGACCGACATGCTATCGCAGGCCCACCATGAATGGCCCGTCGGCCCCCCCCGAGGACCCGCGCTCGCCGATCCGGTTCTCGCCGGATCTGCCGATTTCCGCGCGTGTTCGAGACATCGCGAGGGCCATCGACGAGAACCCGGTCGTGATCGTCGCCGGGGCCACCGGGTCTGGAAAGACGACGCAGCTCCCGAAGATCGCGCTCGCCATGGGCCGCGGCGTCGACAAGATGATCGGCGTCACCCAGCCGCGTCGCATCGCCGCCACCACCGTGGCGGCGCGCGTGGCCAGCGAGATCGGCACCGTTCTGGGCACGGAGGTGGGCTACCAGATCCGATTCCAGGACCGAACGTCGCCGTCGACCTACGTGAAATTCATGACCGACGGCATCCTCCTCGCCGAGATCCAGGGCGATCGGCTGCTCCGTCGCTACGACACGATCGTCATCGACGAGGCCCACGAGCGGAGCTTGACGATCGACTTCTTGCTCGGCTGGTTGAAGCGGATCCTGCCCGAGAGGCCGGATCTCCGGGTGGTCGTCAGCTCGGCGACCCTGGAGACCGACCGCCTCGCTGCGTTCTTCGGCGGGGCGCCCATCATCGAGGTCGAGGGGCGAACGTACCCCGTCGACGTCCTCTACGAGCCGCCGCCGAGCGACGCCGATCTGCCCGAAGCGGTCGCCGCGTCGGTGGTGAACGTCACCGAGCTGGATCCGCGCGGCGACATCCTCGTCTTTCTCCCCGGCGAGCGCGAGATCCGCGAGACCGAGGGCGAGCTCCGGAGCCGCGACCTCCGGCACACTGTGGTCCAGCCTCTCTACGCGCGCCTCTCCGCGGCGGACCAGGCGAAGGTCTTTGCGAGCATCCCTCAGAGGCGTGTCATCCTGGCAACGAACGTCGCCGAGACGTCGCTGACGATTCCGGGCATCGTCTACGTCATCGACACGGGCCTGGCGCGGCTCTCCCGGTACGACCCACGCTCGGGAACGACCCGGCTGCAGATCGAGGCGATCTCCCAGGCGAGCGCCGACCAGCGAAAGGGCCGCTGCGGGCGCGTGCGCGACGGCATCTGCGTACGCCTCTACGACGAGGCGACCTTCGCCGCACGACCGGAGTTCACCGACCCCGAGATCAAGCGCACGGGCCTGGCCGGCGTCATCCTCAGGATGAAGTCGCTCGGGCTGGGCGACGTCGAAGACTTTTCGTTCCTCGATCCCCCTCACTCGCGCGCGATCACCGAGGGGTACCGCGTCCTCGAAGAGCTGGGCGCGCTCGGCGCCCATCGCGAGCTCACACCTCTCGGCGAGCGTCTCGCGCGCTTTCCGGTCGATCCCCGGATCGGCCGGATGATCCTCGCCGGGGCCGATCACGGGTGCCTCCGCGACGTGCTCGTGATCGCGGCCGCGCTCAACATCCAGGACCCTCGCGAGCGCCCGCGCGAGGCGCAGCAGAAGGCCGACGACCTCCACCGGCGATTCCGTGACGAGCGGTCCGACTTCGTCGGGCTCCTCCGGCTGTGGAAGTTCGTTCGCGAGGCCGAGAGCAAGGGGACCTCGAATCTCCGGCGCGCGTGCAAGGACAATTTTCTCTCCTTTCTCCGCGTTCGCGAGTGGGGAGAGGTCCACCGCCAGCTCGAAGACGTGGTGCGCGAGCTCGACTTGAAGCCCTCGCCCGGCGGAAACGAGGACCTCGACGCGCTGCACCGGGCCCTCCTCACGGGGCTGCTCTCGAAGGTCGGGCAGTGGAACGCGGAGCACCGGGTCTACGTCGGGGCCAAGCAGACGCGGTTCGCGATCCATCCTTCGTCGGCGCTGGCGCGCAAGCCGCCCGCGTGGATCATGGCGTTCGAGCTGGTCGACACGACGCAGCTCTTCGCGAGGGTCGCCGCCAAGATCGAGCCCGAATGGCTGCTCGCGGCGGCGCCGCACCTCTTGAAGCGGAGCTACTCGGACCCGCACTGGTCGAAGAAGTCGGCGCGGGCGAGCGTGAAGGAGCACGCGACGCTCTTCGGGCTCCCCGTGTTCCGCGATCGCAGCGTCGACTACGCGAGCGTGGCGCCCGCCGAGGCGAGGCGAATCTTCCTCGACCACGCGCTGGTTCGCGGGGACTTCGAGACGCGCGGCGCGTTCCAGGCGAAGAACGCCGCGCTGGTCGCCGAGCTCGCGCGCCTTCGAGACAAGGCGCGGCGCAGCGACATGCTGGCCGACGACGACGCCCTCGTCGCGCTCTTCGACCGGCGGGTGCCGGACACGGTCGTCAACGGACCGACGTTCGAAGCGTGGCGCGAGACCGCGGAGAAGCTCGACCCGAAGGTGCTGCTCCTCTCGCTCGGCGATGTCCTCGCCGGCGATCCGACGCTCGTGCCGTCGGACTACCCGGACACGCTGACGCTCCACGGCGCGCCGCTCGCCGTCACCTACCGGTTCGACCCCTCCGCGGACGACGACGGGGTCACCCTGACGGTGCCGCTCGTCCTCGTTCCGCAGATCGACCCGCGAGAGCTCGACTGGACGATCCCCGGGTGGCATCGCGAGAAGATCGCCCACCTCCTGCACGAGCTCCCGAAGGCCGCTCGCCGAGAGCTCGGCTCGATCGCGGATCTCGCTGCGCGCCTCGCCGGGGAGCTCGCTCCGTTCGAGGGTCCGATGATACCGGCGCTCGCCGCAGCGGTCACGGCAGCGTCGGGAGTCGACGTGCCGGAGGAGTCGCTCCGGGCGGCGATCGTGCCCGCGTATTTGCGTCTCACCTGCCGCATCGTCGGCGAAGACGGCAAGCTCCTCGCCCAGAGCAAGGACCCCGTTGATCTCTGGAAGCGTTTCGGCCCACGCGCGCGCGAGGCGTGGAAGAAGACCGCGCCTTCGCCCAGCCTCGAGCGAAAGGGGCTGAAGACCTGGGACTTCGGCGAGCTCGTGCCGTTCGTCGCTCAGCGCGTGTCCGGAACCGAAGTGCGCACGTACCCCGCCCTGGTCGACCGCGAGACCTCGGTGGACCTGACGCTGCTCGAGTCGTCGAGCGCGGCGGAGGCCGCGACGCGCGACGGCGTGAGGCGCCTGCTCACGTTCGCTGCGCGGGGTGAGCTCTCGGCGATCGCGCCGAGGCTGCCGCCGGCGTTCGCCCGACCCGACGGCTCCGCCCGCGCGCGGTCCGAGCACGATGCGTTTCGCGCGCTCGTCCTGCACCGCATCGTCGACGACGCGTTCGGCCTCGGCGCCGAGGCGCCGCTCCCGCGGACGAAGCGCGCGTTCGAGGACCTCGTGACCGTTGGATCGGTTCGCATCGCGCCGGCGTTTCGCCTCTACACGGACGCCCTCACGCGCGCGTCATCGGAGCTCGACGCGACCTTGCAGGCGCTCCGCAGCGCGGCGAAGCACCCGGGCGCGAAGGTCGCCATCGCCGAGATCCGCGCGCAGCTCGCGGCGCTCTTTCCCGACGACCTGCTCGCCTCGGCGCCCCTCGCGCGCCTCGAGCAGCTGCCGCGCTACTTGCGTGCGGTGCAAGCTCGCCTCGGACGCGCAATCGCCGACCCGCGCAAGGACGCGGAGAAGCTCGCACCGATCACGCCACTCTGGGCGGTCTTCGTCGCCAAGGAGCGCATCGCGCGCGATCGCGACCTGGCCCGCGCGCTTCGCTGGTCTTTCGAAGAGCTGAGGGTCGCGGTCTTCGCGCCGGAGCTGAAGACCCCCGTCCCTGTGTCCGTCGCGAAGCTCACGGCGTCCGTGGCCGCGCTTCGCTAAATCGGCGCTCACGAAACGACGGCCCCTTCCCCGAGACCAAGGAGCTCATCGCGGGCTTCTGTCTCATGCAGGTGAAGTCGAAGGAAGAGGCCGTCGAGTGGGGCAAGCGCTTCCTCTCCGCCGCCGGCACGGGCGAGAGCGAGATCCGGCTCCTCCACGACATGCCCGCCGGCTGAACGCGCCCCGCGACGAAGAGGTCCCCCGTTGCGTCGTCGGGCGCTTCGATACCAACCGTGGCCGTGCTGCGTATTCAGCTCCATGTCCTCGCCACGTGACCGTTCGAATCGGCTTGGGTTCTCTCTCGCGTTCTTCCTCGGGACGGTCGCGGTGTCCGGAGCGTCGGAGACGGCCCGGGCCTGCGGAGCCGCCACCGGAGGTGCCGCAGGAATCAGCGGATGCAGCCTGAGTGAGCACGACGAAGAGGCGCGCCTCAAGTGGCGCGTCGGTGCCGGCTATTCGTTCACGTCGACGGGGCTTCACTTCGGCGGCGGGCTCCGGGTCGACGAGATCCGCGACAGCGCAGTCGTCGCGCTCGACTACAAGCCCATCTCCAGGCTCACGCTCGAGGCCGGCGCCGGGCCGTTCCTCGGCGGGAGCATCACGACCCCCGGAACGCGGTTCGCCCTGTCGCCCGGCTTCGCGGGTGCCCTCGGCGCGTCGTATCGGATCCTCGACGCCGACCGCGCGATCCCCTTCGTTCTCCTCACTGGACAGATCTCGTACGTTTCGTCGAGCACGTCTCCGGGCGTTGGATACAACGCCTTTGACCTTCGCCTCGGCGTCGCCGTGGGAACAACGCTCTGGCGCGTGCTGACCCCCTACGTCGTGGGCCGGGCCTTCGGCGGTCCGGTGTACTGGCGATTCCAGGGCACGCCGCTCGTCGGCACCGACGACAACCACTGGCAAGTCGGCGGAGGTCTCTCACTCGCGCTCGGATCGCGTCTCGACCTCTTCGCCGAAGGCGTCCCGCTCGGCGAACAGGGGGTGTCTGCCGGCGCGGGCTACTCGTTCTAGGCGCAGTGCCGCTCTGCGCGCTCTGCGCCCTCTGCGCCCTCTGCGCCCTCTGCGGCCCATCTCGCTCTCGAGCGCGAGCCGAGCGGGGACTGTATGAGCCCGACGGGGTTTCGCGTAGGGTCGACCGCGTGCGGCCACGACGCCGCTCGGCTCGGTTCGGCGGAGAGGTCCATCATGAAGACGCTAGGTTCGGGGGCCCTCGTTGCGCTGGCCGCCTTCGAGGTCGGGTGCTTCACGAGCAGCAATACGCCCGCTCGAGACGCGAGCGCGCCAGCGGGGCTCGACGCCGACATCGCCGGCGACGACGCCTCCCTCGATGCTGGAACCGTTGCCGACTCCGGGTCCGAAGCGGCCGTCGCAGCCGACGCCGGCGTGATCAGCGAGTGCACTCCGTCGACCGGTCCCGGAACGGTGCACCAGAGCGTCAATGCCGACGAGACCTGGACCGCCGCCGGCAGCCCGCACACGCTCGCGTCCGATTCGACCATCTACGCGACGCTGACGATCGAGCCGTGCGCAGAGTTGCTGCTCGCCCCGGGCAGGACGATCACCGTGAGGGGCAACGGCACGATCGTCGCGCGCGGCACGCCCACGAAGCGCATTCACATCGGCGCGCAGACGCCGGGGCAGCCGTTCACGAGAATCCGCTCGCTGGGTAACCCGCTCCACTTCGCCTACGTCGACATCGACGGTGGCGGCGACCCCGCCAACACCAGCCCCTACCTGACGGGCACGATCGACGTGCAAGGCAGCGACAGCTCGATGCCCACGCAGCCGCTGCTCGAAGTCGACCACGTGAGCATTCAGGGCTCGGGCTCGAACGGAGTCGCCCTCTACGACGGAGCGGGCTTCGCGCCGGGCTCGGCCGAACTCACCATCGGAGGCTCCGCGCAATATCCCATCGGGATGTGGTCGCGCGCCGTCGACGGCGTCCCCACGGGGCACTACACCGGCAACGCGCACGACGAGATCATGCTCTACGGGCAAGGTCTGGCCGAGAGCATTTACGAGAACGCGACCCTGCACGAGCGGGGCGTGCCGTACCTCGTCGGTCACCCCGCGGCCGCCGGCACGCTTTACGTCGGAGGGGCGTCCGGTGCGACGGGCGTGACCACGCTGACCATAGAACCCGGCGTATCCGTTCGTTTCAAGAAGGGCGGCGTCATGTACGTCGAGCTCTTTTCGGGCACCGATCCCGCCCGGGGCGCGCTGATCGCCGCGGGCACGACCGCGAAGCCGATCGTCTTCACCTCAGACGAAGCCGCTCCGGCAGCGGGCGACTGGCTCGGGATCTGGTTCGGCGGCATTCCGAGCGTGACCGACACTCTCGCGTTCGCGAGGGTCGAGTACGCCGGCGGCGCGAGCACGAGCGGCTCCGCCTCGTGCCCCCTCCCGGGAATGCCGGCGCCGAACCCCGACGCCGCCATTCGCATCTTCGGAGTGCCCGCGGGCCAGTTCGTCACGAACACGACGATCGTCGCGAGCGCGGCTCACGGAATCGATCGCGGCTACGTCTCCGACGTGAAGCAGGATTTCCTCGCGACGAACACCTTTTCGGGCATCGCGCTCTGCGACCAGACCTACCCGGGCGGCATGTCGGTGTCGTGCCCGGCGCCAGTGGACGTGCCCTGCCCCAAGTGACCGCGCGCCCCGCGGCGCGAACATCTCGCTGAACGGCCTGGACGCTCGGTAGATAGCTACGGCGACCGCGTGGAGCAGGTTCCCGTCGTCAAGTGAGACCGAGCATACGGTCGGCGCCACGGAAGTAGTGCCGGGCGAACGCGACCAGCTGCGGGTCGGTCGGATGGTCCACGGTCTCGACGCCCACGATCCGCTGCGCGAGCTTCGGATCGTGAGCGTGAGCGTACTTGATGAACTGTAGCTTCGCGCTCGACGGGCCGACGACGAGCACTTCGTCCGCCGCGTCGACCGCGCGGGCCACGTCGTGGAGGAACTGCTTCGGATCCTGGGGATGCTTCCCGTCGACCGCCTGACGAGACGTCTCGCGACGGACGTGGTGCTGCGGATCGCGCAGGGTCGATTCTTCGAAGGTCTCGTCCGCGATCCGGAAGATTCGCGCTTCCTTGTGATCGAGCCAGACGGCGACGTGGTGCGGATTGGCGGTCATGGCCGTGTACTTAGCAAAGGGCCCGCCATTCGGCCCGCGACCCGACGCGGTCGCGCCCGCCGTGACCAAGAGATGCTCACACGTGCCAACTTCTTTTGCTTCGAGCGGTGGACGGCGACGGCATGAAGTGCCGCGAAATCAGGAAATGGCCGCAGGCTCGAGGGCCAGTCAGCCCGGTCCGCCACGTGCCGTAGAGCCTCGAGGACCCCCCGTGTAGCCCCTTGCGACCCGGGAACTGCGCGTATTCGCACGTCGATCGCGCCAGGCACGACCACTGCGTTGGGTGATGCGCGCCGGCCTCGTGGCCGCCGGGACGAGACCCCATGACCATCGTCGATCTCGAAGGCAACCACGACGCGGGCCTCGAACTGGTCGTGGCCGGCTTGACCCACGACGTCCGCGGCGCCCTTTGCGTGATCAAGATGCTGGGGGCGTGCATCCCGGTGCGCGAGGAACGGTGGTGATCGTGAGGGACCACGGTCGCGGCATACCGAGAGCGTCGCTCGAGAAGCTCTTCGCGCCGTACCGTGGGGCCGACGACGAAGACCGGTGCTTCGAGCGCTTCGGCCTCGGTCTCTGGATCGTTCGAAACCTGGCCCACTCGCTCGGCGGTTGGCTCGCCGTTGCCATTCCCTGGTCGGCCGAGCAAGGCCGCGTCGTGGTCGAAGCCGCCGAGCTAATTCTTGTGCTCGAGGGCATCGACTTGCGAGGCTCGGCGCGTCGCGCGCGATGGTCGCCACGGCCTCGGCTTGGTGCGGCCGCGCCCTCGGCGTGAGTGGCCTTGAAGGCCTCGCTGAATTCGGTCACGGTCCAACCTCAGACGCCCCCTGCGTCGATGTCTCCGCCAGCCTCATCGCGAGGCGAGCGGACCGGACAACTCCTTTGACACAGGGGGAGACCCTCGAGCAGCGCTTCGAGCGACGATGTCGCGAGAGTGCGCCGCGGGTCCAAGAGCTTCGCGCGTGGGTCGACTTGCGGCTCGGCGACGTCGAGCCCAAGACGCCCCTCGGCCAAGCTCTCGGCTACCTCGACTGGCAATGGCCGCGACTGACCGAGTTCCTCCGCGACCCGCGCATGCCGCTCACCAACAACGAAGTCGAGAGCGGACTTCGTACTTGGGTCCTGAATCGCAAGACATGGCTCTTCGTCGGCCACGAGCTGAACCGAGCAGGCCTCGCGGTGCGCGCCGCCGACGAGCGGCTCGTCCGTGAAGCGGACAGGCTGGTTCTCTTGCTGTCGCCGCCGTTCGAGAGCACGGCGCACGATCCTGGATACATCCGTGCGTACCCTCCGGGCATTCGCGAGAATGGTGGCCAGTACACGCACGCGGCGACGTGGCTCGGTTGGGCGTACGTCGGTCTGGGGGACGGAGAGCGCGCCGAGCGCATCTTCCGTATTCTCAACCCGATTCTGCGCGCCCGAACTCGCGAAGAATCGGACCGCTATCGAGTCGAGCCCTACGTGCTCGCGGGCGACGTCTACGGCGCGCCGCCCTGGGTGGACCGGGGGGGCTGGACCTGGTACACTGGAGTCCCGGCGTGGGCCTGGCGGCTCGGCGTAGAGGGCATCCTCGGTCTCCGGAAAAAAGAGGAGGGCGAGCTGCGTATCGATCCGTGCATCCCTCCGACCTGGAAGGAGTTCGAAGCGTGGGTTCGAATGGGGGAGCAGCGAGTTCACATCGTCGTCGAGAATCCGGACGCCGCCGGCAGGGGCGTCGCCGCCGTCACCCTCGATGGCGCGCGCCTCGATTCGAACCGGGTCCGTCTCGACCCGACCATCGCCGGCGAACACGAGGTCCGCGTGCGGCTCGGCAAGGGCGGCCTCACGACTCGCGATCGGCCACATCGAGACGCGGCCGCCGAGCAACCCGCGCGGAGCTAGAATTTTCTTCCCGGCGCGGGGGGTCCGAGCCACGTCATGCTGGTCGATGCCTTTCGCGAAGACCGCCATGGGGCAGTCGAGCGAGATCGCGTGCGGCGCAGCAATTGCGCATGCGCGCACGATCTCGAAGCGCCGTGGCACTCGGGCCGATGCCGCCGAGCTCCGGCTTGCGCGGACTGGCCGAGATGTTCTGGACGAGGATGACGCCGCCGCGCGTGGGGATGGCACGAGACATGGATGAGCGGCCCGTCGTGATGACCCGTCCCACGAAGGCTCCTCGTCATCAGCGGCGGGAGCGGCATCACGCCTATCGTGTCGATGGTCACCGGCACCTCGCGGCGGTCGGACACGAAGGCGACATCGGGTGGTTGCACGCGTGACGCGAACCGATGTTCGGGCGACGAGCTCGCCAGACTGGTATGCGCTACGAATGGGACATGGTCTGCGACGGCGATCCGTGGCGCCACGTTCGGAGGCCAGCTTCGGTCCGTCGCGCGGCGGATCTTCCGCATGCCGCTGCCGGCGCGGACGTCACCGGGAGAGATTCCATGACCTTTGCTGAGAGCGATCGAGATCGGGCGAGCGTCGTACCCGCGAGCCAAACGCGCGAGCGGCCTGCGGCGGCGTCCCGAGGGCATATCCTCGTGGTCGACGACGACGAGAGCGCGCGACGGGCGCTCGAGAAGGCGCTGCGCGACGATGGGTTCGCGGTTTCGGCCGCTCCGGACGGCGTGGATGCACTCGCCGAAGCGACGGGCGCGCCGCACGACGTCGTTATCACCGACCTGCAGATGCCGCGGATGAATGGCGTGGAGTTGTGTCAGCGTCTTCACGCAATCGATCCCGAGCTGCCGGTCATCGTCGTGACGGCGTCTTCCGAAATGCAATCGGTGGTGGAGAGTTTGCGGGCCGGTGCCGAGGACTACCTCGTCAAGCCTCTGGAGTACGACGTGGTCCTCTGGCGCGTGGAGCGCTCGATCGCGCGACGCCGTGCGAAGCTCCAACAGAACGATCTCAATCGCAGACTCAACGAGCACCTCCTCCTGAGCAGTATCCGAGAGCAGGAGCACGCGGAAGCCGAGGCGCGGAACAGTACGCAGCTCAACGCGCTTCTCGAGAACCTGAGCGAAGGCGTCGCCATCTGCGACCGGAGCGGTCACCTGCGGATGATGAACGACGCCGCGCGGACCATTCTCGGCTTTGGGGACGACGATCTGCGCACCCTGGACGCGCTCCAATCGCTGGAGGCGCAAGACCTCGAGGGTCGAGCTCTCCCGCGCGAGCAGCGCCCTCTCATGCGCGCACTGCAGGGCGAGAAGTTCACGGACTACGAGGTGCTTCGCATCCGACGGGACGGCGAGCGGCGCCACCTCTTGACGGGGGGTACGAGCGTGAAGGACGACGAAGGGGACGTCGCGCTGGCGATTGTCGTATTTCGAGACGTCACCGAGCTTCGGCGCGTGGAGCGGCAGCGCGATGAATACTTGGCGCTCATCTCGCATGACCTTCGCAATCCGCTGAGCACCATCCTGTTGTTCATGTCCACGCTGAAACGGTCCCTGGCGGACAAGGGGCTAGCCGCGGACGCGAACCTCGCCGAGCGCGCGGAGCGGAACGCCTGGCATCTGAACGCGATGGTCGACGATCTCACGGAGACGACAAGCCTCGAGTCGCAAGGCGTCGCGCTGGACCGCGTAGCGTGCGACCTGCGGGGGCTCGTCGCGAGCGTCGTCGAACGCCTGGACGACGCTCGCGCGCGACGAGTCACGATCGAGACGGACGACGCCGCTCCACACGTCGTGCTCGCGGACGCGTCACGGCTCGAGCGTGTCATCGCCAATCTCCTCACGAACGCTCTCAAGTACTCGGGCGAAGAAGCGATCGTGACGGCACGGCTCTCGCGCAAGGGGACGACGGTCGAACTCGTGGTGATCGACCGCGGCATCGGCATCGAGCCCGAAAGCATCAAGAGGCTATTCGAGCGGTACTACAGGACGCCGGCAGGCAAGCTGCGCGCGAGTGGTCTTGGTCTCGGTCTCTACATCTCGCGCCTGGTCGTCGAGGCCCACGGGGGGCGAATCGATGTTTGCAGCGAGGTCGGCAAGGGCAGCGCGTTCACGGTGACCCTGCCGTCGCCCGGCGTGCCGACTTGATCCGAGGGCGCGTAGAATCGGACGGAGCGCGGCACCGCCCGTGCCTATCAGCGAAACCGACGGAGGGCCGGATGGCTTCTATAGCGTGCAGGATGGGAATCGGCGCGGCCGTGCTCTTCGCGGCCGGGGCAACGGCTGGGTGCGGTGGGAACTCCGCAAGCACGCCGCCGCCGGCCACGGCCGCGGCCGTCGACGGCGATGACGACGCGACGGCCGATCTGACGGAGCACCATCGCTACCATCACCATGGAGGCGTGACGCTCTTCATCGCGATGAGCCTCGACACGCTGGGCGTCTCGCCCGAACAACGCGCTGCCGTGGCGAAAATCCGAGCCGATCTGCACGCCCGGATGGAGCCGGCGCGGGCCGCCGAGCAGACCCTCGTGGCCCTGCTGGCCGACGGGCTCGCCGCGGCAAATTTCGAGACGGCGAAGGTGGACGCCGCCGTCGCGCAATTGACCGCAGCGGCCGCCGTGGTTCATGAAGCGTCCGCCGACGCGCTGAACGACCTCCACGTCGTGCTCACACCCCCCGAGCGGGCGGCGCTCGTCGACAAGGTCGAGGCGCACTGGGCGGTCTGGCGTGAAGCGAACGCCGACGATACCGGAGCGGCGAAGGTGGGCGGCGGCCGCCTCGCGACCCTCGCGACGGACCTGGACTTGGCGCCCGACCAGGTGGACAAGATTCGCGCGGCGCTCGGCGAGGGGATGAAGACGGTGCCGAGGCTCGATCCGCAGGAGACCACGACGGAGCTTCATGCCTTCGGCGACGCATTTCGAAGCGAGAAGTTCGACGCGAGATCGCTAGCCACAGCCAGCGTCGCCAACACGCACCTGGTGGGCTGGGGAGCGGCGCACATGGCGCGCTTCGTAGAGATCGTGAGCCCGGTGCTCACCCCGGACCAGCGCGCGAAGCTCGCGCAAGGGCTCCACGAACATGCGAACCACGACCCAAGCGCCCAAGGAACCCCATGAGCCGAGCCAGCCGAATGAGGATGCTCCGAGGGATGGCCTGCGCCCTGAACCTTGGCGTAGCGATCGGGGCCTCTACCGGATGTGGCCTGGAGGTGGGCGCCCGGTACCCCGAAGGCGCTTACGACGACTACCCGCCGGACGCATACATCGCCACGACGGAGCCCGTGTACGTCGACGGGCGCGCCTCGTACTGGTACGGCGGTCGCTGGTACTACCGGGACGGGGCGCGCTGGGGCCACTATGAGAGGGAGCCGCCCGCGCTCTATCAGCGGCGGATGCAGGCGCCCCCCGTGCGACGCACGTACGAGCCCTCCGTCGGACGCTCGACGGGTCGCACCGGCGGCCATCCGGGCGGAGGAGCCGGGCATCCCGGTGGCGGGAGGTCCGGCGGCCATCGCTGACTTTCGCGGCGCCTGGCAGGCGCCGCGCGAAGGCGGGCCTCGCGTCGCCGCTCATTCGCGCGAAGCTCACTCAGCTCCGCGAGCTTCCAGCGCGTAACGCGCGCGCAGACGCAAGCCTTGCGTCGGTCTTCCCCTCGAACGCCGGCACGCTCATCATCTCTGATCAACGCCGGAACGCGCAGCAACGCGCACCGAACCCGAGGTCCCGACACCCACCCCGCGTGTCGTGATGGAGGCACCGAACTTGCTACGGATCTTGATTGACAGCCGCGCCGGAGTCATTCCGCCCTCGAGCGAGCTTTCAAATGCATCATCGAACAAGGAGAGACCCCAATGGGTGAAATCATCGACAAGGTCAAAGGCAAGATCAAGGAAGTCGCAGGCAAGACGACGGGCAACAAAAGGCTGGAGCGCGAAGGCAAGGTGGACGAAGTCAAAGGCAGAGTGAAAGGCGCCGTCGAGGAGGTGAAACACGGGGTCAGAGATGCCGTAAAGAAGTAGCGCTCCGGCTGGAGAGGAGAACCGTATGTTGCTCATCATCATTCTCGTCGTACTCGCACTGTCTGTCGGCGGGGGCACTTGGGGGCATTCGCGGTATGGCTACGCCGGCTGGTCGCCGGCCGCGCTGGTCCTCGTCGTGCTGGTCCTGCTGTACCTCACCGGCCATCTGTGAACCTGGCCGGTAGCGCCGACTCGTACGAATCCCCTCCGCCGTCTTCCCCAAGAGGCTGCTTGCCGTTCATCCCCGACGCCGGAGACGGCGTCGGGGGGGGCGCGATGGTTAGGACTGGCTTGGGGTATGCGCGAGGGCAAACTTCGTACGGCTCATGGCTCACCTTCTCGTGGTCGACGACGACAGTGATCTCGTAGAGGCTTACGCAGAACTGTTGCGCGCAGAAGGCCCTGAGGTCCGCACTGCGCGTACTGGCGAGGAAGTGCGACATCCAAGCCCTTGCATGTCGCTCGACGAGCTCGTGAAGGGCGACATGGCCGGCCCGCGCGTGTCGCCTCACGCTCGTGTGCAGCGCGACATGCATCGACGACAATGTCGCTCCACCCGCTCGCTCCGAGCGACATGCGAGGCGGAGCGTGTCGCACGACCCAGCTGTCCGGAGCGACATTCTCGACCGCACAGGTCGCCTCGCTCGACCTTGGAGTGCGACATGGACACGGAGGCGTGTCGCTCCATCAAGGATACACAGGCGACATTCACTCGCGGCGAACGCCGGACCCCATGGAATCAAGCCTCGCTGGGGCCTGCCACGGACACTATCGCTGCCAGGAGCTCGGCGCCGCGGACGGGCTTGTAGACGATGATTCCCGGATACGTCCGCAGGAACTCGTCGTAGTTCGAGCCCGAACCGCCCGAGGTCGCCAGAATGGCGCGCCGCGCGAGATCGGGCCGGTTCGCCTCGAGCCAGGCCAGGAGATCGCGGCCGTCTTCGCCAGGGAGATCGAGCTCGATCACGAGGACGTCGGGCGTCGAGCCCGACTGGAGCATGTCGATCGCCTCGCGTCCGTCGTAGGCGATCATCAGGCGATGCTGCGTGCCGAGGAGGCGCGCGTACGAGCGAAGGACGCGCTCGTCGTCGTCGACCACGAGCACGCTGGTCGCCGCCACGGTGCGCTCGTTCGCCTCGAACGCGTCGGTCTCCTTCCGCGTGTTCCGCAGGGCCTCGGCCGATGGGATCGGCAAGAAGCAAAGGAAGGTGGCCCCCTCGCCATAGACCGATTCGACCGACAGCTCCCCGCCGAGACGCCGCAGGATTTCGCGCGAGATGGAGAGCCCGAGGCCCGTTCCCAGCGCCTGGCTCTTCGTCGTGAAGAACGGATCGAAGATCCGCTCGAGCGACTCGGGAGAGATCCCGGGGCCGGTGTCGCTCACCGCGATCGCGACGAAGTCGGCGTCGGCCCGCGCGCTGATCCGGACGCGGTGGGCGGGGCGGTCGACCTCGGCGATCGCGTGGAAGGCGTTGATGAACACGTTCATGATGACCTGCGTCACGCGGCCGCGCGGAACCACCAGCAGCGGGAGGTCCGGGGCGTAGTCGCGCTCGAGCACGCCGCGCCGTGAGGCCTCGCGACCGATGAGACGGATGGCGTGCTCGATCAACTCGGGAACTTCGACGCGACCGGGCGGTTCGTCGCGGTCCGAGCGAGCGAACGTGCGGAGATCGCGCACGATGGCCGCGATCGCATCGGCGGCGGCGCCCATCTCGTCGAAGATCGCCGCGGCCCCGCGACCGTCTCGATCGGGCCACTCGTGCTTGCGGAGCGCGGCGATCGCGCTCTGCGGGATGGGCGCGCCGATCTCCGCCGCCCGCGCGATCTCGCGGGCCGCGTCGAGCGACGGGAGCATGTAACGACGAGCCACCTCGACCGAGAGAATGACCGCCGACAGTGGGTTGTTGATCTCGTGCCCCACGCCCGCGACGAGGGTGCCCAGGGCCGTCAGCCGTTCGGTGTGCGCGAAGGTCTCTTGCAGCCGCCGGTTGTCGCCCCGCAATCTCGCCCTCAGCTCGAGGCGGTCGACGAACGCCGCGAGCCCCGCGGCGTCGAAGGCCGCGACGACAGCGGCTTCGTCCGCGCCCCCGGCGAGAGCCCCGAGAACCGCCGGTTCGTCTTCGGCGATGAACCCGATGGGCGACGCCGAGTCTCGCTCGCGACGCTCGGCGACGGCGGACTGCACGTTGCCCGCGAGGACGGCGAAGGCGAGCCCCCGGCCACGGACCCACGGGAGCGACTCGGCCAACCGGCTCCAGCCTTCGAGTGCCTCTTCGCTGTAGACGAGGATGAGCGTGCGCGTGAGACACCCCTCCGGGGAGGTGGCTCAGTGTGCCACTCAGTCGCCCAGGACGGGAAGCGACATCATCCGGCTTCGAGGATCGCCGCCGCGCGCGTGAACCCGGCGCCCTGCCCGTACATACCGATGAGCGCGCCACGAGGCGTTCGACCCAGCGACCGGGCGCGCGCGAGATTGAAGACGGGGCCGCAGGCGGCCAAGGTGGGCGATGTCTTCGTAGGTGGTAACCGCACACGAGCGGGGCAGACCGAGACGCTCGGCGATGGCGTGCGGAATGAACCCGCGCGGCTGCACGCTGGCGATCACCCCCAGGTCACGAAGCGCCGAAGCGAAGAGCGCGAGTCGGCGTTCACGCCGAGCGCGGTCGGCACATCTTATACCACATGTGCAAGATACGGCTTCAACACTGAAAAGGCACGAGGCCTTCACCATCGAAGAATGTGCTGCCCGTTGAAGCGGTCCCTCAGCACGACTTCCGTTCGGACCGGAATGTTGATGGCGTCGAACGTTCCCTTGGCCGCGCCCATGAGAAACGACTCGATATAGAGATATTCCTCGACCATCGTGACGACGGCCTCTCGCTCCGCGCGAAACTCGAGGTCCCATCGCCCGAAGCTGCAGCTCTGGCGGCGGGCCGCGATCCCCTGCCGGAGCAGCCGCTTCGGATCGCGCGCCAAGAGCCGCAAGAGCGTGCGCCCGAGAAGGCTCTCACCGAAGGCGATGGCGTTGCCGCGTCCGAGCTCGAACATTCCCTCGTAGACGCGCTCGGGCCCCGCGAGGAGCGCGCCCCCTACGGCGAGCTGCACCAGGAAGTCGGTCGCGGGGTGCCAGAGAACCGTCCCAAAGCGCTTGGGGAAGAGCGTCGCATACCGCTCGCCGTGGCCTGCGCTCGAGACGGCCCGCTCGATGTTGACGAAATAGAGACCGCGGACCGTCGCCGAGGGCGGCACCAGCGGAAGCCGCTCGGCCAGGTCACTCTCACGGCACAGCTCTTCGATGAGCGCCGCGCGCTTGGCTGTCTCCATCGGCCGGGTGGCGGGCACGTTGCGATAGGGTTGGTGCGGTCACGATCCCACGCGCGCCCGGTTACCGGCGCACGCCCCCCATCCTCGCGGAGCTGAGACCTACGCCGGCCGCCCCGTCCGCTGCCAGTCGAACGATCGGACGAACGTTCGCGGCGCCTAACCGGCACCTACCTGGCCAGCGCCTACGAAGCGCACCGGAGCGTGGTTGCTGACTCCGCGGGCTGGCTTATAGATCAGTGGCCGAGCCGCCGCCAGTTTGTGTTGCGGACGCGGGCGACTGGGGTTACGTCCCCCGCTCGCCGAGCGCGCACGGTGCACATCGCGAAGTCGGCTCGTTCACCTGGCACATAGAAAGACACTCCCGTGGCCGCACGCATCCCCCTCGACCGCATCCGCAACATCGGAATCTCGGCTCACATCGACTCGGGCAAGACGACGCTCACGGAGCGCATCCTCTATTACACCGGTCGCATCCACAAGATCCACGAGGTGCGCGGCAAGGACGGCGTCGGCGCCAAGATGGACTCGATGGATCTCGAGCGCGAGAAGGGCATCACCATCCAGTCGGCCGCGACCTACTGCGTGTGGAACGGTTCGCAGGAGCAGCTCCAGCCCCACAACATCAACATCATCGACACGCCAGGCCACGTCGACTTCACGATCGAAGTCGAGCGGGCCCTCCGCGTGCTCGACGGCGCGATCCTCGTGCTCGACTCGGGCAAGGGCGTCCAGAGCCAGTCGATCACCGTCGACCGCCAGATGAAGCGCTACCGCGTTCCCCGCATCGCCTTCGTCAACAAGATGGACAACCCCGGCGCCAACTACGAGCGGGTCTCCGACATGCTCAAGCAGAAGCTCGGGCACCACCCCGTGAACGTCCAGGTTCCGATGGGCGCGGAGTCGGAGTTCAAAGGCATCATCGACCCGATCATCGGCAAGGCCTTCTACTTCGACGGCGAAGACGGCGCGACGGTTCGCGAGGAAGAGATCCCCGCCGAGTACGCGGCGAAGACCGCAGAAGCTCGCCACGAGATCATCCATCGGGTCGCCGACGTCGACGACCAGCTTGCCGAGAAATTCCTCAGGGAGGAGCCCATCTCCGCCGAAGATCTCCGCGCCGCCATCCGCCGCGCCACGCTGGCGCTGAAGATGACGCCGGTGATGTGCGGCTCCGCCATCAAGAACAAGGGCGTCCAGCTCTTGCTCGACGCCATCGTCTACTTCTTGCCGAACCCGACCGAGGTCGTCAACGAAGGCCACGACCAGAACAACAAGGAAGAGAAGATCATCGTCGAGTCGGACCCGACCAAGCCGTTCATCGGGCTGGCGTTCAAGCTGCAGCAGGACAAATACGGGCAGCTGACGTACTTCCGCGTCTACCAGGGCAAGGTCACTGCGGGCGAAACCATCTACAACGCCAGCAACGAGATGCGCAAAGTCCGCGTGCCGCGCATGTTCCGCATGCACTCGGAAGATCGCGAAGAGATCGAGTCGGCCGAGAGCGGCGACATCGTCGCGTTCTACGGCGTCGAGGCGAGCTCGGGCGAGACGTTCACCGACGGCAAGGTCAACGTGACGCTCACGTCGATGCACGTGCCGGCCGCCGTCATCTCGCTGGCGGTTGCGCCCAAGGATCGCGCCGCGGAGGCCAACTTCTCCAAGGCATTGAACCGCTTCACCAAGGAAGACCCGACGTTCCGGGTGCACCAGGACGAAGAGTCTCAGCAGACGATCATCAGCGGCATGGGTGAGCTCCACCTCGACATCTACATGGAGCGCATGAAGCGCGAGTACGCCTGCGAGGTCGTCGCCGGCAAACCGCAGGTGGCTTACCGCGAGACGGTCACGCGGCGCGCGGAGATCAACTACACCCACAAGAAGCAGACGGGTGGCTCGGGACAGTACGCGCGCGTCCTCGGCTACATCGAGCCGTTGCCCGCCGACGCGGTCGAGACCTACGAGTTCGTCGACGACGTCTCGGGCGGCTCGATCCCTCGCGAGTTCATTTCGTCTTGCGACAAGGGCTTCCGCGAAGGCGTGCGCAAGGGCACGATGATCGGCTTCCCCGTGGTGAGCATCCGGTGCGTCGTCAACGACGGCGCGGCCCACGCGGTCGACTCGTCTGAAATGGCCTTCAAGACCGCCGCGCTCATGGGATTCCGCGAGGCCTACGCGAAGTCCGCTCCGACGATCCTCGAACCCATCATGAAGGTGGAGATCGACGCGCCTATCGAGTTCCAGGGAGCCGTGGTCGGTCAGGTCAATCAGCGCCGCGGCGTCATCCTCGAGACGGTCGGCGGCGACAACGTGAGCGTCACCTGCGAGGTCCCGCTGAACGCGATGTTCGGCTATTCGACCGATCTGCGGTCGGCGACGCAGGGCAAGGGCACCTTCACCATGGAGTTCGCCCGTTACGCCGTCGTTCCGAAGCAAGAGCAAGAAGAGATGGGCAAGAAGTACCGCGAGAAGCTCGCGGCCGAGGCGGGCAGAAAGTAGCCGTCGCTCGCGTTCGGTTCATCTCATCCGAGAGCGAGATTGGCCACAGAGGCGCAGAGGGCGCAGGGCCGAGATCGCGCCGGTTTCAGCCGCCCGTCTCCCACGGTCCCCATGGGCGTCCCGTGGGCGCCCCTTCGCGCAGGGCGCGCATCCGACAAATGCCGGATACCCGCCGCACCCGCGGGCCTCTAGGCTGCAGCGCCATGGACACGCTCCCGGCCCGCTCCAACGGAGCTCTCGCGGCTTCGCGGCGGCGCCTCTTCGTGACGGCCTCGCTCGCCGGTATCGTCGCCGCGGGTGCGTGCGGGAGCAGCAGCAGCGGCACGGGCTCGAGCGCGGTGAGCGGCAGCCGCGGCGGCGATTACGGCTGCAACCTCGGCGATCAAGACGGCATCGTCGGTGGGAACATCGTGATCGAGTTGACCGTGAGCGACACGGGGTTCGGCGTCGGAGCCCCCGACAGCGGGTCGAGCGAGTCGAACATCACGGTCCAGAACCTCGCGAGGGTGACGCTGACGCTGACCAACATCGGCACGCGACCGCATGACTTCGTCATTCAGTGCCTGTCAACGCCCAACGACAAGGGGTGCCCGACGCAATCGTGCTTCGCCGCGGGCGCTTCGATTCCGGCCGTGAATCCCGGCAAGAGCGTCACGACCACGTTCACGACTCCGGCCGCAGAGGGCGCGTACACGTTCACGTCGGACGAACCGGGCGATACGCAAACCGCCGCAGACGGCAGTCTCGGCGGCTTGGTCGGCGAGTTCAACCTGATGTGATGCGGTCGCCTCGCTGCTCGAGAATCGTCCCGGGCTTCCTTGGCCTCGCGCTCGGGCTGACTTCGCCCCTCGCGCGCGCGCAGGTGATCGCGGCCGAACCGACGGCGCCCATCGAAGCGCCGTTCCCCGACGGGGCGCCTGCCGTCGAGACCCAGGTGGTGCTGCAGCTCGTCGTCGACGCGTCGGGACACGTCGAGTCCGCCGTGGCGGTGTCACGGGCACCCGCCGATGCCCCGGACTCGTTCGTCGACGCGGCCTCGAGGGCGGCGAAAGGCGCCGTGTTCACCCCGTCGAGTCGCGACGGCCGCCCTGTCCGGTCTCGCGTCGAGTACGTCGTGGTGTTCCCCGCGCCCGCGCCCGCGCCCGCGCCTGTACCCGTGCCCGCGCCGCTCTCCACCAGCGAACAAGACGAGGGCTACGCTCAGGTCGTCCAGGTTCGCGGGATGGGGTGGTCATCGCCGCGGGGCATCGACGACGTTCGCATCAAGCGCGATCTGCTCGAAGCCTCTCCCCGGCAGCAGACGAGCGAGATGCTCTCGGCCGCCCCCGGGTTCTTCGTCGATCACGAAGATGGTGAAGGCCTCGGCAACGACGTGTACCTCCGCGGCTTCGACCTGGAGCACGGCTCGGGAATCGAGATGCGCGTCGGCAACGTCCCGATCAATAGCCCTCTCCACGTGCAGGGGCAGGGGTACGCCGACGCGAATTTCATCATCCCCGAGGTCGTGCGAAGCGTCCGCGTTCTCGAGGGCCCCTACGATCCCCGCCAGGGCGACGCCGCGATCGTCGGCAGCGCCTACTTCGACCTCGGCGTCGCGGATCGCGGCATGCAGGTCAAGACCACGTACGGCTCGTTCAACCAGTTGCGCATCGTGGGGATCGCCGCGCCCGAGGGGGCAGACGAGGAGACGTTCGCCGCGTTCGCGCTCCGCAGGACCGACGGCTTCGGCGAGAACCGCGCGAGCGAGTCGGGGTCGATGAACGCTCAGTACGGCATCGACGTGAGCTCGCGCGATCACCTGCGTTTGCTGGCCACCGCGTACGGTGCTCGCTCGACCTTGCCGGGGGTCGTGCGCAAGGCCGACGTCGACGCGGGGGTCATCGGCCTCTACGACAGCTACCCGTTCTATACGCAGGGTCAGGGAGCGCAAGCGTCGCGGGTCATCTTCGGCGCCGACTTCGACCACGTCGCGCGGAGCGGCGCTCGCTTCGAATTCGCTCCCTGGGTGATGTGGACGGGCTTTCGCGATCGCCAGAACTTCACCGGCAACATCTACAGCTCGCAGCTCGATCCGGACCTCGCCGGGGGCATGGGCGATCTCTGGGAAACGACGAACGCCGAGACCGCCCTGGGGATGACGTCGCGCTTCCACGGCGCGCCGTGGGTCGTCGGCTCGTGGTTCGAGGGCACGGCCGAACCGGGGGTCTATGTCCGCGCCGGGCACACGGATCAGACGAAGAGCCTCATCAGCCCGCAGACCCTGGAGCCGTGGGACCGTCGCCTCGACGCAGGACTGAGTACGCTCGACGCCGCGGCGTACCTGGATCTCGATCTCCGCTTCTGGAAGAAGCTCCGCGTCTCCGGCGGAATCCGCGCGGACTTGCTCCATGTCGCGCTCGACGATCGACTGGCCTACGACGTACCCCCCGCCCAGGCGGCGCCGGGGACGATCCCCGGGGTCTCGCGGGCCACGCAGGGCATCGCCGTCGGCCCCCGCGCGACCGTCGAGTTCGACGTCACGCCCGAGATCGCGCCCGTGATCTCCTACGGCGAAGGGTTCCGCTCGCTCGACGCGACCGCGAGCGTCGCGACATCTGCCGGCGTGGCAGGCGGGGGGCCGAGCGTTCAAGAGGGGGCCACGCCGTACTCGAAGGTGCGATCCGTCGAGGCGGGCTTCCGGGCGCAGACACCGAGGCACGCTTACACCGCGACCTTGTCGCTGTTCGAGACGTGGGTCGCCAACGAGCTCGTCTTCGAGGCGACGTCGGGAGGCTTCACGACGGAGGGGTCGAGCACCCGCCGCGGCATCGTGGCCTCGATGGTGGCAAAGCCCTTCGAGTGGCTGCTGGCTTCGGTGGCGGCGTCGGTGGCAACGGGCACATTTCACACGCTCGTTGCGGGCGTCGACCACTACATCCCAGGCGTCCCGCCCGCCGTCTTGCGCGCCGATCTGACCGCACGGGGAAAGGTGATGGACGTCGCGGGCCGGCCGCTCAACGCCCGCGTCGGGGTCGGCTACACGTTCCTCGCGAATCGCTTTCTGACAGAGCTGAACGACACGATCAAGGGCCCGTCGAACCACGTCTTGAACGCCAGCGCCGCGCTCCGGTACGGGAGCGTCGAAGTGGGCGTCGACGCCTTCAACCTGCTCGATCTACGCTACGCCGACGACGAGGAGTACTACGTCTCCAACTGGAGCGTGAACCCGGGTACGCCGCGCGCCGCCTCGGCGGTCCATCTCGAGGCGGCTCCGCCGCTCACGGTCCTCGGAACGGCCTCTCTATACTTCTGAACTGGCTCCCCCCGCGCGCACGCAGACGCTACCGTCGCAACGGCGAATTTCTGCCACGAACGCGCGTCGCGGCATGCCCCTGACGCATTGCGGTACCAGGCGAGCATTCCGGTGGGAGCCGACACGTGACGAATTCGCTTGAGCCGCGCCGGTTGCCGGGAGTCACCTCCCTACTTGGTGGCAGATTCCGCGACCGAGCGCTCGAAGGGAAAGCCGTCACCTGCCGAGAGTGTCGGGCGGGTGCTCGCGTTCCCCGAGGTCGCGCACGCGGACCTCGACGACGCGGCCATCGCCAGGGTCCTGCTCGATGGCGATCACCGCGCGCCGCGCATGGCGTGGCAGCGATTCGCGCCGATGGTCCACCGGATGCTCAAGCGCGCATTCGGGCCCGAGCACGAGGTCGACGACCTCGTCCAGGAAGTGTTCCTGACGCTCTTCAAGCGCGTCCACACCCTGCGCGAACCCCAGGCGCTCAAGGCGTTCGTGATCGCGATCACCGCCCACATGATCCGCTACGAACTGCGCCGCCGGGCAGCCCTCCGGTGGCTTCGCTTCGGCGACATCCCCGACGCGCGGGCGGCGGACTCCGATCTCGACTCGCGCGAGGCGGTCGTCCGGCTCTATCGCATCCTGGATCGCCAGGGCAGCGAGGACCGTACGGTGTTCACCCTCCGGTTCCTCGAAGGGCTCGAGCTGGTCGATGTGTCGCAGGCGCTCGGGGTATCGCTCGCCACGACCAAGCGGCGCGTCTCGCGGGCGTGGCGAAGGGTCTTGGCCAGCGCGAGCCGTGACGATGCGCTCGTCGGCTACGTGGCCAAGCTCGCGCCGACCGAGGATCCATGACGCCGCCGCACGAGCGTCCGAGAGGCGACGAGCTCGTCGAACGGCTCGCCGAGCTGGCGAGGGAGGCGCCGGCAAAGCACCTCACGCCGCAGGAGTGGGCCGGTCTGCACCGGCTCGAGCGCGCGGTCCGCGCGCGGGGGGAGCGCCACGGTCGCACGTTCAAGCTCGTCGCGGCGACGGCCCTCGCCGCCTCGGCGCTAGGGGTCACGCTCCGGCTCCGCGATCGAGCGCTCACCTACCAGGTCACGAACGCGACCGTCAGCGAGGGCGGGTACATCGCCACCACGGGAGCCGAGGCGACCCTGCGGTTCTCGGATCGCTCTGAGCTCGGGGTCGCTCCGGGGACGCGCGTTCGGGTCTCGCATCTCGAGGTGCACGGGGCCCGGGTGATGCTCGAGGGCGGAATGCTCCACGTTCGAATTCGTCCGGAGCCCCACGCCACGTGGACCCTCGATGCGGGGCCCTACGTCGTGCACGTGACCGGAACCGAGTTCGACCTCGCGTGGCGCGTAGACGAACAGACCCTCGATCTCCGCCTCCACAAGGGTTCGGTGATGGTCGACGGCCCGCTCGCCGATGCTGGCGTCCGGGTCGCCGCCGGCCAGCATCTCGTCGCCAACGGCGGCGCCGGCACGCTGTCGCTCGTCGATGAACTCAACGGGCACGCGCCCTCGAGCGATGGGGCCATGGCTGCCGCGCCCGCGCCCGCCGCGTCTACGCTCGGCCTCGCGCCGAGCCCCTCGCCGAGCCCCGCGTCGAGCGAGGCTCCGCCTGCGTCGACGACGGCTGCCCCCGCCGAGGCGCCGGCCGGCACACGGT
>OBLW0100000088.1_pt1 | contig 66338 bp, 64 predicted proteins | sample 1520161 | NCBI WGS metagenome assembly OBLW01 (sample SAMEA3539309, study PRJEB22396) | soil metagenome | biome: tundra; feature: field; material: soil | place: USA | collected 2010-05 | depth 0.15 m
GCTGAAGGCCAAGGGCCAGAAGCGGGCGACGACGTACACGGCGGCGTAACCTCGGAAGTCCTCCTTTGGGGAGGGTCCCCATCCGCTGCTTCGCTCGTTCTTGCGTGTGGCGGAAGGCGATTGCGCGATGGTAGCATTGCCGGGTGAAGCACGTGTGGGGAGCGGGCGTGGTGGCGTGCGCGCTGGCGACTGCTGCTTGTGGGACTCTCGCCGGGCACTCGTGCGAGGGCGTCTACTACATTTGCAATCAGACTGCCGTCACGCTGCAATCTCCAAGCGACGCCTGGGCGGCGGGGAACTACACACTCGCGTTGACCGTGGACGGCACACCGGAGCAGTGCACGATCGACGTGCCCGATCCGCCGCCGGTGAGCGGCGTTCAGGGAGCCTGCAGCTTGGGCTCGAACATCACGCTGGCCCTGGTCTCCGTGGAGTCGTGCCCCCCGGTCGTTTGCAACGGCACCGCCTGTCAGGGGATGAGCTGCACACCGATCCCCGGTCACTTTCAGATGAATATCGTCGTTCAGGGCGTACCGACGCACCTGGGTCTGAACCTTTCGCTCAACGGCAATCATCTGATGAGCGAGACGATCGCTCCCGAGTCCACCACCACCGAGCCGAACGGCGCGGGCTGCGGAATGTGCACCCTTGGGTTCGCGACTGTCTCGGTGGCGGGCGAATGAGCCAGGTGGTGCGAACGCTCTCGCACGGGAACACGCTGGATGTTGGAGGAAGGCACCGCTGGTTCTAGAGTCGGCGGCATGAGCGAGCCCGACCGCATCACGCAAGCCATCCAGGTGGACTCAGGCGTCGATCTTGCGGTCTTTCGTCTCACGGATGAAGAACCCGCCGACGACGAGCGTCAGCGCGCAGATCGCGACCGGATAGATGAGCCCCACGTAGATCGAGCCGCTGCCAAATGTCTGTTTCGCCCAGGCGGAGGTCGTCAGCGAGGTCGCGATGAGCGGGAGAAACCCGCCGAACCAGCCATTGCCGAGGTGATACGGCAGAGACATCGAAGTGTAGCGAATCTTGGTCGGAAAGAGCTCGACCAGGAACGCCGCCACCGGTCCGTAGACCATGCACACGTAGACCATCTGCAGGACGAGCAGCCCGACCATGGCGGGCGCGTTCAGCTGAGCCGGGTCGGCGACGGGCAGTCCGTCGGGGTTCGAGAACGCCTTCAGGCCCATGAAGATCGGCAAGTACGTGAGGCCCCCGAGGAGGCAGCCGGCGAGCATGATCTTCTTTCGGCCGATGCGATCGGAGAGCCACCCGAAGAAGAGAAAGAGCGGCGTCGTCAGCGCCAGCGCCACCGACATGAGAATGTAGGCGGTCTTCCAGTTGATCTTGAGTGCGCTCTGCATGAAGGTCAGCGTGTAGAACTGGCCCGTGTACCAGACGACCCCCTGGCCGGCGGTGACCCCGAAGAGCGCGAGCAAGACGTAGCGGAGGTTCACGGGATTCGTGAAGCTCTCTTTGATCGGGTTCTTCGAAGCCTTGCCGCTCGCCTTCAGTTTCGTGAAGAGCGGCGACTCGCGCATGCGAACGCGCATGTAGAGCGAGACGGCGAGGAGAAGGAACGAGAGCAAGAACGGCAGGCGCCATCCCCACGCTTTGAACTCTCCTTCGCTGACCGACGAGCGGGTGATTCCGATGACGCCCATGCTCAAGAAGAAGCCGAGCGTGGCCGTCGTCTGGATGAAGCTCGTGTAATATCCGCGCTTGTCGTCGGGAACGTGCTCGGCCACGTACGTGGCCGCCCCGCCGTATTCGCCGCCGAGCGCCAGCCCCTGGAGGAGCCGCAGAGAGACCAGGAGCACCGTGGCGAGGAGGCCGACCTTGTCGTAGGTCGGCAAGATTCCGATGAGCGCCGTCGAAATTCCCATTGTCGCCATCGTGACGAGGAACGTGTATTTGCGGCCGACGAGATCCCCCAGGTGGCCGAAGACCACGGCGCCGAGCGGGCGCACGCCGAAGCCGGCGCCGAACGTCGCGAGGCTGGCGAGGAGCTGCGCGGTCTCGTTGCCTGGCGGGAAGAACCGGCTCCCGAAGAACAGCGCGAGGCTGCCGTAAAGATAGAAGTCGTACCACTCGAAGAGCGTACCGACGGACGACGCCGCGATGACCCGCGCGAGCGTGGACCGGTCGTACACCACGGGAGCGGCGTCCCCTTCTGGGCTTGCTTCCGAACGGACGAGGTCGACCATCGCCCTCAATTTATCCTCCGCGGCCCCGCGCAAAGTCAACAGGGGTCTCCCCCGGGGCACTCGTGGCCCACTTCACGCTCGTCGCTGGGTTCGGCATCGTCATGCACGCTCGAACCCTCGTCCGCTCGCGAAAATTCCCGCGATTCCTACGTCACGATCGGATCTACACCCTGTCGTCACGGTGTAGTTCTCATCATGACGCTCGCAGTCGGCGCTCGGCGCGGCGCTGCCCGTCGGCATCCTAAAGCCCGTCGGCAGCGTCGCCCACGGCCTCGACGCTCTGCGCGTCGCATCGACCGACGGGCACGTGGGATGCCCCGACCGACACGGACGGCGAGGCTCGGTTCACCCGCGCGTAGGTCCGCCCGCTGGACTCCGGACCTCGGCCTTCGGAGCGCTGAACCTTCGCTCATCACGGCGTGTGGCTCGGCCCGAGTCGTCTGGCGACCCGGTGGCTACGGCTACGTACCCACCGATCCATCCGCAGCCTATCGGGGCGTCGTCCACCTTGCCCGCCAACGAGTCGCGAGCGCGCGCAGCCGCTCCTTGTCCACGATCCCTTGCGGGAGAAAGAGCACGGCGACGATCAAGAGCCCCGAGTACGCCGCATACGAAAGAACGATTGGCGCGTAGCTGGGCATCCCGCCGAGCGTCGCCACCTGGTTGAGCGACTGAACGACGACAGTGACGAGCGCGGCGCCCACGAGCGCCCCTTCGATTGTCCCGAGCCCACCGACGACCGCCATCACGACGTACTCGAACGACAGCAAGACCGGGAAGGAACCCGGCGCGACGTAGCCGACGTAGAATGCGTAGATCCCACCGGCGAGCCCGGCGAATCCCGCGGCGAGCGCGAAGACGGCCAGCTTGTAGCGCCCCACGGGGACTCCCGACGACTCGGCTGCGACCTCGCTCGTCGCCAGCGCGCGCAGAGCTCGTCCCGGCCGAGAGGTCATCACGTTGTGCGTAATCAGCACGACCAGCGCCAACGCCGCCCAGGCGAGATAGGCGTAGTTCCGGTCCGCGTGGAGCACGAACGGCCCGAGGGTCAGCGGCGGGATCCCTTGCAGTCCAATGTCCCCTCCGGTCAGGTGCATCCGTCCCACCATCGAAAGGTAGATGAGCTGGGTTGCCAGCGTCGCGAAGGCCAGGTGATGGCCGCGCAGCCGGAGGAGCGGGATGCCGACGATCAACGCAAAAACGGCCGCCACGATCGGCGCGACCAGCAGGCCGATCCCGGTCGGAAAACCGTGTAGCGACAGCAGCGCGGCGGCGTTGGCGCCCGAGGCGTAGAAGGCCGCCTGGCCGAGCGAGACCTGCCCGGCGTATCCCATGAGCAGCGAGACGCCGACCGTGACGATCGCCGCGAGCTCCAGCAGGATGTAGACCGACAGCGCGCTCTCGCGGAGCACGGCGGGCAAGACGAGCGTGACGACGGCGACGACGGCGACGACTCGATGCGTGCGGGGCGGGCGCTTCACTGTCCCTCCGCGTCCAGGGAAGGACGGCGCGCTGTCTGTCCGATCATGACGGCGAGCATCAGGACCAGGGCGACGTCCGTTTGGTAGGACCCATTGACGTAGCCAGCCACCATCGCTTCGGCGACGCCGAGCAAGAGGCCCCCCATCAGGGCAAGAATGGGCCTTGTCAGCCCGCCCAGGATGGCGGCCGCGAAGCCCTCGATGACGAGCGAGACATCGGAGTCGAACGAGGTCGGGCGAAGCGGGCCGAGGAGCACCCCGGCGAGTCCCCCGAGCGCTCCGCCGAGCGCGAACGCGAAGAGCCCCATGCGTGTCACGTCGATGCCGACGACGCGAGCAGCGTACGGATTGCTCGAGCAAGCGCTCAGCGCCTTGCCGAGGTACGCGCGCTCGAAGAACAGGTCCAGCGCGAGAAAGATCGCCGCGCTGGCGACGACCACGAGCAAATATTGCTCCTGCACCCGCACGTTCGCGATCTCGATCGCACCCGGCAGTCCGGGGAACGAACGCGGTTGATCGCCCCAGGTGAGCACCTCCACGGCGTAGGCGAAGATGCCCACCGCGAACGTGATGATGAGGGAAGACAGCGGCGTCGTCCCCCGGCGGCCGATCGCAACGAGGCCTGTGAGCAGTCCGGCGACCACGGCCACGAGGACGGCGCATAGCTCCGCCACGCCGTGCGGCAACCCCGCGGCGAGAAAGGTCGCCGCGGACAACGCGGCCACGACCGCGTACATCCCCTGGCTGAGGTTCACGACGTGCGTGACGCGGTGGATGATCACGAGTCCGCTGCCGATGAGCGCGAATCCGCAGCCGACTGCGATGCCGCTGACGAGATAAGAGAGAAAAGCGCTCACGCGGACTCTTCGATGGATCCGCCGAGGTACGCGTTCGAGAGTTCGGCGCTGTTTGCAAGCTCCGCGCAGGGTCCCTGCGCGACGATGCGGCCGGCCTCGAGGACGTACGCCCGGCGGCACATCGAGAGCGCCAGGCGGGCATTCTGCTCGATGAGAAGAACCGCCAGGCCGCGTGACGTGTTGAGCTCCACGAGGTGGCGAGCCAGATCGGACACGATGATCGGTGCGAGGCCGAGAGACAGCTCGTCGACCGCGATCACGTCGGGCCGCGACATGAGGGCCCGGCCGAAGGCGACCATCTGTTGCTGCCCGCCGGACAGGGTCCCTGCCCGTTGCCTGCGCGTCTTCGCGAGAGCCGGCAGGAGCTCGTAAACCCAAGACGTGTCACGATCGCGAACCCTCCACGCGCCGAGCTTCAAGTTGTCGTCTACGGTGAGATCGGGGAACAGTTGCCGGCCTTCCGGCACGTGCGCCAGCCGGCCGCGGACGATCAACTGCCCGCCAGCGGAGCGCACGATGCCTGACAGCGTGTTGACGAACGTCGACTTGCCGGCGCCGTTCGGTCCGACGAGCGCGACCATCTCGCCTGGTGCAACGGTGAGAGACACGCGATCGAGCGCGGTCGCCGCCCCGTATCGGACAATGAGATCGCGCACCTCGATCACGGCGCCGGCTCTCTTCCCAGGTACGCCGTGATGACGTCATCGTTGCGGCGGATCTCCTCCGGCGCGCCCTCGGCCAGGATCTCTCCGAGGTTGAGAACCGTGAGGCGATCCGCCAGGTTGGAGACGAACTGGACGTCGTGCTCGATGAGCATGATCGTCAGCCCGCCGCCGCGCAAGCCTTCGATGAGCCGCGCGAGCTCGTGCCGCTCGCGAGCGCGCAGACCGGACGCCGGCTCGTCGAGCAGCAGGAGCGCTGGCTCGCCACAGAGCGCTCTGGCCACCTGCATGGTTCGTTGCTGGCCGAGGGGGAGCGCCTCTGCGTACCGGTCCGCCCAATCGGCGAGGCCGACCCGCTCGAGCGCGGCGTCAGTGCTCTGCCGGATCTCGCGCTCTTCGCGCTTGTGGAGAGGCGTCCGCAGGGCAGCATCGAGGAAGCCATGCCGTGTCCGCGCATGGGCGCCCACCATGACATTCTCCCGTACCGTCATGCCGCGGAAGATGCGCGCACCTTGAAACACGATGGCGATGCCGCGCCTGGCGCGCTCGTGCGCGCTCAGGCCTTCGATCCGCTCGCTCCGGAGCGTGATCCGACCTTGCGTGGGACGCAGGTGCCCGCTGATGAGATTGAACAGCGTCGATTTGCCGGCTCCGTTCGGCCCGATGATCCCGCGGAGCTCCCCGTCCGCTACGTCGACGCTCACGTTCCGAACCGCGTACACGCCGCCGAACGGACGGCTCAGCCCCTCGATCCGGAGCATCGCGCAGTCCATCACTCCGCGGCGACGGTCTTCATCAGTTGCTCCTTGGCCCACTCCGTCGGAACGAACTGCCCGTCCTTCACGACGTTCACCGAAATGAACGCCGGGCCGAGGCCCGAGTGGTCCGCCTCCGTGTATTGAAACTTGCCGTTGGGCGTGATGAGCGTCATGTGCTCGAGCGCTTGCTGGATCTTGGTTCGGTCCGTGCTCTCCGCCTTCTTGACGGCCTCGAAGAGCAGCAGGCACGCGCTGTAGCCGTCTTGCGCGAACTGCGGCGGCGCATAGCCATATTTCTCCCGATATGGCGCCGCGATCTGATCGATGATCTGCTTCTGCGGGCCATCCGGCAGGGACGCGCCGACCACGCCGATCGCGCTGAGGATCGTGATGCCCTCCGCCGCCGGCCCGACCGGCTCCAGCCAGAGGTTGCTCGCCTGCGACCCGGTCAGGAAAAGGGGCGTCTTCAACCCCGAGGTCGCGTATTGCTTCGCGACGGTCACGCCCGGCGCGCCCGTCCCCCAGAAGACCAAGGCCTGGGCCGGCGACTCTTTGACGTGCGTGAACGCCGCGCTGAAGTCGCTCGTGGTCGTCTCGAACTCCTCGTCCTTGACGATTTCGACGCCGTACTTCGGGGCCAGCGACGTCATGGCCGCGTGCCCCCCGACGGCATACGCGCTCTTGGTGTCGTGGGCCACCGCGATCTTGGTGAGGTGCTGCGACTGCATGTACTGGAGATAGCGCTCGGCGTACATCGCCGAGAGTGCCGGCACGACGAAGACGTACGACTTGATCGGCTCGACTTGCTCCTTGGCCGGGGCGAGCGAGAGGTACGGAATCCCCTCTCGTTGGGCCAGGGGCTCGGCGGCCAGCGCCGCGTTGGAGAAGACAGACCCGATCATGGCGGCAATGTCCGTGCCCTTCAAGTCGTTGAAGGCAAGCACGGCCTGGTCGGGCTGGGTCTGGTCGTTGCGCGTCACGAGCTCGACCTGGCGGCCGAGCAGCCCGCCCGCAGCGTTGATTTGCTCGACCGCGAGCTCCACCGCCTTCTTGTCTTCGCTCCCCAGCGCCGAGTAGTTCCCCGTGAGGGAGGTGATGAAGCCCACCCGGATGGGACCCGCGACGGGCGGCTCTTCATGACCGTGATGGTCGTGGCACCCGACGGCGGCAACGGCGATCGCCACAACGGCACCCGAGAACGCGTGTCTCACGCGAGCGGTGCTTGATCCCAAAGAACCGAATGACCACAGCATCTGCGTGCCTTTCGCCGCTGCTCACGAAGACCGTAGCGATGGGGCAGTCGTACTCGCCGTGCACGGGCGCCGCAAGCATCGGCGCGCCCAGCAGCACGCGGCCTCGGATGGTTCATCAAAAGGAGTGGCAGTCCTTGTCGGTGCCGCATGTTGACAAGATCAGTGAAAGCGAGACGACTAGCTCGGTCGGCCGCGATGTGACTGGGACCGCCGGATGGGGCTACGCTGGTGCTCCGCAGGACCAAGAGCCAGGCCCCGATGACCATGAACTTTGGCGTCTTCGCGTTTACCGTCGCAGCCAGCTTGACCGGGGGGTCGGGTTGCGGAGGAACCCCTGTCGGAAGCGGCGCTTCCCCGGATGCCTCCAGCGTGTGTACCGGCGGCAACTCCGTGTCGGCGGGCGTTCTTGCGACGGGGCAGCACATGCCTTCTGGGCTCGCGGTGGATTGCGCCAACGTCTATTGGATCAACATGGGGACTCCCCCCCCGCCTACGGGCGAAAAGCCGGCCGGTCCTTACACCGACGGGCAAGTGATGAAATGCGCCATTGCGGGCTGCGACAACCATCCGACAGCCCTCGCGTCCGGGCGACAGCAGGGCCTGACGCACGGAACACCGCTGCCCATCGCGTTGGACGCGACCAGCGTCTACTGGAACGACACCACGCCGTTATCGAGCGATCCCGCGGGCTCCGCGCATCTCTTCAAGTGCTCCCTCGGCGGCTGCAACAACGCCCCGGAGATGCTCGCACCCGGGTTCGCCTACGCGCTCTCCGTGGACGGGTCCAGCGCCTATTGGACGACGTACGACACTTCGCAAATCGCGACATGCCCCATCGGCGGTTGCGCGAGCCCCACCGCGTCGACCTCACCAGCGCTCCCGCCCACGGGCATCGCGGTTGACGCCGCGAGCATCTACTGGGCCGTCGAATTGGGGGGTCTCATGAAGTGCGCCATCCATGAATGCAGCCGCAGTGTGACGACGCTCGTCACGGGCTTGAGGGTCGGGCCACCCATCACGGATCCCAGCGGAATGACTTACTCTGGCGCCGTCTCTCTGCTCCGGCAGATCGCGCTCGACGACGCGAACGTCTATATCGTCGATAGTTACGGATCTGGACTCGGGCGAATCCTCAAGTGCGCGAAGAACGGGTGCAATAACAGCCCGACCACGCTTGCATCGGGTCTAAGCGGAGCTGTCGGAATCGCGGTGGACGCCGACAACGTGTACTGGACCGAGGCGGGTGACAACATCGTTGCAGGGCAGATGGTGGCGGGCACCGGCAGGGTGGCGAAGTGCGCTATCGGTGGCTGCAATGACAGCCCGACGGTGATCGCGGCCAACCAGGCGGGTCCCACGGGGATCGCAGTCGATGCGATGCACGTATATTGGGCGACCTATGGCGGCAGCGCGACCGACGGGAAAATCACCGTGGCCGCGAAGTAATCGGCCTCGGTCCAGGGCCGCAGCGCTCGCCGGGGAGAGCACCAGGGTGACGTACGACCTCGACCCCGACGCTGGTCCGACACCTCTGCGATTGACGCATGGACAGGATCGTGACCAGCGTCGACGGTGTGGGGGCGCCATGAGGACTTTCGGCATTGGCTCCGATCACGCTCCGGACGGCTGTCCTCGGACGAGCGGCGCACGGACGGGACGAGCCGAACGCGGGAGCGCCGGCGCGGGTGGGTGGTTGGACGTTCTGTACATTCTGTCTAGAATGGACATCCGAGGTCTCGAATGAAGGATTCCACGGCACCGGCCGCGCTGAAAGACGTTGCCCCGGCGAGCCCGCCCTCCCCGGCCAGTTTGCTTCGCGGCGCCCTCGCCACGTTGCGCAACGTCTCGGCCAAAGAGGTCGAGCTCGAAGAGGTCTCGGCGACCGAGGCGCGGAACGAGTTCGCCCACATGATGGAGACGGCCGCGCGCCGCGGTGTGGTGGTCATCCACAAGCAGAACACGCCCAGGGCCGTTCTGGTCTCCTTCGACGAGTTCCGCGCGCTCGTCACCCGGCCCGACCACACCCTCGACGTGCTAACCGCCGAGTTCGATCGGTTGCTCGCCCGCATGCAGGCGCCCGGCGCGCGAGCGGGCATGAAGGCCGCGTTCAACGCGTCGCCCGACGATCTCGGGGCGGCGGCGGTCGCCGTCGCCCGAAGGCGACGAAAGGTTGGCTGAGAAGGGCCGCATCTTCGTGCTCGCCGGCACGAACGGTGCGGGGAAGAGCAGCATCCTCGGGGCGATGGCGGTCCGCGCCGGTGCCGTCTACTTCAACCCCGACGACGCGACGCGCCGGATCCTCGCCGCGAACGCCCAGGCGACGCTGCCGGAGGCCAACGCCGCGGCGTGGCGGCAGGGCAAGCGGCTCCTCGAGCGCGCGATCGCGGCGCGCCTCGACTACATGTTCGAGACGACCCTCGGGGGGGAGACCTTCGCGGGGCTGCTGAGCGGAGCGGCGGCTGCCGGGCTCGAAGTGCGGGTCTCGTACGTGGGTTTGGCGAGCCCGGAGCTCCATGTCGCGCGCGTGGCGGCGAGGGTCGCCAAGGGCGGCCACGGCATCCCCGAAGCCGCGATCCGGCGTCGCTACGACAAGGGCCGCGAGCACCTCGTCGAGCTCCTGCCGGCCCTGACAGAGCTCAAGGTCTACGACAACAGCGTCGAGGCCGATCCGGACGCGGGCGCGGCCCCCCGTCCGACGCTCGTGCTCCACCTGGCGAAGGGCCGCATCAGGCGAATGTGCAGCGCCGCGGAGGTCCCCGAATGGGCAAAGCCGATCGTCGCGGCGGCGCTGAAGCGGTAGGGGCGCGCCGACCGAAGGGCAGATCTGCGCGGGGTGCGCCGCGCCTTAGAGGGGGGCGATTTCACAGGTCGAAGGCTCGCCCGCAGGCACTGCCCTGTACAAGGCGAAAAGGACGCGACGCGAGGGTCGGACCCTCAGCTAAATGTTCACGCGTCACTTCACGAACGACTGGACCAGCGCTCTCATGGTCCCGGCGTCGAAGGGCTTCGCGATCCGTTCGTTCGGGACCCGATCGAGGAACGCTCTCGCCGCCGGCGTGAACGCCCCTCCGCTGATGAAGACCATTCGTTCGGCCGCTCGCGGGCGGTGCCGGGCGACCTCGTCGTAGAACTCCATCCCCGACATCTCTGGCATCATGAGATCCGAAAAGACGACGTCGAAGTGCTTGCTCGAGAAGACGAGGCTGAGCGCCTCCCTCGCGGTGTTCACGATCGTGACGTCGTGCTCCCGGAGCACTCGGCCGAGCGCTGCGGCGACCGCCCGCTCGTCGTCGACGATGAGAACGGCGGCGCGGCGCCCGGTCGCCGGGGCCGCTGGGGTCATGACGGCCGGGGTGGGCCGGGGACGAGAGGGCGCCGCCGGGAGCACGACCCGGAACGTGGAGCCGCGCCCCTCCTGGCTGCTCGCCGTGATCTCGCCGCCCATACTGGCCACGATGTTGTGACAGATGAAGAGTCCCAGCCCGGTTCCCACGCCGATCGCTTTGGTCGTGAAGAAGGGGTCGAAGATGCGTCCGATCACGCTCGCGGAGATGCCGCAGCCCGTGTCTCGAATCTCGACGACGGCTCGACCCACCGCGTCGGTCGACGTGACGACGCGGATTTCGTTCGTCTCGTCGTCGCCCTCCGGCAGGGCGTGGACGGCGTTGACGAGGAGGTTGATGAAGACCTGCCCGAGGCGGCCGTCGTCGCCCTCGACGTGCGGGATGTCGCCGAAGTCCCTCACGAGGCGAGCCCGGTGGCGGATCTCGTTGAAGGCCATCGTGATGGCCAACTCGAGCGCGGGGTTCACCTCGATGAGCGCCCGCCGCTCCTCTCCCGCGCGAGAGAACGTGTCGAGACCGCGAACGATCTTCCGGATCTTTTCGGCTCCTTGCCGGGCCTCGACCGCCATCTCCACCCACTCCCCGCCTGAGGCCCCCGAGCCGAGCGTTCGTGCCTCCTCGATCATGAGGTCGAGGTTCGCGACGGCGTAGGCGAGGGGGTTATTGATCTCGTGCGCGACGCCCGCCGCCAGGGTGCCCACGGACGCCATGCGATCCGCGAGAATGAGCTGCGCTTGCAGCCTTTTTCGAGCCTCGTTGGCCGCCTTCTCGGCGCTCATGTCCCGGAAGACCAACACGGCGCCGCTCGATCGCCCGTCCGCGTCCATCATGGGCGTACAGGTGCTGGCGATCGGCAACGCGTTGCCGCTCCGCGCGATGAGCAGGGTCTGGTTCGTCAAGGCCGCGGGGACCCCTTCCCGAAGGGTCCGCTCGACGGCGAGTCCCGCGCCGGCGCGCGTCTCGGCATCGACGATGTTGAACACCAGGCCGATCGGCCGACCCCTGGCGTCTGCGTGCGTCCAGCCGGTGAGCTTCTCGGCCACCGGGTTCAGGCGTGTCACGGCCCCATCGGCGTCAATCGCGATGACTCCGTCCGCGATGCTGTTCAGCGTCGTCGTGAGGTTCTCCGTCATCTCCCGGAGCACGCGCTGGGCTTCCTTCTCGTCGGTGACGTCGCGCGCGACCGCGTAGACGAGACCTTGCTCGACATGCGCCACCGACTTCCATTCGAACCAGCGGTAGGTGCCGTCTTTGCACTGATACCGATTCACCAGGCGGAGCAGCGGCACGCCCGCCTTCAAGCCCGTGCGGCTGGCGAGCGTGGCCTCTCGGTCCGCGGGGTGCACGAAGTCCAGGGAGGGCCTCGCCATCAGCTCTCCTGGCGACCACCCGAGCGTCTTCGTCCATGACGCGTTGACTCGCTTGAAGTACCCGTCGAGCCCCGCGACGCAAAGGTGGTCGAGGGACCTCTCGAAGAGATCCGCAGCCGGCGAGGCGACATCGTGATCTCGAAGCTCGTCGACCTCCGACCCGCTCCCGATGAAGCCGGCGTAGGCGCCGGCGGCGTCCGTGTAGGGTACGCCACGATGGCGGATGGACCGATAGACGCGGTCGTGGCGGCGAAGCCGGTACTCCATCTCGAAGGCTTCGCGCCGTTCGAAGTGAGTGCGGTAGTGGATGACGCAGTGATGGAGATCGTCGGGGTGAACGGACTCCATCCACCCGTCTCCCAGCTCACGCGGAAGAGGACGCCCGGTGAAGTCGAGCCACCGGGCGTTCACGTAATCGCACTTTGCATCGATCCCCACTCGCCAGACCATCGTCGGCGTGTGCTCGACCAAAACGCGATACTGTTCGAAATTGGGTGGGTCCATCCGGCCGCGCTCGGGCCCCGAAGCCTTGCTCCAGGCGGATTCCCCGATCGTAACACACGTGTCCAGGAGACACGCGAGGGCCCACGAGCACTGCGTTCGGAACAGGGCCAAGTGCACAGAAACGCTCGAAGAGATGAGGTAGCAGCAGCAGAATCGCGGCCGGGCGACGGCGTGATCGCATATCGCCGGCGGAACACCTGGCACGGGCGGCGCGCCCGATCAGATCGCACTCGTGGTCCTCAACTTCTCCGATGCGTCACGCTCCATCACCCTCCCCGCCCCCGCGCCGGGCGTTTACCGCGAGCTGCTCGACCGTCTCAACCGCCCGGGGGGTCAGGAACTCGAACGAACCGCGACCGGCGTCGGAAGCCCGCTCACCATAGATGTCCCGGCGAACTACGGTCAGGTCTTCGTGACGCCGGCCCCCGGGCTCTAGCGCACCGCCGTCGCGATGGAATCAAGCTGCGCGTGGGGGGGTGCACGGCTGAATGCTTGATCGCCTCTCGACGGCGGTGCATTAGCGTACGCGCATGCCATCGACGAGCACCTCCACCGCGCCGCGCGCGCGCATCCTCACCGGCGACACCCCTTCGGGGAAGCTCCACATCGGCCACTGGGTCGGATCGCTCGAGAACCGCGCGCGGCTGCAGGACGCGTACGAGTGCTACTTCCTCATCGCCAACCTGCACGCCTTCACGACGCGCGCCGATCAGCCCTCCGAGATCGCGCGCGACACGCTCGAGATCCTCAAGGACTGGCTCGCCGCGGGCATCGATCCCGAGCGCGCCACGGTCGTCGTGCAGAGCGAGGTGCCGGCGATCACGGAGCTCACATGGCACCTGTCGATGCTGCTGCCCTTCAACCGGGTCATGCGCAACCCCACGCTGAAGGACGAGCTCGACGTGAAGGGGCTCGGCGACAAGTACAGCTTCGGGTTTCCCCTCTACGCGGTCGGGCAGTGCGCCGACATCCTCACGTTCCGTCCGGCGCTCGTCCCCGTCGGCGAGGACCAGCTCGCGCACATCGAGATGTGCCGCGAGGTGGCCCGGCGCTTCAATCACACCTACTGCGGGGTGGATCCGGCGACGCCCGACGCCGAGCACGTCGCGGCGGGCGGGCTGCTCCCGATCCCCGAGGGGCTCGTGGGACGGGTGGGCCGCCTCGTCGGCGTCGACGGCACGCAGAAGATGTCGAAGAGCCTCGGCAACGCGATCTACCTGACCGACACGACGGCGCAGATCAAGAAGAAGGTGGCGCAGATCTACACCGGCCGCGTCGACACGAACGCGCCGGGCGACACGAACAACGCGCTCTTCCAGTACGTCCGCAGCTTCATCACCGATCCGGCGCGGGTCGCGGAGCTGGAGGACCGTTACCGGCGGGGCGACGCCATCGGCGACGGGCACGTGAAGGTCGAGGTCGCGGCCGCCATCGACGCGCTCCTGGCGCCGATGCGCGAGCGGCGCGCGAGGTTCGACGCGCCGGGCCGCGAGGACATTCTCCACGACATCATCCGGACGCACTCGGCGCGCGCGAACACTGCCGCGGCCGAGACGCTCGGCAGGGTGCGGGAGGCGATGAAGCTGCGGTTCGTGCGCTAGTGACACGGCGTCAGCGTGAAGGTGTTGCCCTCACGACCTGACTCCTTCGGGGAGCCTTGGACGTCGCCAGCAAGCACGGATGCCGCGCCGTCGACCTGTAGTCGATGCCGACCACGGGAAGCTGGGAACGGGTCACTTCGCCGCGGCGGTCCCCTGCCCGGCCACCGCCGCGTTGAGCTTCGCCAGCATCTCGGGGTAGTCCTCGATGGCGTAGACGTTCGCCGTCCAGATGCGCTCGAAGGCGAGCCCCGAGGCGTTGAACGCCTCGCGGACGGCCTCGGCGTCGGGGGCCTCGAACTCGCAGATCATCCGCAGCTTGTCGAGCGCGAGGGAGCTCCGTCGCCAGTGCCCGTTTCGAATCTCGAGGCACGGATCGAGCGCCTTGGAGAATGCCTTGTAGCGGTCGTCGGTCAGCGGCTCTTGAAAGACTTGTTCAGCCAGTACGCGTGCCATGGTTCACCTCCTTGCCCCTATGAATGCCGCGCGCCCTTGAACGGGAGCGCTTCGGTGTGGCCGTTCATCGTGCGGTTCACCGTCCCGTCGACGGCATCACCCTTGACGCTCCCGGTCCAGTCCATCGTCGTACCGGAGGGGTGGACGGTCTTCACGTGAAAGGTGGTGGCGCCGGCATCCTGGCGCGCGCCGTAGGGGGTCCACCGAGGGAAGCCGAGGCCCGTGCAGGCCGTCGATTCGAACGCCTGGTTGGCGAAGCGGAGGGTGTCCTTCTCCGCGGGCGCGGCGGGGAACTCGAGGACCACGTCGTACGACGTCCCGTCGAGCGCCCCGGCGGTGCTCGGGGTCGCCGGAGCCGGACCGCTGGCAGAAGCGCCGCCGCATGCGGCGAGCGCGACGAGAAACACGAGTCCGTGGCGAGCTTGGAGTTTCATGGGGAATTCCTCTTTGCGGTTGGGTGTCTGGGTTGGCGCGGCGCCTCCGGTGGGGGGCGCGACGTCGAACGGCGTCTCTGTGACCTACCTTCGGCGGGCGCCGTTGGAACGAGCGTTGGAACCGCCGTGGAAAATGGGGCTCCCGATCGATCACCCCGACCGACCGCGGCAGCCCCGAACTGAGCGAGCGTGCGCGGCCCAAGCGAAGCCATTAGCGTTCATTGCCTGTGCAACGATGGGCAGCCTTCGCCGGAGGCCTTACACATGGATCGCTTCATCGACCGCGCGGGCCGCTACGGCACCTGCTCGGCCAGCGCGCGGTACTTCGGGCAATGATGGACCACCGAAGCGATCGCCTCGCTCCCGGTCAGCATCGGCAGATTGGACTCGCACGTCGCCGGATCCTCCAGGACGCCGGGGATCGACCCCCAGAAGCCGTATTGGTAGATGTTCTCGGGGAGCCCCGGATCGCCCGTCAGGCTGAAGTGCATGAAGAGCGACGCACCGAAATCCTTCTTCCAGAGCGCGAGGTACGCCTTGTACGCCTCGTACATTCGCTCGTCGTGCTGCGCGAGGTGCTTGATAGGCTGGTTCTTGGTCCCGGTCAGCGACTGCCCGCCCTCGTAGGCGACGATGCCGACGCGGTATTCCGCGCCCAGCTTCGCGAAGTCCTGGAACGTGGCATCCATACCCGCGATGTTGGTCTCCAGGGCGGGAAAGAGCGTGTCGAGCGAGCCGGTGGTCGTGTCGTCGGCGGTCGAGAAATACGGCGCCTGCGCGACGTAGCTCACGTAGGTCTTCGGGTCACCGTAGTTCGCCTTGATGAACTGCAGCCCCTCGTCGCTGTACACGGCGCCGAGGGCCCAGCCCGAGAGCACCGGCGCGATCGCGGTCGCCTTGCCGACGGCGGCGAACGCCGCGCGGAACGCGTTGCCGATCTGCACCAGGCGGTCGGCCTCGTACTGGGCCACCTTCATGAGGTCGCTCGACCCCGACATCCACGAAGGCCCGTACGCTCCCGTGTACTTGCCGGAATAGCGCGTGGACATCGCGTTCGCCGCCGCCAGGAACGTGGCATACGCGGTGAATCCCTGATTCCAGGTCTCGTTGCTGTTCTCGACGATGATCTGGAACGGCGTGGTGAACCCGGCCTGGGCGCGCGCCGCCCCGATGCGCGAGAAGTCGAGGCGGGCCGCCATGAACTGCGCGAACTGCGTGATGAAGTCGGGCGTCGCCATCTCGGGAATCGTGATCCAGCAATCTTTCCCGGTCTCGTTCACGAGCTCGGCGATGTGCTCGTAAGGTTGGCCGAAGCTCGATTGACCGAAGCGCGCGGCCGACGGGCGGTCGGCCCAGCTGGCGAGCTTGCTCCCGTTGGTGCTCTCCCAGTCCATAAAGCGCATGACCCGGAACGGAGCGAGGATCGAGACGAACTGCGGAAGGAACGTGGTCGTCGAGTCGTAGTCGAAGCCGGGGTAGTAAATATGAATCCCCTGCACAGTCTGGCTCGCGCCGTTGGTGATCGCGAGCGTGAGAGAGTTCCCGAACGCGCCCGGGGTGCCGGTGACCTGCACCGTGTTTCGATGCTCGCCGTTCACCGCCTGCCAGGGGCCGCCGAGCTTGCCGATCCCCGAGACGGCCAGCGAGCCGGCCCCCTGGTAGGAGATCTTGTACGTCCCGCTCGGGAGCACGTAGCCGATATCCGTCGAGCTCGTGCCCGACGCGGCCGCGACCGGGTAGCCGTTCGCGTCGAGCTGCGCCGCGGCGGTGTCGAACGGGTTCAGCTGGTAGGTGATGTCGACGCGCGGAAGATCCGCCGCGATGTTCGTTCCGAGCCATGACGAGACGGTGGGGTGCGGGTTCACGACAACCGCCGCGTCCCCTCCGTCGATCGCCGTCGCGTCGGTGCCGTTCGCCGCGTCGTCGCCGCCCGAGGGACCGCCCCCCAAGCCGGGGTCCGTGGCCCCCCCCGCGTCATCCGGAGATTCGCCGTGCGCGCCGCCGTCGCGCGTCTCGGTCGACCCGCCTGGAGATGCGGAGCCGGGGCTTCCGCATGCGGCCACTGCGATGGAGAGCGCCGCCATACACCAACCGACTCTCGCCTGTCGCATGAAGAGTGTCCTCCTTCACGGAGTGTGCCTACGGCACGTCACCTCTCGCTCGCTTGCCCCCCGTCGAGCCCTCGCGCGGCGCTCGGGTCGGGTTGACCGAGGGCCCGCTCGACCGCCGGTTGGCTTCGAGCCGCGGCGTAGGCGGTGAGCGCCGCTACGACCGCGACCGCGACCAGAGCCACGCCGGCGCGGGCCCAGAGCTGCGACGACCGCGGCGAACGGGCGGGGCGGGCCTTCTTGCGGTGGTCTGCGAGTAACGGCGTGGCCCTCTCGTCGCTCGCGCCCTCGAACGATTCCTCGGTCGGTTGCGCGCGCCCGTAAGCGTCGGCAAATGCTGCCTGCATGGCCCTGGCGCTCGGCCAGCGGTCCTTCTTGTCGAACCGGAGAGCCCGGTCCACCACGTCGATGATCGCGCGTGGCAAACGGGGCGCCACGTGGGCGAGCGAGAGGGCCTGCCGCGAAGCCGTGAGCACCAGCATCTCCTCCGGCGTTTCGGCGTCGTGAACGAAGCGTCCGGACATCAGGGTGAACGCCGTGGCCCCGACGGACCACACGTCGGCGCGCGCGTCGATCTCGCCGATCTTGCCGAGCATCTGTTCGGGGGCCATGTACGGCAGAGTTCCGACGATGCTCCCGACGCGCGTCTCGGTGAGGGTCCCGGCGAGGAGGCGCGCGACGCCGAAATCGAGCACCCGCACTGTCCCGTCGCGCTCGACGAAGAGGTTCTCCGGTTTCACGTCGCGGTGAACGATCCCTCGCTCGTGCGCGGCCGACAGGATGTCGAGCACCTGCCACATGAGCTCTGCCACTTCCCGCGGCGGAACCCGACCGCCGCGCTCCCACAGGGCTTGCAGCGTCTCGCCTTCGAGCAGATCCATGACAAGAAAGAGCGTGCCATCCTCGGTGATGCCGTCGTCGAGAACGCGAACCGTGCCCGCGTGCCGCACGCTGTTGGCGGCATAGCCCTCGCGCAGAAAGCGAATCCGAACGTCACTGGTGGCTTCGACGGCGCGGTGAAGAACCTTGACCGCAACGCGATTGCCATTCCGCAAATGCGTGGCCGCGAACACCGAGCCCATGCCGCCGACCCCGACGACGCGGTCCAGTCGGTATTTCCCCTCGAGGACAGTGCCGATGGGCAGGCTCGCCCGGACGCCGACGTTCTCGTCGATGTTCGCTTCGGGTGTCGTGGGAGCTCGACTCTCCGACGGCCTGCGACGTGCCTGGATCATGGTTCGTGAATCGGCAATCCAGTCGGGCCCGATAGGTCGAATCCGCTTTGCCCAGTTGCCCGCCACGGGCCTCAGTGAGCAGCAACCGTGCCTGGGTGCGTCAAATGGGGCCGCTGGGTGCTCAGCAACCGAACCGAGCGGCCCGAGTGCCGCTATTTCGTGCAGCGCGCCAAACCAAGAGAGCGCTACGCCCCAAGCAGCCGCGGCCGCTCATCCTCGTCACATGCGACGATCGCGCGTCATGCGTCGTGGGCCGAGGGAGACAGGCCGGTTCGCGGCCCGACCTCATGTCGCCACGGTTTCATGGACAACCGAGGGCCGACGGTCAACCGCCAGTCAGGCCCGCACGGCGCCGAGCGCCCCGTCGCGGCGGTACCCGCGGCGTATCCCTTCGGGGTGCACGCTCTCCGTCGGCGCGATGCGCAGGCGGCGACGAGCCTCGTCGATCGGGAGCTGGAGCATCTCCTCGATGGGCTCCGAGACGAGGCGCGCGGCCCGGCGACCGCGAACGTACGCTCGACAGCAGTACCGGGGCCAGGCGAAGCCGTCGCCGAAGCGACCGGTCCGCCCCGTGTCGCGCGCCAGGCCAACGAGCGCCTTGAGCGCGAGCTCGAGACTCACCGTGCGATATGAGGTCAGCGTCGTCGATCCCGTTTTGCGAGAGCCCGGGGGGTCCGCTGGCCCGCGAGGCCGCGGGGCGTCAGATCGACGCGCGCGAGAGGGCCGGCGATCACGCGGCGGCACGCGACGCGGCGGCCAGCTACATCAAGCGCTTTCCGTCGGGTCCCTACGCGGGTTTGGCGCAGCTCCTGCTCGAGCGCTAGATGGGGCGGAGACGGCGGGGAGCTCCCGGGGCATGGCTCGTGGCGCTGGCCCTTCGCGTGTTGCATCCGGGCGTGGCCACCGCCGACGACGAGCCCGGGCAGGTGGTTCTCATCGCCGACAATCCCGACGGACGGCTGGCGCGGAAGATCCGCATGGAGCTGGCCAGCGTTCACACGCCGGTGCTCGTCCGCGCCGCGACGGACCTCGCAGCGGGTGGAGCGGCGACCTCACGATCGGGCGGACGCGTCGTGCTCCGCGTGACGCGGGGCAACGACGGCGTCGAGGTCTGGGTCCGCGACCGCAAAGACGGGCCCCTTCGTTTCGGTGAGCTCGTCGGCGACCCTACGGGCGCGGCGGACTCGAGCGTGATCGCGATCCGCACCGCGGAGCTCGTGCACGCCGCGCTCTCGTCGCTCACTTCCCCCGTCCCCTCCTCGACGACGGCGGCCAACTCGCCCATCGGCCCGACGGCGCCTGGCGACGCCGCGGCCGGTCAGGCCGCGCCTCGCGAAGCGCCTGCCGGTCAGGCCGCGCCTCGCGAGCCAGCGTCCGATGCGACGTCGCCCCACGACGCCACGGCAGCCCAGAGCCCGGGACAAGCGACCCCGCCCGCGCGCGTTCCCGTTCGCGGGCGTGCCGCGCGCGACGAGCCGAAGCCGCCGGCGCCGCGGCCCTTCACCGTTCGTGTCGGGGCGAGTGCCTGGTTCGCCCAGGGCGGTGCGTCGCCCCTCGGCAGCGCGGCGGTCGGTGGATCGTGGTTCTTCCATCGACGCCTGTGCGCGGAGGCCGATCTGCGGATCCCGGTCCTCTTCGCGAACGTGCACGGTCCAGAGGGTACGGCGACCCTCGCGGTGAGCACCCTCGCAGCGGGCCTGTCGTTCGCGCTGACGCCGATCACCGCGGCGGTTCGTCCGGCGATCGGCGCGGGGCTGGCGCTTGCCTGGACCCGCGCCCAGGGCACGGCGATCGCGCCCTTCGTGAGCGCCCGAGCCGACGTCTTCTCCGCCGTCCCGTTCGTGCGACTGTCGACCGGCCTGGCGCTGGCGGAGAGCGTGCGCCTGCGCGCCGATCTGCTCGGGGGCCTCGAGCTCCCAGGCGAGGCGATCGTCTTCGCGGGCCGACGGGCCGCGACCTCCGGTGCGCCTCTGGCAGAAGGCTCGCTGACCCTCGAGGCGGCCTGGCGCTGAAAAAGGTGAGCCATGCGACCGCGCGCGGGCCATTCCTGTGCAGAGGGAAATCGACGACCCCATGAAGAGAACTCTGGTCAGAGCGTGCACGGGAGCGGTCTTCTGGGCGGCGCTTGCGGGCGGGTGCTCCTTGACGGCGGTGACGCCCATCATCGGTCCGTCCGACGACGCGGCGACGAGCGACGGCCCTGCCGGGACCTCTCCGGATGGCGGCGCACCCCCCCGATGCGCTCGGGAACGACGCCGACGCGGGGGCGTGCGCTCCGCCTCTCGTTCTCCGATACGAATCTCCCGGGTGCGGCACCTCTGCCCTGCCCGTCTGCGGCGGCAGCGTCCAGGACGCGTGCGCCATCTCTGTATGTGGATGCGACGGCACGACGATCGTCAAATGCGATTACGCGAGCCAACCATGGGACCACGTCGGGGCTTGCGGGGGAGAAGTCGACGCCCCCGCCGACCAGATGACGAGCGACGCCGACGCGGGCGCATGCCCGCCGCCGCTGGTTCTCCGCTACGAGTCTCCGGGGTGCGGCGCGGCGAGCCATCCCGTCTGCGGGAGCCTGGACCAGGACGCGTGTGCGATCGCGGTGTGCGGGTGCAGCGGAGTCACGCTCGTGAAGTGCGACTATGCGAGCGAAGCGTGGGAGCACGCTGGCGAGTGCGCGACCGACGCCGCGAGCTCGGACGCCAAGGGTGAGTGATGGCTAGAGGACTTTATGGACGACGACGGGAGCGAGGGCCCCTCCGTCGCCTGCCGGGGCGACGACATACACGACGTTCCCGATCGACGGCTCGGTCGTGATCATCATGGTGTCGGCGCCCGCGCCGTAGGGCGTGATCACCTGGACCCCCACGACGTCGGAGGGAGTGAGCACGTCGAGCTCGCTCCCCGCGGCCACGGGCGCATGGCCGGTCACGCTCAAGAGGCCCGTGTTGGTCAGGAACGCGGGCATCTCGCCGGCGCCCGTGCCCCCGTCGAGCACGACGACGACGCCGCCCGACTGCGTGAACGAGGCCAGCGTCGCGGCCCACGACGACCCCAGCGCACCGAGGGCGCCGGCCGCGGCGCCGCTCTGGTCGAGGACGACGAGGGTATCATACTGGACGATCGAGAGCGTCGTGGGGATGTCGACGTCGTTGTTGGTCGGCGTCAAGTGCAGCGTTCGGCCGCCCCGCGCGGCCGCGGCCGAGAGGATCGCCGAGGCGCTCGAGATGGCGTTGGGATCCGCGTAGCGCTCGTACGCGAGGACTTCGAGCGAGCTACCGCTGGCCGCGAAGACGGCGTTCGAGAAGACGCGCGCCTGCGGGGCGCTGCTCGGCGGCTTCGCGTAGTCGTTGCCGATGTAGACGATGGAGCCCGGCGTGGCGCCGACGCAGGCCGAGCTCCGGCAGAGTTGAGACGGGCAGATCACGGCGCAGGCGCCGCAGTTGAACGGATCGGTCGTCAGGTCGATGCAGGTCCCCGTGCCGCAATCGACCAGCGGGGCGGCGCACGTCGGCGTGCACACGAAGCCCGCGTCGGAGGGTGTGCAGCGCGGCGTCGCGCCGGTGCACGCGTTGGCGCAGCTCCCGCAGTGGTCGGGGGTGTCGAAGGGGGGCGTGCAAGCGTCCGCGTCGATGGTCGCGTCGCCCGGAGCGACGTTGGCGTCGGCGTCCGTCGCGGTGCCGTCGGAGACCCCGGACGCGTCGGAGGCGTCGGGGTTCTGCGTCGTGCCGTCGGGCGCCGAGTCTCCTCCCCCGGAGCCCGACTCCGATTGGAAGGGCGAACCGTCGGGGCTGCCGGGAGAGCCATCCGCGTCGGATCCGGTGGATACGTCGGATACGCTGGATGCGTCGGAAGCGTCCGCTTCGGCGTCGCGCGCCATGGCGTCGGTCGGCTCTCCGGCGCAGACGCCGGCGAGGCAGCCGTCGCCCGCGAGGCACGGGTGCCCGCAGGAGCCGCAGTGCACGGCGTCGCTGGAGAGGTCCACACACTCCGAGCCGCAAGCCGAAAGACCGGTCTTGCAGGCGCCCCCGACGATGGCCTCGTCTTGCCCGCAGGAGGCGATCCCGATGGCTGCGAGGACGATGCACGCCGTTGCCAGCGAGGTTCGCCTCACGGCGGCCCCCCTTCAGCGGGCGACGGCGACGGCGTGAGAGCGGTGGACCCCCCTTGCGCGTTTCGAACCCTGGTGATGACGAACTCGACGCGTCGGTTCTGGCGCCATTCGTGCTCGCTGTGCCCTTCGACTCGAGGCTTGCTCGCGCCGTACGCCGTGGTGGTCAGGCGGTTCGACTCGACGCCATTCTGAACGAGCGCGGCCTTGACGGCATCCGCGCGAGCCTGCGACAGCCGAAGGTTGACGTCGGGGTTTCCCCGCTCGTCGGCGTGACCGACGATGTTGACCTGCTCGATCGCGGGATTGGCCAGGATGAACGCCGCGAGCCGGCGCACGAGGGGCGGCGACGTCCGGCTGATGGTCGCGACGTTCGTATTGAAGAGCAGCACGTCGTCGTACTCGATACGGTCCCGGACGACTGTCACCCCGTCTCCCGCCTTGGGGCAGCCGTCCGTCTTCGGATCGGCGGTGCGCACGCCGGGGACGTCGGGGCAGGCGTCGTCGGCGTCGGCGATCCCGTCGCGGTCTCGGTCCGGGGGCGGGGGTGGCTCGGGTGGCGGTGGCGCCGGCTCGGGCGGCAACGAGGGCAGAACGCGCACCTCGGGGGCCGCGCCCAGCGTCAGGTCGAGCCCGATCGAGATCACGTGGGCGTCCTCGCCGCGCAGCGTGTCGTCGGGCTGCACGACCTGAAGATAGCCAACGTACGGGCCGAGGGCCCACCGTCCACCTACCGACCACGCATAGCCGACGTCCGCGTCGAAGCCGAGACGATCCAGCATCCCGGTACGCACATATCCGACATTCGCATCACCCCAGAGCCCGGGCAGATCGCCCGGTACGGGGTGAATCCGCAGCCCGACCATGGCCAGAAGGGCGCCCCCGCCGCCGTGAGTCGCGATGTTCGGATCGAGCGGCGGATCGCCTCCGGACAGCCAGAGGCCTCCGAGCTCGAGCTGAGCGCCGAGAGCGGGGAAAAAACGAACTTCCGCCGCGAGCCGGCCCTCGCCGCCGAGACGATATTCGCGCGCCTGAGGATCGCCTACCGCGTGCGCTCCCGCTGCCTCGAGATGCCAGTCGAGCGAGGGGGGCGCGGCGTGGACCTCGGGCGACCACCCCGCGGCCACCAAGAGCAGCCCGACTCCGATGACGGGTTCTCGCAACGTTACTCTTGGCTACGCTCATTTGGCTTCCGAGGCCAGATCTTCGCGTGGCCGATCGCCTCGACGGATCAGGGCTGCCGTGGGCCTCGACCTCGCTCTCCACTGGTCCCCGCTGGTTTCCCCCTTGGCGAACATTTAGGCAGTCCGGCGGCGGCCCCTATGAGCTCGCTTCCCGGCATCGCCGACGCCGGCGCGTTGCCGCTGGTCAGGCCTCGCTCGTCGAATTTCCCCATTCCTTGAAGAGCGCGGTGGGCGGCGCGGCGCCCGTCACACCGGCCACACTGGCCACACTGGCCACACTGGCCACACTGGCCACACTGGCCACACTGGCCACCAAGGGCGCCAACCGGTAATTCGCTATGTGGTGACGGCCCGAGGGCCAGCGTCGAAATCGGGCGTCAAAAAGTTAAAGCCATCGTCGACGTGCCATCGAATTCCACCCGCCGTCGCGGAAAGTCGCTGTGCCGAGTTGCACGAGCCCGGTTCCACGTGGCCTACTGAATACATGGCTTCATCGCCTCGGCGGGTCCCCCCGAGGCGCCACTGAACTCGATGCAAGCGCTGCCCTCTCGAACCACCGAGTACGGAAGGAGACCGCACGCATGTCACGCGTGAAAACCTGTCTCGGTCCGGCCCTCATGCGAGCGCCTCGCGCGCACCTTCGCCGAGGCGACCGGCCATGGCCGACCGGTTCGCGGGGCGCACCCCCGCCCTCAGCGAGCTGGATCAGCTCTCCACGTGCGCGCGCGTCTTCAAGGAGGCCCTCCGCAAGTACCCGCCGATGCGCCTTCGGCCGCCAGGCGCTCACGAACGTCACCCTCGGTGGGCACGAGATCCCCGCCGGCACGGTCGTCCTGGTATCGACATACGGCCTTCACCACAACCCGAGCGTCTACCCGGATCCGGAGCGCTTCGATCCCGATCGATTCGCACCCGAGGCCGAAGCCGCGCGGCACCGGTCGGCGTGGCTGCCCTTCGGCAACGGCCAGCGGGTCTGCATCGGGAATCACTTCGCGCTGCTCGAAGGGCAGATCGTGCTGGCGGCGCTCGCGCACCGCGTCGCGTTCGAGCCGAAGCCAGGCGCCGACGTGAAGCCCGCCCCGGCGGCCACGCTGCGCCCGAGCGGCGGGATGCCGATGATCGTGCGCCGGCGCGACCTTGCGCGAACCGGCGCACTCTCGAAGAGGGCGCGCAGGGTGAAGGCCCGTAGGGTGAGTGGCCCGTGGGGTCACGGCCCCGCCGTCACCGCGAGGTAGCCGCCGCGCGACGCCGCGAGGGCGCGCGCGCAGCGGCGCCGGCGAGAACGAGATCGATGACAGCGTCGCAGAAGTCCTCGGTCGGTAGCTCTTCGCCGCTGACGAGGCGCACGACCACGGGCGAGACCAGTACCTCGCTCAGAAAGAGGGGCGACGTGTGGGCCGGGAGCTCTCCCCGCGCCATGCCGCGCGCGATGACCGCGACCCACTGGGACTCGAACTGGCGCCGCGACCCGCGCATGATGGCGCGCACTTCGGTGTTGCTCAGCTCCGACAACCAGGCGCGGGCGAGCGGCGTGCGCCCGTTCTCGACGAACGAACGCATCATGATCCGGAGATCGCTTCGCAACGAGCCGGTGTCGGGAGCGACCGTCCGGCGATCGCTCTCTCTTCGCATCGCCTCGCCCACGAGCTGCATCTTCGTGGGCCAGCGCCGATAAACCGTGGTCTTGTTGACGCCCGCGGCCTGCGCCACTTCTTCCATGCGGAGGGCGGCGTAGCCCACGCGAGCGAGCTCCTCGGCGGTGGCGCGCAAGACGTCGGCGACGATGCGCGCGCTGCGCCCGCCAGCCCGGACCCCGCCGGGCACGGCGCGCAGCGCGCTCTTCCCCTTCGGCCGTGCCGCCATTGACGTGCAGGTTGCAATACCCTCTCCGTTAATGCAACAAGTCGTTGCTATAAGCTCGACGTCTCACGGCGGCTCGCGCTTCAGCGCGCTCGCGAGAGGCTTCTTACCCAACAAATCCCGCAACGCACATGCCCGAAGGCTGCATCCAAGCCTGCAACCATAGGTTGCGATAGTGTCACCCGCGCACCAGCTCGACGCCAATGTCACCCTCACCGTGCCCATCATCAACGTCGCGAACTGGGACCGCCGCGATGTCGCCAAGGCCTCGCTCGCCGGTGCGCGAGCGAGCGAAGCCAACGCCGAGCTGACCGTACGGAAGAACGTCCTTCGCGACTACTACACCCTCCTCGGAGACGAGGCGGTGCTGCTGTCGGCAACCAAGAACGCCGAGGTCGCGCAGCACAACGTACAGCTCGCCCGCGATCGCAAGGAGAGCGGCACCGGCTCCGAGCTCGACGTGCAGCGCGCCCTGGCCGATCAGGCGAAGACTTCGCAGAGCGCGACCGCGGCGCAGCTGGCGGTCACGAACACCCGGCACGATCTCTACTCGCTGACGGGGCTCGTTGCCGAGCCGGCCGATGCCTTCCCCGAAGACGACCTCCACGACGAGCCGGCTCTCGACCACTGGACGGGCAAGGCCACCGACTTGCCCGCCGTGCAGAGCGCGACCGCCGGCCGCATCACGGCCGAGAAGAACGTGAAGGCGGCAGAGGGCGCGTGGTGGCCGAGCGTCGACGCGAAGGCCGAAGAGCGGTTCACCAACGCCACGGCCTTCATCGGCGGGCACTCGGCGGTGTACCTGCTCCAGCTCCAAGCCACCTGGAAGATCGATATGACCATCAGCCCGCAGATCCGCGCGCAGAGCGCCGCCGCCGCCGCCGCGCGCGCCAACGAAGACCAGGTTCGGAAAGACGCGGAAGACGCCGTGTTTCGCGACTGGCAGCAGGTCCACGCGGACATCGAGTCGGCGCGCTCGGCGCGCGTGCAGGTGACGTCGACGCTGCTCGCCGCGTCGCTCGCGCAAGACCGGTACGAGAACGGGGTCGCCACCCAGCTCGACGTCTTGCAAGCCCGGCAAGAAGCCTTCTCGGCCGACGTATCCCGCATTCAGGCCGACGCCGACCTCGCTTATGCCCGCCTGGCCCTCCGGCTGGACTCCGGGCTTCTCGCGCGCCGCCGCGGCCGTGCAGACGGTCTCCGACTCGTCGATCCGCGCCCCGTTCGGAGGCGTCGTCGCCGAGCGCTTCGTCCACGTCGGCGACTACGTGCACGCCGACACGCGCGTCGTCACCCTGCTCGTCGACGATCCCCTGCGCCTCGAGCTGACCGTGCCCGAGGCCAACGTGGGCAGCGTGCGCCCCGGGCTCGCCGTCTCGTTCCAGAGCGTCGCCGTACCGGGCCGCGTCTTCACCGCCGCTGTCAAGTACATGGGCGGGGAGATCCGATCCGCCACGCGCGACCTGGTGGTCGAGGCCGTGACCGACAACGGGGACCACGCCCTCTTGCCGGGCATGTTCGTGACCGCGCAGCTCCCTGTGGGCGAGGTGACCTTGCCCGTCGTGCCCCAGAAGGCCGTCGTCGATCGCGACGGCAACGACACGCTCTTCACGGTCGTCGACGGTCGCCTCGAGATGCGCGTCGTTCAGCTCGGCCCCAAGGTGGGCGACCTCGTGGCCATTGCCGACGGCGTGAAGAAGGGGGACCAGGTCGTGGTCTCGCCCCCGCAAGGCGCGGTCGACGGCGCGCTGGTCGAGTAGAGCGGAAGAGGAGAGGGGCTAAGGATCATGCAATGGCTCGCGTCGCTGTGCATCCGGCAGCCGGTGTTCACCTGGGTGCTGATGCTCGTGTTCGTCGTCATCGGCGCCTTCGGCTATTTCTCGCTCGGCGTCGATCAGTTCCCGAAGATCGACTTCCCCGCCATCATCGTCACCACGACCGAGAACGGCGCCGCCCCCGAAGAGATCGAGACCGAGCTGACCGACAAGGTCGAGGGGGCGGTCAACACGATCAGCGGCATCGATGAGCTGCGGTCCACGTCGAGCCAGGGCATCTCGCTGGTCATCATCAGCTTCAACCTCGACAAGAACCCCGACGTCGCGGCGCAGGAGGTGCGCGACCACATCAACAACGTCCTCCCCCGAGCTGCCCAAGGGCATCGACCCGCCCATCGTCTCGAAGATCGACCCTGACGCGTCGCCGATCCTCTACGTCACGCTGAGCAGCCCCGGGTCGATCCGCGACACCACCGAGCTCGCCGACAAGCGGGTGCGCCGCCAGATCGAGAGCATCAACGGCGTCGGGCAGGTGAACATCCTCGGCGGCAAGAAGCGGCAGGTCAACGTCTGGCTCGATCCGCTCCAGCTCCAGGCCGCCGGTCTCACCGCCGTCGACGTCGAGCGCGCGCTCGCGCAGCAGAACCTGAGCGTCCCGGGCGGCCAGATCGAGACCGGGCCCAAGAGCCTCTCTCTCCGCGTCGAGGGGCGCGTCGACGACGTGGCCAAGATCGGTCGCATCGTCATCAAAGACAGCCAGGATCACCCGACGCGCATCGGCGACGTGGCCCGCGTCGAAGACGGGGTCGAAGAGCCCAAGACGTCGGCCGTCGAAGACGGCAAAGAGAGCGTCGTGCTCTCGGTCCGCAAGCAGTCGGGCGAGAACACCGTCGCGGTCGTCGACGCGGTCAAGGCGCGACTCGGCGAGGTGGAGAAGACGCTCCCCCAGGGCTCCGAGCTGAGGGTCGTGCGCGACGAGTCGGCGTCGATCAGGACGAGCGTGAACGCGGTCAAGGAGCACCTCGTTCTCGGCGCCGTCTTCGCCGCCGTCATCGTGCTCCTCTTCCTGGGCAACGCGCGGAGCACGCTCATCGCCGCGCTGGCGATTCCCGTCTCCATCATCGGCACCTTCGGATTGATGTGGGCGATGGGCTTCACGCTCAACATCATCACCTTGCTGGCCCTCGCGCTGGCGGTGGGCATCGTCATCGACGACGCCATCGTGGTGCTCGAGAACATCGTCCGCTTCATCGAAGAGAAGAAGAAGAAGCCCTTCGTCGCGGCGACGCTCGCGACGCGCGACATCGGCCTCGCCGTCCTCGCGACCACGCTCTCGCTCATGGCCGTGTTCCTCCCCGTGGCCTTCATGAGCGGCATCATCGGGCGGTTCTTGAAGAGCTTCGGCCTGACAATGGCGTTCGCCATTCTCGTGTCGCTCATCGTCAGCTTCTCGTTGACGCCGATGCTCGCGGCCCGCTGGCTCAACGGCCCTCCGGCCGAGGGCGTGTCGACCGAGAAGTCATTTCTCGAGAGGTTCGTCGATCGCTTCTACCGGCCCATCGAGTCGTTCTACATGCTCGTCCTCACCTGGGTGATGGGCCGCCGCTGGGTCGTGGTGGTCGTGGCGTGCGGCGCGCTGGGGTCGTGCTTCCCGCTCGCGAACGCCGTGCCCAAGGGTTCACCCCGCCGAACGATGTCGCCGAGTTCGACGTGAACGTCCGCGCGCCGGAGGGCACGAGCCTCGCCGAGACGCGCCTCCAGGCCGAGCGCGTCGCGCGCGAGATCCGCGCCATTCCCGGGGTCAACCACACCCTCCTCACGATCGGCAACGACTCGTCGGTGACCCGGAACCTCGCGAACGTCTTCGTGCACCTGGTCGACCCTCGCTCGCGGAAGGAAGACCAGTTCGCGATCATGGACCGGGTCCGCAAAGAGGTCGTGCCCCGTCAGCCGGCGAACCTGCGCATCGACGTGTCGCAGACGGCGCAGATCTCGAGCGGGCAGTCGCAGGCGCAGGTGCAGTACACGCTGAACGGCCCGGATCTGAACCAGCTCGCGCGCTATACGAGCGCCATCCTCGAGCGGTTCCGCAGGGCCAGGGGAGCGGTCGACGTCGACTCGAACCTCGTCGTCGGCAACCCCGAGGTGCACGTGGAGATCGACCGCGACCTCGCCGGCAACCTCGGGGTGGACGTGGCCGACGTGGCCAACGCCCTCGAACTCCTCGTCGGCGGCCTCAAGGTGTCGACGTACGAAGAGGCGGGCAACGACTACGACGTCCGCGCCCGCGCCGACGCCGCGTACCGCGCCGATCTCTCGGGCATCTCCGCGATGACGGTGCAGACGAAGACGGGAAAGTCCGTGCCGCTGTCGTCGGTGGTGAAGCTGGTTCCGACCACGGGCCCCTCGCAGATCAATCGCCTGGCCCGGCAGCGTCAGGTCACGATCACGGCAAACGTGGCTCCCGGCGTCGGCCAGAGCGAGGTCTCGGACGCGCTGGTCCGGATCATCAAGGACCAGCACTTGCCGCCCGAGTACCACGCGGTTCCCGCAGGCATCACCAAGGAGACCGGGCGCGCCGTCAAGGGGTTCGCCGTGGCCGTCGGGCTCTCGTTCATCTTCATGTACCTCGTTCTCGCGGCCCAGTTCGGGTCGTGGCTGCACCCGATCACGATCATGCTGTCGCTCCCGCTGACGGTCCCCTTCGCCTTGCTCTCGCTGCTGCTCTTTCACCAGGAGCTGTCGCTCCTGTCGATGCTGGGGATCATCGTTCTCTTCGGCGTCGTGAAGAAGAACGCGATCCTCCAGGTGGACCACACGAATCACCTCCGCGCCGAGGGCAGGCCGCGGCTCGACGCCATCCTCGAGGCGAATCGCGACCGCCTCCGGCCCATCCTCATGACGACGCTTGCGTTCGTGGCCGGGATGATCCCGCTCATCACGTCGCGCGGGATCGGCGCCGGATTGAACCGCGCGACCGCCGGAGTCGTCGTCGGCGGGCAGACGCTCTCGCTCGCCCTGACGCTCCTCGTCACGCCCGTGGCGTATTCCCTCTTCGACGACCTGACCGGGTGGCTGGGCAGGCGCTTCGGCTCCAGCGACCGCGTCGACCGAGGAGAGAAGGACCTCGACGCGCTCTCCCGCGGGCGCCACGAGGCTCCGGCTACCCCGTATCGCTCGAAGGCGCTCGGCGCCGCCTGCCGTCCGGCCCCGGCCGATTGACCACTTCGCTCCGGCACTTATGTTCGCCATGGGATGACCGATTCGTCGCCGCTGCTCGCCATGCTCGAGGTCGACCGGCCGATCGTGCAGGCGCCGATGGCCGGCGTGTCGACGCCCGCCATGGCGGCCGCCGTCTCGAACGCCGGAGCCCTGGGCTCGATCGGGGTCGGCGCGACCAACGCCGCGGGCGCGCTCGAGATGATCAAGGCCGTGCGTGAGCGCTCGCGACGCTCGCTCAACGTGAACGTCTTCTGCCACCGACCGGCCAAGGCCGACGCCGCCGTCGAGGCGGCGTGGGTGGAGCGCCTGCGGCCCGAGTTCGCGCGGTTCGGCGTCGAGCCACCGCGTCGCCTGGCGGAGATCTACAAGAGCTTCGTCGAAGACGACGACATGCTCGCGATGCTCGTGGCCGAGAGGCCGAAGGTCGTCAGCTTGCACTTCGGGGTGCCGGCCCCGGAGCGCATCCAGGCTCTTCGACAGGCCGGCATCGTTCTCCTCGGCTCGGCGACGAACGTCCTCGAAGGGCAGCTCCTCGAGGCCGCAGGCGTTCAGGCCGTGGTCGCGCAAGGCTTCGAGGCCGGCGGCCATCGCGGGGTCTTCGACCCCGGGGCGCCCGACGATCGCCTCGGCACAATGGCGCTCACGCGGCTGCTCGTGCGGGCGCTCGGTGTTCCCGTGATCGCGGCCGGCGGGATCATGGACGGCGCGGGCATCGCTGCCGCCTTGCGGCTCGGCGCGAGCGCCGCGCAGCTCGGCACGGCCTTCGTGGCCTGCGCCGAGTCGCTCGCCGACGCCGGCTACCGGGCTTCTCTGATGAGCGAGGCCGCGAGCCACACCGTGATGACGCGGGCCATCTCGGGACGCCCGGCGCGGTGCCTGGCGAATCGGTTCACCGCGCTGGGCGCCCGCATTTCACCCGCGGACATCCCGGCCTACCCAATCGCCTACGACGCCGGAAAGGCGCTTAACGCTGCCGGCAAGTCGGCGGGCGAGGCCGGGTTCGGCGCCCAGTGGGCGGGTCAGGGCGCGCCGCTCGCTCGCGCGATGCCCGCGGGCGAGCTCGTGGCAAAGCTCGCGGCCGAGATGGCCGAGGCGACGACGGTGTGACTGCCGTCTCACCGAGCCGCGAGCGTCGGGCGGCAGAACGCGCGTGGATCGAAGGGCGGTATGCCGCCCCCGGCGTCGGGTCGGCGACTCGCAAGCACGCCGTCTTGCTCGACGGCCCCCGTGCCGTCCGAGCCCCCCAGACCGGCATGGACAAGACAGAATACCACTCCGCCTCGCGGCACGCCGGAACGCTGGGCTGACCTCGCGGTGGAGGGGGGGGTGGAGGGGGTGAGCCGGTAGAGGGGCGCGTACTATCCGATGTCGACCTTGAACCCCATCGCTTCGAGGCCGCGCTTGTACTTCTCGGCTTCGTCTCGCGTCGCGAAGGTCGTCGTGCGAGGGTGAGTGAGCTCGTTCCACCGCAACCGAGTTACGGCGGGAGCGTCGAGTCTCCACGCGCGCATCGGTTCGGGCTCGGCGGGGGCTGCCCGCTCGCTTGCGTCCTTCCCGTTGCTCATGGCGCCTCCTCCCTGTAGAGGGGGACCTGTCAGGGGAAAAAGGATCAAACCGCGAGCAGCCCGTCAGCCTCCGCTGCTCCCCGCACCCACGCTCCCCGAAGCCGGCCCGCCACACCCCCCGAGGTCGCAGGGCGAAGTCACCGGGCACGCGGCGCATACCGTGGCCATCGTCTCGCAGCAGATCTGGCCCGTCGCGCAGCTCAACGCGCTGGAGCATTCGACGAGCGACCCCGGGCACGCTTCTCCGGGATCCACGCAGGAGCCCGTGCCGTCGTTGCCACCACTCGACGACGAGCCGCCCGACTCCGCGGAGCCGGCGGGTCCGCACGTCGCGAGAACGACGGGAACGTTGCCTACATCGGTCGTGCTGACGTTCACGCAGGCCTGTCCTGCCGGGCAGTCGGTGTTCCTCCCGCCGGGATCCTGGAAACACTGCTGCGGGGTCGTCGAACAGCTGGCAGCGCAATGGGTGCCGATCACGGCTTCGACGACGCCGCACGGGCACGTCGCCGGGTCGACGTTGCCGGCGCTCACTCCGGGAACGCAGCACTGCTGCGGCGTCTCGCAGAAGAGTCCGACGCCGCAAAGCACATCGCCCTTGCACAGGTCGATGTCGCGACCCGGCGAGTTCGGGTTGCTCCCGCCGCCTCCCCCGCTGCTGCTGCTGCCGCTGCCGTTGGGGGACGGGGTGCAACCGCGCGTCCCGTTCGAGGCACTGGAACCAGGCGCGGTCGACGACCCCGCGTCCGACCCGGAATCGGCACGTTCGGCGCCCGCCCCTTGGGACGAGGCGGAGCCGACGTCCCCCCCGTTGTCGCCGCGGACGGACCCCCCGCACGCGGCCGCCGCGGCGAGCCCGAACGAGAGGCTCGCGAAGGCCCACCAGGCGCGGCGGGGCATGGAGGTCATCATGCGGACGCATCGAGCAAGGTCCGGGCCGCGCAGAAAGACGCGGTTCGTCGATGCTTTTGACCGGTCGCATGTGCCAATCACCGCCGCCCCTGACAGGGGTGCCCTGGCACGCGCGTCGGTCACGAAGCCCGAAAACGTCAGGCCGCGCGGGCCCGCCGACAGAGGTTCGCGAGCTCCTCGGCGCGCGACTGAACGGCGGCGCCATCGAGACCCGATGCGACGGCCGCTTCGACCGCGGCGGCGGCCTCCGTGATGAGCGGGAACCCGTAAGCGCCGGCGGAGCCCTTGAGTTGATGCGCCAGGCGCGTCAGCGTCTCGACGTCCGACGCCTGGAGCGCGCGAAGAATGGCCGACGAGCGCTCGGGCAGGTCACGCACGTACCGGCGAACGAGCGCTCCGAGATCGCCGTCGTTGGCGAGCGTGCTGACGAGATGCTCCCCCGACTCTCCCGGCGCCGGGGCGCCGTCGAGGAAGCGAGCCACGGTCGCCGTGAGCTTCGCGCGGTTCACGGGCTTGGTCAGGTAGTCGTCGCAGCCGGCGCTCTCGCATCGCTCCCGGTCGCCGGCCATCGCGTGGGCGGTGAGCGCGACGATGGGCCCGCGGTAGCCGGTCATGCGGAGCTTCGAGGTCGCGCTGTAGCCGTCGAGCACGGGCATCTGCATGTCCATCAAGATGACGTCGTAGGGCGTGCCCGCGGCGACCGCGGCGTGCGCTTCGTCGACCGCAAGCTGGCCATTCTCGACGACCTTGACCGTGGCGCCCGCCCTCACGAGGAACGCCGCGATGAGGACCTGATTGTCGTAGCCGTCCTCCGCGAGGAGCACCCTGCGCGACGCGAGCAGGTGGGGGTCGAGGCGCGTGGAGCGCTCCGAAACCCCGGCGAGGTCCGCCTCGACGACGCCGTCGACCATGCGCACCCCGGCGAGCGGACCCGTGGGGACCGCGACTCGAAACACGCTCCCCTTGTCCGGCGCGCTCTCGACGGTGATCACGCCGCCGAGCGCCTCCGCGAGGCGCTTGCTGATGACGAGGCCCAGCCCCGAACCGCCGTATTTTCGCGTCGTCGAGGCGTCAGCCTGGGTGAAGGCCGTGAAGAGCTTCTCGAGTTGCGGCTCCGTCATGCCGATGCCGTCGTCCGAGACCTCGATCGTCAAACGCGGATCCGGGAGCTCGGGAGGGTCGCAGCGCACCCGGATCCGGACGCCGCCCTTCTCCGTGAACTTGATGGCATTGCCCACGAAGTTCAAGAGAATCTGCTTGAGTCGCGTGGGATCGCTCTGAATGGTCTCGGGGATGGGGCCCACGAATTCGGCCTCGAATGCCAGCTTCTTCTCGACGGCCCGCACGCGCATGAGCGACGTGACCTCCATCACCACCTGGCTCGGAGAGGTCGCGATGCTCTCGACCGTCATCTTGCCGGCCTCGATCTTCGAGATGTCGAGGATGTCGTTGACGAGCGCCATGAGATGCTCGGCGTTGCGCCGGACCGTCTGCACGTGGTCGACGCGATCGCTCGCGCCGAGCGTGGGGTCGAGGAGCAGGTCGGCATAGCCGATGATCGCGGTCATGGGCGTGCGGATCTCGTGGCTCATGTTGGCGAGGAACGCCGACTTCGCGCGGTTCGCGTCGAGGCTGTCCTGCCGGGCCTCTTCGAGCTCGACGGCCTGCCGCTCGAGGAGCTTTGCCTTCACGAGCGCGCTGAAGAACGACGCGTGCGCGTGGCCCGCCTGGATCCACAGGAACGTCGCGTAGGTCGCGATCACGACGGCGAAGCCGATGACCTGGCGACTGCCGCCGGGCATCGTGAGGAGACCGGCCACGAGGAGAGGGCCCATGAGGAGCGCGATATGAAGCCGCAGGAGCGCGAGGTCCGCCGCCATCGACGCGGTGGCGCCGGCGCTGATGCCGGCGATCGACAGGAGCACGATCCGCGACGGGCGGTCGAAGCCGCTCGCAGCGAGCAAGAGCGAGCCTCCGATTCCCCAGGTCACCGAGGACAGCACCAGGCCCGTTCGAAAGAGGCGCTTCCAGAGCTCCCGGCGCGAGGTCCGCATGCGGGGGAACGACCTCGCGATCGCGAGGCGCGCGCAGCCCACGAGGCCGACCCAGACCGCCGCGATGAGGGCGCTTACCCCATGCGCGCGCGCGACCGTCGCCGTCGACAGAACGACTGCCGCGAGTACCCACTGGCCGTACACCCCCGCAGCCGACTGGCGTGCGAGCGCTTCACTGGCGCTCCGGTCCACATCGGCGCGCTCCGCGACTCCCAGGTTCAGCGCCGAATCGTCGAGAAGACTCGGCTTCATCTCGAGGAGTCTTGCATAGGCGAGCGCCCGGGCGAGCGGTGACCGCGCTCGCGCTCGGTTTCGCGACCGGCGACTCGAGGCCGTGATCCCGCGACCTCGATCGGGGTCGAGTGGCACACGATGGCATGGGCACGCGGCCCTGAAATCAAGCGGTTGGGCTTGGCGCGAAACCTGCGATACCACGCTGAACCAGCCGCGGTGTCGCGGCCAAGGAGGCCCGCCGTGAACCGCATTCCCCTCTTCTCCTCGTCGCTCCTGTCTCTGCTCGCGTCCACCGTGGTGACGTTCTCGTCCGACGCCGCTCGGGCCGACACGTCGTGCGCGAAAGACGCCGACTGCGTGAAGGGGTTCATCTGCCAGACCAGCCAGCTCGAGGCCTGTCCCGACATCGCCTGCGCTCCGAACGAGGCCTGCGACCCGCCCCCCTGCACCTCCACGTCGGTCTCGGAGTGCGTGCCCGGCCCTTGCACTGCCGACGGCAACTGCGCCGCCGGAATGGCGTGCATCGCGCAGGCGGTGAACTGCGCCACGCCGGCGGCGCCCCCGTGCGCGGCGGGCCAGACGTGCCCGCCGGGTCCGGCGGTGGACGCCGGCGCGTGCGGAAGCCCGGTCAAGCAGTGTATTCCCCGCTACGATCTGCCGTGTCAGGCCAGCGCAGACTGCGGCGAGGGGTTCACCTGCCTCGCCGACACCGAGTGCGGATGTGCGGGCTCGGCCGGCACCGGCTCGAGCCCAACCCCCTCGACGTCACCGAGCGCGGGCGGCACGCCCGACCAGCCGGCCTCCGCCGCCGACGCGGGCACCACCTCAACCACCCCGTCACCCGCCCCCTCCCCAATGTGCTCTTGCACCACCCTGGCGACGTCGCACTGCAGTGTGAACGTCATCCAGTGCACGACCGCCAGCGACTGCCCCGCGCAGTGGTCTTGCCTCCAACCTCCCACCGCCGTGTCGGGCTGCGCGGTCAGCGACACCGCCGACGGATCGACGACGTGCACGCCGATCGCGACGCCTCCAGTGCAGAGCGTCTGCGAACCGCCCTACCTGAACGTGGGCTCCGACCAGGGCTTCGGCAGCGAGACGAGCGGGAGCGGCTCGGCACCCCCGCTGGCATCGGGCGGACCGAGCGGGGCGGGCTCGAACACGGGCGCGGGCGGCAGCACCGCCGGTCCGGAGAACACGGCTGGCTGCCAGATGGGTCCCGGTCCCGCCGACGTGAGCGTGGCAGGGTGGGCCGGACTCTTCGGGCTCGCCGCGTTCGCTCGCCGTCGCTCGCGAGCACGCTGACGTGGGCGCTGGTAATGACGGCGTTCGGCATGTTCGGCGATGTCTGGTTCACGCGCCGCGGATGACGAACATGGAACACACGAGTCGAGCGGCAGCCCGCCCGAGGAGCCACGGGTGAAGCTGCCGCCCGGGTCGGGCCTGCTCAGACCGTTCGGCGGCCGGAGACGAGCTGCAGAACGACCACGGCCAGCGCCACGATGAGCAGCAGGTGAATGAAGCCGGTCGTCACGTGGAACGCGACGAAGCCCAGGGCCCACAATACGACCAGTACGACGGCGATAGTCCAAAGCATGATCTCATCCTCTTTCTCGGTCGAGTGACTTCGAGCGCGTCCTGGCGCCCGCGTCTAGCGTGCGACGGATGAACAGCACGTTGCGTACCATGACGCGCCCGACGGTCGCCGCGCTGACCTGTCGGCGTTTCGTCGCATTTTCAGCGAAGAACCGTGCGACGGCGCGTCATCGGAAGGTCGTACTGAGGCGAGAATCCGCGCGTCGACGACGACGACCGGCCTCCGGAATCGCCGGCCGGGAGCATCCGGCGCCCGGTGGTCATCGGGTGGGCCGGCAGGACCGCGTCTGCCTCCCGCACGAAGCCAACGGCGCGCTCGCCATGTTTTCCGGACGCCCAGCTCCGATGGTTCGACGACAGCGGGCACTTCCCCCACTGGGACCGTCCGCGGGCCGCCGTCAGCATGATCCTCGACGCGACGGCGGCGCCCGCGGCACTGTGGCGGCAGCGCAAATCTGCCGCAGCCTATTTGCTCAATTGACCGTCGGGCGACCGCCCGCCGACGGCCACGAGCGGGCCCGCTCACCCGAGGATGCGGCGGTAGAGTGCCAGGTACCGATCGGCCATGCGCTCGACGGAGAAGCGGGCCGCGACCGCAGCCCGACACGCGGAGCGGTCGATCTGCGGAATCCGGCCGATGGCGTCAACCGCCTCCTCGATGCTCTCGACGAGGAAGCCGGTGACTCCGTGCTCGATGATCTCGGGCATCGAGCCACGGTTGCGCGCGATGACCGGGGTCCCGCAGGCCATCGCCTCAACGACCGACAGGCCGAAGGGCTCGTCGAAGTTGATGAGATGAAGGAGCGCGCGCGCCGAGCCCAGAGTCCGCAAGCGGACGTCCCCTCCCACCGGACCGCCGTAGACGACGCGCGCGCCGTCGATCGCAGGGGCGACTTCGCGCTCGTAGTAGCTCTGGTCCTGGACGATGCCTGCCATCACGAGGCGGCGGCCCGCGCGGCGTGCCGCCTCGATGGCCTCGGCCGCGCCCTTGTCGGGATGGATGCGTCCGAAGAAGAGCAGGTCGTCGCTGCCCGCGGCGTCGAACGGAAACTCGTCGAGCGCGATGCCGTGATGAATCGTCGCGGCGTAGCGCAGATCGGCGCGGCGGTCGGCGGCGCTGATCGCGACGTACGCCACGCGATCTTCGTAGCGGCGGTACGCAGGCACGATCCTGTCGGACGAGAACCCGTGGATCGTCGTCACGATGGGGGTCTCGACCAGACGCGAGAACGCGAGGGGTACGAAATCGGCCTGGTTGTGGATGACGTCGAATTCGTAGGCCCGCTCGAAGACGTGGGCAACGTGCAGGAGCTCCCAGACCTTGGCGTCGATGCTGGGGTCGTCCGAATAGGGTCGAGGGCAGACCGCGGCGAGCTTGCCTGCGGTGATCGAGTCGGCCGTGGCGAAGAGCGTGACGTCGACGCCGCGGGCCACGAGCGCCTCGGTGAGAAGACTGGTCACGAGCTCCCAGGGCCCGTAGGCGCGCGGTGGAGTGCGCCACGAGATCGGCGCCAGCATGGCCAGGCGCAGCGCGGGCAGGGTGGCCGGGCCCTTCTTCAGGCCGCAGTGGGCGTGGCGAGCACCATGCCTTCGTTGGGGCGAAGCGCGACGCGGTCCGCGGCGGGCGGGGGCGGGTCGGCCAGGGTCGACAGCAGCGGACGCGCCGCGCGAGCCCAGTGCGGCAGCGTGAAGGTCTGCGGCGTGTCGCCCAGGTTGAGCGCGACGACGAGCCGTTCGTCTCCGGTTCCCCGCGCGTAGGCGAGGACGTCGCCATCGCTCTCGACGATCGCGATGGCGCCGGTCGCGAGCGCGGAGTGGGCGCGGCGAAGCTCGAGGAGACGGCGGTGGAGAACGAGGGGCGAGCCGGCGTCGCGCGCCATCGTCTCGACGTTCCGTTCGGCCCAGTCGGCATTCAGGGGGAGCCACGGCTCTCCCGAGGTGAAACCCGCGTTCGCCGTCGTGTCCCAGGGCATCGGCGTGCGCACCGGGTCGCGTCCCAGGCCCAGGCCGGGCTCTCGCAGTTCGCGCGGATCCTGCACCCGGTCCGGAGGGATGTCGACGTGCCCGAGGCCGAGCTCGTCACCGTAGTAGAGCGTGGGCGTCCCGCGGAGCGTGAGCAGCAGCATCGCCGCGACGCGCGCCTGCGCCTGGCCGAGGCGGGCGGCCACCCGGGGACGGTCGTGATTTCCCAGCACCCAGTTTGGCCACGCGCCCTCGGGCAACGCCGCCTCGTATTCGGCGATCAGCCTGGCCAGGCCTCGCGCGCTCCACGGGGCGTCGATGAGCTGGAAGTTGAACGGCAGGTGAACGCCCGCGGTTTCGCGACCGTAGTAGTGCATGAGGCGACCGAGCGGCAGGTAGATCTCGCCGATGAGCACCCGCTCTCCGAACGAATCGGCGATGCGCCGCATCTCGCCGGCGATGCCGTGCACCTCGGGCTGATCGGTCGAATAGGCCTGGAGCACGCGGTGCGCCTCGCCCATCTCGGGGCGGTACCGGGGGTTGACCGGGTTGTCCGGAAGGTCGGCCGCCTTGATCAAGTGCCACAGGACGTCGATGCGGAAGCCATCGACCCCGCGCGCGAACCAGAAGCGAAGGACGTCATACATCGCGCTTCGAACCGCGGGGTTGCGCCAGTTGAGGTCGGGCTGCTCTTTGAGGAACGCGTGCAGGTAGTATTGTCCGCTGGCCTCGTCCCACTCCCAGGCGGATCCGCCAAAGTCGCTGATCCAATTGTTGGGCGGGCGGCCGTTCGGGGCGGGGTCGCGCCAGATGTACCAGTCCCGTCTTGCGCTCTCTCGCGACGCTCGACTCTCGAGAAACCACGGGTGCTGGCTCGAGCTGTGATTGGGCACGAAGTCGAGCAGCACCTTCAGGTTTCGCGCGTGCGCCGCGGCGAGCAGGGCGTCGAAGTCGGCGAGCGTCCCGAACCGTGGATCCACGGCGCAGTAGTTGGCGACGTCGTACCCGAAGTCGGCCATCGGGGACGGGTAGATGGGGGAGATCCAGAGGGCGTCGACGCCCAGGTCGACCAGAGCGTCGAGCCGGCGCTCGATCCCCTTCAGGTCGCCGACTCCGTCGCCATCGCTGTCCTGAAACGACCGCGGGTAGATCTGATAGAGGACGCCTCGCTTCCACCAGGCCCCGCTCACGAGAACCTCTCCTTGGGCACGGCGGTGATGCGGCACGCGAGGTCTCCCTCGCCCGAAGCGACGATGTAGTGGTCGCCCGCGTCGACGATCCCGGTCGTGAAGACAACGGGCGTGGGGAGGTACCTCTGAGCGGCGAGAGGCTCGGTGAGCGACGGATTCGCCTCGAGCAGCGGCCGCTCGTCTTCGATACGGAGGATCCGGCTCGGATCGTCGAGATCGAGGAGCGCCCAGAAGCTGCGATAGACGCCGACGGTCTCCCGCGGCTCGACCCCGTGATAGACGACGAGCCAGCCGCGGTCGGTGCGAATCGGAGGGCTGCCGGCGCCCACCTTCATGCTCGACGTCGACCCTTTGCGGGCGCGGATGCCGGGCTGGTCGAAGGGCTTCCAGTGAAGGGCGTCGGGCGAGGCGGCAAGATGAATCGACGGGCCTCCGGCGTAAGGGCTGGCCTCGGGATAGAGGAAATACACTTCCCCGAGGGGCCGCGTGAGCGCGACGAACTTGCCGTCGACCTTTCCCTCGAAGACGACCATGTCCTTGTTCTGATGGTCGAGGACGATGCCCTTGAGCTCGTAGTCGAGCCCGTTTTCGGAGACGTGCAAGGTCGTGCAGTGACGCTCGGCGCTGACCGAGCAGGTCGTCATGTACCAGGTGCCGTCGACCTTGCTGGTCCGCGCGTCCTCGACGCCGTATTCCTGATACGATGCCGCCGGTTCGATCGCCCGCTCGTAGTGCACGGCAACGACCTCGCGTCCGTCGGCCGAGAGCTCCACCGGGAGCAGCCATGAGATCGACGTGAGGCCGAGCAGCCGCGTCGTCCCGACGGTGCGCGAGAACTGGCGCGGGTCGGTCATGTCGACGGATGCGCGCGTGTGGCGATCGAGCACGTAGCCCTCGGGCGTCCACCGGATCGCGCGAGCGTACCCGTCGACCACGGGCTCCACGAGCGCCTCGGCGACGCGGACCATGAGCAAGAGATGCCCGCTCGGAAGCCGTGTGAGGCCGGGGTTGAACGCGCCGAGCACGCGGGTCGGCGCGTCGAGCGAGCGGCGCAGAGGCGAACGCCTCAGGTCGACGTCGAGAGGCCGGAAGATCAGATGGTCATCACCCGCCGGCATCGCGGCGTGCCATTAAGCACCGAACCGTCCCGGGCGATACTCCGATCGGCTTCGGCGGCTCGCGTGCACGGGCGTCACCCGAGCGCGTTGATGTCCCGGTTCTCGAGCACGGCCGTAGGCGCCCCACGCTTGGCGACCACGAGCATGGCGCGCCCGACCTTTTCGCTGGTGGTCATGTGCGACGGCAGCAGGGCCTTGAGTACGCTCGGGCCCTCATCCGCGATCTTCGAGGCTCCAGTGCTACCGTGCGCTCGGGCGCCGGAACAAGCGGGAATGGGCCAATCGAGAAAGAGGCCGTCTGTTGAGCAAATTGTTTTCGCCATTCACGCTCCGGGAGCTGACCATCCCGAACCGCATCTTCGTCTCGCCGATGTGCCAGTACTCGTGCGTCGACGGGCTCGCGACGCGCTGGCACCTCGTTCACCTGGGCTCGCGCGCGGTCGGGGGCGCAGGGCTCGTGATGACGGAGGCCACGGCGGTCTCCTCCGAGGGACGCATCTCGCCCGTCGATCTCGGCCTCTGGCACGACGCGCAGATCGCGCCGCTACGGGACATCGCGGCCTTCATCAAGGGGCAGGGAGCCGTGCCGGGGATGCAGCTCGCGCACGCGGGGCGGAAGGCGTCGACGGAGGCGCCGTGGGCTGGCCAGGGGGCCGTGAAAGAGGGAGGCTGGACTCCGCTCGCCCCCAGCGCCGTCGCGTACTCGGCCGAGTACGCCGTGCCGCAGGCGATGACGCCCGGCGACCTCGACCGCGTCGTTGCCGATTTTCGCGCGGCGGCCTTGCGCGCCCTCGACGCGGGGTTCGAGCTGATCGAGATCCACAACGCGCACGGCTACTTGCTCCACGAGTTCCTCTCGCCCCTGTCGAATCACCGAACCGACGACTACGGCGGGAGCTTCGACAACCGCGCGCGCTTGCCGCTTCGCGTCGCGAGCGCCGTCCGCGAAGCATGGCCGGCGAAGTGGCCTGTGTTCATCCGCATCTCGGCGACCGACTGGGCCGACGGCGGGTGGGACGTCGACCAGAGCGTTCGCTTCGCCCAAGCGCTGCGCGAGGTCGGGATCGATGTCGTCGACTGCTCGAGCGGCGGCCTCGTGCCCGGGGTGCGCGTCCCGGTCGGCGCCGGCTATCAAGTCCCCTTCGCGGAGAGAATCCGGCGTGAAGCCAGCATCCCGACGGTGGCGGTCGGCATGATCACCGAGCCCGAGCAGGCCGAGGTGATCGTCGCGAGCGAACAGGCCGACGCGGTGATGCTCGCGCGCGAGATGCTGCGCGACCCCTACTGGCCCCTTCACGCCGCCAAAGTGCTCAACGCCGAAGCCCGCTGGCCGAAGCAATACGAACGGGCACGGCACTGAGGAAGGTCGAGACCCGCAGACGTTCCCTGAGGAAAGCGCTCGACGCTCCGACGTGGGATCGGTGACCCCACGCCATGCAGGGGGACGTCATCCCGGCGTGGGCTTGTCGGCGTGATCGCGGATCGTCGCGGCGAGCTTCGTGCGCTGATCGGGCGTGAGGATCGGCGCGGCGGCCTCGAGGAAGCGGGCGCGACGCGTGGCGCCCCACTTTGCCATGTGGCCGGCAGCGGCCTTGGCTCCGGCGAGCTTCTTGGCGTCGAACGCGTCGGCCTTGAAGGCCGTTGCGAACGCCGTCAGGTGGTCCTGCACTTCCTTGTGCGCGTGGTCCTGCGGCGTGGCCTTCATCTTGTCCTTGAAGGCGGCCTTGATCTTGTCGGCCTGGTCTTGCGAGAGACCGAGCTCGCGCACGAGGCCGAGCATGAAGCCGTCGTGGTGCTGCTTGTCGTCGGCCTCGTCTTTGCCGTGGGCTTCTTTCCACTTTTCCCAGTGGCCCTGCACCTCGTCGACGAGCTTCGCGCGCTGCGCGGGCGTGAGCGCCGCGTGCAGATCGTTGAGGGACGTGAGCGACGCGTCGTGCGTCGCCTGCACCTGGGCGAAGAGCTTGGCGATCGCCGCGTCGGTCTTGGCGCGATCGACCTTACCCGCGGCGACGCCGTCGGCAAGCGTGTTCGCGAGGTCCTTTCCGGCCGCCTTCGCCGGCTCGGCCTTGGTCACGAGATCGGCTCGGATCTTTTCGACCTTTTCCTTCTGGTCGGCCGTGAGATCGAGATCTTTCAGGCTCATGACGATGAGCCCGAACACCCCGCCATGATGGTGCTCGCGGTGCTCTTGGCCCTCGGTGACCTCGGCGCCGGTCGGGTTCGGCGGCGCGGGAGGCTCGGGCGCTACGGTCGGCGCGGGCGCCACGCTCGCCATCGGAGCGACGGTCGCCGGCGGAGCGGGCGGCGGCGGGCCAGGCGGCGGAGCGACCGGTGGGTTCGCGTTCTCGGGCGCGCACGCGCCGAGCGGTACGCTCGCCAGAGTGGCCAGACCGATCACGAGCGCCGGGGTCATCGCCGAACGGCGCCATCGATTCGAAGTCATCGTGTTCTCCTTCGTCGTCCAGTTCGGAAAACCGGGCTCACATGCCCGGGACGCAGACGCCCATCACGCACTGATTGGAGCCGACGCAATCGGCGGCCGTCTGGCAAGGGAATGCGCATTTGCTATACTGCGTGTTGCAGTGGTGCAGGCCGCAGGCCGTGTCCGACGAACACGGCAGTGCGAGGAGCCCAGGGGTCGCCATGGTTCCCGTGGTGGCAGGAGCAGGCGCGGGCGCGGGAGCCGGCGCGTACGTCGGCGCCGGCTGCGCGGTATAGACCGGGGCCGGAGCGGGAGCCGGATAAGGCGTGGGGTACGCGGGCGCCGGCGCCGGCGCCGGCGCGTACTGCGGCGCTGCCGTCGCGTATCCGGGCGGATAGGCCGTCGGGTATCCGGGCGTCCCCGGCGGCGGGTAGCCGGGCGGGTAAGCGGCGTAGGTCGCCGTCGGCGCCGCGGCCGGAGGCGTGGTGCTGTCATTGGGACCACACGCCAGGACGACGAGGGGCGCAGTCACCAGAACCATGATTGCCGCGGATGCACGCATTGACTCTCCTCCGAAAGCGGTCCGAGCCGCGCAAAGGGAGCCGAGCATACGCCGGCTTCGCCGCCGCTTGCCACAACGTTGCGCATGGGCGTCGTGGGCGTCGTGGGACGTGCCGGTAGACACGCAGGCTCTCGCCGCCGGCGGTCGAAGTCCCATGGTCGGCTCGGGCGCACTTGAGCGGACGGAGTACGCCCAGTGCAGCCATAACTTCGCCGTGACGTTCAGACCTGGCCGAAACGTCGGCCGAGCGCGGCGCCGACCAGAGCCGCGACGAACATCGTTCCGCCGTGGCCGATGAGCACGTGGGCCGGGTTGCCGACGGAGCACACGAAGCTCATCGTCGCGGCTCCAGAAGCGGCGCAAGCCATCGCGAGAGCGGCGGTTCGCCACGCAGGCGCGACCACGAACGAGCGCCGGAACGCCCAGCCGGCGAACACCAGCGGGCCCGCGGTGTAGAGGCTCGTCCACGCGAAACAGCGAAAGCAGTGGAACCAGAAGGAGAGCGTGTCGTCTTCGCCGACCGGCGCGACCGAGGCCACGAGGAGGGTCGCGAGCACGAAGAGCGCCGGCGAGAGGAGCGCGAGGGTCGCCAGTCGGGCCTTCGGCTCGCCGAGGCCGCGCTCACCGGGCGCGGCGGCCGCGACGAGCGCCAGGATCGCGGCGCCAACCGGGATTGCGACCTCGATGAACAGCGTCATGGCCCCCAGCGTGTGCAGGTCGTCGCGCTTGCTCATGATCGTGAGCCAGGCGAGCTCGTAGAGTAACGCGCCGACGAGGGCGATCGCGCGCACGCTGGCCACCTGTGAGCGGGTGGGCGACGGCGCGGTCACGGCGCGGAGCGGCGGCAGCGGTCTCGTGTCGATGCCGGAGAGTGGATCGGGCACGTCGTCGAGGCGCTCGAGATCGAAGTCGCTCATCGCGCACCCGGCTTGCCGGCGAGCGCGTCTGCCTGGTTCTGTTTGTCGAGCGCCGCCCGGACGACGACGTAAGCGCGGTGCACGAGGATCTTCACGGCGGCCTCGGTCGCTCCCAGCACGTGCGCGGCCTCGGCGAGGCTCAGGCCTTCGAAGCGCATCAAGACGAACGCCTCGCGCTGCCGGACCGGGAGACTCATGAGCGCGTGCTGCACGATCCCCAGCATCTGGCGCGCGATGAGCGCACGGTCGCCGCCGCTCTCGGGCCGATCGAGTCGCTGCGGCGACGCGAGCATCGCCGTCGTGTTCCGGTGCTCACGGCGCACCTGCTGACGACGGAGAAAGTCGCGGTACGAGTTGCGTGCGATCGCGAACATCCACGGCAGGGCAGGCGCGCCCGCGGCGAACTTTCCGCGCGCGGCGTGGATGCGGAGAAAGGCGTCTTGCGTCAGGTCGTCGGAGAGGGCGAGGTCGGAGCACAAGCGCGCGAGGAACGCCCGAACGCGAGGCGCGCCGAGACGGTACAGCTCGGCGAGGGCCGAGTCGTCTCCGCGCGCGAAGCGGTCCATGACGGCGTCGACGGGGGTCCCCTCTTCGGGGGCGCCTTGCGCGCCAGCTTGCGACGTTCCAAGCGCCGTCGGGGGCGCCTCCGGAAACATCGCCCTGTCGCCGCGTTCGCCCATCGGGGTCGCCCGAGCGTACGGGAAAGTCGGGAGGATGGCCCCCGGCTCTTCTGCCGTTGATCGGTCCCACGGAATCGGGCCGCCGAACGGCAGCGTGGCCGCCGGATATTGCACGGAGAGAGATACGCGCGAGCCAGTCCTTGGATACGGTCGCCGGCCGATCGCGCCCCCCCCAACGCGGTGCTTCAAATTGTGCGTACCCGATCCGCGTGGGTCATGCGTAGCCCTTCGAAGACGGGGCTCGGCGCGAACGCGTCGCGGGTAGGTGGGTGCGCCGGCCGCTGCTTTCCTTCGCGTTCATCCGGATGACTCGACTGAGCGCCGGCGGAATACCGGATTGGGCGCAATCCCCGAATTCTCGGCAACGATCGGTTCGCCACGATCCGCCCGGGGCGGCGGGCCGAAGGCTGACGCTTCACGAGGAGGCAGAGAACCGAGCTCGTCGCGATCACCGCCTCCCACAAATGAGCGACACGCATGGCGGTTTCGGTGGATTCGAATTGCCGCGGTCCGTTACGCTTCGTGGTCATGTTGACTTCGAATCGCCGGTTTCACCGTTCGCGATTTCGGTTTAGCAGGCCCTTCGTCGTGTGGACGATGTATGTGGGGTGCACCCTCGCGCTCGGCCCGCTCCTGGCTTGTGGGTCGGTACCCGCCGACGCCGAGTCCACGGGATCGACGTCGAGCGCGGTCGCCATCGCGGGCCTCTTTTCTACCGGCGTCGACGCCACGGGCGGGCCGCTCGCGAACGGCAACGACCCTCATTACGTGCTCTCTTCGCTGGATCCCACGCGGCGGGGCCCGAACGCGCCCGTGGTCCCTCTCGCGGCGGGGTGGACGGCGAACACAGCCAACTCGAAGTGGATCGGCGCCGCGGCCGACGGGAACGGCTCGGCGCTCTTCACGTACACCTACACGACCACCTTCTCGCTGACGGGCGCCGACGCCGCGACCGCGACCCTCAGTGGCACATGGGCGTGCGACGACTCCTGTACCCTCGTCTTGAACGGAACCCACCTCGTCGCGACGTATGCCGTTCCTGCCTGGCAGGCGACGGCCGCCTTCACCGTCCCGGCAGGCAGCGGGTTCGTCGCCGGGACGAATACGCTCGCGTTCGTCGTCAGCAACAGCGGCGGAGGGCCGACAGGCCTCCAGGTGGTGTCGCTCACGGCGGCGGCGAACTGCACGGCCGACGCGGTGTGCGCCGCCGGTCAATTCTGCAATACGCAGTCGGGCGCCTGCACGGCCAAGCTCCCGAACGGCACGGCCATCCCGACGATCCCCGGCCACGCGCCCGTTCTCGACGCGACCTGTTCCGCGGCGGTCGGGACCGCCGTCTGCGTCTCCGGCCTCTGCGACACGAAGAACAGCGAGTGCGGCCTCGCCAACGGCGACGGCCCGTGCGTCGCCGCCGCGACAGGGAGCACGGTCTGTCAGTCGGGCTCTTGCAGCGTCAACCTGACCTGCGAGCCGGCCGGCGGGTGCAATGTCGACGGCGACTGCGCCGGCGGCCTGTGGTGCAACGAATCGACGCACGTCTGCACCGCGAAGCTGGCGAACGGCTCGCCGATCCCGACGGACGCCACCCACACGAACCCGACCTTGACCGGCGTGTGCACGACGGCGGCCGGCACGCTCGTCTGCGCCAGCGCGGTCTGCGACCCCGTGGACAACGAATGCGGCATCGCCACAGGCGACCCCGGGTGCACCGCGGGCACGGCCACCGAGTGCCGGTCGGGTGCGTGCAGTCTGCTCGGCACATGCGAACCTCTGGGCGGCTGCAACGAAGACGCCGATTGCCAGACCAAGCGCTGGTGCAACGAATCGACGCATGCGTGCACGGCGCAGCTCCCGAATGGCGCTCTGCTTCCCAGCGATCCTCCGCACACGAACCCGACGCTGAATGCGACCTGCTCGACGGGGGCGGCCACGCTCGTGTGCGTCAGCGGTCTATGCAATTCCACGTCGAACACGTGCGTCGCGTGCACCGCGGCAAACGCCTCGGCTTGCGCGGGGCTCACGCCGGTTTGCGGACCGACCGGGGTCTGCATCGCCGAGCTGGATGCCGGCGTCGATGCCGGCGGAGCTCCCGACGCCGGCGACGCCGGACTCGACTCGGGCGTGGACGCCGGCGCGGGCCTGACGTCGGATGGAGGCGCGGACGCCGGGACGGATGCGGGCGCGGCCGGGAAGCTGGATGCCGGCGACTCGAGCACGAGCACGGACTCGGGCGCCGACGCCCAGTCCGACGCGAGCACGGGTGACGACGCCGGCGACGACGCGAGCGGTGGCGACGACGCAACGACGGGAGCTCGAGACGCGTCTCGGGGCGGTCAGAACAGCGGAGCGGGCGTGTCGGGCGAACTCGAGGGCGGGGGAATCTCGTGCACGGTGTCGTGGTCGAGGTCGTCGGAGTCCAGCGGCGGACCTCTCTTGATGTTGGCCATTGCGTTGGGCGCAGCGTTCGGGCGCAAACGACGTAATCGATAAACGGAGTGATCATGCGATTAAAGACGGCGCGCTGGCTTTCGGCGGCGTTGGCGTGTGCGGCCTGCACGAGCCTCGCCCGGGAAGCGCACGCGCAAGCGCAAGGGTTCGCGGTCGATCAGTTCGAGCCTTCGGAGCGGGGCAGCGATTGGTTCTCGGTCGAGTCGCTCGACCTGCGAGGCAGCCTGCGGCCGGCGGTCGGCGTCGTCATGGACGGCGCGTATCGGCCGCTGGTCGTCTACGCGCCCGACGGGACCGTGGAGCGGAGCATCGTCAGGAACCAGATCTTCGCGCACGCGGGCGCCAGCCTCGTACTCGGGGACCGGCTCCGGGTCGGGTTCAACCTGCCCATCGCGGTCTTTCAAGACGGGCACGCGGGCGTGGTCGACGGCGTGACCTTCGCGCCGCCCGCCACGCCTTCGATCGGAGACCTCCGGCTCGGCGCCGACCTGCGCCTCGTCGGCACGTACGGCGAACCCTTCACGCTCGCCCTCGGAGCGCGCTTCTTCATTCCGACCGGGCAGCGCGACAACTACACCGGTGACGGCGCGGTTCGACTCGACGGTCGCCTCGAGATCGCGGGCGACCTCGACATCTTCACCTACGCGGCACGGGCCGGCGTCGAGTACCGAAACCTCGACGCCTCGCTCGGTGGCAGCCCGATCGGCTCGCAGCTGCTCTTCGGCGCGGCGGCCGGTCTTCGCTTCTTCGACCACGCCCTGGTGATCGGCCCCGAAGTCTACGGCGCCACGATCATCAGCAACGGCGACGCGGTCTTCGCGACCCGATCCACACCGCTCGACGGCGTGCTCGGAGCGCACCTCACCTTTGCTCGCGACTTCCGGCTCGGCGGCGCCGTCGGGCCCGGTCTGACACGCGGCTTCGGGTCGCCCGTCGTCCGATGGATGGCCTCGCTCGAGTGGGCGCCCGCCTACGAAGAAGTGAAGCCGCCCGAGCCGGCGCCCGAGCCGCCGTCGGACCGCGACAAGGACGGGATCATCGACGACAACGACGCTTGCCCCGACGTCGCGGGCATCAAGACCGATGACCCCAAGACCAACGGCTGCCCGCCCGATCGCGACAAAGACGGAATCATCGACGACGAAGACGCTTGCCCCGACGTCGTGGGCGTCAAGACCGACGACCCCAAGACCAACGGCTGCCCGTCCGACCGCGACAAGGACGGCATCGTCGACGACGTCGACGCCTGCCCCGACACCCCGGGCCTGAAAACGGACGACCCCAAGACCAACGGCTGCCCCGACCCCGATCGCGACAAGGACGGGATCGCGAACGACGCCGACGCCTGCCCCGACGTGGCCGGCCCGACGAACGCCGACCCGAAGAAGAACGGCTGCCCGCAGGCTTACATTGCCGCGGGTCAGATCAAGATCCGCGATCAAGTGAAGTTCGCGACCGGCAGCGCCGCGATCGTTCCGGGCAAAGACAGCCAGGACGTCCTCGACGCCGTGCAGAAGATCCTGACGGCCCACTCGGAGATCGCGAAGCTGCGCGTAGAGGGTCACACCGACAACGTCGGCGCCGCGGCGATGAACCGCACGCTGAGCCAGCACCGCGCCGAGTCGGTCATGAAATGGCTGGTCAAGCACGGCATCGACGCTGCGCGCCTGACGGCGGAAGGCTTCGGTCCCGACAAACCCATCGACGACAACACGACCGACGAAGGCCGGCGCAACAACCGCCGCGTCGAGTTCCACCTCGTCGACGACGGAGCGACCCACTCGGCCGACTGATGCAGGGACCGTGCGCTGCGCTCCAGGACCGCCATCTGGGGGTTTTTCCTGGGACAGCGCACCTGGTTCCTGAGACAAGCACACTTGGTTCCTGGACAAGCGTGGCTCGTTCCACGACGCCGACGCTTGCTCTAGGCGAGGCCGAGGCCAAGCGGGAGGCGGGCTCGGAAATGCGTGACGAGCTCGCGGGCGCGCGAGAGGCGGTCGAACAGGTTCGCTGCGGGCGTCGGGCCGGGCAGCGCGGGCGCTTCGGGCGACGCGTCTTCGATGGCGAGGGTCTTGGTGAGAGACTCGGCGACGAGGCTGCTCACGTCGCGATCGAGCTCGACGCAGCGCACGGAGAGCTGACGCGCGAGGGCGACAGGGAGGTACACGGTGAGCTCGCGTCGTTCGCCCACCCGGGTCACGACGTTCGGCCCTTCGGCCGCGCGCTGCTCGGAGGCAGCGGAGGAACGCGCGTCGTCGCCACCGGCCACGAACGCGTCCGGATCAGCGGGCGGCGGCTTGCGCAACGAAACGGCCACTTGCTTCTTGCCCATGGAACAGTCTCCCTAGTTCGTCGAGAAGGTCGAGGATCTCGCGCGCCCCTGGGTCGCGCGACGCAAACGTGGTGATGCCCTGCCCCGCCGCCAGCGACTCCTGGTAGGCGACGCGAGAGCCGAGCTCGGTCTGGAGGACGGGCAGCCCGGTCGATTCGAGCATCTTGCGCGCGCTCTTGCCGAGCGCCGTGCGCCCCTGCTTTCGCGTGATCAGGACGCACGCCTGCAGTTCCTCGCGCATCGTGCGGGCCTCGCGAACCACCTCGAGCGACGTCGCGAGGGCCCAGGCATCGGCGGCCGAAGCGCCGCACGGCAAGACGACGACGTCGGCGACCATGAGCGCCGAGCGCTGCACCTCGCCGTGTCGCGGCGGGCAGTCGATGAAGGTCATGTCGAACCCGGCGGCGAGATCCGCGAGCTGACCAGATTTGTGCATCGACGCGCCCATGGCGATGACGGTCGGCGCCGGTCGTTTGCGCTCCGCCGCGACCTCTCCCCACGTGCGCACGGTCCCTTGCGGGTCGGCGTCGACGAGAAGCACGCGCGAGCCGGCCTCGAGCGCAGCGACCGCGAGGCATACGGCGGTCGTGCTCTTGCCAACTCCCCCTTTTTGTCCTGCGAAGGCGACGATCATGACGACGGCTTAACCGTTACGGCGTCCATACGTCCAATTTTCGGCTGCCCGTCTGACGATCGCGCGCTTCTCATCGAATACCGAGGGATGCGCCCGCTTCCGTGGCTCTCGATCCCCAGAGCGTGCCGCTCGTGCCGGCGCTGCCCGCCGGGGGGTACGATGATGGTCTCGGTGTTCTACGTGAACCGGAACGTCGAAACCATTCGCCCCACTTCGCAGTGACCCACGAGAACGATCCGAACGAAGACGACAACCGGGCATCGCCCTTCGGGTGGTTTCCGGTGCTCGTGCTCGTCTTGCTCGTGGGCGGCGGGCTCTTCGTGATGTTCGCGCTCCGCAACGACTCGAACCTTCAAGACTGCGTGCAATCGGGGCGGAAGAACTGCGCTCCGATCGACACTACGAACCTGAAGTGACTTCGCGCGGCTACACGCCGAGGCGAATGGCGACGCCGAGCAGCGCCAAGATGGCCACGGCGATCGCCGCCATCACGATGAGATTGGAGACGAAGTACGGATAAACCGACAGAATGACTCCTGCGAGCATCTGCGGGAACCGCCGCTGCCGCTTGCCGTAGGCGAAGCAGACGAAGCCGACGCAGCCGATGACGAGCGACAGGACCAGGGAGTTGCCGTCGAGATTCAGGTCCACAGCACTCCTTACGGACGAAGGCGCTCGCGCGCAACGCGGTCGGCTCCGAAGTCGTCGCGAGAACGCCGGGAACCCATCTCGAACCTGGAACAAGGCACGCCGCGGAGCTGTTCCCGCAAATGGCCGCGCTGAACGCGAACCTCGCGCGGAGCTTGGGCGCGAACGCGGCGTGAACGTTCGCACGCGAAGCTGCGCCAAGTGCGCGTTATCGCATCGGGCCCACAGTTTGCTCTTTCGGTCATCCATGCGACCCGATCTCGTGATCGTGCACTCCCCGGTTGGCGGCGGCCACAAGGCGGCGGCGGCGGCGCTGGCCGAAGCGGCGTTCGACCGCGGTCTCTCCACGGTGGTGCTCGATACCTTCGAGCACGCGCCGAGGGTCTTCGGGAAAGCGTACCTGGCCGCACACCTCGCCGGCAGCATTCGCGCTTAGAGCGTCTCGAGGTAGGCCGTCAGGTTGGCGATGTCGGCGCTCGAGAGCGGCGCGATGTTGCCGTGAAGCACCGTCGCGCAGGTGCCGAAGCGATCGGCGAGCGTCGCGGCGCACCCGTCGTGCATGAGGGGCGCTCGCCATCCGACGTCCCGGATCCATTTACCAATCGTGCACGCGCGGGAGCGGAACCACGCTACCTACACGTCATGCCGAGCGGCCTGCCCTCGAGGACCAGCGTCCTCTTCGACCTCGACGGCGTCTTGCTCGACACCGAGCGCCTCTACACCCAGGCGACGCAGGCCGTCGTCGGGCGGTTCGGCAAGACCTTCACCTGGGCCATCAAGCGAGACGCCATGGGCCGCGACGCCCACGTGAGCGCGCGAATCATTCTCGATCGCCTCGACGTACCCCTGACGACCGACGCGTTCCTGGCCGAGCGCAACGCGATCCTCCCAGGCCTCTTCGCGGACTGCCGGGCCATGAACGGGGCGGAAGCTTTCGTCGGGCAGCTCAAGGACATGGGCATACGGATCGCAGTCGCGACGAGCAGCGATCGCGACTTTTACGAGTTGAAGGTCCGACCCCACCGGTGGTTCGATCGGTTCGACGCGGTCGTCTGCGGCGACGACCCACGCGTCGCGTCCAAGAAGCCCTCGCCCGACATCTTCCTCGTGGCGGCCAGCGAGCTCGGGGTCGAGCCCGCTCGTTGCCTCGTCTTCGAGGACTCGCTCGCCGGCGTCGAGGCCGCGCTGGCCGCCGGAATGCGCGTCGTGGCCCTTCCGGATCCGGCCGCCGGGGTCGAGCATTTCACGTCGGCCCACCGCGTCGTGCGTGGGTGGGACGAAGCCTCCCGGACGCTGCACGCCTTGCTCGAGGCCTGATCGTACATGCGCATCATCGTCGACGGACGGGAGCCGCGCGTCGTCGCGCTCGTCCGTCACATGCACGCCACCGGGCGCTCGATGCACGAGATCGTCGCCGACCTCCGGTCGATGGGCGTCGTCGACGGCACGGGCCTTCCCCTCCGCCTCGTGCACGTCTGGGGCATCCTCCGCACCGGCCGCTGACGCCTCTCACGAGACTGCCGCGCGGTCACGGGGTCTTTGTGTAGATCCAGATGTCGCGGGCGGTGGCGTCGTGGACGTCGCGGCATTCGAGGGGCCACGGCAGCGCGCAGCGAGCGACGAACGTGCGCGCGTAGCCGAGCGAGCCGTCGTACAGGCCGCGAAAGAGGCGGTGCGACTGGTCGTTGTGGTACGCGGTGCTGCCGTAGGGCCTGGCGTCCGGAGGCGGCGGTGGGAACGTGACGACCTCGAGGCTCAGCACCGTGGCGAGCACGATCACGTCGGGGGCGCGCGACCGTGGATCCATCTCGGGATCGACGATCTCGGTCACCCCCGGGATTCGCTGGCGCTCGGCAAGAGGCTCGACGCCCGGTCGCTCGACCCGCAGGGTGGACGGCATGCGCGGGAGGAAGAACCCGGTACCGTAGATCTCGACGCGCGTGGTCGACCGCAGGCGAGTGAGGAAACGCTCGGCCTCGTAGCGCGAGTCGGCGACCAGAGTTCCGTCGACCGAGGCCACGCCGACGAGCGCTGGGACCGCGCACGCCGCCGCGCCCGCGCCGATCCAGAGCCTCGCGCGCGGCCACGCAGACCACGCGCGCGCGACGACGACCGCGGCGTACGGGAAGACGAACAGAGCCTGGGGCAAGAGGAAGCGGTCTTCGCTCCGGCGCGCGTTGAGCGTGAAGAGCAGAGTGAACGACGTGGCGGCGAGAAGTGGCAAGAGGGACCGCGCACGCTCGACGCCGCGGGTCGACGCGCTCACGATGGCGATACCGCCGAGCGCAGCGAAGGCGATCGGCCACGAAGTGAAGTGCGGAATGGCCTGCGCGGCATGGCCCAGGAGCAGCGCGGCGCCGTGGAGACCCGGCGGATACCCCGCCCAGGTCTGGCTCGCGGGGCCGAGGAGGAACGCGACGCGCCGCCGGAAGCCCGACGGATTGACGAGCGCGCCGGAGACTACGCCGTAGACGAGCGCCCCGAGGACGGCGGAGCCGAGCAGACCGCGCCGGAGCGTCGACGCGCGCCGCGACACCCACGGGACGATGACGAGGGCGAACGGGAGCGGCAGAAGCAGGGCCGCGGCCGACTGATCCTTCGAGAGTACGGCGGCCACGGAGAAGAGCAGCGCCTGACGCTCCCGCGGCTCGCCACACAGGACCCGATCCATCTCGACTAGGGCCCACGTGGCCCAGAAGAGGTACGGGACCTCGAGGTTGCCCGTGTGCGCGTAGTACACGAGCGTCGCGTTGCTCGCGGTCACGATCCCCGCCCCCACGCCGGCCACGCGGCCCTGCATGCGCGTCCACCATCGAATCGTGTTCCACACGATGCCGAGGGCCATCGCGGCCGCGAGCGCGCGAGCGCTCACCTCGATGCCCGTCATGTAGAGCGGCTTGATCAGCTCGTCGCCCAGGGCGTCGAGGCCCGCCCCTGCGCGAAGCACGGCCAGCCCGATCCACGGGAGAGACAGCATCGTGAGCCAGGCCATGTGGAGCGGCGGGTACGTGTGAAAGTGACCCGGCCAGTACGTCTCGACGATCGCGCCGAGACCGCACGAGCGCGGCGAGATGGCGTCGACGGCCCAGGTGTTCGAGTTCGGCAGTCCCCAGGTGAACCCGACCCCAATCGCGACCGCGAAGGCGGCGAGCACCGCGCGCTCGGGCGCGAGCAGAGCCCTCCACGCCGCGGCAGCAGCGGCCCGCGGGCGCTCAAGCATGCCGGGCCTTCGGCAGGCGGATCCAGAAGACGAGCGCCACGACCACGTACGTCATCGACGTAGACAGCGCGATCCCCGAGAGCCCGAGGAACCCCACGAAGGCGAGGTTGAACGCCGCATTGCACGCGCTGTTGAGCACGCCCATGCCGGGCATGATGCGGCTATTTTGCAGGGCGACGTGCGCCCGGGCGAGCACGAGGAGCGCACCGAAGGGCGCGGCCCCGATGAGGGCCCAGGGAAGGATCGCGGCGATGCGCGCGACGCCGGCGGAGTCCATCGCGCCATGAAGGAAGAGGAGCGCGCAGAGCGGCCGACGGAACACGACGAGGAGCGCCGAGAACCCCGCGAGGAGCCCCACGACCGCGGCCAGCGTGCGGCGGGTCGTGGCCGCGAACTCCTCCGGTCGCGTCGCCTCGCACGCGAGGCGAGTGAGCAGGACCGGAAAGAGCGTGGCCTGGAGGATCGACGTCGGAAGCGACGCCACGTCGCCCGCATAGCGCAGGAGCGTCCCGCCTCCGAGGACGCCGGCGAGGCCCGCCATGAGCTGATCGATGACCGGATTGACCCGCGTGATTAGCGAGCCAGCGACCTCGAGGCGAACGAGCGAGAAGATGCGTCGGACCGGCTCGGGCCGCGCGAGGTTCGGTACGATCCGGAGCTCGAGCGCCCGTCGCGCGAGGACGGAGAGGACGAGGACAGCGACTAGCTCGCCGGCGAGCAGACCGATGGGCACGATCCGGATCCCCATCTGGCGACCGGCATAGAGAATGGACCAGGTGACGCCCATACCGAGGCCACTGCCTACGGGGTGAGCATGAAAGAGACCCCGCGCGTTGAAGAGGCCGACGTAGAACGCCCGCACGGCGGAGGCGACGACGCCGGCCGACATGACGCCGACGATCTCGAGGGCCGGCCCGCGAGGATGGAGCGCGACGAGCGCGACGAGCACCGCGATCGACCCCATCGCGGCGGCTGCGGCACCCCCGATGGCGAGCGTGTGTCCGAGGAGCGCGCCGGCGATTCCGGGAAACTCTGCCGGGGCGGTCGACTCGACTTCGATGAGAACCGGGATGACCGCCGAGTCCTGGAACGCCCCGGCGATGAGCGCCCCTGCGAATACGAAGTAAGCGGCCAGGAGGTAGTAGAGATCGGTCTCTTCGTTTCGGCCGAACCAGGCGGCCAGAAAGAGCGGCAAGAGCGCCTCGCCGCCGCGGAAGATCGCCTGGAGCGGCAAGAGAAGCAGCGCGGTTCGCGCCATGCCGGGGGTCGCCGCCGTCACGAAGCGCCGACTTTCGCGGTCGCGTTCGCGTTCGCGTTCGTGTCGGCGTACGCGGCCGCGTAGCCCTCGCACATGCGTTCGATGCTGCACTGCTCGACAGCGAAGCGGCGGCCGTTGTCGCCCATGCGCCCGAGCGCGGCGGGGTCGGCCTGGGCCCGGGCGATCGCCGTCGCGAGGGCGGCGGCCGTCGCCTCCTGCACGAGGAAGCCCGTGCGCTCGTGCTCGACGATCTCGGGCACCCCGCCCGCCGCGAACGCGATGACAGGCCGACCCATCGAGAGCGCCTCGAGCACCGAGAGGCCCAGCGGCTCGCTCTCGGCGGTGCTCAAGATGGCGTCGCACGCCGCGACGAAAGGCCGCGGATCGGGCCGATAGCCCACGAATCGGACCGCCGCGCCTCGCTCCTTCGCCATCGCCTCGAGGCGCGCGCGCTCTTCGCCGTCACCGATCACCACGAGCTCGCACCGCGAAAGGGCGGCGGCTTCGACGGCCAGATGCACGCGCTTCCACGCCGTCAGGCGACAGACGATCCCGAGGTGCAGAGCCCCGGCGCGCGCTTCGTGAGGCGCAGCCCGCTCGCCGGGCGCGAAGTGGGCCGTGTCGACCCCGTTCCGCACCACGGTCATGCGTTCCGCGACGCGGGGCGCCGTTCTGGCTACCACGCCGCGCACGTAGTCGCTCACGGCGACGAAGCGGTCCGTACGGGCCGCCGCCCAGCGCGTAAAGGGCGAGCAGCTCGGATCGAAGTAGTGCATCACGTGGTGCTCGGTGCGAAGCTGCGGCTTCCCTGCCCGCTGCGCCGCGCGTGTGCCGAGGACGTGCGAGCCGAACGTGTGAGTGTGCACGACGTCGATCGACTCGCGCGCAAGGAGGCTCGAGAGCCACCGGGCGTCGGTCGGCCCGAACGATCGGAAGAGATACGAGAGCGGGTTCTCGCGGACGGGCCCGCGGTCGTGAACCCGGACGCCCACGTCGACGAAATACGCCGCGAGCGCCCGGTTGGGCGTGAACAAGGCGACCTGGTGATCGGCGGCGGTCGGCTCGGGCCGGGTCGCGAGCTCGGCGACCACGCGCTCGGCTCCGCCAATGTCTCCCCCGACGACGACGTGCATCACGCGGAGGCGTCTCATACGGATCGAGCGGCGGGGCGGGGCGAGCGCCGGCGGGCGTCGGCAGGGGCACGGCAGGAGAGAGCGTGGCAGGAGGCCGACGGCGCACGGCCACGAGACGGCTTCGTATCACGCCGCGTCTCACGTCTCCAACGTCCCAGGCGACCGCGACGACCCCGTGATAGGCATGGGCCCATCCCCCGTGTGCGGCATCTCGGGCATCGTCTCGCAAACTGTCTCGCACGCCTCGCATGACGCCTCCCACGACGAGATGGCCGTCCGGCGAATGAACGACGCGCTCCAGCACCGCGGGCCCGACGCCGCTGGCCTCTGGAGCCGCGCCGGCGCGGTGCTGGGTCACCGGCGTCTCTCGATCATCGACCTGACGCCCGAAGGCACCCAACCGCTCCTCAATGAAGACGAGACCGTCGGGGTCGTCGTCAACGGTGAGATCTACAACTTCGCCGAGCTCCGGGCCGGCCTCGTGGAGCGAGGGCACGTGTTTCGATCGCGGAGCGACAGCGAGGTCGTTCTCCACCTGTACGAGGATCACGGCGCCGACTGCGTCGCCAAGCTCACGGGCATGTTCGCGTTCGCGTTGTGGGACGCCAAGAAGGGGCGCTTGCTCCTCGCGCGCGACCGCGCGGGGAAGAAGCCGCTCTTCTACTGGCCCCTCCCCGGCGGCGGCCTCGCGTTCGCCTCGGAGCTGCACGCGCTCGTTCGCGCGTTCCCCGATCTTCCGCGCACACCGGACCTCGAAGCGATCGACGAGTACCTGACCCTCCAGTACGTGCCGAGCCCGCGCACGGCCTTCCGCGGAATCTTCAAGCTGCCTGCCGCGCACCTCGCGGTGCTCGACCGCGACTCGGACCTCGTCATCAGGCGCTACTGGAGCAAGCCCGGCGGCGCCGAGCTCGCCGGTTCCGAAGACGAGCTGGCGCACGAACTGAGGGAGCTCCTCGCGAAGGCCGTGCGCCGGCGTCTCGTCGCCGATGTCCCGGTGGGCGCGTTCCTCTCGGGAGGCCTCGACAGCTCGACGATCGTCGCGCTCATGGCGACCCAGTCGACGCGCCCCGTCGAGACCTTCTCGATCGGCTTTCCGCATGCGTCCGACAGCGAGCTCGGATGGGCGCGCCAGGTGGCCGCGCGCTTCAAGACGAATCACCACGAGGCGGTCGTGACTCCGGCGATGACCGATGTCGTCGCCGAGACCGTTCGCCACCACGGAGAGCCGTTCGCGGACAGCTCCGCGGTCGCGACATATTACCTCGCGAAGATGACGCGCCAGCACGTCACGGTCGCCCTCTCCGGCGACGGGAGCGACGAGACGCTCGCCGGCTACACGCGGTACGCGACCGCGCAGCTCGCGCACGTGCACGACGCCTTGCCCGCGCCGCTGCGAGGCGCCTACCGCGCCGGCCTCCGCGCCGTGGTGAAGGTCGCCGCCCCGCACGCGCTCGGGTTCGTAGACCACCTGAAGGACGGCGAAGCCGTTCGCTATCCGTACATCATGTGTCAGTTCACCCCCGAAGAGAAGCACCTGCTCCTCGGCCCCGCGATGCGCGGAGCGTCGAACAGCCGCGTCTTCGAGCGCTTCGAGCGGGTGCTGTCGGAGAGCCGGCGCGCGTCACGCCTCGGCCGCCTCATCGATCTCGACTGGCACACGTACCTGGTCGACGACATCAACGCCAAGGTCGATATCGCGTCGATGGCGCACGCCCTCGAGGTCCGTTGTCCTTTCCTGGATACCGACGTCGTCGAATTCGCGGCGCGCCTCCCACGACGGATGCTCATGCGACGGCAGGGCAAGCACCTGCTGCGGGCAGCGGTTCGCGGGCTCGTGCCGCCGGCGATCACGAAGCGGCGCAAGCGCGGGTTCGGCCTCCCCTTGCGAAGATGGATGAAGGAAGACCTCGGGACCCTCACGCGCGACGTCCTTCTCGGTCAGCGAGCCCGCGAGCGCGGACTCTTCAATCAAGCCGAAGTCGAGCGACTCATCGACGCGATGGGCACCGAGCGCGACGCCCCCGACCGCGTCTGGACGCTCTTGATCCTCGAGCTCTGGTTTCGCGAATTCATCGACGGCCCTCGCTAGCGGCGCGCACTCATGGAGCGCATGGTAACCGGCGGCGTCGGTACCGGACTCGCGCTATGGGTCCAACCACAGCCCCGGATGTCGCTACGCGCGGCTTATAGTCGCTCCCTCGTATCGACTCGCCTACATTCGCCTGTGGGCGCCCAGAAGAGCGCAAAAACACGGAGGCTTCATGAAACGCTCGATCTCGATTGCGTGGTTCGCTGCGTTGGTAGGCTGCGGATCAGCTCACATGGCCGTTCCGCCCGACATCGGGCCTGCGACGGAGGAAATTCATGTTGATGGCCGCTCCCAGGCGAGCGGCATGTTCGTCAACGAAGACTTCAAGATCGGCGACTTCGCTGTGGCGAACGTCTCGCGCGGAGGAAAGAGCACGTCGAAGTTCGGCGCCTTCGGCGGCTTTAGCAGCGGCTCGCAGACGGGCTATTCCTTCGATCTCAAGCGCGGCGCGGACAGCCTCCACGGCGAGTGCCTGTCGGAGGCGAGCGAAGGCGGCTTCAGCCTCGGAGGCCTCACGACGAGCAACAAGACGGCAAAGCTCGGGTGCGCCTGCGGGAACGAGTCCGCGCCGGTGGCGAGCGTGGTCATGTCGTCCTCGACGACCAGCGACTACGGGGGTTCGATGAAGGCGCACGACGCGACCTACCAGGTGAAGGCCATCTACGACCGAGAGGGCGGTATGTCGGCGGGCGGTCCGGCCGGCTATCGCGTCGACGGTCAGGGCGTCACGGCTGCCGTCGACGTCCTCGGGCCCGGCCGCGTGTGGATGGCCAAGGGGATCGACGCGCAGCAGAAGACGGACGTGACCTGCGTCCTCGCCGGGCTGATGCTCTACCAGCCGCCGAAGAAATAGCGCGAAGACCGCGGAGGCGAGGGGCGGCGCTAGCGGCTAGCCGCTCTTCGTCTCGGGCTCGACGGGCCGCGTCGGCTCCACCAGGGAGTCGCGTCAGAAACGTTTCGGCGACTCGGGGTCTGCGTCGTTGACGAATGGCGCCGGCACGCGTAGCGATGAGGACTCTCGAAGGGCAGGAGGGACCCATGCGACACAAGTCGTCGATTCCGCAGTATCTTCTCATCGCGGCGGGCACGGCGCGACGCTCCTCGCCGCCCCGGCCGAACACCGAATAGGTGGTCGGCGAGCCGAACCGCGGTCTCGCCGGGCTGGGCGTGCGCGTTCAGCCTCCGCAGAGGCCGGATCCGAGCGTCGGGGGAGCGAGCTTCAGCGTGCTGACGGGCGGGTTCATCTGAGTCACGTCGCTGGCCACGATCCCGCCGTACGAGATCGAGTACACGTACTTGTCGATGAAGACGCCGCGGCGAACGGCGCCGTCGTAGTACCCGCCGCAATACCCGTAGTTGCCATTCTGCAACGTACCCAAGAGGCTGGTGTGGTCGACCGAGCCCACCTTCGTGATTCCTTCGGCGACTCCCACCTGGAAGACCTCCAGGGTGCTCGACGGCCCGTTCCCGCCGTACGAGCTCTCGCGGACGTACGGGAAGGCAAGGAGCTTCTTGTCGTCGAAGTACGTGAACGCCTTGTGCTCCTCCATCGCCTCGGAGGTGGCGTACTCGCCGCCATCGTAGACATATTTGTATTGAAGCGAGGGCGCGAGCGGGTTCGTGACGTCGAACACCTGGATCGCGAGCCCGTACCAGTAGCTCCCCGCGTGCTGGTGGCCCGTGTCGTCGGTTTCGCGGCCGATCGTCAGCAGATGGGTGGCGTCGAGCGGATGAATGTACGTGCTGAAGCCTGGAATCTGGACCTGCCCGACCACGCGCGGCTTGGTCGCATCGGAGACGTCCACGACGAAGAGCGGGTCGGTCACGTGCCACGTGACGATGTACGCCGTGTCGCCGACGAAGCGCGTCGCATAGAGCTGCTCGCCGGGGGCGATCTCGCCCGCGTCGCCGGTGATCGCGAGGCCGCTGCTGCCCGTGCGCAGCACGTAGACGTGGCTCACCTCGTTCGCGGTCCCGTTGGTGGAGTACCCGGTGCGCTGCTCGGTCGTCGCAACGCGCACGGCGCCGCTCTTCTCGTCGATGGCGAACTGATCCGCCACGTCGCCCGGTACGGTGCCCGACGCCACGTAGCGCGCGATCTTCGGGTCGGTCTTGATGTCGAAGAGGTGGAGATGGGTGAAGTCGAGGGTGACGCCCGCGCTGGCGCTCGTACCCGCGGCGTTGCTCGTGTACGCGTTCTGGATTAGCCACGGGTCCTGATACGCTTGCATGGCGAGCACCATCGCCTCGTCGTTGCCGTAGACCGTCGTGGCCGAGCCGAGGATGGCCGTCGCTTGCGGCGGCGTGGTCGGCGCATCGAGGGCGAACGTCTCGAGCGTCGTCACGCCGAAGTCCGTCGTTCCGGCCGGCGGCACGTAGAACGCGTCGCACGCCGTCGGGGCCGCCGTCACCGTCGAACCGTCCTTCGTGAAGCCGAGCGGCACCCAGTCCGTGTACGTCGTCGCGTCGATGCGCCTGTTGTTCTCGGCCCGCACTTGCTCCCAGGCGTTCACGTACTCGTCCGCACCGGGGCTCGACGTCCACACCGTCCCGTCGGGCGTGGTCATCGTCTTCACCACGGGCTGCTCGGGGTAAGTCAGGAGCGTCGGGCCGTGCGCCCCTCCCGTCAACACCGCGCGCACGGTCTGGTCGATGCGTCGCGAGGAGAGGTAACTCCCCTCGAAGTAGAGCTCACGGGTAACGCTCGGGGCGGCTCCCGTCAGCGTGAGCACGGTCACCTTGGTGAGCGGGTTGTTCACGTAGACGCCGCCGGGCAGGCTCGGCCCGCCCACGAACCCCCCTCCGCCGCCAAGCGCCACCCCGCCGCCGGTGTAGACGTACGGGTCGGAGTACGTCGGCCTCGGGTTGACGCCGGCCGCGGCGTAGATCGCGGTTCCATCGACCTGCGAGAAGACGACCGCCTGGGTCCCTTCGACGTACATCTCCGATGGGTTTCCCTCGATGGTGAGCGACGACGAAATCCCGAGGGCCGTCGGAGGCCACGCGGCGGCGACGAGGAACGCGTTGCCGTGAAGCACGTAAATGTTCTGCCCGTCGGTCTTGACGATGTCCGCCTCGTCGACCCCCTTCACCTGGGTCTCCGTTTCCGAGTGGGCCGGGGTCGCCGTGGAGGAGGTTCCGGTCGCCGCGGCGCCGGTCGTGGCGCCTGTGTTCGCCTGGGGTGGCGCGGCGACGGCGGCCCCGACGGCCGCGAAGCCGCCGCCCGGGTTGCCCGAGACACCTCCGCCCCCAAAGTTGGGGCCGAAGTAGACGCCGCCGGCGTCTTGCGCGGCCGCCGCCGCCGCGCGGATCGTCTTGATCTGCGCGTCGACGCTCGCGTCCATCTTGGCGCGCGCGTCGTCATGGAGCGCGACCGTCAGATCGCTGCACGACGTGATCGGTCGAAGCGCGGACGTGACGCTGATGCCGCCATCGCTCCCCCGGTAGGGGGATCCGCCCGCATCGCCGCCCGCCGGATCGCCAGTCTTCGCGGGCCCGCCCAGGCTCGGTGCCAAAGACGACGAGCACGCGGCGAGCAGCGCAGTGCCCCCGAGAACTGCGAGCGATGATTTTCTCATGACGTCTCCCTCATCTGGCCCAGAAGCAAGGGAGAGGCCACGCACGCGCCAGGCCGATTCCGGCCTTCGCGTGCGAGCGGGGCGTCCGCGCAAGCGCGACAGCCGTGTCGGACCTGGCCAGGACTGGCACAGCTCGCGCCTGACCCCGGACGGGTCATCTGCGGCTCCGTGGAGCTCGACCGGGGATCCGCTCGGCGATGCGGAAGATCGTGTCGCGGGTCATCGGCGCGCCGCCCCCGAGGCGTGGCTCGCCGACTGCCTCCACGTGGACGTCGCGCCCGTGGCTCACCGCGTAGGTCGCGCCGGGCATGCTCCCGCGCGCGACGTGCCCTGTCATCGCCTCGTGCAGCCGCTGGGACCGTGCGGCCAGGGACCGAAAGGCGCTGGGGGCCGCGAGCGAGTCGTCGACGCATACGATGATCCTTCGGAGACCTCACCCCGCCCGAGCCCCCTTCTTCGCTCGGTCGACGACCGCTTCGAGCTGCCGACGCGCGGCGCGTAAGTGGAAGACCAGGCTCCGGTCCTTGGTATCCTTCACCCATTGCTCGAAGCCGACTCGAAGGACGGCGAGGCCTGCTTCGGCGGCCAGGCTCGCCGCTGAAGCCGAGGTCCCGCGCTCCTTGAGGATCTCGGCCATGGCGGCCGCGAGCGACATCATCTTGACGAGCTCGCGCTCTTGTAGCTCGGGATGCGCAGCGATAAGCGCGCTGCGCTTGCGCGCGAACGGGCGGCGCTCCTCGAAGAAGTCGTTGGTCGACTCGTAGGCCCAGATCACCGTGTCGAGGGGCGCGCTCGACTTCGGGACGGCGCGCACTGCGTCGACGACTTGCTTGACGAAGTGCTCCGAGCCCGCGAAGAGCACCTCCCTCTTGTCCGTGAAGTAGTTGAAGAACGTGCGCTCCGTGAGGCCCGCGCGCGCAGCGATGTCCTCGACGGTGGTCTTGCCGTAACCGCGCTCGGCGAAGAGCTCCATCGCCGCTTCGGTGAGCCGTCCGCTCGCATTCGGTTCCCAGCGCGCCATCGCATCTCATCCTAGCAATTTCAGTAGCTGTCGTCGCGATTGCAGATGATGCAATCGCGTGCTACACCCATTGCAGTTTCTGTCATCAGGAGGCCCCCATGCGCGTTTTCGTCACTGGAGCGAGCGGTCACATCGGTTTCGCGGTCGTCGCCGAGTTGCTCGGCGCCGGGCACAAGGTCGCCGGCCTGGCGCGGTCCGAGGCGTCGGCGGAGAAGCTCAGAAAGGCGGGCGCTGAAGTCGTTCGTGGAGATCTCGACGATCTCGCCGGGCTGGTCGCCGCCGCCGAGGCCGCCGAGGGCGTCATCCACCTCGGGTACAAGCACGACCTCGCCTTCGGCGGCACGCCCGACGGGTTCGTGAAGGCCGCCGAGCACGATACCCGCGTCGTGAAGGCGTTCGGAGAGGCACTCATTGGCTCGAACAAGCCCTTCGTGAACACCGCGGGGACGGCGCAGCTCGTCCTCTTCGGCGGCATGACGCGCACCGGCACGGAGGAAGACGTTCTGCCGGGCGGACCGCGCGTCGACGGCGAGAACGCCGTCATTGCCCTGGCGGAACGAGGCGTGCGGTCCTCGGTTGTTCGCCTCCCGCCGACCGTGCACAGCTCGCTCGATCACCACGGCTTCGTGCCGATGTTCGTCGCCGCGGCGCGCAAGAACGGCTCCTCGGTTTACATTGGCGATGGCGCGAACGTCTGGCCTGCCGTCCACACGCTCGACGCCGCGAAGCTCTATCGGCTCGCCCTCGAATCGGCGCCCCCCGGCACGCGCCTTCACGGCGTCGCCGACGAGGGCGTCTCGTTCCGTGCGATCGCCGAAGCCATCGGCAAGGGGGTCGGCGTTCCGGCGAAGAGCGTCTCGGCCGACGAAGCTCCGAAATACCTCGGCGGCATGGCGCACTTCGCGCAGGTCAGCAACCCGACGTCGAGCGCGCGCACCCGGGCGCTCCTGAAGTGGGAGCCGACGCATCCGGGGCTGCTCGCCGACCTCGCCGAGGGCCACTACTTCGTCAGCGCTGATCGCCCGACGAGTCAGGTTCGTACTCATCGGGGGCCACGCGGTCGCAGGTCACGGTGAGCCACGGCTGACGGAGGATCTCGACGTCTTCGTCGAGCCGACGACGGCCAACGCTCGACGGCTGCGCGATGCACTCGTGGACTTCGGGTTCGGCGATGTCGCGCCGAGCGCCGACGAGCTGGCGGTTCCAGACAAGATCTTCGTGCTCGGCCGAAAGCCGTGGCCGCTCACCTGCGCGGACCAGGGCATCGAATGCGGCCTCGTTGGCGATGGATGCGGCGACGCCGTCGATTGCGGGACGTGCCTCCCGCCCCAGGTTTGCGGCGGAGGAGGACCGAGCAAGTGCGGATAGGGCACGGCGCGCCCCGCCGTGCGCTGGCTCGAACGACGCCGGCCTTTCGAACCGGCGTACCCGGCCCCCGGCCTCTCGCGAGCACGGCGTCGCGCCGCGATGCTAACATGTCGTAGCGAGATGAAGCGCGCAACGGACTCCTGGGTCGATCCCGTGGTGGAGGCGTACAAGGCGGGCATCGATCGAACGCTCCTCGTCGAACAGCTTCGTCGCACGCCGGAGGAGCGCATGCGGCGGATCGAGAGCCTGCAGCACGCGCTGCTCGAGCTGGCCGAGGCTGGCCGGCGAGCGAGGCGATGACCTACCTCGAGCGCCAGCTCCGCCTGCTGGCGCACGCGGGGGTGGACTTCATCGTCATCGGCGGAATGGCGGCCGCGGCGCACGGGAGCGCACGGTCGACGCTCGATCTCGACGTCGTCTACGCGCGTGACGCGGCCAACGTCAGGCGGCTGGTCGGCGCGCTCGCTCCATACCATCCGTACCTCCGGGGTGTCCCGCCGGGCCTTCCGTTCGTTTTCGATGAAGTCACTATCGTGCACGGGCTCAACTTCACCCTGACGACGGACGTCGGCGACTTCGATCTGTTCGGTGAAGTCCTGGGTGGCGGTAACTACGGAGAGCTTCTGCCGCAGACGATCGAGATCGAGGCCTTCGGTGTCCGGTGCCGCTACGTCACGCTGGACGCTCTCCTGCGCCTGAAACGCGCGGCCGGTCGTCCCAAGGACCTCGAAGCCATCGCGGAGCTCGAGCTGCTCCGTGATCGGCTCGAGGGCTGACATCGCCCGCGGAAATGAGGGTTGCCGCCGCCTCTACCTGTCGTTCGAGCCCCCACGCCCGCGGGCGTGCAGATCATCGCAGATCTCGGGATCTCGGGTGGACGGAGTCTTCGGAGTCCAGCCGAGTCTGACGACCGATGCTTGGCTCGGCGCCACGCGCCTCGAGCAGTGGCGTCCCTACGTGGATGAATTTAGAACC